>Ga0182024_10002558_pt1 | contig 44868 bp, 37 predicted proteins | sample P32metaG_FD_120480 | JGI IMG/M metagenome (GOLD analysis project Ga0182024, IMG submission 120480) | Permafrost microbial communities from Stordalen Mire, Sweden - P3-2 metaG (Illumina Assembly) | ecosystem: Environmental > Terrestrial > Soil > Wetlands > Permafrost | place: Sweden: Stordalen... | reverse complement strand
GATACTCTCGCCCCACCTCGCGGAAGGGATGATTGAACACAGGAACGTCATGCTTTAAGCGGAACCGGATGTCTGCGTCCTGGTCGAAGGCGCGTTCCCGCGCCACCTCAATGTCGGTCGTCTTGAGCGAAACCGTCTTGTAGCGGTCGGCTTTGGGTATTTTCATGCGGCAATACCACATCCGATGATCCACGTCGCCACGCCGGAAGAGAACCAGGCCCGGCTTGAGTTCCGTTTTGTCGGTGACGAATGCCATGTTCGCCTCTATTGTTTTCGATGCGTCCTGTGCAGATTCCGTGTAGATTTTTCTTGCAAGTCCTTGATTCCGCGTATCTGTGTAGGACTTGTATAGATGATATCAAAACATTATGTTGCTTGTTTATATATATTTACGATATATTTGTCATCCTGAGCGGACGTAGCGAAGTCGAAGGATCTGCGTTTCGTGCTTCAACACCTACAACATCTCCGTGCCCATTTCCCCTGCTCATTTCTGCGAGAAGGTGGGAGACCATACACCTCGACCGGCGTCCATTCATCAGGATGCAATCGGTGTACACTTTTCCTTCGCGCGGAAGTGATCGCTTTCGGGCGCGAATAGGACTGCCCATGCGCAAATCGACACTCGCCCTCCTGCTCACTTTTGCCGCTCTCCTGCCCTCCGCGTCAGTAGCCGGCGCTCAGTCGCCCACCCAGATACCGACAAACGTACTAGACCCGGATGTGCTCAAGTCGCCTGCCGGCACCCGCGTGGCCATCGTCGAGTTTGCGGACCCGGAGTCCCCCGCCTGCGCCGCCGCCAACCCGGTCGTCAAACAGGCCGTCGCCCAGTACAAGATTCCCTGGGTGCGCCACGACTTTCTCATCCCAAACCATATCTGGAGCCCAACCGCGGCCGTGAATGCCCGCTGGTTCGATACCAAAAGCAACGCTCTCGGCGACGAGTACCGCAACCAGGTCTTCGCCAACCAGCTCGCTATCAATAACCTCGACACACTCCGCCAGTTTACTGAGAAGTTCGCGCGCGGCCACCGCATTGCCCTTCCCTCCGCCATTGATCCGGAAGGCAAACTCGCCGCCATCGTCAAAGCCGACAGCGATCTCGGAAGGCGCATCGGTATCAAGCATGCCCCAACCATCTTCATCGTGTCCTCCAACAGCAAAGGCGCTCCTTTCATCGAGGTCGTAGACCGCAGCAGACTTTACCAGATGATCGACCAGGCACTCGCCGACACCGCTCACGCCAAGCGCCCGATGACCTTCGACGACCTGATGAAGATGAAGCGGCTGGGCGCAACTGCCGTCTCGCCTGATGGCAAGTGGCTGGGCTACTCCGTAACGACCGTCAATCTCGAGCAAAACACCAAGACAGCGGAGCTGTGGATTCAGGCAATTGCGCCCGCCGGGTCTGAATCCGCGGAGCCGCACAAGCTCTCTGTCGCGACGCCTGGCGACAGCGGCATCCAGTTCAGCGCCGACGGCAAGCGGATCCTCTTCCTCAGCAGCCGCACCGGCGCGCAGCAGATCTGGCTGGCGGACTTTGACACGGCAACTGGCATGGCCAGCAATCCGAAGAAGCTAACCAATATCGATACCGGGGCCGACAACGCCCTCTGGTCCCCCGACGGGAACTCCGTGGTTTTCACTTCTTCCGTATTTCCGGATTGCCCGGCGATCGCAGAGAACGACGGCGGAGTGGGGAACCAATGCAACTCTGACCATGACGAGGCCCTGGCCGACAGCAAGGTGAAGGCGCAGATCTTCACCCACCTGCTCTATCGCCACTGGGACCACTTCACCGGCGACAAGAGGTTCCACCTCTTTCAGGTTTTGGTAGAGAGCGGTGGAATGCGCGACCTGACGCCTAACGACCCCCGCAACGTGCCGCCTGACTATCCCTCGGTCGATCAAGGCTGCGGCTGCGCCTTCGCGCCCGATGGCAAGGAGCTGGCCTTCACCGAGAACCTCGACGAGGAGCCGGCCATCAGCACCCACGCCGACATCTTCACCCTCGACCTCACCAACCCGGCAGCGAAGCCGGTGAAGGTCAGCACCTCGGCGGGCGGCAACTTCAACCCCGCCTACTCGCCCGACGGCAAGTATCTGGCGTGGCGTTCACAGACGCGGGCAGGCTATGAGAGCGATAAATTCCGGCTGGCGCTCTTCGACCGAAAAGCGGGGGTCGTTGAGGATCTTCTCAACTCCGCTATCGTCTTTTCGCCCGGTCCAAAACCTGCCAATTTCGACCTTTGGGTTGATGAGTTTCATTGGGATAAGGGCTCCAAGCTGATCTACTTCACCTCTGGTGACGCGGGTCAAAGCCCGATATACAGCTTTTCGCTTGAACACAAGCAGCTTGATCGTTATGGAAAGATACGCGGAGAATGGAGTGGAATCCAGGGCATCTGGGTCAATGGAAGATACCGCCTGCTCGGTACATTGATGCGCGTTAACATGCCGAGCGAGGTTGTCCTTGCAGATCCATTGGAAACTAACGATTCTTCGCGGACGATGATCGTTACTTTTGATAACTCGGCACCAACAAGGGAAATCACGCAGCAAGAATATGAACCCGTTAGAGTGACCCACCTCAACGACGCCCTCCTCTCCCATCTCGACCTCCCGAAAATGGAAGACTTCTGGTTCGACGCCTCCGACAAAACCAAAGTCGAAGGCTTCCTCATTAAGCCCCCAGGCTTCGATCCTGCTAAGAAATACCCACTGAAGTTTCTGATCCACGGCGGCCCGCAAGGCGCATGGGGTGACTCGTGGAGCTATCGCTGGAACGCCGAGCTCTTTGCTGCCAACGGCTACGTGGTGGTGATGATCAACCCGCGCGGCTCAACTGGCTATGGGCAGGCTTTTGTCGATGCTGTCAATGGCAACTGGGGCGGGAAGCCTTTTTCTGACTTGATGGAAGGTCTTGACGCCGCCGAACACAAGTTCCCCTTCATCGACAAGACGCGCGAGTGCGCCCTGGGCGCAAGCTACGGCGGCTACATGGCCGACTGGGTGCTGGGCCACACCGACCGCTTCAAGTGCATCGTCACTCACGACGGCATGTTCAACCCCGAATCGGCCTACGGGACGACGGAAGAGGTGTGGTTCAACAACTGGGAGTTCAAAGGCAAGCCCTGGGACTACTATGGAAAGCCCGACAGCGAGAATCCCTTCCGCAAATGGTCGCCGATGCTCTATGCCAAAAACTTTAAGACGCCTACGCTGGTCATTCACAATCAGCTCGACTACAGACTGGATGTGAGCGAGGGCTTCCAGCTATTCACAACTCTGCAGCGCCTCAAAGTGCCGAGCAAGATGCTCTACTTCCCCGACGAAGGCCACTGGGTGCTCAAGCCGCAGAACTCGCAGCTCTGGTACAAAACGGTGAACGACTGGGTAGATCAATGGACGGGAAATGCAGCTTCTAGCCATTAGCTTTTAGCTGCCAGCTGGTTCCTCCGTACAATGAACAGGGTGCCCCACCCTCGGCGCGTCTTTGTTTTTGCGCCTAGGGTGGGACATGGGATAGCACGGATCAAACGAATTCGGCCTTTCGCTTCACCAAGACAAGCTAGAGGCTAGAAGCTAGAGGCTAGAAGCTGCCTTTCCAACGCAAGCCCGCCAAGCCCCGCGCCTTCCTCAACGAAGCCGGCCTCTATGACTATGCAGTGAAGGCGCTGGGACGCCAGATGCGCTCCGAGGCCGAGTTGCGGCGGCTGATGCTGAAGCGCGTGGAGCCGGGCGAAGGCGGCGAAGCTGTCATTGCTGCCGCGCTCACACGCCTCCGCGAACACGGCTATCTGGACGATAAGTCCTTTGCCGAGACCTACGCACGCCTGCGCCAGCAAAACGAGAAGCTAGGCCAGCGGCGGGTGAAGCAGGACTTGCAGCAAAAGGGCGTAGGCTCCGCGTTGATCACCCAGACCCTCGAAGCCCGCTACGGCCAGACAGATGAGGAAGCGCTGGCCCGCGAGCACCTGGAACGCAAGCGCCTGCGCAAGCCGGAGAACGAGAAAGAGACCGCCCGCATCATGCGCCGCCTGGTGGCTGCGGGGTTTTCGACCGGCGTGATCTACAAGATTCTGCGCAATTGGGACGTGCCGGACGAGGCGCTGGCCGTGCTCGACAATCTGGATGAGGAGCCGCACGAAGAGTAGCCGCCCGCATTGGATACACTGGTAACGTCATGCAATTCCGCACAGGGAACGAAACCCGCGAAGCATTTCTGCGCTTTTTTGAGTCGAAGGGGCACCGAAGGGTGCATTCCTCCTCGCTGGTGCCTGCCAATGACCCGACGCTGCTGTTTACCAACGCCGGCATGAACCAGTTCAAGGATGTTTTTCTCGGTTCGGAGAAGCGCGAGTACAGCCGGGCGACAACCTCGCAGAAGTGCGTCCGCGCAGGCGGCAAGCATAACGACCTTGAAAACGTTGGCTTTACGCGGCGGCACCACACCTTCTTTGAGATGCTGGGCAACTTCTCGTTCGGCGACTACTTCAAGCGCGATGCCATTGCGTATGCGTGGGAGCTGGTCACCAGCCCGGAGTGGTTTGGCATTCCCAAGGACCGGCTCTACGTGACGATTTTCGAGGGCGCGGATGGAGTGCCGCGCGACACTGAGGCCGAGGGCTACTGGATCGAGGCCGGCGTGGCGAAAGAACGCATCAAGGAGTACGGCCTCAAAGACAACTTCTGGCAGATGGGCGAGACCGGCCCCTGCGGGCCGTGCTCGGAGATCTTCTACGACATGGGGCTTGAGGCCGCCGAGACGCCGGGTGTGGATAAGCCGTTTGGACAGGACGACGCCCGCTATGTGGAGATTTGGAATCTGGTGTTCATGCAGTTCGATCGGTCGGCGGTTGTGGACCCAGCAACCAAGAAGACGACTTACAAGCTAACGCCGCTGCCCAAACCCTCCATCGATACGGGGATGGGTCTGGAGCGAGTGGCCGCCGTGCTGCAAGGCAAGGTTTCGAACTTCGAGACGGATTTATTTACGCCGCTCATCGCCCGCGCCGCTGAACTTTGTGAGGTGATGGGGAAGCGGGATTTATTAGGCGTACCAGAGTTTCCAACCGGACCTATTGGATATTCAAGCGGCGAACTCGCTAACAGTCTGCCCGTTACCGCAGCGAAGGATTTAACTGGCAATGCCAGCCTCCGCATCATTGCAGACCACGCCCGCGCCGCCACGTTCCTCATCAACGACGGCGTGATTCCCGCGAACGAAGGCCGCGGCTACGTCCTGCGCAAAATCCTTCGCCGAGGAATTCGGCATGGGAGACTGCTCGGCCAGGAAAAGCCGTTTCTGTATCAGATGGTTTATGCGGTGCGGGATTTGATGCAGGGCGCCTACCCTGAGCTTGCCGACTCCGCCTCCCGTGTCGCCAAAGTCGTCAAGGCCGAAGAAGAGCAGTTTGACCGCGTACTGAAGATTGGACTTACAAAACTCGATGAGATAATTAGACAAGCCCATTCCGGGGCAGGATTCGGCGACGGAACCGGTTCTGGCAGAGGTTCCGGAGATGGTGCTGGATCAGAAGATGGCTCCGGATTTGGCGGCGGATCGGGAAGTGGCGCTGGCTTTGGAGATGGTTCGGGCTACGGCGGCGGACTTATCCCAGGCGAGATGGCTTTCCATCTTTACGAGACCTTTGGCCTGCCACTCGATTTCATGGTGGATGCTGCGCGGGATGCATCTTTGAAATTCGACGAAGCAGGCTTCGAAGCCGCCCGCGCCGAAGAGCAAGCCCGCGCCCGCGCCAGTTGGAAAGGCGGCAGCCAGAAATCCGCCAGTCCCGCTTATCGCGAACTCCAGAAAACGGAGTTTCTCGGCTACAAGCAGCTCACCGCCAACAACGCCGAAGTTCTCGCCATCGTCAAAGACGGCATTGGTGTCCCTGCCGCCGCCGCCGGCGACCAAGTCGATGTAGTCCTCGACCATACCAGCTTCTACGGCGACTCTGGCGGGCAGGTGGGTGATACCGGTATTTTCCTCTCCTCGGATGGGAATTCTACCGTTGCGGAAATCTCCGGCTGCGTGCTGCCTGTCCAAGGCGTTCGCGCGCACAAGGCTCTGCTCAAGCAGGATCTTGCGGTCGGCGATTTTGTCCGCACTGTGGTGGACGGAGAACGCCGCAACTCCATCCGCCGCAACCACACCGGCACGCACCTGCTCCACGCGGCGTTGCGCCAGGTCCTCGGTACGCACGTGAAGCAGGCCGGTTCCGCGGTCGATCCCACGCGCCTCCGCTTCGACTTCTCTCACTTTGCGCAGGTTGCCGACGAGGAGCTTGAGGAGATCGAGAGCATCGTCAACCGCGAGGTGCTCGCCAACGCGCGCGTCGAAACCCTCGAAGACGTGCCCATCGACGTGGCCGTGAACGAATACCACGCCATGGCGCTCTTCGGCGAAAAGTACGGTGACAAGGTGCGCGTGGTCAGGTTATCAGACGGCTTCTCAACGGAGCTTTGCGGGGGCACGCACACGGCGGCCACGGGCGAGATCGGCCTCATCAAGATTGTCAGCGAGGGTTCCGTCTCGTCAGGCGTTCGGCGGCTCGAAGCCATTAGCGGCTTCGGCTCTCTCGACACCTTCCGCCAGGACTTTGCCGTGGCACAGATCGTCTCGCAATTGGCACCCCCTGCGGGGGGCAGTCTTTTGGATTCGTTTCGTGGGAAGCTGGCCAGCCAGGAAGACGAGTTGAAGCGTCTGCGCCGCGAACTGGAAGAGGCACGCATGAAGTCCGCCGCCGGCGCGCTCGACGAGGCCCTCGCCCGTGCTGTCGACGTGAAGGGCGTTCGCCTCGTAACCCTCCGCGCCGACTCGCTGGAGCGCGGCCAGCTTCGCACGCTGGTGGACAACCTCAAGCAGAAGCTGGGCGAGGGCGTGGTGGTGCTGGCCTCGGCCCAGCCCGAGGGCAAGGTCGCCCTGATTGCCGGGGTAACGCCGGGGCTTATCAAGCGCATCCAAGCCGGTAAGTTGGTCGGCGCGGTAGCCAAGCTGGTGGGCGGCTCCGGCGGTGGCAAGCCCGAGATCGCAGAAGCCGGCGGTAAAGATCAGGCGCAGATCGATGCGGCGCTGAAGGCGTCGGCGGGGCTGCTCGGAGATTTGCTGGGGTAACTCAATACAGCACCAGCTTTATCGAACGTGAAAGCAATACGCCACGCCGCCCGAGATAATTGGATAAGTCTTCAGGGGGTTCAAATCGCTCTTCCACGTGGCAATTTGCGCCTGCAGGTCGGTCTGCACCTGGACCGCAATCGGATTCGTGGTGCTCGATAGATTGGCGCATTCTGTCTGCGCCTGGTCGTAGCAGGCCGTCCCTGTCAGATTCGCGGTCAGCGTGGGTGCTCCAATCAACGCCACACCGATCTCGAAGGGGAACGACCAGTGTCCGCCCTTGCGCGGAATCATATTGCCCCAGCCAGTGGTGATGGTAAAGGCCGGCTTGATTGCGTTCAAACCAAGCGTCGCGCCTCCGCTGACGGGAGTGGCGCCGGTCGCCGCATTCGCATTGGCTGAGTAAAAGGTCTGATTGTCCAGGGTAAAGCTTGTTCCCCCCGGGACCGTGTCGGTTGCCGTGAGCTGGTTCCCGTTGTAGAACAAGACCCCGGGGCTGATGCGAAACCCTGCGCGGAACGGATAGATATCCAGCGCAACACCGGCGGAAGCCAGGTTCAGGCTGGCATTGGCAGTAATTCCGTTGGTCGTAAAGTTGGTGGAGTACTTGAAGATGTTGCCTGTGCCCCGCAGGTTCAAGTGCTCGCTGATGTTGGTGGCCGCCTGAAGCTGTATGCCCAGCGGAGACACGCCCACGCCGAAAGCCAATCGCGAAAACCGGCCGGGGGCTCCGGCGTTTTCGATGGGTGAAGATGTCTGGCCCGCCGCATCAGAGCCGGGTTCGGCCGCAGCAAGGCTCGCAACGAGGCTTGAGGACGAGTTGAACGACTGAGCGGTGAGAGCCGAAGCCGCGGCTAACAAAACAAGAAGTACGAAATTAACATTTCTTTTCACGCAGAATACCTCCTGACAAATTGAAAAGCTCCCAACGCGCCCCTATCTGGCCCGAACTTTCCGCCATCTTGGAGCCTTCGTGCGATTCCACTGCCACCTCATGGGACGCAGCGTGGGTCCATGGGTTACCAGTGACGCTACCACGATTCAATGTTCCCGCATCGCAATAAACCGCATCCGCACGCAGAACGACCAATTCAGGAATCGCCTGTTCCAAAACGGATTCTGCCATAGCTTTGAAGGGAGAAATGAGCAGTCTTGCACATTCCGGGCTCGTATCCGTTTGAGCCAAATGCCGTAATCTGTGCGCATGGCCAAGCAAAGCCCGAAACTGGAAAAGATCGGCCGGATGCGGCGTCAACTGCTGGAGTGGTATGCGTGCAATGCACGCGACCTGCCTTGGCGGCACAGCTCCGATCCCTACTCCATCTGGGTCTCTGAGATCATGTTGCAGCAGACTCGCGTAGCAGTGGTGATTGATCGCCACCAGGCGTTTATGGCGCGCTTTCCCACGGTTGCCGCACTCGCCGCCGCACCGGAACAAGACGTGCTGGCTCTGTGGAGCGGCTTGGGCTACTATCGCCGCGCACGGATGCTGCACAAGGCCGCGCAGTATGTCGCCGAGCATCATCAAGGCAACCTGCCGGCCACCTCTGAGACGCTAATGATGCTGCCCGGCATTGGTGGATACACTGCTGCGGCCATCGCCAGCATCGCCCACGGTGAAGCAGTTGCGGTGGTGGATGGCAATGTGGAGCGGGTGCTGTGCCGGCTTGAAGGCTGGGAGGCTGGGAGCGGGGCCGGCGGAGCGGCGCACAAGCGGAAGATCGAGAATCTGGCTGCGCAGCTTGTCGACCCTATGCGCCCTGGCGACTTCAACCAGGCGCTCATGGAGCTGGGGGCGACCGTCTGCCTGCCCCGCAATCCGCAGTGCCTGGTGTGCCCGGTTGTTGGCGACTGCAAGACTCAGGGCGAACACAAGACGACGCCTCGACCCCGGATGCAGAACCGCGAGGTGGCCCACGCGCTCGCCGTGCGGACATGCCGTGAATCCGGCAAGGCTGGCCGGGAGGTGCTGCTGGAACAGCGGCCTGCCGCGCTCACCGTGATGCCCGGCCTGTGGGAACTGCCCGCGCTGCTCGATGCCGTCGTGCCACAGAACGAGTTGCGCATGACCGTGCGCCACGCCATCATGCAGGTGAACTATTCCGTGAGCATCCGTACTGTCTTTGAGGAGGATGTGGAGGCAATGACCGTGACAGGCGGAGAGCGACGCTGGGTTCCGCTGGGCGAGGCTGCCGGGATGCCGCTCACCGGACTGGCCCGCAAGGTGCTCGCACGCGCTCATCTCTTGCCCATTGCGCCAGCGGGCGCAATGACCACTGAGGCAATTTAGATTTGCTCGCCGGGGGCTTTGGCTCAGTAATAATCCGCGCAACTCAGGTAGTAGCCGCAGTGCGTACACACAAGCTTGCAATGGTGGCCGGTCAGCCTGTGGCCACAATTGGGGCAAATCTGGCAGTGGTGATCGATGGGCAGCTCGGCGGGTGAGGACGCGTCGGCCTTCTCATCTTGTGAGATATCGGGGGCATTTCCCCAAGCCAGCGCTTTGGGCCGCTCTGGAAGCATGGCTGACAGATTAGCATAGAAGGAAAGGCGTCCGGCGTCGCAGCATCTACCCATGCGCCCGATGCATCAACTCTGTAGCGTCACCCGTGCTTCCCCTCGTGGCGGCGCACCGGTTCATTCACAACCAACTCTACAATCTTCAAAATCCGGTATCCGGAACCCCCAAGGAGGAATAATGGCTAGCAAGGCAAGTGCGGTTTGGACAGGTTCACTGAAGGAAGGCAAAGGCACCATCTCGACGGCGACGGGCGTGCTGAGCAACGCTAACTACTCATTCGCCACGCGGTTTGAAGGCGCCGACTCGGGCACAACCCCCGAGGAGCTGATCGCAGCGGCTCACGCCAGCTGCTTCTCGATGGCTCTGGGCGCGCAGTTGGGCGGCGCGGGCCTCACACCGGAAACAATAGAAACCCATGCAGCCGTGACGCTGGGCAAGGTCGAGGGCGGCTTCGCCATCACCAAAATTGCGTTGACCACCACTGCCAAAGTACCCGGCGCTTCAAAGGAGGTCTTCGACAAGGCCGCGGCTGACGCCAAGGGCGGCTGCCCCATCTCCAAGCTCTTCGCCAACAACACTGAAATCACGCTCGACGCCAAGCTGGTTTAACGGCTACTCCAACCAGGGCTTCGCTCCCGCGGATCGGCCTTCCAACCTTCATCGTCCTTCCACCAATCGGAGGGCAATGAGGGTAGGAAGGCCATTCTTGTATCCGCGCGATCTCTCGCGAACGCAAGAGATGATCTGCGCCGATTCAGATTGGGGTTATTCCGGCTGGACGCCAAAGGCTTCGTTGGCCGCGAAGTTGTGTAGCGCAACTCCCTCATTGCCGCCGGTGAGCGTTACGGTCAGAGTGGTTTGCAGCGTCGTGAGCGGCGAGACGGTCACCGAGTCGCTCTGCCGAATTGTGCATGCATCGGCGCAGGTCTCGAACACTTCGAGGTTGGCCGTGCTGGTTGCGGAGACTGCGGGAGATGAGGTGCTTTGCTGCGTTACGCTAACGCTCCCGATGACTCCCGAAATCGTTACGGATCCGAGATCAAGTGTGAGGTCGGCTGATAACGGAGCCAAATCGGCGTTGGGCGGGAAGGGCACCACGTTGTAACCGATGATGGATACCTGGGTTAGTCCAGCTGCGGCGCTCCAGGGCCCGGAGAAGTTGAGGCCCTGGAACGGGGCCGTAGCCATGGGAAGTTCGGCCGGAGTCACAATGATTTCGGCCGGGCTAATCGTATTCGAGACCGGAACGGCATAGGTGAAATCGCGATAGAGGGCACCGTTGAACATGCAGCCGCCGGCACCGAGGGTGATGTAGCTTGCCAGGGTTCCCTTTACGCATGCTGGACCAGCAGATACCTGGGCAAATGTGGGACTGGAAACGAGCAGCGCAAGAGCTGCCGTAAGGACGATCTTCGTCTTCATGATTTGCGTACCTCCGGGGGTGAGATAGACAACAGGGCAAAGGTACTTTTCCCATCAGGTACTGTCAACACTTTTTTGTGTACTTTAGATTAAATTCTGGCGATTTTGCGCAGGATGGCGGGTCTCTATTCACCGCATTCAACCGGGCGGAGATTTGACACCGGGTTCCGCATTTGCGAGACTCAGAGTTGCTGCCGTTCAGCGTAAAGCTGAATTTGTGTCTTGTGCCGAAGTGGCGGAATTGGCAGACGCGCGTGGTTCAGGTCCACGTACTCGCAAGGGTGTGGGGGTTCGAGTCCCTTCTTCGGCACCAAAGTCAAAAAAATCTGCAAAACCCAATAAAATCAATATCTGTAAGCATTTGCGAGGCTTCCAGGCCCTTCAATATGTACCCTTTGAAATAGCCGCTCCACCGATATGCGGCAGGGACGAATGCTCATTGGTTGGAACCAACTGCATCGTCCCGCCGGATTCCTCAATCGGGTATCCCGTATGGTGCCACGTATACGAGCCCGAGATACCGCGCATATGCTGCGCCATCTCGGCGTTACATGCCTCGATGTCCTGCTGTCCGTCGCCAAAGTATGTAAAGTCATCGATCTGGAGCTTGGGCTTCGTCCACCAAAGAAGAATCTTGCCCTTGTACTCCTTGACCCAGATTTCCGTCTCATCGACTGGCTGGCCAACCAAGCCGCTGTATTTTCCCCCGTATTTGTTGACGGTGGAATTGAATACATCAAGCCGCGTATAGCCGTCAGGAATTCCGGCTCCAGTAGGGGGAGGAGCGCTGCTGCCCCGGCGTGGTCGAAGGCTATAGGAGGAATGCATACTGCGGGGCAGATTAGCGTGTTTTTCAACCGAGAGTCAAATGCCAAAAGTACCTAAATTTTGGAACTATAAAAGCTTGTCATGGCTTCTGCGATGGCCGGCGAATTCCTCAGATAACTCAATCCCGGTCCCGTCCTGCCTGCCTGGCGGCCTACTGGACACTCACCGTGGTGGTCAGCTTGATGTCGCTCGAGGAATCCCCAACCATCACCCGAACAGGCTCGGCCTCGACTCGGAATCCTGGCAGCTTCTCGTCCCACCAGGCAAGCGTCGCGGCCTTGAGCGGAATCTGAACTGTCTTCGTTTCATTGGGCTGAAGAGCGATGCGCTGGAAGCCTTTTAGCTCTTCGCGCGGGCGCTCCACCTTTGAGCGCAGGTGCTGTACGTAAAGCTGAACCACCTCATCGCCCGCACGGCTGCCGGTATTCGTCACGTCGACGTTGACTGTGACCGTGCCATCCTTGGCCAATTGCGGGGAACTGGTGCGGAGGTTGGAGTATTTGAAGGTGGTATAGCTCAAGCCAAAGCCGAACGGATAGAGCGGCTCACCTTTGGAGTACATATAAGTGCGGCCGTCGCGGATGTTGTAATCCATTATGGGTGGAAGCTGATCGAGAGACTTTGGCCAGGTAACTACCAGATGTCCACCGGGGTTATATTCGCCAAACAGAACCTTGGCAAGAGCCGTACCCTCGTCCTGTGAGGCATGGGCCATGTGCAGGATCGCGGGAACGTTGGCCTGCGTCCAATTGATGGCGAAAGGAAAGCTGGACACCAGAATGACAATGGTCTTCGGATTGGCCGCATAGACCTGTTTGACTAGCTGCTCCTCCTCCAAGGTGATGCTCTCGCGATCACGTCCCTCGCGTCCATCACTGGGGGTGGTGCAGGCCAGGGTTCCGCCGCCGTCAATGGTGTCGTGCCAGTCATGCGGCATATCCGGCCCGCAGGTAGGATCGTTGCCCACCACAACAACCGCAACATCGGAAGCTTTCGCCGCGTTGAAGGCGGCATTGCCCAACTCACTGGCCGCGTAGTTGACCTTGATGGCTGGACCAACTTCATCCGTGATTGCCTTGAGCGGCGTCACCGCATAGGGCGGTGTTCCCCCATACCAATCCCAGTGAACGGAGTCGGCGAGCGGCCCGATCACGGCAATCGACTTGATCGAATCCTTCTCGAGAGGCAAGAGGGCATTCTCGTTCTTGAGAAGCACCACCGATTCAAGAGCGATCTGTCTTGAGACTGCCTGGTCCTTCTCCGTATTCCATGGCTCAGGCGAGTCCTTGATCTTTGCATACGGAACCAAATCCGGCGGGTCGAGCAACCCAAGACGAATCGTGACCCGAAACTTGGAGCGAAGCAGGGAGTCGATCAGAGCCTCATTGATCAAACCCTCTTTCAAGGCTGCTTTCGTTTCGTCCTTGTACGTGTCGAGGAACTGATTGATGCCGGCTTTGAGACACGCGACCACAGCTGCCTTCTGGTCGGGAAAGAGATGGCGCGGATCGACGAGCAGACGCACCGCTCCGCCATCGCTCGAAATCACATCCACGCCCCATTGATCGCGAACAATGCTTTTCAGAATCGGATTCACGGCCATCGGAGTGCCGTTCCAGGCGTTGTAGGAAGCCATCACAGCCTTGGCGCCGCCCTCCTGAAAACCCATACGGAAGGGCACGGAATAGTATTCCCAGAACAGGCGCTGGTCGAAATCGGAGGACGAACGCTCACGGTGATCCTCGTTGCTGTTGGCAAGAAAATGCTTGAGCAGAGCGGCTGCCTGCCAGTACTTCGGATCGTCCCCTTGCAGGCCTTTGATAAACGCGGCAGCCATTGTCCCGTTAAAGAATGGATCTTCTCCGAAGACCTCTTCGCTGCGTCCCCAGCGCGGATCGCGAACCAGGTCGGATTGCGGTCCCCAGAGCATCAGGATTTGGCGATCATACTTTGCCGTCTGCGTGATGAATCGGGCCTCATAGCCCTCGACGGCTGCGGCCTGGCGCACCAGGTCCGGGTCCCACGACTCACCCATACCGGGAGGCTGCGGGAACTGGGTTGTCGTAATCGGCAGGCGCTTCTCCCTGGCCTCGCGCTGAACTACTCCATGAATGCCTTCAGAGCTGCCGTAACTCATAACTCCCAGCCGCGGCACACCAGTGTGGGTGCCAAGACAATCGATTTTCTCATCGACGGTCATGAGCGACAGCAGGTTGTCGATCCTCTTTTCCATGGGGAGCGCCGGATCGTTGAAGGGGTAATGCGGCTGCTGCGCAAGCGCAGGGATGAACCATGAGGCCAGAAGACAGAACAGGGGTAAAGCGTGTTTCTTTGTCATAGCAAAACCGTGAGACCTTCCCGGCAGAGCGCCGGCAAGGAGATGCATCGCCCGGCGTGATCGTCGCTTGCCAACGCAGCAAAGGTATCACGTTCGCAGTATGCCTATCCAGCTTATCGAGGGTAATTGAGCGAACAAACACACCGCCGGCAGGTAGGATTGCTGGCAATCTTCAGCCGGCTTCGGAAGGAGAGGGCCGTCTCGGTGTTGATCGCCTCTTGCAACGTGAGCTGATTTGCATTGCCCATAGAGGGATGGAAGAAGCATGGACGAACACTCCCATCCATTTCGATCACGGCGGAGACCCACGGGGCATTGCAGATCGGAGCCTTTGGAGTCAGGCCCTCGATGTGTTCGCGAAAGCGGACTCCAATCCTTCGTAACTTCTCGTTACCTTCGGCGATGAAGCCGCTATCGATGTCTTCCCGATGCATCTGGATCAGAAGTTCGATCTCTTCTTCCAGTTCTTCCAGTTCGGGTCCGCTCAATGCAATTTCGTTCTGGCGCTCCGAAGACCAACGCTCTTCCCGGTTGAAAGCTGCGGACGAAATGTCCGCCGCGAGGAAGGAAATGCTGGTGAGTCCAAGCACTCTGGCGGCGGAGACCGTGGCGCGCAGATGCGCATGGTTCAGTTTTTGCACGGTGGTGCGGCAGGAAATCTGCATGCCAGGACAGCGCTCGCGTATTGCCGACACGCCCTTCTGAATCGACTGAAACGCGTTGGGGACACGACGAATTCGATCATGGATCTCCGGCGGTCCATCGATCGAGAGAATGATGTCGTCAAAGCCGGCAGCAACGATATCTGCCTTTTGGTGCAGCAGGAGCCCCGTGGTCAGTAGCGTAACGCGAAGGCCCAGATCGCGAAAGAACGCGCAAATCGCGTTCAATTCACGATTCAGAAGGGGCTCTCCGCCGGTCAAGACAACGTGTTTGACTCCGAGCGTTCGTATCGATTCGCGATGCCGTTCCAAATCGGCTGCATGAAACTCGCGTCCATCCTTCCGCTTCCAGATATCGCACATCACGCAGCGGCAGTTACATTGACTGTGAATACTAATCAGGAGGATGGGCAGTCTGGTAAGACGCGATCCCTCAAGATAGGCGGACGGAGCAGGTTGAATTTCATAAAGGCTCGACATGGCGCACCCCCCTTCCGCCAATCAGGACCGTACCCTCACCGAGAACGTTCTCCACGGCATCGAACAGAGCTGTCAGTGGCGCTCGAACCCAGCGCCGGTGACCTGATACTTCAAGGAGATTCAGGCCGATACGGAGATCCTGCGGCAGCCGCTTGTAGAGATCGGGAGAGGCCATTTGAACTCGACCCGCGAGTAACACCACTTCCACATCGGCATAAGTCAACTCGGAAAGCGCTCGAGCAGGCGTATTCTGTGGACTTTTGACGGCGATGAGATCGGCGGTGCCCGCCTCCACGATTCGTCCCTGGCCATCTGCCAGATGAAGCATCTGCGCGGGGTTGGTCGTGACCATCCTGTAAATCGTATTCACATCGAGACCGATGCTCGCATGAAGGTAACGAGCCTCATCGAGCAGATCCCCTTCTGCCGTGATCGGTGAATCGCTGCCAAGCGCCATCCGCTCGACGGACGCCAGTGATTCGCGCGAAAGAGTCTTTGCGAATAAGAAGCGGTTTGAGGTCGGGCACACGACCAGCGAAGCACCGCGCCGGTTGATCAAGGAAATCTCCGCGCCGGTGCATGCCAAACCATGAACAAGCACTGTGCGTTTGTCCAGTACGTGCATTCGGTCAAGATGGACGATCTCGTTCCGGCTGCCTTCGTCTATACCTTCCGCAGCATGAACAATGAACGGTTGACCAGCCGGTGTTCTCTGAAACATTTCGTCCAGACGCGAGTCGAATGCGAGCGAGTGCGACCACCCGAAGGCAGAGACAACACGTACGGGGAAATCAGGAAGAGTCAGCTCCTCGTAGAGCGGATTGTGATGGCAAACCGTTGTCACGCCGCATAGAAGGTTGCGAATCGCTCCCCACCATAAGTGAGTCGCCTTCGGGATTTGCCTATATTGTTCGATGATTCGGGAGTGAACCTGATGGATTTCGTTAGCCCACTCGGAAGCATTCAGATAGGAAGGGGCGCCCTCTGCGCGGCCGAGATTTGGAAACAGTCCAAACTCGAGATGCTCGTGCGCATTAATCAGGCCTGGCAGAAGCACATAACCACTCAAATCAAGCGATTGCATTGTCGCATCTGCTTTACCGGAGATGGCGGCGATGCGCCCATCCTCGATCGAGATGACTCCGTGCATCCATGTGTCAGGGCCAATGCCAATGCGCGCGTTAGTAAGCTGAAGCTCCTGGCCGTAAGCAGGAGACCGCAGCGGCGTGTACGGTCTTTGCTTTTGTAACACCAAAATATAGATTGCAGGTTCTCCGGCTAACTCAACATACTGCGTGAGTTTGCCGGCCTCCTCGAACACAGACTGCTCGGGATCTTCAAATGGAGGCTCGACGAGAGCTCGAACCTCGAACCCATTCTGCTTAAAGATGGCGACGAGCTCCGCCAAAGACCGAAAACGAGCTGCGATATCGACCGTTGCCCCATCGATCTGAAAGCTTCGCGTCCAGCCTCGCTCCACCGCTGTCGTCGGATGCATGTCCGAGATAAGAATCGATCCGTCCGGACGTAGGACGCGGGCACACTCGCGAGCAAATCCATGCAAATCTTCGATGTAGCTGATCAAGAAGGAAGCCATGACAAAGCTATAGGAAGTATCGTCGCCAGGCAGCACCGAACAATCCCCGTGAACGAGCTTCGTTGTAGAACGGACTTTTTCGCGAGCGCGCTCCAGCATGGATATAGAGCAGTCGATACCGGTAAGCGAGGCAGGATCAAGTGCTTCTAACTGCGTAAGCCAGCGGCCAGTTCCGCAGCCAATATCCAAAACATTGCCGCCGCTGATAACTGGCAAGAGTGGTGTTGCCTTGCGCTCTTCAAGCATCAAGAGCGGATTGCGCTGCGCGTCATAAACCTGTGCCCAGCGATCAAAGACATGCGTATCGGGTTGAGCTAGGGAGGCGGTCGCTGCTGCCGCTTGCAAATTCACAGGCTCTCCCGTTTAGGTTTACGCAGTGCAATAAACTGATTGGCAAGACGAAGCTCGAAGGGGAAGCTGTAAATACGCAGAGCATAGCGCCACGCGCTGAGCACCTGTAGAAATATACGGCTCCAGCGTGGAGCGCGAATATCCTGCACAGTGGGCCAACGCGAGCCGACGACGATCTCGAAGTTATCAATGAGCTTCTTGGTGTTGCGCTTCAGCCAAGGAGCGCTGGTGTCGATGCGCAGCGTAAAGTCCATCCATTTCTTTGTCGCCCACCCTGCCGGTGAATCTGGAAATGGAACCTCAATCTTGCCGTACATCTCGCCGCCCGCATCGTGCGGTTGAGGCGTGGGCGTGTAGTGCTGGATGATGATCTCGGAGTCTGGATTGATGCGCTTGATCTTTCGAATGAATCGAAGAGTCTCGCGCGTATCGCGATCGGGATCGTTGGGGTTGCCAACGACGAAGGAAAACTCGGGTATGATGCCGAACTGGCGGGTTCGACGGGCGGCCTCAAGCGTCTGCTCCGTCGTAATGCCCTTCTGCATCTCCTCGAGCACCCAGTCGGAACCGGACTCGGCGCCGAAGAAGATCATGGCGCATCCCGCCCGCTTGATTGCGGCAAAGGTTTCATCGGAGTAACGCGACATGATGTCTACGCGTCCCTCACACCACCAGCGTAGATTCAGATGCTCCATGCGATCGCATAGTTCTCGCGCGTGATCCTCGCGCAGAAAGAAGTTCATATCATAGAACTGAACTGAGTCAGCGCCATAATGTTCGACAAGATGGGTCAAGATGGCGACCGTTCGCTCCGGCGACTCCATCTTCTCCTTATTGCCGTAGGCTGCATGAACACCGCAGAAGCTACAGTTGAATGGGCAGCCAATGCTGGCATGATGCACAGCGGTACGCTTGCCAAAGAAGGATGGACGCAGATATTTTTCGACAGGAATACGATGAAACGGGGACCATGGGAATTCATCCGGCCCTTTCATTGGCCGCTCCCCGTTGTCGTGGCGCAAACCAAACATATCTTTGTACAAAAGACCTTTCACCGAATCGAGCGAACGATTGCCACGAAGCGCATCGAGGAGTTCTAAAAGAGTATCCTCGCCTTGTCCGCGAACGACATAGTCCACATAGCGCGCGTTAAGCGCCGCATCGGGGTAAATTGAGGCGAAGTAACCGCCCCAGCAGATCGGGACTTGCGGTTGAAGACGGCGAATCTCGCGCGAGGTCTCCATCGCCGCCACCATTTGCGGTCCGGGCATCGCCGAAACGCCTAGCAGTTCCACCTTATGCCGGCCGATGAGTTCAAGGATGCGAGCCGTCGCATCCTCTTCCAGATTTCCGTCGACGATCTCGTATTCCTCCTTGCCCTCAAGCACTGCGGCGAGCGCAAGGACGGCAAGTGGAAGCCTTCTATTCCGAGGCCGCGTGGCGCGGGGATGGTAGAGGATAATCATGCGCGTACACCCGCCACATAGATGCGGAATTGCGACGGTGGACGCCGGCCTTTCAATCTGGCGCGCAATGGCCGGAGAGACCAGCGCATTCCGTAGAATGGCCTGATGATTTCCCATTTCAACTCGAACGCATCTTGCAACCGTTGGAGACGCTCCGGAGTGAGATATTCAAGACTGGAGATCGAATCGGACGCAAATCCATAGGTTATCTTGAAATGACTGTGCTTCTCTTCGACCATTCGCATGCCGCTCTCGTCGTCTGCGTACCATGGCGTGTCGGCAATCACAACGCTACCGCCTGGCCGCGTGCAGCGCACAGCCTCTGCGAAGGTTCGTTCATAGTCTTCGGAGTAATGGAAAGACGCATTGAAGATCACCAGGTCGAACGCGCAAGAAGGAAATGGGAGCCAGTCTAGTTCTGCCTGGACGCGAGGAAACAAGGACTGGATCGTTGAGTTGTAGTGAATTGCCGCCCCGAGGCCATCCCGGTCATTTGTCAAGAGGTCAACGGCAACGGGAAGATGCCCTTTGAGCGCCAACCTATAACTCATCCAACTATTGCCTGCCCCCAAGTCGAGGACGCGCAGTGGACGGTTATGAAGCCTGGCAAGCGGTTTCAGGATGCGTTGCTCCATAACTTGAAATGTGTGCGCTCGTATTCTCCACTGGCCGTTATTGCGGCCAGAGATATCTTTGTATGGCAGGCTGAGGTAGTATTCCGATCGGATACTGCCGCGCCCCTCGGCAGCACGAATAAACTCATACTCTCGAATAAAATTACCGAAACGATCGATTCGCTTCGGAGCAAGAGCGCACCAGATGCCCTGTCGATATTCTGTCTGAGCTGCACAACGGGGGCACACACGCACACCGGAACCGGTTCGAGTCTCCCGCATAAGATCAGCGAGCTCGGCGCAGCATTGCCAACACAGAAGCGTGACCGCATGGCTCGCCGGCGATGCTGCAACCGTATTGATCGTGTCCGTCTGTTCCACAATCATGTGCGCCCCTTCTCAAAGCAGAGGAGAACATGATCGCCGGTGCTGCGAAAGAAAGGCAATGTGGCAAGTAGCCCTTCGAGGCGGCAGAGCAAGCGAAAAATGCCGGGATGCCGGCGCGCCCACGGTTCAAGATAGGAGGGCGGCACAGCTACTCCGATTCCAGTGCGGGAGTAGAGGCGAAAGCCAGGTGCAAAGTGCCGGCGTATCTGACGAACGGTCGGATAGTAGACCGTGAACCGTACGTCGTCGAGCGTCACTTCGGTGTAGCCCTTGCAGCGCCGAAGCGCTTTCCGCCATTGTCCGCGAATGAGATAGTACAGGATTTCGATCAGGCAGAAACGCGTAGAAAAGCACAGGACAAGCCGGCCATTCTGTCTTATCAGCCTCTCGATAGAGGAGGCGACTACGCTGAGATCGGCGACGCAGTTCAATCCGGAGAAATTTGAAAAAGCGCCATCGAATTGCGTCTCTGGATGAAGCTCACCAATGCGCTCTGTCGGTAACTCGCAGAAAACCGCGGAAACTTGAGGCGATGTGTGCCGGAGGCGCTGTTCAGCCCTGTCGATCATCTGCTGCGAAGCATCGCAAGCAAAGACCGAGATGCCTTTGCCTGCCAAAAAGATGGCGTCCTCGCCGGTGCCACAGTTAAGTTCCAGAATATTATCGTTCTTTTGAAAGGTTCTTATAAGCACCTTCCATACGGCGTCGCGTTGCGCTCGGCCAATGAGCGAATCGGTAAATATCCGATCATAACCCTCCGCGAGGCGGTCGAACGCTGCACCGGCAGCCGATCCTGGATAACTTGCAACGGGAGGAATTGTTCTTTCGGCGTTCATGCCTCCACCTCGCTCTGGGTGGCCAGTAGCCCGTCGCGGGAGGCTCGAATGCTTACTCTGAGATCCTCCAGAAGCGCCGGATTCACGATTGGATCTTCGCTCAGCTTTGCAAATTGAACTTCGTCGCGAAGCAGCTTATCCGCATGCGTGTAGTAAGCCCGCGAGTGCCGGCCTGCAATCATGATCTCGCGATCGGATGTCTGCGCCCAGGGCTTCAGTTGAACGAGTTTGCTCTGGACCTGCTGATAGTATGGGGTGCCTTTGATCGGATAGGAGACAGTGGTGAAAAAAATGTCGGGTTTGGCCTTGCTGACGTGGCGAATCGTCGCCTCAATGTCCTCCATTTCTTCACCTTCGTAGCCCCACATGAGAAACATCCCGCTTTGAATCTTGCGGGCGCGGCTCATCGCGACCGCCTGCTGCACCTGCTCCACCTTTACGCCGCGATCCATCGAATCGAGCAATCTCTGCGAACCGCTCTCAGAGCCGATCCAGATACGAAAACAGCCGAGTTCCGCGAGTAGATCGAGCATCTCTTCGTTGAGCCGGTCTGCGCGCGAGATACATTCAAATGGAATATGGAGACCGCGACGGCGCATTTCCGCAGCATACTGACGAATCCATTCATGGTTGATCGTAAACACATCATCCGACACCCATGCGATATCCGGCGTATATTCGGCAAGCAGCCACTCCAGCTCATCTACAACCTTGACCGGGTTGCGACGGCGGTGAGTCTGGCCGTAGACCTGATGACTGCACCAGCGGCATTTATAGGGGCACCCGCGCGCGGTGATGAAGTTGACCGAGCCTTGTTGATGATGGGTTCGCCAGGTATCGACATAACGATGCAGATCGATTGCCTGACGGGCAGGCCAGGGTTGCGCGTCAAGGTCAGCGATTTGCGCTCGCGGAAGATTTTGATGGAAGCCGCCTTGATCGTCGAGATAGGCTGTACCGGCAATTTTCGATTTCCAGTCGCTGCCCGATTTATCGAAGCCGCTGCGCAAGGCGGTCAATAACTCCTGCATCGTGGACTCACCTTCGCCGAAAACGACAAATTCCGCCCCGGACTCCAGAAACTCCTGCGCATACGCGCCAGGCTCGGGTCCGCCGACGATCACGCGCCAGCCGGCTTCGCGGCCTACGCGGATGATTTCCACTACATTGGAGCGAGTCATCAGATTGGCATAGATGCCAAGCGCGGAGGGCTTCTCTGTCTGTAGGTGACGAAAGAGCGACTCACGACTCGAGAAAGTTGTATCGAATATCTCGACGCCGAAGCCTTGCTGCCGAAGGTGCGAACAGAGATAGAGGATGCCGAGAGGCGCATACGGCTTCATGATCTGCATCTCTTTGGGGTCTTCGTGCAGGAAGTAACCGTGCGTAAGCAGCAGGTCTGCCATCAGGATCTCCTCGCCCCTACGAAGAGTTCTTCCAGCGGCAGAAACGCGCCCTCTCCGTCGCTATGAGAGGGTTCGGGAGGCAGCGCAAGTACATTTTTGTTTCTGCACGCAGGCTCCATCTCGTGGACGCGGCTCCATAGGGATTCGCAAGAGAATGAATCGGATGAGCCGGCAGGAGCGTACCATGCAGCCACTTCAGCGTGCAATGCATCGCGGAGAGCGTGGTAGAAGATATCGTTGTAGCTGGCTATGTGGATAGTGCAGAGGTCGTCGCTGTCAGTCCAATTGCGCTTGCTTCCCAACTGCGCTTGAACTCGCTCGAAAAAGCCAGTACCGGGAAGAGGATAGGAAATAGAGACACCGATGTCGTCGGGGCGAGTGCTACGCACCAATTGAACGGTTTCGCAGATCTCCTCCCAGCCCTCCCCTGGGTAGCCGAACTGGAGGAAGTAGCATGCGCGTATACCGGCGGCCGCGAGCTTCTGGCGCGCGGCATGAACAGCGGAGAGCTTCAGACCCTTTTTCATGGCATCGAGAATCGTCTGCGAACCAGACTCGACGCCCATCCATACCTCGGCACAACCGGCTCGCCTCAGAGCCTCAACCGTCTCGTCATTCATCAGATCGGCACGCGCCTGAATCTTAAAGGGGATGATTTCGCCATGGGACTCGACGGCGCAGGCAAACTCTTCTACCCAGTGGCGATCCAATGCAAATACGTCATCGCCGAACCAGATGTGCTCGACCCCGAAGAGCGTCTTGAGCTCATGAATTTCGGCTGCAACGTCCGCCGGCTCCCGCAACTGAAAGCGATTGCCGGAGATGGGCTTTGCACACCAGTTGCAACTGTAGGGGCAACCACGACTCGCCACGGTGTTAGTCGAGAAGTAACCATGCGCTTTCGTCCATGCCCGCCGGTATGGCTCGAGGTCGATAAGGTCCCTTGCCGCTCGCGGCAAAGTGGCCCATGACGGATTGGTCGGCGCAGGTAACACTCTCTCCAGTTCGCCGCCCGCAGCAGAATATCGCACCAGTCCGGGAATCGCCTGCAATGGTAGAGAATGCAGAAGAGCCTCGCACAGATCGGTCAGGCTCTGCTCAACTTCGCCGTTCAGGGCGAAGTCGACGCCATGGTCCAGATACTCCGCGGGATGATCGGTAACATCCGACCCGTGCGCGATCACGGTGATGCCCGCGGCGCTGGCGATGGCGGCCAGCTGGTTGGCGAGTTCGCGCATGTGCGTAAGGCACATTTTGGTGACGAAGTTGAAGTCGTCCTCGTAGATAACGATTATCTTTGGCCGATGTTCTTCGAGCGCCGCCCGGAAGGCGGAAACAGGCTCAGCGAACATCGTGTCACAGACGGCAACCGAGATGCCTGCGGAGCGCAACGCCGTGGCCGCATACAGCGTGCCGAGCGGAGGATACGGCTGCATCTTCCTAAATTGTTTTGCGTCGTGCGCAAGGTGGTAGGAGTGCGTCAGCAGCACATCCGCCATGGGCCACCTCCGGGCAACAATATCTCAGCATACATTGGCAGGCTCCGTAGGCAGTGCCTGGCCTGTAACTAGAGAGCGGCGCTTGACGATCTGCTCCGAAAGCCGCGCCAGCCAGATCTCACATGGGAACGAGAAGAAGCTCGCTTGAAGACGCCAGCGGATTGGCGCCCGAACGAGGAAGCCGGCGATCTTGTGAAACAGGGAGTTATCATTCGACCGCTTCCGCACCTGATTGAGCAGCAGAAAGTACTCTAGCATGCGATTAAGGCGCGCGAGCTCGCGGCCTCTCAGCCAGGGGAGCAAATTGGCTCCAAGCGGCATCGTCATCCAATCCTCCAGCGTCTGCGGCTCGACTACGCCGAGTTCCTTAAGCTGAGGCCAGATGGGAATACCAGGATACGGCGTGAAGATATTCGGCGAAAAGCTAACATTTTGAAACTGACGCCTGATGTCGCTCATGGTTCGGAAGGTAATGAGCCTGTCGGCTTCCGTCTCGCCAGGATACCCGAGAATAAGGTTAAAAGTGAGGCGGATGCCGGCGAGGTTGGCCTTGCGCGCGGTCTCGTACATCTCGTCGACGCGCTGATGACGCTTGTTCATCAGCTTGAGCACCGCCTGTGAAGTCGACTCAGTGCCAAAGCCCATGTGCTTTACGCCGCTGTCGGCCAGAAGCTGGACTTCGTCCTGGCTCATGCGACAGATGAAGTCCGTCGATGCCTGAAAGGTCCAGGTGAACTTTACGCCGGAGTCCCGAATTCCCTTGGCAATGGCGATTGCCCGCGGCAAATCGACTGGAAAGTTAGAGTCCAGAAGGGCCACGTTGGTGATACGGTAGCGCACTACAAGGTCAACCAACTCCTTTATGACGTGTTCTGCCGTATATGCGTTGAAACGCCGTTTGTACACCACCATGTCAGTGCAGTAGTTGCAGGCATACGGGCAGCCGATGCTCGTTGCGTATGCCAGATCGCGCTTGCCCGAGATACGCTCATAGGCGTCGAAGTCAGTCATGTCGAATGCCGGCGGGGCGAAGGTATCGACAGGCTGGACACGCCGCTCGAAGTTTTGTATAAGCCGCCCCTGCTTCTTCCACGAGATGCCCGCGATCAGGTCAAGCGGGCGTTTGTCGGCAAGCGCGGATGCGAGCTCGACAATTGTGATCTCACCTTGTCCGCGCACGACGACGTCCACATAGGGTTCACGAAGGGTCGACTCGGCGCAAAGGGTGGGATGCCATCCGCCAAAAACGACACAGACTCCAGGCGCGTGGGTCTTGACAAAACTGGCAGCCTCGATCGCTCCCCGGATCATCGGCCCTGTAAGAACGGAGATGCCCATACAGAGCGCCGACTTGCACTCCTCAGCTATGCGTTCCAGATAGCGCGGTTCGATTGCGGCATCGATCAGCACCACCTCGAAGTTGGCTTCGCGCAGAGTTCCGGCGAGCGCGAGCAGAGAGAGCGGCGCACCAAGAGGAGGTCCATCGTATGGCGGATAGAAGAGCACTACCTTGCCACGGGTCAACAAGTCGCCTCCGCGGGCGTGTTTGCCAGCCTCTTGGCATCGACCGCAGGTTTGCCGACATTCACTCGTTTTTTCAGTTCGTTGTTCAGCCATATCTCGACGGGAAATTTGTAGGCGTCGTGGTCGAGGCGCCAGCGGGCAGGCAGAGAGATGGTCTTCTGGATAACTCGGGTAATCGGGCCGCGCGTATCGCTCGCGATAGGAATTCTATTGAAGGCAAGACGGAGATACTCGCGCGTGACCTGGAGCCGCTTGTGGTCTTTCCCCTTCAGCCACGGCAGAGTCGTATAACGAGGGAAGAAATCTGCCCAACCTTCCAGAGTCGCAGGAACTTCGATACCGATCTCCTTGGCTCGCTCCATAATGGGAGACCCCGGATAGGGCGTGAAGATATTTGTCCAGAATTCGGCTCCGGGAAAACGCCGGCAAACATCCAACATGAAGTCGACTGTCTCCCTGCGCTCCTTTGCACCCTCGCCGGGGAAGGCAAAGATGATATTGAACGAAGGCCGGATATCGGCGGCGATGCACCGCGCTGCGCTCTCATAGATCTGATCGAAGTCCTGGAAGGTTTTGTTCATTAACTGCAGGATCTTTGGCGATCCCGAGTCGACGCCCTGGCAAATCTGGTGCAGGCCCGCCCGACGAAGCAGTTTGAGATCTTCGGGAGAGAGCCGCGCAACCATATTTGTGGTCGCCTGGATGCTCCACTTGAACTGCGAACCTGCGCGTATCAGTCCCTCAGCGATACCGCGAGCACGGTCAAGCTCGACCATAAAGTTATCGTCGACCACCCATAGCATTTCAAGACGATAGCGCCTGGTAAGATCGACGGTCTCTTCAACGAACTGCTCGGGGGGTAGCGCGTTCCACTTGCGTCCGTAGACGCCTGAGTTCGTGCAGTACGCACAATTGAATGGGCACGCCAGGCTGGAGGTGTACATGGCCCATCGCTTGCCGCAGCCGCGCTCATAGGCATCGAAGTCCGCTATGTGATATGCCTTCGGAGGCATCTCTACCAAGGGCTTGAGCGGCCGTTCCGGCGTAAGGATGAGCTTGCCGTCGCGCTTAAAGCCGATACCTGGAATGAGATCCGGCGCGGACCTCGCCTCGATGTGCTGAACCAAATCCAGAAGCGCCTCTTCGCCCTGACCGCGCACGATGTAATCCACGCAGTCAGCCTGCAAGGTCTGACCGGGAAGCAAGGATGGATGCCATCCGCCGAGAATGATCGGGAAATCCTTGTTCCACTCCTTGACCGCTCGCGCAATCTCGACCGTCTCGCGAATCATTGGCCCGGTGACCAGCGAAATACCAAGGCAAACGGCGTCGCGAACCTCTTCCAGCACCCGCTTCTTGAAGTTCGGCGTGATCGTCGAATCGACGAGAACGACCTCATATCCGGCGCGGATGAGCGGTGTCGCGACTGCCAGTACACCGAGGGGGGCCGTCGCTTCCGAACTCGCAAAGGATGGAAAGAAAAAAACTACTTTTCTTGAGGGATCGGTAGATTTAGGCATTGATTTACCCTCGGCACGCTCATTAGCCAGTGTCTATCGGTGTGCTTCTGAAGGGTGTCAGGGGAATGTCCCAAGATTGTCACTGGATTATCCGCCCGTCTCGCCGTGCGGCCAGTTTCGCCCCACAGCGGGTGGTCAATACTTCGGCACGGAGGGATCGATCCGGTCAGCCCAGGCTAGGATGCCGCCGGTCAGATTGGTTGCGCGCCTGAAACCCGATTGGCGCAGGAAATCCACTGCCTTGGCGCTGCGCGCGCCGCTCTTGCAATGCACCACAATTTCGCGGCTTGAGTCGAGCTCATGTATGCGCGTTGGTAGGTCACCGAGCGGAATCAGATGCCCCTTGATGTTGCAGATTTGATATTCGTGTGGCTCGCGAACATCGAGTACAAAGATATCTTCCTTGGCGTCGAGACGTCGCTTCAGTTCCTCGGGTTGTATCTCTGGAATCTTCGCGGTGGTTGATACTTCCGACTCTTCGCCGCGAATGCCGCAGAACTGGTTGTAGTCGATCAGCTCCTTGACGGTTGGATTCGCACCGCAGACCGGGCACTCGGGATTCTTGCGCACGCGCAGCTCGCGAAAGCGCATGGCCAGCGCATCGACCAGCACCAGGCGGCCGATCAGCGGCTCGCCGGCGCCAAGAATCAATTTAATGACTTCAGTTGCCTGAATTATGCCGAGCAATCCTGGAAGCACGCCCAGCACTCCGCCTTCCGCGCAGGAGGGAACCAATCCGGGCGGAGGCGGCTCGGGATAGAGACAGCGATAGCAGGGGCCGGCCTCAGTAGCAAAGACGCTGGCCTGGCCCTCAAAGCGAAAGATCGACGCATAGACATTGGGTCTGCCGCTGAGCACGCAGGCATCGTTGACAAGATAGCGCGTGGCGAAGTTATCCGTGCCATCGGCAATGATGTCGAAGCTACTGAATATCTCCAAAGCATTCTGACTGCTTAGATACGTATCGAAGCGCTTGATCTCAACAAATGGATTGATAGCCTTCAGCTTATCGATGGCCGAATCGAGCTTGAGGCGGCCCACATCGCTGGTGTAATGGAGTACTTGGCGCTGCAGATTGGTGTAATCGACGACGTCAAAATCGACAAGGCCAAGCGTACCCACTCCTGCCGCAGCTAAATATAGCGCCAATGGCGATCCGAGGCCACCCGTGCCCACGCATAACACACGCGCAGCCTTAAGCTTCTTCTGACCCTCAAGGGTTACTTCCGGCATAATAAGGTGGCGCGAGTAACGCAGGATCTCTTCGTTACTCAGTGTCGCCTGACTGCCATCGATCAATTCGGCCACAATTCATCTCCCAACAAGAGTTTGTCGCATTAATGATTCCGTTGTGTCGTAGTACTCTAGCGCCCTCCGGCAACCGAGGGAACAATAGTGATCGTATCAATCTCCTTGGCCGGGGTCGCTTCCTTGCTCAGGTAGCGAATGTCTTCATCGTTGAGATAGACATTCACAAAAGAACGCAGCTTGCCGTCTTCTGAAAAAAGATGCTTGCGCAGATCGGGATGCTTGCTGACAAGATCGCTCAATGCTTCGCCGACGGTTTGGGCAGTTACCTCGATGACGGAATGCTTGCCGGCATAAGGACGAAGCGGCGTGGGGATCAAGACTTTGATTGCCATACTCTTCCTCTCTAAATGGTTCTGGTTTGCATTGCTTACTGCTCGATGACTTCGAGGCTTTCATCTTCAAAATGCTTGGCTTCTTCCTGATCCAGCAATAAAAAAGAGTTAGTGAGCACAGCGCGTCCTTTTTCCACACTGGTGATCACATACGAACAGCCTGTCCAGTGCGCCTCGGCAAGATCGGTCACGGACCAGCGCGCGGGATGGTCAGGATGCGAGTGATAAAAACCTACGATGTCGCGACCGGCCAGCATCGCTTCTCGCTGAACGCGCACCAGCTCCGACGGACTGATGTGATAGCGATTGGCAGGTGAATCAGTGCGCGTGTTGCCACACTCGACCGCGCCCTTGACCACTTTTCCTCCAGCCTCATCAAACTCGCCCACCAGCACGCCGCAGCACTCGTGCGGATAGGTAGCTTCTCCATGCTGCCGCAGTTGGTCGTAAAGTATACCGGGTATCTTCAAAGCCATAAACATATTCTCCGCTGACTTACTCGGTCTCATCCCAAAAGTGTTCGCTCAGATACTTGTCGCCTGAGTCTGGGAAAACAGTGACCACTACCGACCCGGCGGGCGCATCTTTCGCAATCTGCAACGCTCCAACCAGCGCAGCCGCCGCGGAGACGCCAATGAGCAAGCCCTCTTGCCGAGCCATTCTTTTGGCCATCGCCTGAGCCCCTTCTGTTTCGATGCCCAGTTCCGCGTCCGCGATGCTGGCATCGTAAATCTTTGGGATGATCGAAGTTTCCATGTGTTTGGTTCCCTCGATTCCGTGGAAGGGGGAGTCCGGCTGCAAAGAGATGCAGCGAATCGCCGGATTCAGTTCTTTCAACCGGCGCGAGGTTCCCACGAAGGTGCCACTGGTGCCGAGGATGGCCACAAAGTGCGTCACGCGCCCTTCGGTCTGCCGCCAGATTTCATCGGCGGTTCCATGGACATAGTGCGCCTGCCAGTTGGCATCATTGGAATATTGGTCGGCGTAGTAGTACTTTTCCGGCTCCAAGGCGGCTATCTCGCGCGCCTTGCGAATCGCTCCGTCCGAGCCCTCGCCGGGATCGGTGTAAATGACCGTTGCTCCGTAAGCGCGAAGAATGCGCTTCCGCTCCTCCGAGACGTTTGAAGGCACACAGAGCGTAATGGGAATTCCGTATGCGGCTCCCAGCATGGCATAGGCTATGCCTGTATTTCCGCTGGTGGAGTCAAGCAGCGCTTTACCGGCCTTCAGCTTGCCTGATCGCAAAGCCTCGGCCATAATGTTGGATGCCGCACGATCCTTAACGGACCCGCCAGGGTTGGCCCACTCGGCCTTGGCCAGTACCTGCACGTCGTGCAGGCCTTCGGTCACGCGGTCAAGGCGCAACAAAGGAGTGTTGCCGATTCGGTTCTGGAAATTGACTCCCAATGAAGTAGTCATGCGATCCCGTTTGTTTATCAAAGGCTACCCATAATAATGCGAAGGAAGCCGCAAGAGTTACCACTAACAAATTGTTTCTGGATTCGGGAGGATGTTTATGAGTGCTATGGAGAAATTAGCTGGAAGGCAGAACAGGAGGATCGTTTGCTCATTGCCCTTCTACAAGCCTAAAAGGCAAACAGAAACTTCTAGCTATAGACCGTTCCTTCGGCATGCACGCCACGCGGTGAAGAGCCCCCGAGCAATTTGCGGTATACATCGGCGACCTCGGATCACAATCCTTCTCCCACTGAATAGAAGACTCTATAACGCCAATCTAACACCCGGAATCTCTTGCGTCAACGAGACGTCGGCTGCACAACATCCCGCAGAACGTATGCTTCGATTACCTGCAGCGAGCGGATATCTTGGGCGCCGCGTTCCACTCGGATGCCCGAAGGTTACAATCTTGCCGCATTTGCTTGCAGCCCGGCCGCTCGCACGGCTTCTGGCGCATCGAACTGATGGAAGTTGGCCTCGAAACGGCTGGCCAAGTCGGCAGCTTGCTGGTCATACGCGGCTTTGTCGGCCCAGGCATTGCGCGGGTTCAGGACCTGGGCGGGAACATCGGGACAACTCACCGGTATGTGCAGGCCAAACGCCGGCTCGGTCACAAAATCCACCTTATCCAAGTGCCCTGTGAGAGCGGCATGCACCAGCGCGCGAGAGATCATGATGCTCATGCGCTCGCCCACGCCGAACTTGCCGCCGGACCATCCGGTGTTGACCAACCAGCATTTGGCCCGGTGCTGCTTGAGGCGCTTGCCGAGCATCTCTGCATAGACGCGCGGAGCCAAGGGCAAGAATGGCGCACCGAAGCAGGCGGAAAACTCAGGCACCGGCTCACGCCCCAGACCAGCCTCGGTGCCGGCCAGCTTGGCTGTATAGCCCGACAGAAAGTGGTACATGGCCTGCTCGGGCGTGAGGCGGGCGATCGGCGGCAAAACACCGAAGGCGTCGGCGGTCAAGAAAAAGACGTTCGGCGGATGTCCCCCGATTCCTGGAATGACAGCGTGCTCGATGTATCCGACAGGGTAGGCGGCGCGGGTGTTCTCAGTAAGGCTGGTGTCGGCGTAGTCGGGCTGGCTGGTGGCCGGATCGAGGATTACGTTTTCAAGTACCGAGCCAAAGCGGATGGCACGGTAGATCTGCGGCTCCTTCTCTTCGCTCAGGTCGATGCATTTGGCGTAGCATCCGCCTTCAAAGTTGAAGATGCCGATGGCGCTCCAGCCGTGCTCGTCGTCGCCGATGAGGCGGCGGGCGGGGTCTGCGGAGAGCGTCGTCTTTCCAGTGCCGGAAAGGCCGAAGAAGAGAGCGGTGACGCCATCCTCGCCCACGTTGGCCGAGCAGTGCATGGGCAGCACGTCGCGGGCGGGAACCAGAAAGTTCATCACACCGAAGATCGATTTCTTCATTTCGCCTGCATATTTTGTGCCGCCGATGAGGATGATTTTGCGGGTGAAATCGGCAAGGATAAAAGCCCCTGAGCGGGTTCCATCACGCTCAGGAACAGCTTCAAACTCGGGTGCGGCAATGAGGGTGAACTCAGGCGCGTGCGTCGCCAATTCATCGGGTTCCGGCCGGACGAAGAGTTGGTGAACGAAGAGCGCGTGCCATGCGTACTCGGCGATGACACGAATAGCCAGCTGGTGCGCCGGATCGGCGCCGCAATAGAGATCTTCGACAAAAAGATCGCGCGAGCGCATATGCTCGAGAACGCGCTCGAGCAGCGCCTCGAAGCGCTCGGGGGAGATGGGCTGGTTCACCTTTCCCCAATGAACGGTGGTGTGGGTGACCTCATCGTCGACGATGAATTTATCTTTGGGACTGCGGCCGGTTCGCGGGCTGGTAGTTGCCACCAGAGCTCCATTGGCCGCCATGCGGGCTTCGCCGCGCAGCAATGCGGTCTCAACCAGTTGGGCCACGGGCAGGTTTGCATGCACCTGTGGCCCAGACGCCAGGGCCTGCACTTCCTTCGCAATCGACAAGCTCGCCATGGGATAGAAGTCCTTCCATGTAGAAAAACTTAAAATGAGTTACGCTATTGTGCCACAAAGCTGAAGTTGAGATTTGTGGTCTGCATCACAATGTCGGTGATTGGAAAAGCCGATCCGCGGGGCCAGAAAAGATGCGAACTTCGCAGAAAGGCATCCTTGCATATGGATGGAAGGCGGTAAAAAGCCGGTCTGCTGCTGTAGCGACTTTTTGCTTTTCTTCTCTATTCCCTATTTCCCGCTTTTCGCTCATCCATGAATGACTGGAGGATGAGCGTAGCCGCTACCTGATCCACAACCCGGCGATGCTGCTGACGAGCGTGGCCAGCTTCGTACAGAATTTGATGCGCCTCGCGCGTGGTCAGGCGCTCATCCCGCAGATGAATGGGCAGGCCGGTGAGCTGGCCCAGTTCGGTGGCGAAGGCCTGGGTCTTGGCGGCTTGCGCGCTCATCTCTCCCGACAGATGGACTGGATTGCCCACCACGATGCCTGCAACCGAGAATCGCCGCGCGAGCCGCGCTAAGGATCGCAGGTCTTCGCGGTGGTTGTGACGCCGCTCCAGCGTGAGTACCGGTTGCGCCGTCAACCCCAGCTCATCCGACACAGCCACTCCTATGCGCCGGTTGCCGACATCGAGGCCGAGATAACGAGGGTATGGAGCGGATTCCAGATTGCAACTCCCGCTTCCAGCTTAAAGCCTGGTTGCGGCGGGTGTGCCCCTCTGCGCGATCTCTCTTCATCCCGAAGGAATCTTCGGCGTCGTCCCGTGAATCCAATTCGTACATAGGTCATTGATGTCAGTCATTTTCTGAAGGATGTCAATCACTAGTCTGAAGGAGCCAACCCCATGACCCTATCTGCCGGTGAAGTCCATAAGCTGAAGCAGGCCGATCCAGTCGATGGCGTATTGCCTATCTTCCATCAGCGTTGGAGCCCGCGCGCGTTTTCTCACCGCGAAGTTGCACCTGGGGATCTGGCCAGAGTCTTCGAAGCTGCACGCTGGGCCGCATCCTCATTCAATGAGCAGCCTTGGCGTTTTCTCGTTGGAACCCGCAATTCATTGACCTACAAGAAGATACATGACTCCCTCGTACCCTTCAACCAAGCCTGGGCCGGGCATGCGGCGGTTCTGATCCTGGGCGCAGCGAGAACGACGTTCAGCCACAACAGCGCCCCGAACCGTGTTGCCCTCTACGACCTGGGCGCGGCGGCGTCCTATCTCACGCTTGAAGCCGCAGCTCTCGGCCTCTCCGCTCATCAGATGGCTGGCTTCGACGAGTCTATTGCCCGCAAAAATTTTGCAATACCAGAGGATTTTGTTCTTGGCGCCGTCATCGCTCTTGGCTATCAAGGGGAGCCGGCGGCTCTCAGCAACGAGCAGATGGTCGCTCAGGAAGTGGCGCCCCGCCAGCGCAAACCTTTGAAGGACTTTGTCTTCTCCTCGTGGGACTCGCCCGCGGACCTGGGTTGATTCCTACATTTGGCGGCCGCAGCCACAAAGGCACGTTCTCTCTTCGCCGGCCTCCACGTTAGAGTGGAGTCTGGAGGAGATTCACCTGAGCCACAAGCAGCCCCGCAGAATAGGCCACCGGCGCACCCCGGCTCGGCGCAAGCGCCTCGGCTGGCGGCGCCCGGCATTCTTGACCACCGCCGTGGTGATTCTGGGTCTGCTGGCCTGGGGAGCGATCGCGCGCCAGCTTGCACCCACATCGAATACATCGCTCACGCGCTTTGACGCCCTCATCGTACTGGGCACTCCGGCGGATCGCGACGGCAACCCAACCCCTTCTGAGTTGTCCCGCGTTCTCGAGGCCGTGCATGAGTATCAGCGCGGCGTGGCCCCGCGACTGATTTTCACCGGAGGCGCGGCACATAACCAATTTGTCGAAGCCCGCGTGATGGCTCGCGCGGCTCAGGCTCAGGGCATTCCCTCCTCCGCCATCTTTGTGGAACCGCAGGCCATGGATACCATTCAGAACGCCTGCTACTCGGTGCGGATCACGCAGACCCACGGCTGGCGCTCGGCGGAGGTGATTTCCAATGCCAGTCACCTGCCCCGCGCAGGGCTCATCTTCAGCCGTCTACCACTGGAGTGGCGCACACACGCCGCGCCGTCGCTGTCGCGTGAGTCAGAAGTGGGGGCCAGCATTACCGGGTTTGTTGAGACCCTGAAGACGGTTCGCTACCTGGTGTGGACTCGCCAGACCGAGCACTGCGAGCCCTGACCGGGCGGCACTGGCTCAGTTGGCATTGTCCCCCTCGGCGCGGTCCTGTAAGCTTGATGGTGATGCGTCTCCATGCAAATTTTTCCGCCCCTCTTCTAGCTTTAGCCGCCTTGGCATTCTGCGCCGGAACCCGCGCACAGGCCCAGAGCACCGCCTCTCCGACCGCCGGCAATGGCACCTACATCGCCGGAGATCCGCTGGCCAATGTGCGTTATGACGACCGCTTCGATGCCTCGCTGGGCGCGGCCTACGGTCACATTCATGCGGGACCGGACCTGGACCAAGGGGCCAATCTCGGCGGACTCGATCTGACCGGTTCCTACTGGTTCAGCAAGCACTTTGCCCTGGAGGGCTCGGGGCGCGTGTATGTCGGCACCAGCGGCGCGGCGGTCAACAATGACGAGCCAGATGGAAGCAACATTAAGGGGCCGTTTGTGGCCGAGTACCTCTTCGCCGCCGGTCCGGAGTGGCTGGGACCCCACAACAAGCATGGCGCGCTGATCGCCCATGCTCTATTTGGCGGAGCTTACGGCAACTTCCAGAAGGATCTACTCGGGCATGATCCGTCGACGGTCGGTTTCTATAATAATCAGATCGCTCCGGCAGCGATTGTCGGCGGCCATTTCGACCTGAATCGCTCGGCACAATGGGTCTTCCGCGTCACACCGGACATGCTGTTTACGAGGTACAACGCCAATTTCGCCACCACCACCTCGTCAATTGGTGGCCACAACAACTTTAACTTCGCCCTTTCGGTCGGCGTCGAGTACAAGTTCAAGAAGAAGCGGTAAGGCGGTTCTCCCATTGCTGCGAGCGCGGCTCAGAGTCCCAGCACGGGCTGCCAAATCGATCTGGCGTGTGGTATTCTCCCCCGTTCGGCGAAGCTTCAAGGAAATGTGCCACAGAAAAAATGCTTGACCGGAGAGCGGCGTTCCCCTGGGGCGGCGACCTCCAAGAAGATGCAACCAAGGCAGGATGCAACGAACGGATATGAGAGACACACTTGGAGTCTTGCTGGCAGGCGGCGCCGGAGAGCGGTTGTTTCCGCTGACCCGCGATCGCGCTAAACCGGCCGTTCCCTTTGGCGGGCACTACCGCATCATCGACATCACCCTCTCCAACTGCATCAACTCCGGCCTACGCAGGGTCTACGTCATGACCCAGTACAAGGCGCTTTCGCTCAACCGGCATATCCGCGAGGGGTGGACGGGCATTGTGGGCCAGGAGCTGGGTGAGTTCTTTGAGATTCTGCCGCCCATGAAGCGCACCGGCTCCGACTGGTATATGGGCACGGCGGACGCGGTCTACCAGAACATTTACTCCATCGGCAGCGAGCAGCCGGAGCACGTCATCATCCTCTCCGGCGACCACATCTACAAGATGGACTACAGCCGCATGCTGGAACAGCACAAGGAGACCAAGGCCGAGATCACGTTGGCAACCCTGCCGATTTCCCCAGACGAGGTGAACCGCTTCGGCGTGGTCGAGGTCGCAAAGAACGGAGAGGTTCTGGGCTTCCTGGAAAAGCCGGCGTCCACCACATTCCGATCGCCGTTCAATCCCAATGCTGTGGATGCCTCCATGGGCGTTTACATCTTCAATACTGAGGTGCTGCTGAAGGCGCTGATCGCCGATGCGGAGGATCCCAATTCAAAGCACGATTTCGGCCACAACATTCTGCCCAACCTGCTGGGCAAGAAGAAAATGATGGCCTACAGCTTTGTGGATGAGAACAGACAGCAAGCGCTCTACTGGCGCGATGTAGGCACGCTCGACGCATATTACGACGCCAACATGGATCTGTGCTCCGTCTCGCCGACTTTCAACCTGTATGACAAGAGCTGGCCCATCCGCACCCGCGTGCGCCAGTATCCGCCGGCCAAATTCGTCTTCGGCGAGCCGGGGCGCTCCGGCATGGCGGTCAACTCGGTGATTACGGCCGGCGTCATCATCTCCGGCGCCCTGGTCTCGAACTGCGTGGTCTCACAGGATGTGCGCGTCAATTCCTACTCCAACGTGGAAGCTAGCATCATCTTTTCGCACGTGAACATCGGCCGCCACTGCCGCATCCGCCGCGCCATCATCGATCGCGATGTGCATATTCCCGAAGGCACAGTGATCGGCTACGACCCAGTCGAGGACAAGCGCCGCTACTTCGTTACTCCCTCGGGCCTCACCATTGTCACGCGCGAGGCATCGCTATTCGAGAACCCCGTCGAGCCGGAGTTCCTGGAGCGGTATTAGGGCATTTTCAACTCAAGTGTTAGCAAAATTTACCGTGCCATCCATTGTGCGTCCTTTGCACAATGGGTGGGAGAGCACAGAAGCCTAAGCAAACTGTAAACAGTCAGAGCGAAAATGCTTTAAAGCTTCGCGACATCCACATCCCTCGCACGAGCAACAAACTCCCGCACCTTGGCCCCATCCTTGCGGCCCGGCTCGGCTTCAACGCCCGAGACTACATCCACGCCCCACGGACTTAGCGCGGCGATTGCTTCGGCTACATTCGCCGGACTCAGCCCACCAGCGGCGATCAGCTTGAGTCGCCCAGTGTCGCAGAAAACGGTCTTCCGCGCTTCGCTCCAATCGAAGGTCACGCCGGTCCCTCCGACAGCCGCGCCTATGCGCGTATCCACCAGCACCGCATCCACGCGCGGGTTCCGAACGTGCTGGGCAATCTGCTGCGCGACCAGTTGTGCTGTGCCGGCATCGAAATGCACCACACACAAGATACGCACCTCCGGCCCCAACCGCTCGCGCAGCTTCGATAGCAGTTCTTGCGAGGCCTCGAAGTGGAGTTGCACGCCGGTCAGTCCACTCACAGAGACTGTGGAGCATATCTCATCCAGCTCGGCATCCACAAAAACGCCGATCTTCTCCACCGTTGCCGGCAGATGCGCCACGATCGAAGCCGCCTCCGCCGCCGTCACGCGCCGTGGGCTCGGCGCAAAGACGAACCCCACGGCATCGGCTCCAGCGTCGACGGCCAGCCGCGCATCCTCAAGCGAGGTGTTGCCGCAGATTTTGATCCAAATCGGCATGATGCTCATCGCGCTGGAACGCCTCCAGAAAGCAGCCCCGCCAGCGCCGCGCCAGGGTCGGGCTGCCGCATCAGGCTCTCGCCGATCAGGAATGCGTCGAATCCCGCCGCTCGCAAGCGAATCAGATCCTCGGCAGTGGAAATGCCGCTCTCCGCCACTCGCACGACACTGGCTGGTATTCGCTCCACCAACTCAAACGAGGTTTCCAGCCTCACATCAAAGGTCTTCAAGTCGCGGTTGTTCACGCCGATCGCGTCCGCGCCGGACTCACCGAGCGCGGCGAGCACCCGGTCAAGCTCGGCGGCCGTATGCACCTCGACCAGCACATCGAGATCATAGTCGTGGGCCAGGCCGGCAAAGCGCTTGATCTCGGCATCGGTGAGCGCGGCGGCAATTAGCAGAATCGCATCCGCCCGGTGGGCGCGGGCCTCCACGAACTGGTACTCATCCACCATGAAATCTTTGCGCAGGCAGGGTATCGGCGTCGCTGCGGAAGCCAGCTCCAGATTGCGCAGGCTGCCCTGGAAATACGGCTCATCGGTGAGAACGGAAAGCGCCACCGCGCCACCGGCTTGGTAGCTCTGCGCCAGCCATTCCACATCGAATTCCCCGCGGATCAGCCCCTTGGAGGGGGAAGCTTTCTTGATTTCGGCAATCACCGCCGGTCCAAGGACAGCCTGCCGCCGCAAGGCCGCCGCAAAGCCGCGCGGCTGGTGCTCGGCAGCCCGCCGCTCCAACTCGGCTATGGACACGCGCACCTTGGCCGCAGCCACACTCGCCCGCGTGGTTGCCAGAATTGTTTCAAGTTGGGTTGAATGCTGAGTAGCCATGCTCTGGGTAGAGTATAAGGCGGGCGGCTGTGCGTCTTGTTGCCCGCGCCGTAGGCGCAATGGTTTGTCAGCCTCGTGCTTGAGCGTGGGGTTGGCTCAAAACACCCAAAGGCTTGCCAGCAGCAGCACGATGGCGGCGACGGTCACTGCCTGGTAGGTAAGGTCGTCCGCCGTCCGGGATTGCGTTAAGCCCTCGGCGGGCGCCGAAAGAGAATCGGATGCGGATTGCTGGGAAGAAAGCATCTTGGGCCTGCCTTTCAAGCCTTTCGGCGAGGGTTACGGTGGATGGGCAGCCGTGATTCCGGCGCTTGAATCCTTAGACCCCATTCAGCTGCCTAAAGTTGCCGGGCAAGCTGTGGAGATTTGGTTAAGATTGTGAACCTTAGGGAAAGTATCGGCCAATGACTAAAAAGCATCGCTCAGTAACAAGAACGGGGGATGCCGGGCAATTCCTTCCGGGACGGGTGTAGAATTTCGCTGGTGAGCACTGGTTCCGATCTCGATCTTTTCCCCCCGAACGAAACGCGGGAGCGCAACTGGCTGCCGATGGCGATTGCCGCCGCAGCTGTCGTGGCAGTAGCGGCCGTCTCGGTGCTGGTGCTGGAACGCGGCAAAGCCACAGCCACAGTCACCCCCATCTCCGCACCCTCCGACCCGTATGCCGCCAGCCTGCCGATCACTGGCCTAACCATGAGCCAGTCGGACAACCGGGCTGGCGGCAAGATCACCTATATCGACGGGCACGTTGCCAATACCGGTCCTCACACCGTTACTGGAATCACCGTGCAGGTTCTCTTCCGCACCTTTGCCCATGAAGTAGCGCAGAACGAAACCCAACCGCTCAAGTTCATCCGCATGCGAGACCCTTACATCGATGTAGAAGCAGTTTCGGTCGCGCCGCTCAAGCCGGGCGACGAACAGGATTTCCGCCTCATCTTCGATTCTGTCTCCCCGGATTGGGACGGCGCCTACCCTGAGGTGCGAGTCGTCCGCGCGGAAACGAGATAAAAGTGACTTAAGTGCATATTCTCTAGTGACCCATGTGCGTTTTTTAGTGACCTCTGCGCGCTTATTTACTAAGTAGAAAATGCCTTCGTGTGCAAAAATTACACTCGACAGTTGCTTCCCGAGGCATTTACTGGTCTTTCGGTGGCGGCTGATTCTTGGCGCAAGTTAAACAATCCGCATGGGATAGTCGATTTCAACCACGGGGAGTCCGGTTTGGCACAAGCCTTGCAATGTACTAGGGCGAGTGAACATCATGCTCATCACGCAGAACCATCTGCGGAGAACGTGCATGCGAGGATTGCCACAAATATGAGAAATCAATCTACACTTCGGCACCTGTTCCCTAGCCAGTTCGCTGTACTTTTGCTGGCATCTGCAACCGCCCTAGTGCCTGCCCAGCAGGCGCAGCCTAGCGGGACTCCTCAGAGTACGCCCCCCTCGACGGCCCAGTCGTCGGCCTCGCCATCGACCAACCCGACTTACTCCTCGAAGGAGGGCTTCTGGGGACACATGAACCCCTTTGCCCGCAAGAAGTGGGTGAAGAGGCAGACAGACCCGATCAACGACCGTCTCAGCGAACTGGATGAGATCAACGCCAAGAACGCCAATGATATCCGCGATGTTGACGGCAGGGCGCAGGCCGGAATTCGCCGGGCGCAGTCTACGGCTGACTCAGCCAACCAGACAGCAACCGCCGCAGGTACCCAAGCCCAGCTGGCTAACAACACCGCCCAAGGCGCGGATATCCACGTCAATAACCTGAATTCGACGGTCAATGGCTTGGATCAATACACCCAGGTCACTGAAGCGGAAGTGGTCTTTCACGGTGGCCAGCCGATTTTGTCGGCAGCGGCCCGCAAGCAACTCGATGACCTGGCGGCTAGCATCACCGGCCGGAAGGGTTACATCCTTGAGGTAGAGGCGCACTCACCCGCCGCCGGCAGCGCTGGCATTCAGAACTCCGAGCGTCTGGCCGCGGTGGTCAAGCGCTACCTTGTCACCGAACATCAGATTCCCGTCTACCGTTTGCACTCTGTAGCTTTGGGCAATGCCCAGGTAGCCGCAGCCGGCGATGAAGGCACCAAGCCGGTACGGACCAGCAGCGTGCATGTCCGGTTGATGGAAAACAGTTTGGCGGCCCAGGAAACCGCACCTCCCAATGGTGTAGCTTCTTCGGCTGGCGCAGAGCGGCCTTAAGGCCGCAGCCCTCCCCCGAGGCATTTTCTGCGCCAACGGCTCCCCCCGCCGTCGGCCGCCAAAAAAGCTCTCGAAACACGAGAGAACCAAGGCAATCTGGCCCCCGTTAAGACGGGGGCCGATTTTTGTCTGGAAATAACCCACCCTCCTTCGTTAACTAGCCTTCTCTTGGTCGCGCCCTCTTTCTTCCAAGGGCCGCTCAGTTAACCCCTCAAGCCGGTAAAATCGAAAGTATGGAACCGACTCCTGCAAGCCCGGCCATTGTCGAAACGATCCCTGACACAATTCTCGACGGCAGCCGCTTTATCCGTGCCTGTCTCCGCCGGCCGGTAGACCGCACGCCGGTATGGTTTCTGCGCCAAGCCGGCCGCTACATGCAGGAGTACCGCGACGTGCGCAAGCACCACACACTGGTGGAAATCTGCAAACAGCCGGAGTTGGCCGCCGAGGTCACCATCACCGCCGCTGAGAAGTTGGGCGTGGATGCGGCCATCATCTTTGCCGACCTGCTGCTGCCTCTCGAACCCATGGGCTTGCCCTTCGAGTTTCAGGCCGGCGAAGGCCCGGTCGTCCACCACCCCGTCCGCACCGCCGAGGACGTGCGCGCTCTGCGCACCGACCGCGCCGGCGATCTGGCCTATGTGGCCCGCGCCATTGAGAAGGTCGCAGGCCACTTCCGCGACCGGCTGGGCATCATCGGCTTTTGCGGCGCGCCTTACACCCTCGCTAGTTACATGATCGAGGGCGGCGGTTCCAGGAATTACATCCACACCAAGCAGATGATGTACAACGAAAACACTGCGTGGCGCAGCCTTTTGGACAAGATTGTGGTGGTGCTGACGCAGTATTGCCGCTTGCAGGTGCAGGCGGGCGCTGACGTGATTCAGATCTTCGACAGTTGGGTAGGCTCGCTGGGCCTTGCCGACTATCGCGAGTATGCATTTGAGGCTTCTAAGCGACTGGTGCTCGCCGTCCAACAGATGGGCGTGCCGGTCATCTATTTCGGCGTGGAGACGGCGGGCCTGCTGAGCGAGATGGCCGCAACCGGCGCAGACGTGATCGGCCTCGACTGGCGGCAGCCCCTCGATGAGGGCTGGCGCGCCGCGGGCCACGGCCACGCGGTGCAAGGCAACCTGGACCCTATCACGCTCTTCGCTCCGCTCGAAGTTCTGGAGCTGCGCGTCAGGGAGATTCTGCGCGCTGCCAACGGCCGTCCCGGCCACATCTTCAACCTCGGCCATGGCATTGTTCCCACCACGCCTGTTGAAAATGTTCAGGCCGTGGTCCGCATGGTCAAAGAGTTTCGCTTGGAGCCGGCGAGCGGTTAGCTAGTTCCACTCCGGATCCTTTTCGTTTGAGTCCGATAAACGAATTAAAAGGCATCGTTGAAATGAATTGGCGGTTAGCGGTGTTTAGTTGGCTAAGGTCAAGAATCATGCGAGAAGTGTTCTCTTGCTCGGCCTGGGCGGTCGTGCCATGGGGACTCTACGTGGTTTTCGCTTTCCTCTTTTGGCAGCCGGGTGTGCAGCATATCTGGCGGAATCCTCCTCTTGCCTTCGTGTTTTTTGGGATCGTCCTCTTAGTCCTCAGCGCTATCGCCTTTTTTGTTCTAATCTTCGGCATGGCGGCCTTCTGTATCGTCTTTGACCCATCCTCAGTTGGCGCCAAAATCTTGTGGTTTGTTCTTTTCTTCTTTACCGCCCCATTTGGTTCTGCGATTTACTTTTTCGCGTCTTACAGAAGACTAGCGCCAATCCGGTCTGAGGTCATAGATGCCTAAACAAGCCGTCCTGCTGCTCGCCCACGGAACCCCGGAGACCGTCGAGCAGATTCCCGAGTACCTGCGTAACGTGGTCGGTGGCCGGCCGTTGCCGCAAGCCGTCATTGAAGAGATCCAGCACCGCTACAGCCTGATCGGCCGCAGCCCGCTCACGGATATCACCCTCGAGCAGGGCCGCCTGGTCGAAGCTGAACTTGCTTCCGGCGGCCAGCCCGTGCCGGTCTACGTGGCCATGCGTAACTGGCGACCCTATATCTCTGGCGTTGTCCGCCAGATGCGCGCCGATGGCGTGGAGAAGACTGCGGTCATCTGCATGGCGCCGCACAACTCGCGCACGAGCGTAGGTCTCTACAGGCGTGCCGTGGAAAACGCGGCCGCTGCCGAGGCGCCCGATCTGCGCATCGACTTCACGGCGGGCTGGGCGCAGCATCCCCTCCTTGCTGAAGCCTTTGCCGAGCGGCTCCGTCCGGCCTGGAATGAGCTCAGCGCAGAGGTGGGCGATGCCGTTCCGGTGCTGTTCACGGCCCACAGTGTCCCCACCCGCACCGTGCAGGCCCCCGCGGCTACTCAGCTTCAAGACGCCCAACAGCATCCCGGGGCCGGCTCGGGCGGCGCTGCCTTCCCTTCCGACCCCTATGCCGAGGAGGCAAAGCACACCGCCGCCCTCGTGGCCGAACGCGTCCCCGAGATCCCCAGGTGGGTTTTTGCCTTTCAGAGCCAAGGCGTCAGCGGCGAACCCTGGATTGGCCCGACCGTCGAAGAGACTCTCGACTCGCTGGCTGCCGAGGGCGTCCGCGCGCTTCTCCTTCAGCCCATTGGCTTTCTCTGCGACCACGTCGAGATTCTCTACGATGTGGATATTCACTTTCGCGGCTACGCAGCTAAGCTCGGCATCCGGCTGGAGCGGCCCAAATCGCTGAATGCTTCCCCCACCCTGGCGCGGGCCGTTGCAGACCTGGCCAGGCAGGGTCTGAAGCGGCTGGCATGATCTTCCCGGTGGACAAATGCACCGTGAGCAAGCTTCCGATTACTTTTGTGCACACTCTTGGTTCAGATTTCTCTTTTCAGAAGCGATTCAATTCGATAATGTAGCTAATTGGACCGGAATTCACGCTCCTTTTAGGCAATACCCCTCAGATCAAGACCATTGTGCCTCCAAAAAATAGCCTTGGCAATCGGGTTAGCCTAATTGGAATCAGTTGTTTGGATCGAGGTAGAATGTATTGCGCCGTCCGAGAACCTCACGCCGGCAGATCGGGAAAGACTTACATGCAGTGTACGAATTGCGGGAGCGAGATGCGCCGCCTGATGCGGGAGAGTTTCCTGCAACGAAAAGTCTATCCGCTGTTCGGCTTCTTCCCATGGGAGTGCCCCATCTGTAGGAAGCCCATCATGCTCAGGGCGAGGCATCGGCGCAAGGGGCGGTCCGAGCAGGTCAATTTGATCGCCGTCAAAACTCGCTTCGTCAAAGACTCGAACAATGTTCCTTCCCGAGTGCCTGCATCCAAGGTTCGCTGACTTCTATTTCGCGCCGGACGCGCCCCTATAATCTGCCTTATTTGACCTCGTAGACGGCGCTGCCGTGCGCCGGTAAAGTCATGCTCACCTCTTTCGACTCCTTCGCGGCACTGTCGGTCCAGAGATTCCGGGCTTGATGCTTGCTGCCGTCGAGCCCAAGCTGTTTCCAATTTGCGCGTAGCGTAACCGGCTTGTCGTCGAGGTTGAAGAACGCAAAATACTCCGTGTAATTCCTTGCGCCCGGAGAGTCGATCGTCGCCCGCCAGACTTTGGCTTGCTCGAAGCCTGGGGGCAGGCTCGCGGAGTCGAACGGATGGCTGTAGGTTGCATTCTGGTTGATGAAGAGTATCTCCTGGTTGGTCATCAGCGACCGCGTAAAGTCATCCAGCTTGGTCAGGTTAGCTCCCATAATCAGCGGCGACCGCGCGATGGCCCACAGCGTGAACTCCGTCCGCTGCTCATCTTGCGTAAGCCGCGACTGGCGCGGCTCGCCCCACCCCGGATGCGGCGTCAGAGAGCCCTCCGGCAGCATGTCCGCATCCGGCCACGAGCCCGCCTTTACATAAGGAAACCACTTCGCCAGCCGGTCGAACGCATCGCGCACGCCTGAGGGAAATTCGCTTCCGAGCTTGTGCGGGAACGTCCACCCGTCCCAGTGATCGTCGGAGATGCGCCACATCTGCGCGGATTCGGCCACTTCAGCACCGTGTTCCAGGGCAGTCGGCCCCGGCGACAGGCTCAGCACGATGGGCCGGCCCGTCTTCCTGATTGCCGAGGCAATCTGCTTGATCTCCGTCGGACGATACGGATGGTCGCTGATGCAATCCACCTTGATGTAGTCGAGGCCCCACTGTGCATATCGCTTCAACATGGAATCGTAGTAAGCCTGCCCGGCGGCATTGTCGCGCACTCCGTAGTTCCCCTCGTCCCAGGGGCAGGTGTCCGCAGTGTCGGCAACGTCGGCGGCATGAAAACTCGACCCCGCGATGGGCAGGTTCTCCTTCACCACCTGCCGCGGAATTCCACGCACAATATGAATGCCGAACTTCAGCCCCTGCGCATGAACCCAGTCGGCCAGCGGCTTGAACCCTGCTCCGTTCGCCGCCGATGGAAACCGGCTCTCCACCGGAATCAGAATCCCGTTTCCATCCCACAGGTACCTTCTCTCCGCAAGATTGCTGCCGAAGGGATTCTCCATGTACCAGCCCTCGTCGATCACGGCATACTGCCACCCGTACTCTCGGAGCCCTTTGAGCACCGTAACGTTGGCCCGGAAGTCGGCCTCATCGATGGTCAGCCCATAGGCATCCCAACTGTTCCACCCCATCGGCGGCGCGGGAGCCGGGTTCTGTGCGTGGATTGAAGCGGTGGTCAATGCAAGAACGGCACATATAGCGGAGAAGAAAATACTTCGGTGGGTCATGTGAAAACGTATACCACAATCGCCGGGGTCTTGAGACGCGAACCGCCGGGTCAGCGGTGCAATCGCATGAACATCATCTGAGCCCGAGGAGTTCAGCGCGGTATCTGTCGGAGGTGGCGGCGATGATTCTTCGTGTCTTGATACTTCCTTTCCGTTTGATGGGATCGAGTCGGATG
>Ga0182024_10002557_pt1 | contig 44874 bp, 37 predicted proteins | sample P32metaG_FD_120480 | JGI IMG/M metagenome (GOLD analysis project Ga0182024, IMG submission 120480) | Permafrost microbial communities from Stordalen Mire, Sweden - P3-2 metaG (Illumina Assembly) | ecosystem: Environmental > Terrestrial > Soil > Wetlands > Permafrost | place: Sweden: Stordalen... | reverse complement strand
GTGCGGCACTGCTGGTCGGTAGCAAATCGCCCTTCCAATTCTAACAGTGTCCTCGGGTAATCCTCAGCCACGCCTTTCTACTACAGCTTGAGGTCGGTGGAGTCAATAGGATAGCCCTGCAAATCAGATTAAGACCCGCCTTGTTTGCTTGTCATTTGTCCGACCGCTCATCATGTTGTGGTCACGAGAACAAGGAATTGAAAATGAGCCGCCCAAGAAAAATCTTTGGTACCGACGGCGTGAGAGGCACGGCCAACGTGGAGCCTGTTACAGCCGGCACGGCCCTCAAACTCGGCCAGGCCGCTGGTCATGTCTTTAAGAATTTGGAAACCCAATCGCGAGGCCGAGGCAAACACAAGATCGTCATTGGTAAAGATACGCGCCTTTCGGGTTACATGCTTGAAAATGCGCTTTCCTCCGGCGTCCTTTCCATGGGCGTCGATGTGCTTTTCATCGGACCGCTGCCGACGCCGGGAGTTGCTTATGTCACCCGCAGCTTGCGGGCTGACGCCGGTATTGTCATCACGGCCTCGCACAACCCATACGACGACAATGGCATCAAGTTTTTTCGCGCCGATGGCTACAAGCTGGACGATGAAATCGAGGAACGCATTGAAAAATTGGTTTTCAGCGGCGAGATTGAGAAGATTCGTCCCAGAGCGAGCGAAATCGGCAAGGCCGTCCGCATTGATGATGCTCTTGGCCGTTACATCGAGTTCGCCAAAAGCTCGTTTCCGCGCAATCTGACGCTGGATGGGTTTCGCCTGGTCGTCGATTGTGCCCACGGCGCCGCTTACAAGTCCACGCCTTGCGTGTTGCGGGAGTTGGGCGCGCAGGTGATTGTCCACGGCAATCAACCTGACGGCAGCAATATCAACAAGGACTGTGGCTCCATGCACCCTGAACACCTTTGCCGTCTGGTGCGCGAACATCATGCCCACCTCGGCATCGCGCATGACGGTGACGCCGATCGCGCGTTGCTGTGCGACGAAAAAGGCACGCTTATCGATGGCGATGACATCCTGGCCATTATCGGTTTGGAAGGGTTGGCCGCCGGCACGCTGGCCCACAAAACCATCGCCGCGACAGTCATGAGCAATGCAGGACTGGACGCCGCCATTCAAGACGCAGGCGGCAAAACCATCCGCACTGCCGTGGGCGATCAAAACGTGCTGGCTGCGATGCGCGAACAGGACCTTAACGTCGGTGGCGAACAGAGCGGACATATCATCGTGCGCGACTTCAGCACCACTGGCGACGGACTGATCGCGGCCTTGCAGATTTTGCGGGTAATGAAAATACAGAATAAACCGTTGTCGGAATTGGCGCGGTGTTGGACGCGATTCCCGCAATTATTGACAAATATCGTCGTGCGGGAAAAGAAACCCCTGGAGCAACTTGACGGCATAACTCAACTTCTCGCACAAGCCGAAGCCCACCTCAAAGCGCAAGGCGGGCGGGTCCTGCTCCGTTATTCCGGCACCGAGCCAAAAATTCGGCTGCTGCTGGAAGGCCGTGACGCGGCCGAGCTCGAACAATGGAGCGGAAAAATATCCCAAGCGCTCAAGCAAGAATTGGCGTGATGAGCGATTTCTTGAATCAGGGCGGGGTTTTAACTCGGTAGAAGCGTCCGGGGGCCGTCACGGAAACAGGATCGGCGATCTGTATATTCGTCCCCGTGCCGCTCACATTATTGGTGAGCGTGTTCCAAGCCCCGAAAGCGAGATTGCTCGACCACTGAATCTGGTACAATCCCAGTGGCAGGGTGGTAAAACTAAAATTCGCGGACGTTCCGTCCAATTGAATGCCGGAGATGCGGGGCGTTGCCAGCGCCTGTTTTAAGGCAGAAGTCAGCGGGACGCGTTGCCCGGATGGCTGCTTTGGAAAATAATCCTGGCTCAATTCCCAGATCATCACGCCGCCGAGTTGGAGGTTGCGGGCATAACTGACCTTGGCTTGGCAGGCGTGGGCGTCATCGTAGGAGATAAACATGTCGTTTCCCGCGGTGTGATTGGTGATGCTCAGGTAGGCGGCTTGCGCGGTATCGTCCCAATGGTAACGGACGCTCTGATAGTAATTGTTGACAATGTCTGCATAAGTGTAAGCGGAGAAGGTCGGGGCATTGGTGGCGGGCCATGATTGACGCGGCGCAGTCACACCAGGTCCTCCCGTCCAGATGTAACCGTAAAAGGGGATGCCGATGCCCAATTTGCCGGGTTGGACGCCGTTATTGACAAAGTTGGAGACGGCGCCGTTGATCGAAGGAACCAATTCGGAAGGGACGCTTGGAAAAGTGTAGCCTCCGTCATAGATGGGTGAATTGAACCAAGTGACCCAGCCTTCGTAAGGGCCGGAGAGGTCGTAAGTCATGATGTTGATTTGGTCGAATGCACTCTGCACAGAGGCCAACATGGCAAACTCAGCCGTGGGAGAATCGCCGTATTCGGGATACGCGGGCGCGGCCACCGTCAGCAACTTGTGCGTCGGAAAAGTGTCGAGATTCGCGCGCAGGGCGTTGACCAGATTAGTATATTGGTCTGTGTCCGTCGAATTGAATGGCTCCCAGTCCAAGTCCACTCCGTCGTAGCCGTTGGTGGACATGAAATTGACGATATTATTGACGAAAGCGTTGAGATTGCTGGAGGAAGTAGCGTTCAAAAAATCGGTTTCCGAACCCGCTCCACCGACGCAGACCAACACCTTTCTTCCGGCAGCGTGGGCTAGCGATACCATTGTAGTACAGGCGGATGGCGTCAAACCGTTTGCGCTGCTGTCAATGGAGCCGTCGGATTCCGGCAGGAGGGCAAAATGAATGACGTGGGTGATGGTCGTAAAGTCGATGTTCGATGGCGCCATTCGACTGGTTTCATATCCGGGATAATAACCTGTCACCCATAAATCCGCGCGGCCCGACATCGGCCCAAGGCAGACTAATGCCAAAAGCAGCCGCCATCGGGCTCGAACAAAGAAATATCCAACTCGGCGTTGCAGCGACATATGAAACAACGACGCTATTCCGAAGGGCGAGTACTGCTGACGTGTTCGCTTACCCACTGCATCGCGTGCAGGACCAATTCAGTTGAATTCTTGAACTGCAGCTTCTCTTTGATGCGATTGCGGAACGAGTGGATAGTCGGAATGCTCAAATCCAACGATTCAGCGATCTGCCGTGACGATTTTCCTTCGCCGAGCATCTGGAAAACCTCCAATTCGCGGTCGCTGAGCAATTCGATGGGAGAACGGGATTCATCCTTTTTCCCCAGTAATAACTTGGCGAGAACGGAACTGGACATTTTCTCGCTAAGGAAAATGTCGCCGCCCAAAACCTTGAAAATGGCGTCGCGCACGATTTGGATCGGCTGGTTCTTCATGATGTAACCTTGCGCTCCCGCGCGCAAGGCCCGCTCCGCATACAAAGCTTCGTCGTGCATGGATACAACCAAGATGGGAAGGTCCGGATACTTGGCCTTGAGGTTCTTGGTCACATCAATGCCATTGGTCCCTTCCAGGGAAATATCCATCAAGACAAGGTCCGGATTCAATTCAGCAACGGCTTTCATGACCGAAGCGGCATCTGGGACTTGGCCGCACACTTCCAAGGAAGGGTGACGGTCAATCATGCGGCCCAATCCTTCGCAGAACAAAGGATGATCATCCACAATCAGGATACGGCTTTTTTCTACTGACGATTTCCTCATATCTGCTAACGCTGGGTCTCTTCCACCGGGCTCGGTTCTTCCCGTTGGCGGCGAGGGCCGCTGGCGCGCGGCAATTCGCGCGAAACAGGCAGAAAAAGACACGTTACCGTAGTGCCTGCACCCGGCTGGCTCTGCAAGTTTAAAGTGGCGCCGATGACACGGGCCCGATAGTGCAAAATACGCAAACCCATGCCCTCCTGGTTGCGAGCCGGGAGCGAGAACCCTATCCCGTCATCCTGAATCGTTAACGACCATCGGTCGCCCGAAGGTTGCAGGGAAATGTCCACGTTGGAGCCGCCACTGTGTTTGGCTGCGTTGGCCACGGCCTCCAGCACAATGTAGTACAAATGCAGCGCGATTTCGTTTTCGACGATGACCGGGAGGCCCTCCATGACGAAGTGACAATTGATCTTGAAGACTTCACTCGCATTGGAAGCCAATTCTTCCAGCGCGGCCACCAATCCCTTTTCCTCCAATCGCACTGGAAACAAACCGCGCGCAACGCCGCGGGTTTGGTCGATGGCTTCATTGATCATGCAACTGATTTTCTCCGCCTGAGGTGATTGGGGAACGCCCTCCTCCGCCAATTCCTCGGCAAGAGTTGAAGTCAAGAAAGCGATGCCGGCCAATTGCTGGCAAACTCCGTCATGTAAATCGTGGCCAATGCGGCGTTGTTCGCGATTGCTAATTTCCAAAATCTCGCGTTCCAGGCGCTTTCGTTCGGTGATGTCACGGGCAATGCCTTCTATTTCCACTTCATGCCCGTCCCTCGCCATTAACCGCGCACTAATCTCCAGTTTGACTCGCTGGCCCGACGCCGCAATGACGTCCCACTCCATGTCAGGCATGGCGGCGCCCTTGAGTAATCGCTCCAACCATTGCCGGGCTGATCCGCGCTGCTCCTCAGCGACAAATGCCAGGATGTTGCGACCCACCACTTCGCCGCGGGACCTTTGCAATAGACGTTCGCCCGTTTGGTTTATCGAAGTAATTCGCCCTTCCCGATCATGCGTGTAAAGCATATCGGTGGCATTCTCGAAAAGATCCCGATAACGTTGCTCCAGCGCTGCTTCGTCCTCCAGCTTTTGACGAATCACCTTGGTCTGGTTTCTAACCTGGCGGCGCAGCAGCGCCACCCCCCCCAAGGCGGCGGATACGACGAACATCATCCCTCCCGCAAGCATGAAGGCCCGTCTGGCCGTCCAAGAGGAAGGCGACTCCAACAACTGCACATCGTGCGGATCTCGTAATAGTAAGCGGAACGCCTGCGGTTCATGCCCTTCACCACCTTGAATGGAACAAACACCCGTAAGCCGCAGCCGGCATCCCGAAACGAGATCGGGAAATTCGCGGCCGCGCGCCTGCGACGCCAGTTGTGCCGTAAAGGAAATTGGACCATCCTGCAAAACCATCTGCGGATTGGCCGAGTGCGGCACGTTTTGCAGCAATTGCGCATCGATCGTCACGATTTGCGCGTTATTGGTCCCGTTAAGCAGAATTTGCTCGGCGGTGACGGACTTGGCCGCCGGCATGGGCGCGGTTCCCAGAGTTCGAAAGACCGCTTCCTCCAAATAAGGCGAAAAATCGCCGATTGCAGGAAATCCAATCGCTTCGACCAAGTCGCCCAAATGAACTTCATTGTTTTGGCGCGTTAGAACACGTATGCCTCCGGAGGCGTCCTGGACAATGAATCCCTGCCCTGTCACGGTCAGGGTCACGACGCCTTGAATTTTTACGCGTCGGCCAGCAAATCGATCCGGATCGAAGGTCGCTACCGCGTCAATGCGCGTCGTTCCGACAGCAAATGGATCAGCAGGAGCCGGTTCGAGAGTTTTGATTTGATCCAGGCTGGGCACATGCAAAGTGATTCCACTTAGTTGCCGGCGCACGTTCAATTCTGATGTGCAAGCACCTTGGACGAGCACGAGCGCGTCAATTAGATTCGTTGGCAGCGCCTTGTTTTCAAAACCTGGAATAATGGCGTTAAATCGTCCTTTCGGCGTCATGAGGCTCAAACTCACGTGGCCTGACAATTCATCCACTCGACGGACCAAACCCTCCATTTCCACCCAATGCGAATCAAAGCGCCCATTAGCAAGGTCTTCCAGATCAACACGCGCAGGCTTCGGCAGATTGGTTACTCCCAGGATTTCGATCGCCGAGCTAAGAACTTCCGGTGCAAAACCGCCAGGACTGGTTCGGCCCGTCAGTTCCACCCATTGCCCGGATTGGACATTTTTTTGGCTCGGGTCCAAATCGACATAAATTGCATCGCCTCGATCCTGTAAAAAACCATTGCGCCAATTTGGGTCGGCATAAGTGATAACGCCCCGCAACTTCACTGCGAGTTGTTGTGCCGCCTCTTCGGGCCGCAATTTCAGAATGTCCGAAACCTGGGTCAAAACAGAAGGTAGCCTGGCAACTCTCGAAAGAGGGGCCGCAGCCTCTGCAAGGTCTTGCTTGGGAGGGCGCGCCAATTCAAAATAGGAATTGTTAAGAATCGTCTCGTCGGGTCCAGCTTCCAGAAAGCCCCATAAATCCACACGCTCGTCGCCGTGCATTTCCGTCAATTGGATGACGCGCGCACGAATGACTCCGGTGGGGTCCTTAACCGTGATCGATTGGCCCGGCCGATAAGAAACCACCAAACCGTTAATATGCAACCATTGATTTGTCCATGATCCCAATTCACGGTTGAGCAAACTGCCGATGGACACCACCGGTATTTGCGAGGGTGTAGCCGCCGCTGGTTCCAGAATTTTGACTTCGTCAGGCCCAGGGACGAATAAGAGGCCTGATTCCAACCGGCCGTCCGCCATACGACTCGCATTAATGCCGCGCACTTGCACCAGACAATTGAGCCATTGCTTGAAATCATTGGTCGCCGGACCGCCAAGCAAATACATCAAACAGTTTTGTCCCTTGTCATTGAGCAACAACGCCAGACGGCCCCGACTGGACTCCCCTGAAAGCACACGGCCGTTGACCTTTACCCATTCGCCATGGTCGAGTCCCAGGTCCGATAATTCCAAGGGTCGAGCTGTGGGCAACGCGGCCTGGCCGAGAATGGCCAGCTTCGGATTGTCCAGAACGTTGGTGCCGCGGGCTCTCCCGGTAATTTCAACAAGATCCCCTTTCTTGGGCTGGACGGCGAAATCGTCCGCGTTAAAGTAAAGCGTTTCGCGCTCGTCGTGCAGATACAGTTGGTGCCATCCGGCATCGTAACACACCACAACGCCTCGTACGCGAACAGGCGGCCCCGCTGCGGCTTGTTCAGGCGTCAAATCTTTTAATTGACGCAGCGTGTCGATTTCTCCGGTCGCGCCTGACCGGCCGAGCGAGACGCCAACGGCCGCCAGCCAGATGCCGACAATCCAAAAAAGATGTTGACGCCATCTCATAACTTCGATTGTTCCCGGCATTGAGTCAAAAATCGAGTGTTACTTAAACACAGAATGGGCCTCAGGGATCCAGCAACTTCTCTTCCGCAGCCGTTGGAAGGGCATGATGATTGACGCCCAATTGATCCAATCGTGAACAATCGACCCGGACGCGCCGTGAGAAGTCGTCCCAATGGCGTGAGGCTTTCGGCGACCAGACGACCTCGGCCAATGCGCAGATGCGTGGGAATATCATATATTCAACATGCTGGAAGGACGGCATGTATTCGGTCCATACATTTGCTTGAGCGCCAAGGATATGCTGTTGATAAGACGCGGGCAGATTCGTCGGTATCGGCTCAAATGCATACACCTGATGCAACGGCAAATATCCTCCAATGGCGTAAGGCTCCTTGGTGTGATCTAACGATTGGTAGTGGTCAAAGTAACAGTCAGCCAACGGTGACATCACCACATCGTGGCCGGCGGTGGCAGCCTCAACGGCTCCGCCGACCCAATCCATTACCGTGGCGTTGGCCGCCAAACCGCCCTCTCGAATTTCGCTCCAGCCAATCAGCCGGCGATGGTGCGCATTGACGATCTTTTCCACGCGCCGAATAAAGTAACCTTCCAACTCACCTTCTTTGGTCAAACCATCCTGGTGCATGCGGGCCTGGCATTTCGGGCAATTCTTCCAATTGTCCACTGGCACTTCGTCGCCTCCAATATGGATGTATGGCCCTGGAAACAATGCGCAAATTTCAGCAATGATATCGTCGATGAAAGCAAAAGAATCATCGTTTCCGGCACAATAAACACCGTTGAAGACGCCGCCGGGCAAATCGGTTGTGAACGGCCCTCCTGTGCAACTGAATTGCGGGTAAGCCATCAAAGCGGCGCTGGAGTGACCCGGCATTTCAATTTCGGGCACAATTTGAATGTGCCGCGATTGCGCGTAGGCGACGACTTCTCGAATGTCATCCTGTGTGTAATACCCGCCATATCGGCCATCTGGACCGTAAGTAGTGCTTTTTTTGGGATCGAGTCCGAATCCAATCCCCTTACGCCAGGCACCAATCTCGGTCAGGCGCGGATATTTTTTGATCTCGATGCGCCATCCTTGATCATCCACCAAATGCCAATGGAGCATATTTAACTTGTGCCAGGCCATTTCATCCAAAAGTCGCTCGACTTCCTTTTTGGTAAAGAAATGACGGCTCACATCCAGCATTAATCCGCGCCAACGAAAGCGAGGCTGATCTTCGATATGTACGCACGGAATCGACCAAGTTGTCGGGCTGGGAGCATTTGTGCTCACCACCGGCAGCAACTGAAGCAACGACTGCACGCCGTAAAACAAGCCTGCTGAAGAGATGGCTTTTATTACAACTTCTTTGGGCGCAACAGTTAAAGTATATCCCTCCTCACCAAGGCCGGAATTCGTGTCTTCTAATATGAGCGTGATGTTTCCTGATCCTTCTTCATTTGCTTTAGGCACGACATTTAGATCCAGCTCCGTCCGCCGGTGCAGCTCCTCGGCCAGATAACGGCCTGTCTCCTCAGCTTGGGAATCCACATAAATTTTTGTTGAACTTCCCAGAAAATGACCGTGCGAACGCAGTGAAAAGTTGCCGTCTTGAATCTGCATTTTCTGGGGGAGCGGAATAATTGCAGGTGTTTGAGGCCCAGCCCACACCGTTCCGCCGAACAGTAAGAAAATCACTGCAAAACCGAGGGATTTGCGTTTCCAAATCATATCCTTGGCTAGTAAGCTATTTGAAGCGGTAAAACACCGCAAGAAAAATATGTAATAATTTTTATTGCATTGTTATTTGACTGTGATAAAACATATGCGGAATCAGTAGGTAAAGCCGAAGAAAATGCAAGAATTCATTGAATTCGGCCTGTGAGATAATTTGTAATAAGTTTTATTGCATTGCTAACAGACTGTGATAAAAACGAATAGCGTCAGAGGGCGAAGCCAAAGAAAATAGGCTCGGCGCGTTGTTCGACAAACAAAACAAAACATCGAAAATCATCTATGAAAACACGTAACATGACGACCTGTTCGCTTCTGCGACGTCTGTCCGCTGCCGCAGCGGCGCTTGTCATTTCCTTGAGCATGACACAGAAGGCATCGGCTGAGGGAACCAATTATCCGGCGACTATTTTGGCCGATAACCCTTCGGTCTATTATCAATTTGAAGAAACTTCCGGGCTGACTGCCTTCAACTCGGCCACTAATAGCGTCACCAGCAATACCTGGAATGCCACCATTTACCCGAATGGCGAGAGTACTTCTCCCGATCTAGGCCTGCCGGGAATCGACACGAACTCGTTCTTGTTTACTCTTCCCGGTGCTGCCAGCGATTACGGCTACGTGGATATCCCCGAAGGCATGCCTATCACGCCTCTGACCACCAACGGCGCCGCTGCCGCATTTTCCGCGGAGTTGTGGGTGCAACCCAACGCCTATCCCGCCAATTGGAGCGTTCCGATAGTGCAAGGGATTAATAACGGCACAATAGCTGATGGATGGAACATTTACGTTTCAGGACCCGGAGCCGGTAACCCAGCCGGGCAAAGTTATTTTTATCTGGACATGCGGCCGGGCGTTTTCTCTGGCTTCCCAGATTTTCTCATTTCCTTTGGTGAATGGTATCATCTGGTACTGTCCTACGACGGCAATAACGCTGTCTTCTACATTAACAACGTCGCCCATAACATCAGCGTCGGCGGCACTAACGGATATGCGGTCGATACGACCCAAGACGCGCTCATTGGTTCCGGCGCTCCCATTGGCTGGCTTCCATTCATCGGCGGCGTGGACGAAGTCGCTTTCTACACCAACGCACTGACCGCCGAACAAGTGTCCAATCATTACACGGTGGGAACCAATTCGTTTCGTCCCGCCTTCTTGCCGGCAGGAATCCTGACCGATTTGTCGTCAGAAACCAATTATTCCGGCTTGCCAGTCACGTTTAGCATTACCGCCAGCGGCACTCCGCCGTTGACTTATACCTGGTACAGTAATTCCGTGCCAGTAGGTCCGAATGCCGACGCACTCACGTTTACCGCTCAATATCCGGGCAATAACGGGGCCCAGATATCAGTAGTTATCTCGAACGCGTTTGGCCCGCCTGTCACCAGTTCGGTCGTGTCCTTGACCGTGTTGACAAATCTGAACGTAATTTCTCCTCCTGGCTCGATTACACGCAACGTCGGAAGCCATGCCGCCTTTCACGTTACGGCTAACGGCGCGGTTCCAATTACCTATCAGTGGTCAATCAGCTCTGATGGAGGAAACACTTTTACTTCAATTTCTGGCGCCACTAACGAGACTTATTGGCTCACGAATGTTCAACTTTCACAAAGCGGAAACATGTATTCAGTCTTGGTAGCCAATCCGTTTGGCAATTCCGGTCCGCAGACCGCCGCTTTGACTGCGCAGTCTCGGACGGATCCGCCCGTGCCGCTCACTGGCTATGGCGCGATTGTAGCGGCGGACAATCCGGTGGCCTACTGGCGGTTGGATGAAACCAATGGCACGCTGGCCGAAGACGCTGTCGGCACGTTCGACGGAACTTACACTCCCGGTACGGGGGCAATCACGTATGGCGTGTCCTCGGGCATTCCGCATACAACAGATGCGGCGATTACGCTCGCTGGCGGAGCGACCATCCAGGTTCTGTGGGCTCCCGAACTCAATCCAGACACGGGCTGGACTCTGGAAAGCTGGCTCAATCCCACCACTTTAAGCCAAAACGGCGGTGATTATCGGGTCGTTTTTTCATCAGAGTACAACGATCAGTCCGCCGGCTTTCCCTACAATGGTTGGTACCTTTACCAGCAACCGGCCAACAACTTCGCCTTCGTTCCTCAGCCTGCAAACGCATTTATTGATGCTGGCCCCAACGATCCAGCTAATAACAATCAGCTTGTCGCCGGAAAGTGGTATCATCTGGTTATCACCGATGATCTAAATAACTTCAATATCTACATCAATGGCGTGCTCATCACGAGCTTCCCGGTTGCGGGGGTTGACTTCATTCCCAATGGGGATGGCATCAATCCAGATGGACTTGCGGCCTTAAATTCTGTCGATGGCGCCGATGACAACGCTAACTTCGTCTTTGGACAGAGGGACGACTTTGCGTTCGGCACTTTTCTCGGGAGCGTGGACGATACTGCCATTTACAACTATGCTCTGAGCCCTCAACAGGTGGCTGGCCATTATGCCGCCGCCGCCGGGTTAACGATCAACTCATCTGCCGGAAACGCTACTTTAAGTTTCCCAGCCGGCACTTTGCAATCGACGACAGACCTAACAGTCCCGTTCGCCAATGTGCCAGGCGCAACGTCGCCTTACACGGTTCCGTTGAACGCCAACGGAGCAATATTCTACAGGGTCAAAGTGCCCTGATTTAATGACGTTCGTTCGCGTTGAGGCCGGAGCCACACACGGCTCCGGCCCAACGCGGCGATTTTGGAAAGAGCGAGCAGAAAACTGGAGCGAATTGTATGCGGAATGATTATTTGATTAGCCGAGTGGACCGCCGCCAAATGGGTCACCGACGCGCTTTCACTTTGATCGAGCTACTGGTCGTTATTGCCATCATTGCCATTCTCGCCGCTTTGTTATTGCCCGCATTGAGCCGGGCCAAGATGGCGGCGTGGGGTACGCAATGCGTTAACAATCTCAAGCAATGCCAATTGGCTGCGGCGGAATATAAAAACGACAATAATAGCTATCTCGTGCCGAATTCGCCGGATTCCGGTTATATGGATGCCGGGTCGAGCAATACCGCTTGGATTGACAGTCAGACTGGTATCGAAGGAAAAGATACTGAGACTGGCAATACGAATCTCGCCCTCTACACCGGCGGTTTGCTCGCGCCCTATATCGCAAAGCAAGTGAGAGTTTATAAATGTCCGGCAGATCAGATCGCGTCCAAGAATGGCCAACGCCTCCGCACTTATTCAATGAATGGCCAAATGGGGGCCGTCTATATGGTTTCAGGGCATTTTAACGACGACCAGCCCCCCCCTGCCCTCCAGTACGTCAAAGATTCAGATATCACTCACCCATCTCCGGTGGATGCATTTGTCTTTTGTGAAGAAAATATGGGCAGCATTAATGATGGGTATCTCGAGATTGACAGCCATAACGGTGGTTTTCCAGACGCGCCAGGCGCCTACCATAACAATGCTTTGGGAATATCTTTCGCCGATGGTCACGCACAGATTCATAAATGGCAAACTACCACTTTGCTCAATGCCCAAGGCCACTATCCACAGGTTCCGGGAGGTGCACAGAACAAGGATTGGATATGGTTTTCCCAACATTCCGCCGCTGATCCTGGTAATAAAACCCTCTACTAACTGGATCACGGGCGCAGTGCCCGCAAAAGTCAGCCGTCTCCAAAACCACTTTCTTCGCCGAAGCGCCGGCTGTCATCATATTTATTCTGTTTGTCAAGCTTTCCCCATAGGTCAATTGGCCCAAAGCCCTGCTCAATACCGCAAAGCTTTGCTTCGTGAAACCATTGCTGGCCAATCGGCCGGGTTTCTGTCATTTCTTGGGCATGAATGCGTTGGATGAAGAATTATCTTCACGGTTGAAGGACATCCGCGAGGAAGGCCTTTACCGGGAACTGCGTCGCATCGATTCGGCCCAAGGGCCGCACATCGAGATGGATGGCAAACCGTTTCTCAACTTTTCTTCCAACGATTACCTTGGCCTGGCCAACGATCCGGCCTTAAAGGAAGCGGCGACGGAAGCTGTCAAGAAGTTTGGCGCCGGCGCGGGTTCTTCCCGCCTGCTTGGCGGGTCGCTGACGCCGCATCACATTCTGGATGAAACAGTGGCTACTTTCAAAGGCACCGCCGCCGCGCTTTGCTTTTCCTCCGGTTACGCCGCCGCCGCCGGGGCGATCTGCGCCCTGCTCAACAGCAATGACGTTATTGCCGTGGATAAACTGGTTCACGCCTGCATTGTGGATGCTGCGCGGCTTTCCGGCGCGAAGATGCGCGTCTTTGGACATAATAACCTGAATGATTTGGAGAAAATCCTGCGCTGGGCAGACCAACGACACGCTTCACCGTCATTGTCCCAAACAGATCGTCGTCCCCGGACGTTGATCGTGACCGAAAGCATTTTTTCAATGGACGGTGACCGGGCGCCACTGCGTGAGATGGTCCGCTTGAAAGAGCAATTTGGCGCCTGGCTCATGGTGGATGAAGCGCACGCCACGGGCCTTTATGGGAAATCCCGCCGCGGCCTCGCTGAGGAATGTGTCGTGGACAAGCAGATTGAAATTCAAATGGGAACGCTCGGCAAAGCCTTCGGCTCCGCTGGCGGTTACATCTGCGGATCCCGACCGCTCATCGATTATCTTATCAACCGCGCCCGTCCGTTCATCTTCTCGACCGCGCCCGTTCCGGCCGCGGCCGCAGCGGCTGCGGCCGGAGTACGCCTGGTGCAAAGCAAAACCGGGGAGGAACGCCGCAGTCAACTTTGGGCCAATGTCGCGGCGTTGTCGCGTTACGTCGAATCCGAGGGGAGTGCCATTATTCCGATGATGATCGGCGAGGAAGGCAAAGCTACGCAGATTGCGTCCAGTTTGATGGACCAGGGAATTTTCATTCCTGCCGTTCGATTTCCGACTGTGGGTCGCGGGGAGGCGCGCTTGCGTGTGACTATGACGGCAGCACACAGCCGGGCCGATGTTGAACAATTGCTCGCCGCTTTGCGAGCCTTGAACCTTGTCAACAAAACCTGATTTGCCGCCTGTTGCGCAATTGGATCGCCAGTTCGTGTGGCACCCCTTCACTCAAATGCGCGACTGGCGCAAGCGGGAACCGATTGTGATCGTCTCCGGCCAAGGCGCTGTTTTGCGCGACGCCCGGGGCAAAGAATACCTCGACGCGAATTCCTCCATTTGGACAAATCTCCACGGCCACCGACATCCTGCAATCAACGCCGCCATTATCAAGCAGCTTGGGAAAATTGCGCATTCGTCGGCCTTGGGTCTGGCAAATGAGCCGGCCTCCCGGCTCGCCGCCAAACTGGTTAGCTCGGCGGGCTACGCCAAAACCCGAAAATTGAAGTGGGTTTTCTTTTCGGATGACGGTTCGACCGCCATCGAAGCGGCGCTGAAGATGGCCTGGCAATTCGCCATTCGATCCGGTCGCAGCCGCAAACCGAAATTCCTATCTCTCCAGTCCGCTTATCACGGCGACACTGTCGGCGCGATGAGCCTGGGCCACATGGATCTCTTTCACAAGAGCCACAGCGGATTGCTTTTCAAGACCGACAGCGTGCCGGCGCCTTACTGTTATCGTTGCCCATTCAACCGGGCCAAGCCCGAGCGCGCCGATGCCCGTCTCTATCGCCAATGCAATTGGGAATGCACCAATGCCATGGACCAAAAATTTGCCGCGCAAAAGAAAAAGGGAGGTCCCTATGCTGCCTTCGTTTTCGAGCCACTCATGCAAGGCGCGGCCGGAATGATCGCCCAGCCCGAAGGCTGGCTGCGGAGTGCGGCCCGAATCGCGCGCGGCCACGGCGCTTTGCTGATCGCCGATGAAGTATTGACAGGGTTCGGTCGAACCGGCCCGACCTTTGCCTGTCAAAAAGAATCCGTCGGGCCGGACCTGATGGCCCTGGCAAAAGGGATGAGCGGCGGTTATTTGCCCATGGCCGCAACTCTGGCGACAGACCAGATCTTCAACGTTTTCCTCGGCCGGTATGACGAGCTTAAAACATTCTTCCACGGCCACAGCTACACCGGAAATCAACTGGGCGCGGCGGCTTCGCTGGCCAGCCTGGAATTGCTCGAATCTGCCCGGTCCATTCGCGCCCGCGCCACGCTCGAAAAGGCTTTGAGCGACGCGCTTCGAAGCCTGTGGAAGCTGCCCAATGTCGGTGACATCCGGCAAGTCGGCCTGATGGCGGGCGTGGAGCTTGTCAAGAATTGGAAAACACGCGAACCATTTCCGTTGCAAACGCGCGCCGGCCAAAGGGTATGCGAGGCCATGGCGCGGCGCGGCGTTCTCACGCGGCCGGTCGGCAATGTGATTGTTCTGATGCCGCCTTTTTGCACAACGCCCGAACAAGTCCGCCGCATGGTGGCGTCACTGCGCCAAAGCGTGGAGGAAATTTTCGGGAGCCGTTCCTCATCTGACCATCTTGGATAAGCACTGACTTTTCCATTAGCTTATGGTCACATGTTCCAGACGCGAGATACGTTCTTCCAATGGCGGATGAGAAGCAAAGAGCGCGAGCAGACCGCCGGTCTTGCCGGAAATCTTCAAGGCTTGAAATGATGGTTGCTGCTGACCGGCCGTATCCGCGCCGCCTTCGTGAACAAGCTGGAGCGTCTTGAGCGCCGAAAGCATGTGCTCGCGGCCCGCATAGCGCGCGCCACCGGTATCGGCCCGGAATTCCCGCCAGCGCGAGAACCAGCATACGACAATCATACCCAGCATCATGAACACAGTTTGGAAAAGGTTCATCAGCATCCATTGCATGAACGGGTTGCCGCCCCGGTCATCATCGCGGTTGGACCCGCGGGAAAGCGCAATGGCCAGCACCCATGCCAGAAACATCGCGAAGGCGTTGACCACGCCTTGTATCAGGGTCATGGTCACCATGTCGCCATTGGCGATGTGCGCCGTTTCATGGCCCAGCACGCCTTCGATGTCGTATTGCTTCATGCGCCCGAGCAAACCAGCGGACACCGCCACGAGTGCGCGAGACCGGCTCGGACCGGTGGCGAAGGCATTGATCTCCGGCGAGTCATAAATGCCCACTTCGGGCATGGCTGACAGGCCGGCGGCGCGGGCCAGCTTATAAACCGTTTGCACGAGCCGTTGCAATTCGGGATCAGAAGTCCCCGGATCGATGACTCGGACACCCATCATCATCTTGGCCATCCAGCGCGAGAGTGCCAGGGAAATGAAAGCGCCACCCATGCCCCAGACAAAGCAAAAGAGGAGCAACCCTTGATTGCCTCCCATGCGAGCCGCCAGACCGCGAAACAGCAGGCTGACGATGACCCCGATGGTCAACATCACCAGGAGGTTGACTAACATCAACAGCGTAAAACGTTTTGCTACTTGCCAAAATTTCATAATTCAAAGGGTTGCTATGCCCGTCCGTTTGCCCCAACGCCCTGCAGACGTTCACTTCCAATCAATGTGAGGGATTCCGTTGCAAATTTCAACCTGACAGGGGATCCGCTGAGGATGGGTTATAATCATTTCAAATACTTGTCAAAAGGCGGGTGGATCAAATCGTTCATATCGGGTTGATTCATGTTTTCCGGCGAGACCAAAACCACGCCGGTATCAATCCGTTTTTCGACCGGTTCGCCCTTCAAATGTTTGACCATGGTCATCACCGCCAGATAACCCATGAGCATCGGGTTTTGCACTGCCAGGCCCTGGACGTCGCCGTTTTTCATATCGAGCACAGATTGCGAACCGGCGTCGAAGCCGACCATTTTCACCTTGCCACCGGCCTTGCCAATATCCCGCAGCGCCTTGGTCATCGCGATGGTCGCCGGTTCGGCGACGCAGAAGACGCCGTTGACCTCGTTGCCGAAGCGGTTCAACAGGTTCTGCGACGCCTGGTAGGCAGTCTCGACCGTCGCACCGGCATATTGATCCGAGGAAATCACTTTGATGTCGGGAAACTTGCCGAGGGCGTCGAGAAACCCTTTCTCACGTTCTTCTGTGCTGGCCGAGCCGACGGCGTATCGTAAAAGAATGACGTTGCCTTTTTCATTGAGCAATTTGGCCATAAATTGGCCCGCCAATTGGCCTCCCTTGAAGTTGTCCGTGGCCACGAAGCTGATGTATTTGTCCGACTTTAAGCCGGAATCCATGATGACCACCGGAATCCCCGCCTGCGCGGCGCTCTCGACGGGATTGACCATCGCCTGCGAATCCAACGGAGCGAGCACAATTCCGCTGACCTTGCGGCTGGTGAAGTTTTCAACCACTTGGATTTGCTGATCTCTATCGTCCTCGCGCAACGGCCCCTTCCAAATGATATCGACTTGAACGCCTTTGCCGGCCAATTCCTGTCGGGCCTTTTCCGCCCCGGCATGGATGGATTTCCAGAACTCATGCGTCGTGCCCTTGGGAATGACGGCAATGGTGTAGGCTTTATCTTCTTCCTTCTTGCCGCAACCCGCCAGCACCATGACCGCAAGGGCCGGGCCAAGGAGATTCAATAATTTCATGCGAAACCGAGCGCGCCAGTTCCTTACCAGCTCAACTTTGCCGGAAAATACTCCGCAATCAGATCCTCGTAGAATGGCCGCAACGCTTCCACGTCAGGTTTGGCGTGGCTTTTGGTGTAAAGATCGTAGGGATTGAACTTTTGCACCCAGGACAGCATTTCGCGGTCATGCTCGTTGGTCAGGTAATCGTATTCGCCCTCTCGATGCCACGGGTAAAATGAGTGATAACGCAGCATGTAAAGCGCTTCTTCCGGCAGATGATCCTTCGTAACCTGGTAAATATATTCGTCGTGCCCCCAGGAGATCTGGACTTTGTCCAAACCGCAGCCTTCTTCATACACGCCCAGTAACGACTGGTAACGCGGATTCTGGCTGTCTGGATTGGCTTCGAAGAATTTGGGGAAAACGATTTTGCTGGAGTAACGGCAGCCGGTCGGAAATGTATCGCCCACGACGGCCCATTGCGGCTCGCCCCAAAGACAAAGCATCTTCCCCAAATCATGCACCAGGCCCGCTAAAATGAACCACCGCGGTTGGCCGTCGGCGCGAATGTGTTCGGCCGTCTGCAAGAGGTGTTGGAGTTGTGAAAGGTCGGTGTCGGGATCGCTGTCATCGACAAGCTGATTGAGATACTCCATGGCCTCCCAAACACCCATGTTGCGACGGTTCAAACCGAGGAATTCCTTGCGCTTGGCTTCCGCAAAATCATAGGTCTGGTGCAGGTGATTCTGGCGGTAGAATTCGCGCACCGACGGCCGGGCGTTGGCTTCATAGTCACGGAAGTGCTCCTTCTTCTTATTCGCATCGACCGCTTGAAAAGGTTGAGCGGGCGCGGAGGCTGGGTCAGGATAGCGCTCCTTAAGAAAATCTTCCCATTCCTCCATGCTTTGGAGCGGTGAATGGCTATTGGCCTGGGCTTGCGTCGTTTGAGCCGATTTCATACCTCTGATCGTAACGCCATCGTGCAATTTAGGCAACAATAAGTCCTCGTGCTGTCGTCGCGGGGCGCCAACCACGGCCCGCGAGGGCGCGCACACTCCCCGGGGAACTGCTCCAGTTCGCATGACAATCCCTAAGAGCCGCCTTGGCCGCTTCAGGAGAATGATCGGTCAAAATCCTTTTCTTTTCGCGGCGCTTTCCTAAACTCCGCTCATGGCGAAGAAATCTGTCGTGAAACCTTCCGCTGGCGCACCGAAAAAACCCTCCGCGCTGGTGGATACTCGCGTCATTTATTGCGGCGACAATTTAGAACAGCTTCGCAAGTTGCCCGATGCCTGCGTTGACCTCATTTACATTGACCCCCCTTTCAACTCCAATCGCAATTATGAAGTATTCTGGGGTGAGACTCGTGAGAAGCGTGCTTTTGAAGACCGCCATGCCAGCACGCAAGCCTACATCGACTTCATGCGCCCGCGCTGCGTCCAATTGGCCAGAGTCCTTAAAAAGAGTGGTAGCTTTTACTACCACTGCGACTGGCACGCCAGCCACTACGTCAAAGTCATGCTCGACCAGATTTTCGGCGAAAATAATTTTCAATGCGAAATCATCTGGCGACGGACTACGGCGAAGGGGTTGGCCTTCACTGGTTTTCCGAACAATCACGACACGCTCTTTTATTACGGCGGCGGCGGCAAAATCACTTTCAACCGGCCATACAATCCTTACGACCCAGAAAACCTCGATGAAAAGACCGCCGGCAAATACTCGTTGCGTGATCCAGACGGGCGGCTTTATCAGCTCACCGATTTGACGAATCCGAATCCTGACCGCCCAAATCTCACGTATGAGTTTTTGGGCGTCAAAAAAGTCTGGCGTTGGACAAAAGAACGAATGCAGTCAGCCTATGAAGAAGGCATCGTGATTCAACCAAGGCCTGGTGGAGTGCCGAGATTGAAGCGTTATCTCGACGAACAAGAAGGCCGGCCTATTGATTCAGTTTGGACAGACATTCCTCCAATTAATTCGCAGGCGAAAGAACGCCTCGGCTATCCGACCCAAAAGCCCCTTGCGCTTTTGGATCGAATCGTCGCCGCCAGCAGCAGTGAGAACGACATTGTGCTCGACGCCTTCTGCGGTTGCGGCACATCACTCGTCGCCGCGCACAGACTCAAACGCCAATGGATTGGCATCGACATTTCACCCACCGCGTGCCGCGTTATGGCCAAACGTCTGCGCGACGTTTGTGGCCTCCCGGAAAGTGAACCGCTCTGGAAAATAGGGCGAGGATTCATCGTCCGCGACTTGCCTTGGAGCGAGGAAAAATTGCGTACCATTCCACACTTTGAATTTGAGAATTGGGCTGTCATCGCTCTAGGCGGAATTCCCAATAAAGTTCAAGTCGGCGACATGGGCGTGGATGGTCGCATCTATCCCGTCTCTTCCGCCGCCGCGCCGCGCCGAAAAAAGGAGGGCGAACTCGCCTTGAAAGAACGCTGGTACCCCATCCAAGTGAAACAAAAAGACAAAGTCGGCCGCCCGGACATAGATTCCTTTGAAGCCATGATGATGCGCGAGGAATGCGACAAAGGTTTTTTCGTCGCCTTCGATTATTCCGGCGACGCACTGACTGAGGTAAGCCAATTCTTCAAACGCAGCGGCAAAATCATCATTCCCCTCACCGTCCGCGAAATTCTGGAGGAGGAGATTGCGAGAAAGTTGGCGTGAAAACTGGCGAAATAAAGCGAAAAATCATTTCAACAAATGCAAATCGAAGCCACACAAGCAATCAGAGACGTTGAGAACTTGTTGAGAGATTTTATTTCGGGAACACTTGAAATATCATTTGGGCCTGAATGGATTGGAAAATGTGGAGTCACGCCAGAGAGAATTGAGAAATGGAAACAGCGAAAAGGAGATGAGGAAAGACGACAACAAGGGGGAGTTGTTGAGCCACGAGTTATCTATTATGCCGATTTTTATGACTTGTCGACCATCCTGAAAAAGAATTGGGACAAGTTTGCGCCAGCGCTTGGTGATTTTAAAACGCTCGAAGTTTATATGGGGGAACTTGAGAAAATGCGCGACGCGGGAGCACATGGCCGCGACTTGCTGCCTCATCAACAGCAGCTTGCAAACGGAATCGCAGGCGAAATTCGAACCAGATTGATTCGTTATAGGAGCAAACAAGAGACGAGCGAAGCCTACTTCCCGCGAATCGAAAGTGCTAGAGACAGTTTAGGAAACGTCTGGACCCCAGAGACCGGTCACGGTTTGAGTCTTTTTACAAAGTCTATCTTACGCCCCAACGACAAAATTGATTTCATCGTGACCGCAAGTGATCCGGAAGGGGCGGCGCTGCGATACTCTATGGAAGTTGGGCACCAAGCGATACAAGAATGGCAGGAGCACGGTACTTTTTCGCTTGCTATTCTTGAACGCCATATCGCCAAGATGCTATCTGTAGGATTTAGAATTAAGAGTCCTCGCGCCCACTATGCACATCCCGGTTTTGACGACAGCGTGGAATTCTTCTATACAGTGTTGCCAAGGAAATAAATCGGTCGCTTTGCCTTCTGAAAGTCGGACGGCAATTGCCGGAGTAATTTCCTGAATTACTTATTAGTGTGTGAAATCACGATCCGCGTCCATCGGGCGGGTCTTCCCGGACTCGAATTCGCGCAGCGCCGCTCGCGCCATTTCTGACAGGAGATCGGGTGAAGAAGCGAATGCCGCTTCCCAACGCTGTTCGGAAGCAAGTTCCTCCAGCAAAAGGGCCGCCACCGCGTTCTGCTCCTTTTCCGGCAGCTTGGAGGCCTCAGTGAAGGCACGTTCCAGCAATTCGGTCATGCCAAAACCATAATCCCCGCTGGCGTTTGGATGCAAGTCCCGTAAAGAGGGCGGACCACGCCTGCCCATCAGTTTTATACTTGCAGTCCCAGTTAAACGTGTTATTGTGTCTTGTGAGGCGGCTTCGAGCCGCCATGTTCTTTGACATCGGAAATAGCGGTGAGTGGCCAGTGGATGAAAGAGTAGTGGCCGAGGGGATGCGGGTTAGCGCCTTCGGCGCCAGCGGCAGATTTTGCCGGTCGCGGTCAGTCGCACCCAGTCGCACCAAATCAAACCTAATCAAGGTAAAAGGGCGTTCTTGGGGCCTGCAGCTTTACGGCGTGGCGTCTTGGCATTGATTGGGTGGATGTCGGAAATTCCACTTAAGAACACGCATCGGGGCTCTGAAGTTTTCCGAGGTGAGTTTGCGCTAAATTGCGCTAAATTGCGCTTGCGAAAAAATGAGGGACGGGCGAAGTCCAAACGCCGGTGGCACGCGCCGTTGATTTCCAAGGTGATAAAGGCTAGTAAAGGCTTATTAAGGCTTAAAGAATAAAAAAATTAGGATGTTAAGCGTGGCAAACGACCAAAAAGGCCAAAAATCAGATTCTCGGAGTGAAAAGAATTGCCCCGCTTCAGCCTCTGATTTAACGTGGGATTCGGACTTTGCTGTTGACTTATGATATTTAATACATTGCTCAGTGTCGTTATGGCGGGCGCTGCTTTTGCAGCCGATGGCTCGACCCCGGCCTGGCCGGGATTCCGCGGACTTAACAGTTCCGGCGTGGCCGCCGAGGGGACGCCGCCCATCGATATCAGTCCCACCAACTCGGTCTTGTGGAAGGTCCAGGTGCCCTGGTCGCCGTCCTCCCCATGCATCTGGGACAGCCAGATTTTCCTCACCACGTTTAGCGACAACGAACTCCAAACCCGCTGTTATAACCGCCAGGACGGCGCACTGGCCTGGTCGCGTGGATTGAAGCCGGACAAGCTGGAGATGTTTCACAGCACCGAGAGCAGCCCCGCCGTTCCTACACCCGCCACCGATGGCAAGCGGTTGGTCAGTTATTTCGGCTCGTTCGGGCTGATTTGTTACGACCTCAAGGGCACGGAGCTTTGGCGTCATCCATTGCCGGTTGCCCTAAGCGCCGGCGGATACGGCACCGCATCGTCACCGCTCATTGCGGGAAACTTTGTCGTCATCAACCGCGACCAGAACGAAGGTTCGTTACTGCTGGCGGTGGATCTGCGCACGGGCAAGACGGCTTGGGAAACTCCCCGCCCGGAAGCCCACGGCAGCTTCGGCACGCCCATACTCTGGCGGAACGGCGGCATCGACGAGGTCGTCACCCCTGGTTCCCTTCGCATCAAAGGCTACGCGCTTAAGACCGGCCTGGAAGATTGGCAAGTTCAGGGCACCACTGCATTTGCCTGCACCACGCCGGTGGTCGGCGATGGAGTGCTCTTCTTCGCGGCCTGGTCCAACGGCAAAGCCGATTCTCCCTGGCCTACGTGGGAGCAGTTTCTGGGAAGGTTTGACACGAACAAAACAGGTGCGATTAACCTCAGCGAACTCAACCCCGTCATGCGCGACTACATGCGCGGCCTTGACCTGAACCGCGATGGAAAGATCGACAAAGCCGAATATGAAGAGATTCAGGCTACCACCGCCAAAGGCGAAAACCTCCTAGTGGCGGTCAATCCGGGTGGCAAAGGGGACATCACCCAAAGCCATGTGGCTTGGAAGTTCACCCGCGGCCTACCCTACGTTTCATCGCCGCTCTTCTATGATGGCCGGATCTACCTCGTCAAAACAGGCGGCATGCTTTCCTCAGTAGATGCCAAAACCGGCCAATCTTATTACACCCAGGAACGCTTGGACGCTCCGGGAGATTACTATTCCTCACCTGTGGCAGGGGCCGGGCGAATCTACATCGCTTCACTCGATGGCAAGCTTACTGTGGTCAAGGCCGGCGGAGATAAGCCTGAGATCCTCCATCAAGCGGAGTTTGGCGAGCGCATTCTCGCCACGCCGGCTCTGGTCGGTGACAATCTCTACCTTCGCACCCAATCCACACTCTATGCCTTTGGTCCCCAGGGCAGTCATTAGCCAACTGAGCTGCCGATGAGCTCAATTGAAGGAGATAGACAGGGGCGGCTAAATGGAATCTCACTCCTTCTTGCGCTTGTAGGTGATGAGTAAATTCTGGGTGCCCCTGAGACTTTTAAATTCCGTCGGACGCGGGCTGCCGCCGAGGCCGTAGCAGATGCGAAGCGTGTCGCCGTGAAGTTCGTAAATGGCAGGAATTCTCTTGCCGGCATTCGGCCCCTCAACGCCCGTCACGTCGATGGTCTTGGGGTTCGCGGCGGGGTCCAACGTGTAGGTGCCTTTATCGGCGCTTTCGGCGGTGACTTCATATTTCCCGCGATCGAGCTTCAGAGTGACGGTTTTGTAGAAATCGTCGTTCATCGGTTTGCCGCTGAGTTCGGCCTTGACCGGCAACCAAGTGCCTTGGATGTTCTTGGCGTCGTCGGCTGTGCCCCCGGCGAACGCCGTCATAACGACGGGGAGCGACAGAATGGATAGGAGGATGGTCATTTTCATATCAGAGCATTTTGGCCAGGGAGTTGGGGAGGGATGAACTTTGGCAAGCCGATCAGGTCCATGCTTTCCACCAAATTGCCAAGGGCTATTGGTCCGGATTTGGCTTTTACCACTGGTGTTGCCATTTTCTTACCAGGCTTGAACGTCAGCCACCTTTCGCAATGAAACCTGGAACCCCGGTCGCTATCACCGAGTTGAGCCTGCTTCTGGTTTGAATTCTGTTGATCTCCTCAACGGCAACGTCTGGAATCTCAGAGATGTTGTAGTTCTCGCGAGCTCGATCCAGAGTTTTCGCGGTGGTAAGGACGGCCGTTCCACGTTGGATCGCCCAGGCGAGCAGGACCTGAGCTGGGGTCAGAGAGGTTTGCCGGGCGATGGCCAGAACTGCCGGATCTTCGAGTGGGCCAGGTCGCATTCCATGACCCAAGGGCGCAAATGCCAAAAGAACAATGCCCTTCTGCTTACAGAAGTCCAACAGCTCCGTCTGAGGCAGATACGGATGCGATTCAACTTGGACCACGGCCGGTTTGATCCTCGCGGCCTCATAGAGAGGCACCAGGTTTTCAAGAACGACGTCGGATAATCCAATAGCTCTACACTTACCTCGATCAGCGAGACTTTCCATCGCTCTCCAGGTTTCAAGAAGAGTGACGCCTTGGTCATAAATGATTTTACCACTTTGGTCTCGCGGATCCATGTTGTCTCCTGGTTGAAATGCGAAGGGGGTGTGGATCAGGTAAAGATCTACGTAACTAATTCCAAGGCGCTCGCGACTCGCCTCAAACGCCGGCTCGACACGCTCTGGCCGATGATTGGTATTCCATAGCTTGGTAGTGATGAATACATCCTCACGGGCGATAGCTCCAGTGGCGAACTCTGCCTGCAATGACTCACCCACTTCCCGCTCATTCCGATATCGTTCCGCACAATCAAAGTGACGAAATCCAACCTTTAATGCGTTCGTGGTTGCACTCTTGGTTTCAGCAGGGTCCGGGATCAAGGTTCCGAAACCCAGAGCCGGGATGGCGCCAGTCCCAAAGTTAAGGGGTATTTTCGCAAAGCGAAGGTTCGAAGGATGATTGGATGTCATATGATACCGTGGTTCGGATGATCATTTTCACGAGACCTTAGATTAATCTCGGATTACCCATTTGATTTCCTGCCCACGAAAAGCGCGGGCCTTTTTCTTCATATGGACCCTTCTCCACAGATTTGCAAGCCGTTTTGCCAGGTCGTTTTCGGCGATTAGAGCGGTTTTGTTGGTCTTAATGATTGGCTGGTTGGTTTCATGTCGAGCGTGTTAGTGGCCGAAGCCCGGCAGGTTTTCGCGGTTTACGATGATCGGATTATCGAGCAATTCCTTTGTGTTTTGATTGCTGGCCAGGCTCCAACGCCAATTCCAGCACATGAAGAAGCAGGTTTTGGGAAAGTCGTGTTCAACGCCAGCCAGAAAGCGCGTGTAATCGTAATCGCCGGGCGGATTTTTCGGGCCGTGCGGGCCATATTCCGTAAAACCGAAAGGCTTGGGCAACGCCGCAACGGCCGCGTAGCCCTTGATGTGGTCCAGGTCAACAAAGTCCGTGTAAGCATCAAGTCCAACCGTATCCACATAATGATCACCGGCGTAGAAACTGGCCGTGTTCCGGCCGTGATTGGGTGCATAAACCCAGATTAGATTATCTAGGCCTTTCTCGACGGTGAAATAATCAAACATCTGCCGCCAAAGTTGGATGAACGTCTGCGGATCCTTGTCGCCCCACCAAAACCAATCGCCGTTCATTTCATGGAATGGCCGCCACAAAACAACGACATTCGCCGCGCGCAGTTCCTGCAAACCGGCTGCCAGAATGTCCAACTCCTTCATCCAACGAACATGTGTGGGATCGTTGGCCGTGAGCAGTGCGGAAAGGTCCACGCCTTTGTCGCGCAAGCCGCCGCCGTTGGTCCTGGCGGGATTGTAAAGGTGAGCACTGACGGTGATCAGCCCGCCTTGTTGCCAATACGCTATGGCTGTTCGATTCGGCTTGGCCGTTTCCAATCCGCCCCGGCCAAGGTCAGCGTAATCGACGCCAAGGATGGCAGGCCAATGGCCCGTTTTCTTGTAAACATTGGTCATGGAGCCTAAACTGGCGCCTTTGCCGAAATCGGAGAATTGCCCGGAGACGATGCGCCGTTCCGAGGCGGAATTCAGGTCTTGGAAGTATTGCCAGACCGCGCGAGTGGCCGCGCTGGCGTGGGGATTGGCAGGACTGGTATCCGCACCGGCGGCGGCTAATGTAACGCACGCAAAGAGCCCGATACCGAGTGCTCTTACTGCCATTCTCATCGCGTTTTCAATGGACGACTTTACCATTACCGCAAGCCCATAGGCAGGCTCGCCCTCATAAAAACCCAAAACCCGCCTGGAAGCGACTCATTTTAATTTTGAGGAAATAGGCGGGTCAGGCGTATCACTCATTGAAACGCCTGTTCGGCAGAACGGTCGATGAACAAAATGTCGTGCCAGAATAGAATGCCAGAGACACGAGTCAACTCATGGTAGCCATGGGAATCCGCCATTTATGGTCAACGCTGTCCTCGCAGACCGACGAACAAGCGATGTGGAATGTCCAAATGAATGACGATCACGCGGCCTTTGCCCGACTTGTCCAGCGCTGGGAGCAACCGATTTTCCGGCTCTGTGCGAGGATGGTGGGCAATGAGCACCAAGCCGAAGATCTCAGACAGGAAACGTTTGCGCGCGTTTACAGTCATCGGAAGGATTTCCGCACCGACTCCAAGTTCTCGACCTGGCTTTGGCGCATTGCGTTGAACCTCTGTTACGACGAGCTTCGCAAACGGCATCGTCACGGAGAATGTCCCCTGGAGGACGAGCCAGGCCAGACGGAATCCGTCCGTGCACATGCCGTGGACGAAGCATCCCCCGACGTTCAAGCGGTGGCGCAAGAGGAGAATGAGTTCGTGCGACAAGCGTTGGTGCGGCTGCCGGAAACGGGGCGGACAGTGCTGTCTCTTCGTTACGGCGAGGGACTTAAGCTGCGCGAGATAGCGGACATTCTGGAAGTTTCCGAGGCCACGGTAAGTTACCGGATAGCCATCGCGCTGGACCAAATGACACGCATTCTGGAGCCGGCTTTAGGCGAAGGAAAAAGAAGCACGTGAACAACGGTACCATTTAAGAGAAAGATTTTATGAATCATCCAAATCATGAACAGTGGTTGCCTTATCTCGAAGGCGAAGCATCGCCGGAGGCAGCTAAACAAATGTCGGAACACTTGAAAGCCTGCCCGCAATGCGCCGCGGAAATGGAAGCCCGGCGGCGCACTATTCAAAGGCTGCAACGGATGGCTTGGCCGCAACGCCGCCGCGCCGGGCAAAGCTGGATCGCGCCTGCATTCAAATGGGGGCTGGCAGCGGCCATTGTCCTGGGACTTGGCTTTGGCCTGGGCCGGGTATCCGCGCCTAATGCCAGGCAGATTGAAGCAGCAGTTTCGACCCAAGTGCGAGAGGAAGTTCGGCAGGAAATGAGGGGCGATCTGCTGGCGGCATTTGCATCCGATTCTCACTCCACAAAGGACAATTTTCGAGGACAATTGGCCCAGGAAATAGGGCGGGCTTCAGCGAAGTCCCGGGCTGAAGAGCGCCAGGCCTTGACTGAACTTTTCAACCAACTCCACCAGGAACAAACGAGCGATTATCTCTCGTTACGCCAGGCCCTCGAAACCCTGGCCTCAACGGCAGACGCTGGTCTGCAACAAACCCGCCGGCAACTGGCCCAGATGGCGGCCAATGTCGAACCCGCCAACGTCATGCCATAACTCAAGGAGAAAATATGCGAATATATTTATTGACAGTCTCGGTTTTACTCACGATTCCGACGGGCATTTATGCCCAGGATGTGGCGGCAGCGCCACCAGCCGCTCGGGCGGTTACAGTGTCAGCGCCCAATGATCCACAGCCGGAAACAGTGCCTGTGGAGCAGGTGACGACGGCTCCAATGCAAGAGGGCCAGCCATACCAGATACCGGACCAGCCAGGCCAGAATTTTTTTCAAGCGGCGGATTACCAACTCTTACCGGGAAGATACGTCCAAGAACCGGGAGCTACAGGCGAAAGCGTCGGACCTTTGATTAGGTTCTCTCAGCCAGATACGAAGGCTTTGGATGAGATGGCCGAGGACCTGAACATCTTCGGGTTCATTGTCAAACGCAACCTTGAGAAGGCCGTGGGAGAGGAGATGCCGCAGGTAAAGTTGGGCGTTCCGATGTGGCTGGAGTCCGGCGGGAGGCGTATTCACGCATCGTACATTGAAGGCTTTGGCGCGCTGTTTAGTTTGCGGGTCGGTGTGCCCATCGTCGAGCCGCCCCATTCGGAGGCAAAAAGCGAACCACCCAAGGAGCCATCGGAATGGGAGAAAGCCCGCTCTGCTCTTTACGGCGGCGGCCAACAATTCCTCCAGCAACAATGGGCCGCGATCGCCGTTAGCAAGGCCGAACATTACGATCCCCGATTGGTTGAGATATTAAAAAAGGAAGTGCTCGAATCGCTAAGGAGCGCCTCCAATCTTCGTCATGTGAAGCCGGACGAATGGATTGTTGTGACCATTACAGGCGCTCCGAATGGATTTGAAATTCAAACAGGCACGGCAGGCGTCGCTGGGGTCGCCCTTAATAATGCCCCGGTGGCTGCCTACAACACTGCTGTTGGCTCCTACAGTGCTGGCGGAATTGGTTCCGCTACGTTGCGCTCAGGTCGGCCGACGATGATGACCTTCCGAGTCAAGAAATCGACCGTGGACGCATTGGGCGCCAAGGGAACTTCCAACGAACAATTCGCGGGCAAAGTCGAAGTGACTTCCTATTTAGGGGCTGAGTCTCCGCGCGCCGGTGGCGGCGGCGGTGGTGGCGGCGGTGGCGGCGGGGGAATCGGAGGCAGCATGGGCGGTGCGGGCATTTTTGGCAGTGCTCCACCGGCACGATGAAGTTCCGGTTGATCCAATCACTTGACGGGAAGTTGGGATTCACCGATGAAGCCAAAAATTTGTTCCTATCTTTCTTCCTTGACTGGAACTTTTGTGTTGGCGGTCACTGGATGGGGGCGATGCCTAAAGCTCATGGCGGGCATCGCGGTGCTTTTCCCCTGGACAATTGTTGTCCTCGCCGGCCAGCCGCCTGTGCCTTCCAATCAACCGCGGATATTTTTGGAGGCCCGCGCGGCGGCCAAGAGCAACGATTGGGGGCGCGCTGCGCAGGCTTACCATGCGTTTGTTGCCACCAATCCCAACCTTGGGGATGCTTGGTCGGAATTGGCTAATGCCGAATACCAAATTAAGAATTATGACGAGGCCATTGCTGCGTACCGTCGGATAGTCGGCCTTGGTTTTTATCCGAAGTCGGGTTTGTATAACATTGCAGGTTGTCTCGCCCTGCAGGGAAAGAAAGAGGCAGCTTACACCGAGCTTGAAGAAGCCTTGCGGGCTGGATTTGACGAAACACCCTCCATCGGAGTCGACAGCGACTTTGCCATCCTTCACGGTGAGGAGCGATTTCAACGGCTGGCCGGCCAAAAACTGTCACGAGATCTGACCCGCGTTGAGCAATGGCAATATGACCTCGATTGGCTGGCGCACGAGTCGGTGCGTCTGCACTATCGGCCGTTCGGAAAACAGACTGAGGCTTCTTTTAACGCGAACGTCGCGGCCTTGCGGAGGGACCTTTCCGCGCTCAGCGATGCGCAGATCGTCGTACGCTTGTTTCAAATGATGGCAAAATTTGGAGATGGACACACGCAATTGGATATTCCCGTCATTGGCCGAGATGGGCTACAGCCCGACAGCGAAACGGAGCGGGCGAGAATTCAATTCCATGCCCTTCCAATCCGATTCTTCAAGTTCAGCGATGGGATGAGGGCGACCGCTTGCGCCGAAACCGCGAAGGCCATCCTGGGCCAAAAGCTGGTCTCTGTGGGGGGTATTCCTATCGTTGAAGCCTTGGCACGGATTTCAGGGACGATTTCCTTCGACAACTCAATGTGGCTGGAGACTCGGCAAGCCAACAGGCTCCATGAGGCCGAGACGCTCTACTGCCTTGGTTTAAGCGCAAAACCGGAGGAATGTGTGTTCGCATTCGAAGACGAATCCGGCCAGCAGTCAGAAGTTCGTTTGAATGTGAAGGATTCCATAGGGAAACCTCTGGTCCTGGTCCGTGACACCGATCCTGAAAAAGTCCCTCTCTTCCTTAAACACCCGGATCTCGCCTATTGGTCGGAATGTCTTCCTGAAGCCAGAACCATGTACGTGAAATACCACCGCGTCCTGAATATCCCGTCTGAACCGCTGGTGAAATTCTGGCCGAGGGTCTTCGCGGAAGCAAAAGCGAAAAACGCGGATCGTTTTGTCATCGACTTGCGCTCGAATACGGGCGGAAATAGTTTCCTCAATCAATCTCTGCTAAAGGAAATCCTCCGTTCGCCGGAAATGAATCGCAAAGGCCATCTCTTCGTGATTATCGGACGGTGGACTTTTTCAGCGGGGATGAACGCAGCCGTTGACTTGGAGCGGGATACAGAGGCCATTTTTGTGGGCGAACCGACGGGGAGCCCGCCAAACTTCATTGGAGAGAACAGTCCCGTCCTCCTTCCCTACAGTGGGCTTCGCGCTGGCGTTTCGACCCTTTATCATCAGCATTCATTTCCGCAGGACCAACGCATTTGGATCGCCCCTTTGATATTGGCCGAGCCTACCATCGAAGATTGGAAAGCCAATCGGGACCCTGCCATGGAGGCGGTTCTCGGTTACGGTGAGCCTTGAATTACGCTCATGTGCGATAAAGTCAATGGTGAGATACTGATCATCCTCGCGGCCCAGGCGTGCCAAAATCAGGGATCTCGTTTCATTTAATTTGGACTAAAGGAGGATAGGCCCATATAAAAGCGGGATGAATTCGCTCCTCCGCCCTTTTATCGCCCTGACTTTGGGCGTGTCCACCTTGGTGGCACAGGACGCCCAGACTTCTCTCAATGCCACGCTATTGGTCAACACCCATCAGCCTGGCCCCGTCATCAACCGCAACATTTACGGGCAATTCTCCGAACATCTTGGACACTGCATCTACGAAGGAGTCTGGGTCGGCGAAGATAGTCCAATTCCGAATACGCGCGGCATTCGCAATGACGTCGTCGCCGCGCTCAAAGCGTTGAAGGTGCCGGTCCTGCGTTGGCCGGGCGGATGTTTCGCGGATGAATACCATTGGAAGGACGGCATAGGTCCTCGCGACCAGCGGCCTGCCATGATCAACACTCACTGGGGCGGCGTGACCGAAAACAACGCTTTCGGCACGCACGAGTTTATGGATTTTTGCGAGCAAATCGGCGCTCAACCCTATGTCTGCGGAAATCTGGGCAGCGGCACCGTGCAGGAAATGATGGAGTGGGTCGAGTATATGACATCTGACGCGCAATCCCCCATGGCCAATCTCCGCCGCAAAAATGGCCGCCAGGAACCTTGGAAAGTTTCCTTTTTCGGTGTTGGCAATGAAAGCTGGGGTTGCGGCGGTGAAATGCCGCCGGAATTTTATGCGCAGAATTTCCGCCGCTACAATACGTTCGTTAAGGACTATTCCGGCAACCATGTTTACCGCATTGCCTGCGGAGCCAACGGCGCAGATTACAAATGGACCGAGACGGTCATGTCCATGGCCGCACGCCAGCTTAACGGGTTATCGCTGCATTATTACTGTGGCACCGGACGCGACAGTCGTTCGGCCACTGAATTTTCGGAGAACGATTGGATTTATCTGCTTAACCGCGCCTCGCGCATGGAGGAGCTCGTCAGCCGCCATTCGCAGATCATGGATCGCTTCGACGCCGAGAAAAGAGTCGGTCTCATCGTCGATGAATGGGGCACGTGGCACCACGTCGAGCCGGGCACCAACCCCGGCTTTCTTTATCAGCAAAACACTTTGCGCGACGCATTGGTCGCGGGCCTGACGTTGAACATCCTCAACCGTCACTGTGATCGCGTGAAAATGGCCAACATCGCCCAACTGGTGAACGTCCTCCAGGCCATGATTCTTACCGAAAAAGAAAAGATGTTATTGACTCCTACTTACCACGTTTTCGAAATGTATTCCGTCCATCAGGACGCGACTCTCTTGCCCGCTGAAGTGGCCTCGCCCGATTACTCGCTGGACGGGGAAACGATTCCGGCAGTCACGGCCTCGGCATCGCGCGGCAAGGACGGCAAAGTGCATATTTCACTGACTAACGCCGACCCGCATCATCCGGTCAACCTTTCCGGCGTCCTGGACGGAATGACGGCGAAGTCGGTTTCCGGCCGTGTTTTAACGGCACCCGAGATTAATTCCCACAACACTTTTGCGTCACCGAACACCGTGCAACCCGCGGCGTTGCAGGGGGCAACCATCGCGGATGGGAAGCTCTCCGTGACACTCCCAGCCAAGTCAGTGGTAGTCTTGGAAATCGAGTGACAACGCGGGCGTCTTTGTATTGACTTGTGATTGAAGAGGCCTCTTAGTTTCTGCCAAATTGTCAACTAAGAGTGACGCCATGCGATTGATCGCTATCGTAGCCCTGTTTGCCCTTGGGCTGCTGAGACTTTCCGCCCAGACCACGACAACGAGTTTCCTGGATCTGTATGCCTTCACCCTGACCTCCGGCCAGCCTGGCACCAATGACGACGGCGCCTATCCAGCCGCCGGCCTGATTTTGTCGGGCAACACCTTGTTTGGAACCACGACGGTGGGCGGGTCCGCCGGATACGGAACCATTTTCCAAGTAAACACCGACGGCTCCGATTTCAATACTCTTTACACCTTCACCAACGGGGTCGATGGTTCCACTCCAATGGCGCCGCTTCTTTTTGCAGATGGGGTGCTTTATGGTACGGCCAGCGCCGGTGGAGAATCCGATTACGGCACTGTCTTCGCGATCAGTGTGGAAGCAACCAACTTCTCAGCACTTTATGCCTTCACCAACGGTGCGGACGGAGCCAGACCGGAATCAGGGCTGCTTTTGGCCGGTGGCGCGCTTTGTGGCACAACGACGGGGACAATGTCCGGCTCCAGCTATGGTTCATTGTTTATGCTCAACACCAACGGCGCTGGCTTCAGCGTCTTGCACCGCTTTAGCGCGCCAGTTTCAGGCATCAACAATGATGGCTTTTCACCCTCCGGAACACTGATCTTGCAGGGAGGACTGCTCTACGGTGTTACCACCGACGGCGGCAGGCATGGAACTGGCACGTTGTTCGAGGCTGCCACAAACGGGTCAAGTTTCGACACCTTTTACTCCTTTTCTGCGGTATCTCTTTCCTTGACCAATGCCGGCGGGGCCAACCCACAAGGAGGTCTTGTTTCGTCCGGCAATGTATTGTACGGCGCGGCCTATTTCGGAGGCGCAAACGGCTACGGAACGATTTTCAGCTATGACACTGCCCACACCGCTTTCAGTCCAATCTACGCCTTCAGCGGCGGCGAGGATTACATCCATCCGCAAGGCCCGCTAATCTTGTCTAGCAACTTGCTCTACGGCACGACCGCCGACACGATTTTTTCCGTCACAACGAACGGCACCGAGTTTACCGATGTTTTCTCGACCAACAACGCCGATGACTTTGGCCCTAACGGCGGACTTGTGTTCGCTGGACAAACGTTTTACGACACAACCCAGGACAGTGGTACCAACGAAGTCGGCATGGTTTTCGCGGTCAGCATGGTTCCCTCAGCCATTCCTTTGACGATTCAACAAGCGCCGGACGCTGTGATTCTAACCTGGTCCAATCCGGCTTTCCTTTTGCAGTCCGCGCCGGCATTGACCGGCCCCTTTACCAACGTGACTGGCGCCAACAGCCCTTACACCTACCCTGCGACCGGTTCGCAAGCATTCTTCCGGCTGCTGGCAAATTGACGGCAATGGATTCTTGCGACGCGGCAACAACGATGGCTGAATACGCTGGTGAGTGCCGATGAGTTCATGCTCAGAACGCCGATGGTTCTGCCGCCGCTGGAACCAGGTTTTCGCCCGGCTGCGTTGGCCAACCGCGCGTTCGCGGCCGAGGCTTCCGTGCCGGTGCGCATCGCCCTCGAACAAGCGGACGGTTCGGTTTTTCATTTCAACAAAAAGATTCTTTCTCCCAAACACCCGGGCGCTTCGTGCAATTTTTTATATCTCGAACGGCTGATCAAATTCCTGCTCTGGTCGCGCGGCGGCTACCGCGTCTTTTTCGACGGTCCGGCCGATCTCGGCGCGCGGCTTGACCAATATTACAAGGAGACAGCGACGGGCAGGTTCGATGCCGACATCATGGGCGCACGAATTTACGAGCGGCCTTTCGCAATCGTAACAACCAGGGATCTTCCTCCGTCGCGTTCCTCAACGACGCCTTTGGGACGCCACTGGAATGGTTGCCGCATCGGTTTCGATTTGGGGGCCAGCGACCGCAAGACTGCGGCGGTAATCGATGGCAAGGCAGCTTTTTCGGAGGAGACCGTCTGGAATCCCGTGCCCCAAACCGACCCGCAATGGCATTTCGACCAGATCATGGATTCCCTCAAACAGGCGGCGGAACATCTGCCACGGGTGGATGCCATCGGCGGGAGCGCGGCGGGAGTCTATGTCAACAATCATGTTCGTGTCGCCTCCCTTTTTCGCGGCGTGCCGGCGGAATTGTTCAAGACGAGAGTCAATACTCTTTTTCTCGAATTAAAGCGCGCCTGGAACGGCATTCCTTTTGAAGTCGTGAACGATGGCGAGGTCACAGCCCTGGCGGGTTCGATGGCCCTTGGAAAAAACGCCGTCCTTGGCATTGCGATGGGATCGAGCCTGGCCGCCGGTTTTGTGACGCCCGAAGGTAATATCACCTCCTGGCTCAACGAACTGGCGTTTACTCCGGAGGATTACAATCCCGCCGCCCCGGTGGACGAATGGTCCGGCGATCGAGGCTGCGGGGCGCTGTATTTTTCGCAACAATGCCTCGCGCGCTGGCTGCCGGCGGCCGGCATCGACGCACCCGCCGAAATGCCTTTGCCGGAAAAATTGAAACATGTGCAGAAGCTCATGGAACAGGGGGATCCGCGCGCCGAGAAGATTTATCAAAGCATTGGGGTCTGCTTTGGCTATGCGGTTGCGCACTATGCCGAATTCTACGATTGCAAACATATCCTTGTTTTGGGGCGGGTCACCACAGGTTCCGGCGCAGATGTGATTCTCCGGCACGCCAAAGAGGTTCTGCGAACGGAATTTCCTGAATTGGCCAATGGCATTGCTTTCCATGTCCCTGATGAAAAGGACAAACGCCACGGCCAAGCCATCGCTGCCGCCAGCTTGCCTGCGACTTGAGCGTTCCGACCGCGCTTATTTCAATCCGCAGGCCTTCTTGACTTCCGCGTGTGAGAGACGAGGCAAAGTTAGCATCATTTCTTCTTGTTCCAAAACCCTCTGTCAAGTTAGGTTCCTATTCGTGCCCAATAACCAAACTCGAATCGCTAACGCCTTGAACCGTCTTTTGATGGGAGCGCTCGTCGGCTGCGCGACGTCTGTACCCATCGCAGCGCAGTCCGAAGGCGCATCTGGATATGATAAACCGCCGAAAAACATTCTGGATGTGATGCACGCACCCTCACCGCCTAGACCTGTGGTAAGCCCGACCGAGGATTCGATTCTCCTGGTGTCTTGGCAGGACTATCCTTCGATTTCGCGGGTGGCGACGCCTTACTTGCGCCTTGCAGGCGTGCGGTTGGAGCCCAAGAATCGCAGCAAACACGACACCCCGGGCGGTTACGGCATCACACCCGGCGCCACGGACTTCGAGTTGGTGCATATCGCCGATGGCACGCAAATTCATATCGCACTCCCCGAGGGCGGGTGTCCGGGAGGACCGGTCTGGGCCGCTGACGGAAAGCGATTCGCGTTCGTGAATATCGCTCCCGATGCGGTCGAACTTTGGATCGGAGATGGCAGGACCGGCGAAATACATCAAGTGCCCGGCGCGCATCTCAACCAAATGCTCGGCGACGAGATGCAATGGATGCCGGACCAGAAAACGTTGTTGGTCAAACTGGTGCCCGAGGGGATGGGATTGCCGCCACCCGAACCGACGGCGCCGATGGGTCCGAGCATCCAGGAGACCGAAGGCCAAAAAGGACAGAGCAGTACTTATGAAAATCGTGACACCCTTGGCAGCAAGCACGACGAGGATCTCTTCGATTACTTCGCGGCCTCGCAACTCGCTTTCGTCGATGCCACCACCGGCGCGATCACGCCTGTGGGAAAGCCAGGGAATTACGAATCGCTGGATCCCGCGCCAGATGAGAAGCACCTCCTCGTCACGACGATCCATAAGCCCTACTCGTACGTGACGACTTACGATCGCTTCCCGCAGGAAGTGGAAGCCTGGGACACATCCGAGCGCCCAAATGTTCTGGTTCATACCATCGCGTCTCTTCCACTTGCGGATCGCGTTCCGATCAACGGCGTTCCAGTTGGTCCCCGTGATTTTTCCTGGCGCGCCACGGAGCCGGCGACGCTCTTCTGGGCGGAAGCGCTGGATGGTGGCGATTGGAATGTCAATGTTCCGGCTCGCGACAAGGTCATGCGGCAGAAGGCGCCATTCAACTTACCCGCTTCCGAAATCACGCGAACCGAGGAGCGTTTTGACGGCTTCACTTGGAGCGAACAACCGAGCGTCGCACTGTTGAACGAGGACGATCGTAACCGGCACTGGAGACGGAGCTTGGTCATCGATGTTGATGATCCACAACCAAAGCCTCGCTTGCTATGGGATCTTTCTACTGACGAGCGGTATACGAACCCCGGTAATCCAGTGAAACGGCAGCTTGCGAATGGGTTCTCGGTGATTCGTCAGGATGGTGATGCGATCTACCTTTCAGGGGCCGGCGCTTCGCCCGACGGGAATCGGCCGTTCCTAGATCGGCTCGATCTCAATACGCGGCAATCCAAACGTCTGTTTCGATGTGACAAGACTTCCTTCGAGCAATTTCTCTCCTTCAGCGGGCCGAACACACGGACGTTTCTCACCTGGCATCAATCGCCGACCGACCCGCCGAATGCGTTTGTCCGAACGCTGGGAGAATCCCTTGATGCGCCTGCCGGAGAAGCGGCCTTTGTTTCAAAGAGCGTCGCGATAACCCACATTCCCGACCCGACGCCGGAAGTGCGGGCGATCAAGAAGCGGTTGATCAAGTACAAGCGCGCCGACGGACTTGACTTGTCGTTCACGCTCTATACGCCACCCGACTATAAGGAAGGCACGCGTGTTCCCACCATTCTTTATGCCTATCCTCTCGATTATGCCGACGCTTCGAAGGCTGGCCAAGTTGTAGGCTCGCAGGAAACCTTTACGGGGCTAAGACAATATCAACTGTTGCTTCTCGGGGGCTACGCGATCATCGACAACGCCTCCTTCCCTATCATCGGTGACCCAAAAAAAGCCTACGACACTTATTTAGAACAGCTCGTGGCCGACGCGAAGGCCGCCGTCGATGAGGCGGTGCGGCTTGGCGTGGCTGACCCCAAACGCATCGGAGTCACCGGACACAGCCACGGTGCATTAATGACCGTAAATCTGGTGGCCCATTCCGACTTATTTCGGGCGGGAGTGGCCACGAGCGGCTCATATAACAAGACACTCACGCCTTTCGGTTTCCAAAACGAGCGGCGATCAGTCTGGGAGGCAACAGACGTCTATCTAAAAGTTTCCCCATTTTTCTTCGCCGACAAATTGAAGACGCCGCTGCTCATCGTGCATGGCGCGGAAGACGCGAATCCTGGCACAACACCACTGCAAGCCAGCAAGCTCTACGAAGCAATTCGAGGCAACGGGGGGACCACTCGCTTGGTCATGCTTCCGCACGAGCCGCACTGGTACACAGCCATGGAATCGAACGAACAGCTTATTTACGAGATGCTTCGCTGGTTTGACAAATACGTGAAGAACGCGCCTCATGATACTCAAGACCCGAAGTCCTAAACACGAGCATGGGGGCCAATTATCCGGCGAAATTAGGCTTGTCTTCCGTTTGGCATGTGAGAATAATCACGGAGGTCTAATAATCTCTTGCTTACAATGGTGACGGTCGCCAAAAGATTCCCTGCTCTCTTCCTGGCAGCCGTATTTAGGAGAATGCCGGACAGGCCTTTTACCGCATTCGTTGCCCTAGAGTGCTTCCACCGTGATGGCGGCAGAACTCCCAATCCACCATGAATCCTTATTCCAAATTAGTTTCAGACTACGCCCGAATTGTCACCGAAGGTAAATCTTTGCCTCTGGGCGGGTTTCCACCGGCGGCACATCCCACGCTGGCGCCGGACGCTCCAACGGCCCTATTTTTCGCGCCCCATCCCGATGACGAAACGATTTTGGGCGGCCTGGCTCTGCGACTGTTAAGAGAAGCGAAATGGAATGTCATCGACATCGCGATCACGCTGGGCAGCCTCCAAGCTCGGAAGGCCGGTCGCTCACAGGAGTTGCACAGTGCGTGCCATTTCCTGGGCTTTGGCTTGGAATTATCCGCGCCCGAGGGCCTCGATGAGGTCAAGCCTGCCACGCGCGCTCATGATGCTCCTGCATGGTCGCGGATGGTCAGCATCGTTGCCGCGTTGGTGGAAAAACATCGACCCAAGGTTATTTTCTTCCCGCACGAATTGGATTGGAACAGCACGCACGTCGGTGTTCATTTTTTGGTGCTGGACGCACTTAAAGCGGCCCGCGGCGTCCAGTGCTACTTGGTCGAAACTGAGTTTTGGGGGCAAATGCAAACGCCCAATCTCATGGTCGAATACAACTCCGAGATCGTGGCAGATTTGATGGCGGCGACTTCGTTTCACGCCGGAGAGGTGCAGCGCAATCCCTACCACATATTATTTCCAGCCTGGCTGATTGACAATGTTCGCCTTGGAGCCGAATTGGTCGGGGGCCAGGGCGGGGCCGCGCCACCTTTCGTGTTCGCGCAGCTTTTCCGCCTGCGCCGCTGGACCGGCAGTCAAGTGGAAAATTGCTATGCCGGCGGTCGTTTTCTCAAGGCCTCAGAGAACCCTGCCGACTTGTTTAAGGCGTGATTTCAGTCAGGCGCGTAATCTTGGATGTAAATCATCCAGAATTTTAAAAACACCTATTTCCGCATTCGTTTTGAAGCCGTGATAACACTGCGATCAGCGGCGGTCGGAGCGCAAGCGATGTCGTCAAAGCCGGCCTCGGTCAAATAATCGGCCATTTCCTTTTCCGAATAACATTTGCCTTCTGTGATCGTCATCAACAGCGCTGAATACGCGGCCACCGGCAGTGGACCCGTCTTGTCCGCATTAATATGCGCGTCATGTATAATGATCGTGCCGCCGGCAGGCAGGGCCGCCGCGGACCTGGCCAGAAGCTGCTTCACTCGTGGTTCGTCCCAGTCATGCAGCACATTGGAGAAAAGGTGCAAATCGAATTCCGCCGGCAGCGCATCCTCAAACATATCTCCGACCAAGACTTCGACGCGGTCGGCGAACCCGCGCTCGGCCAGGCTGCGGCGAGTGAGACTGTCCACCGGCACTTTCTCCAGGACGGCTGCCCGCAGATGCGGATGGCGCGCGACGATAGCGCAAGCATAGACCCCGGAGCCGCCCGCGATGTCAAGAAGACGATGATGCCGCGAGCCATCCAGCTTTTGTGCCAGCGCTGGACCGAGGAAGACGCCCCGGCAGTCCATGGCGGCGGTGAAGGTATTGGCAAAGGTCTCATCCTCCATTGCTTTGGCCCATTGTTTTTCGTCACGCAAGCTGGCCCAATTGGACGGCTGGCCCGTGCGCAGAACGGCCAGGATATCGCGGCAAACAGGCCGCTCCTTGACGGAGGCAAAATAAGGGCCGGTGAACCACGGCGAGGATTTCACAAGGTATTCGCGCGCCATGGCCGTCAAAGAAAAAAGGCCGCCCGAATTTTGAAGCAGGCCCATTGCCGTGAACAGAGTGAGCATGACGTCGGCCGGGCGTTCGCGCAAATTCAGGGCGCGACAGAGAGCGGGCAAGTCGGCCGGTTGCTCCGCAAGTCGAGTAAACAGATCGAGATGACAAATGGCCGCCGTCAGCATATCCACGGCATAGAGCCCGTCGCGATAGCGATAGATTGAAGTCGGATCGGTTTCCGGTTGAGTAAGGAAATTCACGGATTCACCCTGCGGCGGGCCAGCATCGGCAGATGGAAGAGAATTGCGACCGTCAACACAATGGCGCTGTAGCGATGCGTCAAGTAGAGGAAATGCTCGCCCTTCGTGCCAAACAACGGAGTCATCGGCACAACTCCCGAAAGAGTGACCACCAAACCGGCCAGTAGAATCACCCAGAAGAGCGCCTTGGCGGGACCGATGAGCGGGGATTCCACGCCGCCACGGCAAAGGTCCGACCACGTCAGCGCCACAGCCGCCAAGCCCAAGGCAAAAAACGGCGCCACGGCCACGTGCGCCATCAAAACCCAATGGGTCATGGGCGGTTTGCCCAACGCAAAAGTGCCGATGCCCGTTGCCGCCAGAAAAAAGCCGGCCACGCACAATACGGCGTAACAGAATTTTCCGGTGGCGCGGTTCATGATTTTTCCTTTTTCGTCGCGGACGCCCGGGCAGTCATCGAGCCGACGCCGCGCAACCCATAATGCATCAAGACACACAACACCACAAACGCAGCCGCAAAGACAATGCACTTAAGCATTGGGCGGAAATAAAAAGTGAATGCAAAGAAGGATGCTGTGGATCTGTTGTCTCCGCGCATCTCCCACATTTCCCTGGTTAAGTCGTCCTTGGCCTCGACTGGGCCGCGGGCGGAAACGGTGGAAAAATACATCGGCGAATCACTGGCGTGGCAGTCGGCGCAACCGCGCGCCCCGAGGGCTTGGGAAGCCGGGCGAACATCGTGCGCCAGCGCCCACGCATACGGTTTGCCGGCAGGATTTTCCCTGGCGCTCAAAGCGCCGTTCTCGATGCGGTAGAGTTTTCCGGCAGCGATGAATACCGGTTCGCCGTTTGAAGATCCGGCCGCGAAAGATTTCAATGCCTGTTCAATTTGCCCATCTGTCAACGGTTTGGTGTTGTATGGGTCGCGTGCCACGTCGTCGCTGGAGGGCTGCGGGAGCGTTGCGGTTTTCGCCACTTCTGCAGGCAACATCGGCGCGAGGTTGGTGCCGTTTAGGCGCGCCCAATAGCTTGGCCAAACCATTTTGTACGGAGCAATTTTGCCGTCTTCACCGCGCAGAAAAATTGGTTCAACGATAACTGGCGCCATGTTCCTTCCGCGCTCGGGCGCGGGCAAGCCAAGCTGGTGCGCCATCGAAGTGTGAACCACTTGCGGTTCTGATGCCGGCAACGGCCCGGAGTGACAAGCAGTGCAGGAAAGTTTCTCGAAATGAATCGGCGGCATCCCCTTGTGGACGAGGCGGGGCGATCCCAGCCTTCCGTCCATATGACAACCACGGCAAGTTAGAGTTTCGATCATACCCCCTTCGGAGTCGAGTTGCCTCCGAGCAAGCTTCCTGGCGTCGTCCTCGTTGATGGCAGCGTTGTCGCGCCGGACCAGGTGGGTCCGAAGGTCAATGGCCGTGTCGGTGATGGTGCGATCTTTCGATTCGCCCTCGTAACCCCGGACAATGGCGTGATCGAGCCCGTTGCGATGGCAATCGACGCACAACAAACCCGCTTTGATGTGAACATCCAAATCAGAATGCCACCGGGCGTCGCCCAGTTCGGTTTCGGTGGTATGACAGTAGTAACAATTATTGACAGGCGCTCGGCGCGAAACCTGGAAGAGCACATTGTTGCCCGGATCAAACCTGGCGCGATTGTAATTGATGGCCGGCAACGCCGACGGAACCGGCCGACCCGGATGCCAGGAATCGGCGATGCTGCCGGCGTTCCTGAAACTGGCGAAAAGCCCCAAGCCCGCGGCGACGGACGGCGCCCATCGGAAATCCTGCGCTTTGAGCGCGTTGTATCGGGCTTCGTGATCGTATCGTCCCATAGTCTGATGGCAAATCAGGCAATCCATTTCCAATGTGCCGGTGATGAGCATGCGGCCCATTTCGGGATCGCTGGACTTGATTTTTCCCGGCTCACCTGCGCCTCCGCCAGGAAAGTGACGCGCGAAGTTAGTCACAAACTGGAAGTCGGTCATGCCGATGTCCGAAGGTTTGAAAGTTCCAGCCCATCCGCGATACGAAATAGGAATCTGCGTGTGAGTGGCTGGGTCAGTTAAAATCCAGGGTTCACCGGGCCGCCCCGGTTTAGCGGTTCCCGCATCGGCGTTGAAGTGCCAACCTTGACTGATGGCGTCGTAATCATGGCATTTGCCGCATGTCAACGCTGTGGAATACGGGTTGGCTTTGGGTTCCTGTGGCTTGCCGTCTTCGCCCAAAATTGGAGGCGGCGTAATGACGCGGCCTTGGGTGTCATGCAGAGGAATGTTGTGGAGGAACGGGGTGCGACTTTCAGTGTGGACATCTTCGGCCCGAGAGTCGCATAGAATGAAGTAAAACCACAAACCAAGCGCAGCTAGAACCAGGTGCCGCGCAGGGCGGATGATGCAAGTAAGAAACCAACCTTTGCCGTGACCGGGCTCTAAATGAGAGAACTGAGATTGAATTTGCCTCAAGCTTTGGTAGCGCTGGAGGGGGATAATTTCAAAACTGCTTCCCGCATTTCCTTGCCGGGCTTGAACTTAACGACTGCGCGTCGGGGGATGGGCACGTCTGTTTCCGGGCGGTTTGGATTTCGGCCGACCCGCGGCTTGCGAACCTTGACCTCGAAAACCCCAAAGTTGCGCAACTCGACGGTGGTTCCGTCGGCCAAAGCACCGCTAATGTGGTCGAGCGTCCTCTGGATTATATCCAGCACTTGCTGTTGAACCATACCCGTTTCGTCACTGATGCGGACTACAAGATCGCGTTTTGTCATACGGTTTTTTCGCCGGACTCAACTCTCGCCTGCCAAAAAATAGACGCCAATGGGCAGGGCGTAATAAGCTGTATCGCAAGGCCATGGGCAGGTCAAGCAATGACTCAACAAAACCGCTAAATAATTGTAGGGGAAACCCTTAGCTCTCGATGACCCCTATTTCTACCGGCTCAACCTTGATGCCGATTTTTTCCAACCATTGGATGGCGGCTTTGACTGTGTCTCGCGGCCCGCTGAGCTCCAGGCAAACAATTCCGATCTCATCGGTTACGCTGGCTTGGCGGACGTTTGTGATGACGGAAAACTTGTGGCCCAATTCCCAGACAACCGGATTGGTAATTAACTTGACCGGGTACATCAGCCACAACCGTTTTTGGACAGTTTCGGCAGCAGCTTTGGACTTGCGGGGCGGCATGGTTACCTTTCTTTATCCACCCGCGATGGCGGGTATGATGCTCATTTCGTCGCCGTCTCGCAAAGCCGTCTCCTGGTTTTGCAGAAAGCGAATATCTTCCTCGTTGACATAGACGTTGACGAATCGCCGCACGCCCCCGGCTTCATCGGTCAGCCGTTCCTTGATGCCGGGATAACGGCTTTGCAATTCAGCGATGGCGCCGCCAACGGTGGTGGCGCTGACCTGGACGATTTCTTCGTCGTGGGTAAGTTTGCGCAACGGCGTAGGAATGCGAACATTGACTGGCATAAGTTTCTTTATCGTTTTTCAAACCCGGGCCGGCGCGCGCGTTTCCGCATCCAGCAGGCCCTCAAATTCTCGCAGGCTTGGCTTGATCTCCCGCGTGTAGCCAGCGTGGCCAGCCACGGCGTCGAGTGTTTTCAATCCATTGCCTGTGATGCACAGGACGGCGGAATCATTGGCCGGAATGGCGCCCGAGGCAATCAATTTCTTGGCCACTCCGACGGTAACACCACCGGCCGTTTCCGCAAAAATTCCCTCGCATTCGGCCAACAGCTTGATGCCTTCGCGAATCTGGTCGTCGGTAACGTCCTCGGCGCATCCGCTGGTTTCCTTCATAACTTTGAGAGCGTAGAAACCGTCAGCCGGCGTGCCGATGGCCAATGACTTGGCGATAGTATTCGGTTTGACTGGCTTAAAGAAATCCAAACCGGCCTTTTGCGCGGTTGAAATTGGCGAGCAGCCTGTGGCTTGCGCGCCGTGAATGCGGTAAGTCGCTTCCGGCGTCAACTCCATCTTTATTGCTTCCTGGTAACTCTTGTGAATTTTGGTCAGCAAAGACCCGGAGGCCATGCAAACGACAGTATTGGTTGGAATGCGCCAGCCTAGTTGTTCGACGATTTCGAAGCCCATGCTCTTGGAGCCTTCGGCATAATACGGGCGCATATTGACATTCACAAAGGCCCACGGGTACTTGCCGGCAATCTCCGCGCATAGGCGGTTAACTTCGTCGTAATGGCCCTTGATGCCCACCACTGTGGCGCCGTAGATAAGGGAGTTGAGCACCTTGCTCTGCTCCAGGTCCGAAGGAATGAAGACGTAGGCTTTGAGTCCGGCGGCGGCGGCATTGGCGGCGACGGAATTCGCCAAGTTACCGGTGGAAGCGCAGGCGACAGTTGTGAAACCGAGTTCCTTGGCGCGGCTCAAGGCCACGCTGACGACGCGGTCCTTAAAGGACAGCGTGGGATAATTGACCGTGTCATTCTTGATCCACAATTCCCGGATCCCCAAGCGCCGCGCCAGCCTGTCTGCTTTGATCAACGGCGTGAAGCCGACTTCCAGGCCGACGGTCGGATTTCCGGCCACAGGAAGCAATTCGCGATACCGCCACATGCTCTTGGGGCGTGACTGGATGGCCGCACGGGTAAGAGTTTGCTTAATGCGGTCATAATCATAAACCACTTCGAGAGGGCCGAAGTCATAATCGCACACGTGGCTGGCGGTCAACGGGTATTCGCGACCGCATTCGCGGCATTTGAGCGCCTTCATCAAACCGACATACTTTTCCATAATCGTTCACCAATGCAGGGGCAATTGCGCCCCATCCCATCAGGAGAAGAGGATTCAGCAGAAGACCGCTCTTCTCATTTTTGCCCGCCGGACGGCAAGAACCGCTTGCGCACGATCGGGCTGGAATTGGCACCTGCCGCAGCGTTGCCGCCGCCGGTTGCCGTGGTTTCACAGGGCCAGTCCCTCCACCACTCTGAATGAGATTCGTTTTATCAACGAATACGGATAGATTGATACAT
>Ga0182024_10002556_pt1 | contig 44887 bp, 42 predicted proteins | sample P32metaG_FD_120480 | JGI IMG/M metagenome (GOLD analysis project Ga0182024, IMG submission 120480) | Permafrost microbial communities from Stordalen Mire, Sweden - P3-2 metaG (Illumina Assembly) | ecosystem: Environmental > Terrestrial > Soil > Wetlands > Permafrost | place: Sweden: Stordalen... | reverse complement strand
GAAGACGCCCCCTGGAATGAAGACGCCCCCGGCATGAAGACGCCCCCGGCATGAAGACGCCCCCGGCATGAAGACGCCCCCGGCATGAAGACGCTATGAAAGCGACCGTGCTTGGTTGCGGCCCGTCCTGGGGCGTCCCGGCGATCGGCCCGGATTGGGGGTCTTGCGACCCCGCCGAGCCGCGCAACTACCGGCGCCGCTGCTCGCTCCTCGTCGAATGCCGCGGCGCCGCGCTCTTGATCGATACCTCGCCCGATCTGCGCCAGCAGCTGCTCCTTGCTGGCGCCGCCCGGCTCGACGCCGTGCTCCTGACCCATGCGCCGCCGATCATCTTCATGGAATAGATGATATTCGTATTGTCAACCGATTGATAGGAAGCCCAATCCCGCTTCATGCCAGCGCCGATACGCTGGTCGAGGTCGAGCGCCGTTTCGGCTACGCGCTGAAGCCGGTGATGCCCGGCCAGCCGATCTACCGGCCGGCGCTGACGCCGCATCCGATCACCGGGCCGTTCAGCGCGGCGGGGATGCCGGTCGAGCCGTTTTCACAGGGTCACGGTTACAGCCGAACCACGGGGATCCGCATCGGGCCGCTCGCTTATTCGACCGATGTGGTCGACCTCGACGAGGATGCCTTCCGGGCGCTCGCCGGGATCGACTTGTGGATCGTCGATTGCCTGCGCCGCGAGCCGCATCCGACGCACAGCCATCTGGCCAAGACCCTCGCCTGGATCGAGCGCGTCCGGCCGCGCCGGGCGGTGCTGACCCATATGGACCAGAGCCTCGATTATCGCGAGCTCAGTAGCGAATTGCCCGCGGGGGTCGAGCCCGGCTATGACGGGCTCGCGATCGAACTGCCCGACCCGTGATCCGCCCGCTATGATCCGCCCCGCCAACGATCGGGACCGCGCGGCGGTCGAGGCAATCGTCCACACCGCCTATTCGATCTATGTCGAGCGCATCGGCAAAGCGCCCGGCCCGATGCTCGACGATTATGCCCGGCTGATCGATGAGGGATCGGTCAGCGTGCTCGAAGCGCCGGATGGGGCGATCGCCGCGCTGATCGTTCTCTTGCCCCGGCCCGACCATCTGCTGCTCGACAACATCGCGGTCCGCCCCGACCATCAGGGCCGGGGACTCGGCCGCCGGCTCGTCGCCTTCGCCGAAAGCGAGGCGCGGCGTCTCGGCTACGGCGAGCTCCGGCTCTATACGCACGAAAGGATGACCGAAAACATCGCGCTCTATACGCGGCTCGGTTTTCGCGAGACCGGGCGCGGTACAGAGGCCGGCTATGACCGCGTGTTCATGACCAAGCCAATCGGAGCCGATTCACGATAGCGGCTCGTCGGTCGCCGGGCGGTTCCACAGGCACGCCTCCAGTTGCGGCGAGCGGGACTTTGTCGCGGTGAGCGGCGTTCACCCTGTGAACGTACCGGTTCGAACGAGGGAACTCACATGAACATCGCAGCTTTAAGTCTGGTTGGCGCTGTCTGCCTGGCTGCCTCGGCCATGGCGGCGAACGCTGCTCCGGCCGTCCCAGGCCCGGTCAGTCATCAGGAATCCAACATCATCCAGGCGGCAGGTCGCTGCGGCCCGGGCCTCCATGCCAACCGGTGGCGCCGATGCAGTCCCTACCGCTACGGGTACTACAGAGCCCGCCCGGCGTGGCGCGGATATTACGGCGGCGGGTATGCCGGGGGATGGGCTTCGCCGAGCGACCACGTGGCAAACCAGCTGAACGCACAAGAGTTGGGCCGCGCTTACAACGGGTATTGAGACCGGCCCGGGCAAACCCGCCGCCGCTGGCGGAACACGCCTCGCTGCCGACCCCCGGACAGGCGGCCTTTAAGGGGCCGTTCCGGAGGGGAGAGGCTTTGGCCGGGGAGAGGCTTGGCGCTCGATCACTCGCCCAAAAAGCCCAGATTTTCCCAAACTCATCCGCAAAACCCGCACCGTGACCTCAATGATCAAATGCGCTTCATGGGCGTCTCTGCCAGGGGCCGTAAGGAGTCGGTCGGTGGGTACTTTGACGCCGGTGATGAGCGAATCTTGTTCCAACAGGCAATAGAACGGTTGCATTTCGGGTTGTTCGGCCTTGACCTCAGCTTCGCTCGGGACCCGCAGGCCTCGGCGCGCGCGAACATCGCCTCTGTATTTTCCATAATATATATTATGCGATAAAACTGCTTGGCGGTAGGCCAGGCCATGATATGCGTCGCATACGCGCGCCGCACGATCGCAGGCTCGCTGTCGCGATCCATCCTTCCCCCGCTCGGGCTGACGAATGTCTCGCCGCAGGATAGCATGCGCGGAATATGAAGGAGATCACGATGGAGCTGCCGCCCGGGCTTCGCCTCAGTGTCGAGAAGAACCCGTCCTGGGAAGACCGCGAGCTGGTCGACGATGGGCTCGGCGCCTACAACGCGGCGTTTCTGGGCGACAATTCCTACGATTATTTCGGGATTTTCGTGCGCGGCGATACCGGCGCGATCCGCGCCGGGCTGATCGGCCATGCCTATGCCGGGTGGCTGTTCGTCAATCTATTGTGGGTCCATGCCGATCTGCGGCGCGGCGGGATCGGGCGCGGCTTGTTGGCCGAGGCCGAGCGGCGCGGGCTCCGGCTCGGCTGCCATTCGGTCTGGCTCGACACGTTTTCGTTCCAGGCGCCTGAATTTTACCGGAAACTCGGCTACCGGGAATTTGCCCGGCTCGACTACCCGCCCGACCACCAGCGCATCTTTCTCAAAAAACCGTTGATCGCGGAGTAGCCTCATGCCGATCCGCCTCGAAGGCTCGTGCCGCTGCGGCGCGGTCAGTTTCTCATTCGACAGCCACACCCCCTACCCCTACCAGCGCTGCTATTGCTCGATCTGCAGGAAGAGCGCCGGCGGCGGCGGATATGCGATCAATATCATGGGCGTGGCGGACACACTTAAGGTGCAGGGCCGGCGCGCGATCCGCGTCTGGCACGCGCAGATCGACGGCGTCCCCGGCTCGGCGGCGCGGCATTTCTGCCGCCATTGCGGGGCGCCGCTGTGGGTGAGCGACGAATCCTGGCCCGATCTCGTCCATCCGTTCGCTTCCGCGATCGACACGCCGCTCCCTACCCCGCCCGCCACGGTCCACCTCCTGCTGCGCGACAAGGCGAGCTGGGTCGAGCCGCAAATCGGCCCGGGCGATTCGTGCTATGACGGCTACCCCGAATTGTCGATCGAGGATTGGCACAAGCGCCGCAATCTATGGATCGAGTGATGTGCCGATGACCCGCCCAATCGACCACCTGCTGCAGATCATGGCCCGGCTGCGCGATCCCGAGCGCGGCTGCCCGTGGGACCGCGAGCAGGATTTCGCGTCAATCGCACCCTATACGATCGAGGAGGCCTACGAGGTGGCCGACGCGATCGAGCGCGCCGATATGGGTTCGCTCAAGGACGAACTCGGCGATCTGTTGCTGCAGGTGGTGTTCCACGCGCGCATGGCCGAGGAAGAAGGACACTTCGCCTTTGACGACGTCGCCGCGGGAATCGCCGACAAGATGGTGCGCCGCCATCCCCATGTCTTCGGCGATGTCCGGATCGCGACGGTGGCCGCCCAGAACGAGGCCTGGGAGGCGCACAAGGCGGCCGAACGGGCGCAACAAAGCGACGGCCCGCAGAGCGTCGTCGACGGGGTGGCGCTCGCCCTCCCCGCTCTCTTGCGCGCCGCCAAGATATCAGGCCGGGCCGCGCGGATCGGCTTCGACTGGCCCGACGCGCGCGCGGTCATCCCGAAAATCGCCGAGGAGATCGCCGAACTCGAAGCCGAGCTCGACGGCGATGCCTCGGCGGCGGCGCTCGAAGAGGAATTGGGCGATCTCCTCTTCGCTGCCGCCAACCTCGCGCGCAAGCTGGAGGTCGAGCCCGAAACCGCATTGCGCCGCGCCACCGCAAAATTCGAGCGCCGCTTCCGCCAGGTCGAAACGCTGGCCGCAAAGCGTGGCATCGGCCGCGATCTCGACGCGCTGGAGGCGCTATGGCAGGAGGTGAAGAGAATAGAAACAAAGGATCACCACGGAGGCACGAAGGGGCACAAAGAAATGAAATAAATACAATTGTCATCCCGGCGAAGGCCGGGATCCATTTCGGCCATGTATCCCGGCCTTCGCCGGGATGACAATCTTCTCCGTGCCTCCGTGGTTATCTTTACTTCAATGCACCCGCTGCCGGTGCCGCAATCGGCCGAGGTCGGCCTCCGACAGGCGGACCGAGAGGTGCGCGGCCTCGCCGTCGTCGCGCCGGCCCAAGACCTCGCCGTGGGCATAGATCCAAGCCAAGGTCTGGCCGTCGCTCAAGGGCACATCGAGCCGCACCGCGCGCGCACCATCCTCGAGCCGGCGCTCGATCAGCCGCAACAACCCGTCGCACCCCTCTCCGGTCGCCGCCGACAAGGCGACGGATAGGGTGTTGCGCTCGGTCTGGTTGATGAGGCTCGCCCGCTCGGCCAGGCCAAACAGATCGATCTTGTTCAAGACCTCGATCAGCCCCTCTTCGACAGAGCCCTCCTCCGAATTCTCCTCTCGCGGCGCGCCGAGGCCGAGATCGCCGAGCACGGCGAGGACATCGTCCCGCTGCATCTCGCTGTCGGGGTGATGGGCGTCGCGGACATGGACGACGATATCGGCCTCGGTCACCTCTTCGAGCGTGGCGCGAAACGCGGCGACGAGGTGGGTCGGCAGATCGGAGATGAAGCCGACCGTGTCGGAGAGGATCGCCTGCTTGCCCGACGGGAGGCCCACCCGGCGCATCGTCGGGTCGAGGGTCGCGAACAGCATGTCGCCGGCGCCGACCGCGGAGCGGGTCAGGCGGTTGAACAGGGTCGATTTTCCGGCATTGGTGTAGCCGACCAGCGCGACGACCGGGTACGGCACCCGGCGGCGCGCCTCGCGGTGCAGCGCGCGGGTGCGCTTGACGCCATCGAGCTCGCGCTTCAAACGCGCGATGCGCTCGCCGATCAGCCGGCGGTCGATCTCGAGCTGGCTTTCCCCCGGCCCGCCCATAAAGCCGAACCCGCCGCGCTGGCGTTCGAGATGCGTCCACGACCGCACCAGTCGCGAGCGCTGGTACGACAACGCCGCCAGTTCGACCTGCAGGCGGCCCTCATGGGTGCGGGCGCGCGCCCCGAATATTTCGAGAATGAGGCCGGTGCGGTCGATCACCTTGGCCTGCCAGCGCCGCTCCAGGTTGCGCTGCTGCACCGGGCTCAGCACCGCGTCGACGATGACGAGCCCGATCGCATTGTCGGCGATGATGGCGCGCAGGGTCTCGACATTGCCGCGGCCGAACAGCGTCGCCGGTTGGGGCCGCGCGACGCGCACGATCTCGGCGCGGACGATGTCGAGGTCGATCGCCCGCGCGAGCGCGACCGCCTCGTCGAGGCGGGCATCAAAGGATCGTCCCGGGATCTCGGTGCGGCGGACGGCAGCGGGCTTCGCCGCCGGGTGAATGACGAGGGCGCGACTGGTCGGCGCGGCGGATGATGGGTCGCTGCGGTTCAGGGTTCGTCAGGCTCCTTGCCGCCGTCGAACAGCTGGATCGGTTGCGCCGGCATCACCGTCGAGATCGCATGCTTGTAGACCAGCTGCGAATGCGCATCGCGCCGCAAGAGCACGCAGAAATTGTCGAACCAGGTGATGATCCCCTGCAGCTTGACCCCATTCACCAGAAACACCGTCACCGGGGTCTTGTTCTTGCGGACATGGTTTAAGAATACATCCTGAACGTTTTGCGATTTCTCGGTAGACATGGGTAGTCTCCCCATCTTTTTGGAGCCGCGGCGGCCGGCCCGGGAGGATAGACAGAGAAGCCCGCGATGCCGCGGTATCGCCTACGAAGATGGGCGCGTGGCACCAAATCGCAACCCCTCCAGCAACTGAAAGAGGCCGGTCCCGTCGGCAAACGACAAGCGCGGCGCGAACCGGGCAAACTCCTCGGGCGCCGCTGTGTTGCCGAGCAGCACGGCGATGCAGCCGCTGTTCTTGGCGCATTCCATGTCGATCGCGGTGTCGCCGACAAACCACACCTCCTCGCTGGGCGGGACGCCGCTCGGCGACAATGCCAGATGGACCGGCTCGGGGGCCGGCTTGTCGGCCGGCGCGTCGCCGGCGCCGACGATGCTGCCGAAAAAATCGGACCAGCCGAGCCGTGCGACCTCGCGCCGCAGCAACTCGCCGGTTTTGTTGCTGACGACCCCGAGAAACATCCCCTCTTCGGCGAGCGCCCGCAGCAACCTCTCGCGGCCGGGCAAGGGGCTCAGACGATCGAGGTGGATTTCCCGGAACCTACCCAGGTAGATCTCCCGCGCTTCCTCCCAGCGCTCGCCGAAGAGCGGCGGAAAGGCGTCGCGCAGGCTGAGCCGGGTCCGCTCCATTGTCTCGGCCAGCGACCATTCAGGCTTCTCCATCGCGCGCATCAGGAAATTGAGCGCCTCGTGGATCGTCGCCCAGGTATCGACCAGGGTGTTGTCCCAGTCGAAGAGGATGGCGCGCGGCCGCCGGATCGGCGCTGTCTCGTCGCCGACCATGCGGCTCACGCTGCCGCCCCGGCGTGCGCGAAATAAGCCGCGCGCAGCTGTTGGCCGAGCGGACCGGGCCTGCCCTCGCCGACCGGCGCGCCGTCGATCCGCACGACCGGCAACAGATCGGCCGTGGTGCTGGTGAGAAAAGCTTCCCGCGCCGCCTTAGCCTCGGCGACCGTGAACGGGCGCTCCTCCAGGCGATAACCCTCGCGCCGGATGATGTCGAAGACGGCGAGGCGGGTGACGCCATTGAGGATCGCGGTGTCGGCGGCGCGGGTCACCACGGTGCCGTCCGCCGTCACGATCCAGGCGTTGGTCGAGGTGCCTTCGGTAATCTCTCCGGCGCGGTCGACCTGCCAGGCTTCGTAGGCGCCCTTTTCCCGGGCCTGCTGCTTACCAAGCACATTAGCAATGAGCGCCACCGATTTGATGTCGCAGCGCTGCCAGCGGATATCGGGAATGGTGATGATTGCGATGCCGTCCTCACCGAGGCGTGGGTCGGGCGGGCGCGTGCGGCGCGCGGTCACGACGAGGGTCGGCTTCGCCGCCTTGGGAAAGGCATGCTCGCGCGGCGCGGCGCCGCGGGTGACCTGGAGATAGACGATCCCGGTGTCGACGCCGTTCCTACGGACGACCTCGCGGATGACGATCTGTAGCGCCCCATCCACCATCGGCGCCGCGATGCGCAACTCGGCGAGCGAGCGATGGAGGCGCGCGAGGTGCGGCGCCTCGTCGACGAGGTGCCCGCGATTGACCGCGATCACCTCGTAGACGCCATCGGCGAACTGATAGCCGCGGTCCTCGATATGCACCGCCGCCTGGCGATGCATCACGTATTGGCCGGCGACGTAGGCGATGCGCGACATCGGTGCCGCTTATTTCGGACCGCGGCCGTCTCGCCCGCCCCCTCCCTAACCCTCCCCCGCTTGCGGGGGAGGGTTAGGGAGGGGGCGGGCGGGCGGGACGCCCGCGATCCTGGACATCACGTCCCGACCTTGAGCGGGCGCTCGTTGCCGAACACCCCCAAGGATTTAAGCTTCCTATGCAATGCCGAGCGCTCCATCCCGACAAAAGCGGCGGTGCGCGAGATGTTGCCGCCGAAGCGGGTGACCTGGGCCAAGAGGTATTCGCGCTCGAAAACTTCGCGCGCGTCGCGCAGCGGCAGGGTCATGATCTCGCTGCCCTTGTCCCATTTGACCACGGAGGGCGCGATCGCGGTGATCTCGTTGGGCAGCATGTCGGCACGCACCGGCTCGTCCGCCTCGCCCGGCGCCATGATCAAGAGCCAGTCGACGACATTGCGCAATTGCCGCACATTCCCCGGCCAGGTGTAGGACTGCAACGCCGCCAGCGCGTCCTCGCCGAAGTCGCGCGCCGCGATCCGCGCCGCATCCGCCCCGCGCTGCACGAAATGCCGGGCCAAGAGCGGGATGTCTTCCCGCCGCTCGCGCAGGGCCGGCACCCGGATCGGCACCACGTTCAGCCGATAGAACAGGTCTTCGCGAAACCGGCCGGCCGCGATCTCGCCCGACAGCTCGCGATTGGACGAGGCAACGACCCGGACATCAACTTCGACCCGGCGCGAGCCCCCTACCCGCTCGAAGGTCTGCTCCTGCAAGGCCCGCACGATCTTGCCCTGCGTCTCCAGCGGCATGTCGGCGACCTCGTCGAGAAAGAGGGTCCCGCCATGCGCGCGCTCGAAGGTGCCGACCTTGCGCGGGACGCCGTCATTGCTCGCCTCGCTGCCGAACAGCTCGATCTCCAGCCGGTCGGGTCGCATCGTCGCGCAATTGATCGGGACAAACGGCCCCGCGGCGCGGCGCGAGCGCGCATGCAGGAGGCGCCCGACCACTTCCTTGCCCGAGCCCGGCGCCCCGGTAATGAGGACCCGGCTGCCGGTCGGCGCGACCCGCTCGATCTGCTGGCGCAGCTGGTTGATCGCCGGCGAGGCGCCGACCAGATCGAGCTCGCCCCCGGCGCGCAGCCTCAGCTCGGCATTTTCGCGGCGCAACTGCGCCGCCTCAATCGCGCGCGCGACGACAAGCAACAGGCGTCCGCTCTTGAACGGCTTCTCGATGAAATCATAGGCGCCGATCTTGATCGCCTCGACCGCGGTCTCGATCGTGCCGTGCCCGCTGATCATCACCACCGGCACCGTCGGCATCTCGGCCTGCAGCTGGCGCAGGATGCCAATGCCGTCGAGTGCGCTGCCTTGCAGCCAGATGTCGAGGACCACGAGGGTCGGCTGGCGCGCCTGGATGGCGGCGAGCGCCTCAGTACTGTCGGCGGCGTCGCGCGTCGCGTAGCCTTCGTCCTTCAACACCCCGGCGATCAGCATCCGGATGTCGGCTTCGTCGTCTACGATCAGGATGTCATGCGCCATGGCTGACCGAACTCAACTCCGCCGGCACCGCGAGCGAACCGGCATGGCGGGCGAGGCGCGCATCGCCGGCGAAGACCAGCCGCACCCGAGCGCCGCCACGTTCCCGATCCAACAGCATCAGCTGCCCACGATGATCTTCCATGATCTTCTTCACGATGGCGAGGCCCAACCCGGTGCCTTTCGCGCGGGTCGTGACATAGGGCTCGGTCAGGCGCTCGCGGTCGTGCCGCGGCAAGCCTTTGCCATTGTCCTCGATGGTGACGGCGACCGGGCGGTCGGCCTCGACCGTCACGATGATCTGGCCGGGCGGGGTCGGGCCGCTCTCGGCGATCCGGCCCTCGATCGATTCGATCGCATTCTTGATGATATTGATCAGCGCCTGCCCGATGAGGCGCGCATCGCAGCGCAGCGGTACCGGACGCGCGGCAAAACGGGTCTCGAAGGCGATCTTGGGATGCGCCGTCCGCTCCAGGAAGACGGCCCGTTCGACGATCGTCGCCAGGTCTTCGGGTTTCAGCACCGGCGCCGGCATCCGGGCGAACGAGGAGAACTCGTCGACCATCCGCCCGATATCCTCGACGTGACGGATGATCGTATCGGTGCAGATGCGGAAGGTCTCCGGATCCTTCTTGATCTCCTTCAGGTATTTGCGGCGCAGGCGCTCCGCCGAGAGCTGGATCGGGGTCAAGGGGTTCTTGATCTCGTGCGCGATGCGGCGGGCGATGTCGGCCCAGGCGGCCATGCGCTGAGCCGACACCAGCTCAGTAATGTCGTCAAAGGTGACGACAAAACCGCGAATCTCGCCATCATCCTGCTCGGCGGCAATGCGGACCAGCAATGTACGCGTGCTGTCGGCGCCGGCGATCTGGACCTGCGCCTGAGCCAGCCGGTCGGGGCGCCGCGCGGATAACTTCAGGAGCCGGGCCATTTCGGGCGCGACGACGGCAAGGTCCTCGCCGATCGACAGATCGAGATCGACGCCGAGCAGCGCCGACGCAGACCGGTTGGGCAGATAGATGCGGCCGCCGCGATCGAGGCCGATCACCCCCGCCGACACCCCGGTCAGCACCGTTTCGGTGAAACGGCGCCGCTCGTCGAGCTGGCGGTTGGCGTCGATCAGGTCGCGCTGCTGGCTCTGGATCTGGTGGGTCATCCGGTTGAAGGCGCGGCTCAGCGACACCAGCTCGTCGTCCTTGTCGCCTTCGGGAACCCGAGCGGAGAGATCGCCGCCGCTGACCCGCTCGGCTGCCCCAACCAGCCGGCTGATCGGATCGGTGAGCTGGGCCGCGAAGTGGATGCCGATCGCGATGGCCGCCGCGAGGACCAGCATCGCGACCACGATGTAGATTCCCGCGAACTTGATCTGCAGCCCGGAACGCTGGCCTTCGAGCTGCTCATATTGCGCCGCCGCGCGGTGCGTCTCATCGCGATGAGCGAGCACCCGCGGTTCAATAAATCGCCCGACATAGAGGTAGAGATCGCTGAACTCGTCGAGCCGGACGAGCGCGCGCACCCGCTCTTCCCGGTCGTCGGTCATGATGACGACCTCGCCGTCGTGGGCGCGGCGCAATGCGTCTTGGCTGACATCTTCGAAGCCGAGCGCAAACATGAGCCCGGTACGCGCCAGCATCGCCCCGTTGCGATCGAGGACCGCGGCTTCGGTCAGTCCGCGCATCGCCGCCTGGGCGGTCAGCAGCGGTGCGAGGTATTGCGGGTTCAGCTGCAGCGAGGTGGCGGAGCGATCGAGGCCGGTGGCCATCGCCAGCGCATCGGCCCGGATCGCCTGCTGGTGCTCCTTGACATAGGCATCGGCCACCGCGACCGATTCGGAGATCGCGGTGCGCACCTTGTCGCTGAACCAGGATTCGATGCCGGAGGCGAAAAACAGGTAGGAAAACACCGCGACGATGATCGTCGGCATCACCGCGATCAGGCTGAACCGCCAGACCAGCCGAGCCTGAAGCCGCGAACCGGCGAGCCCGCGCCGGCGTTCCAGCCATACCTTGACCAGCCGGAATGCCACCACGGCCACCAAGGCCACCAACAGCACCAGATCGAGATCGAGCAGCGTCGGAACGACCCTCGGGCGAGGCCCAAAGGGCGGCGCACCGGTCAGCGCCAGATAGGTCGCGATCCCCGAAAGCAATGCCGCGGCCGCGAGCGCGATCGCGACCTTGCGCCACAGGCCAATGCCGCCGGTCCAGGTGTGGACCCGTCGCGCCAGGCTCATTCGCCGATCCTTACCGAAGTCGCCGCCGAGATGCTCCGACGAGCCTACCCCCGCCGCCCCCGCCGCACGACCTATTCCGCCGGGCGGCGGAAAAGGGACGGCGGCAGCGGGCGCGGCACCGGCCTATTTTAGGCTGCGGACGACCGGGATGTCCAATTCGCGGATCTTCTTGCGCAGCGTATTGCGGTTGAGGCCGAGCAGATGGGCGGCTTTGATCTGGTTGCCGCGGGTCGCCCCGAGCGTCGCGACGATCAGCGGGCGCTCGATCTCGCGCAGCACGCGGTCGTAGAGGCCGGACGCTGGCGGGGTGCCCCGGTGCGCCGCGAAATAATCGGTGATGTGGCGTTCGACCGCCGCCGCGAGCCCCTCGCCGCCCGCGGCTTCGGCCGGCAATGCCGCAGGCGGCGGCGCCTCGGCCAGCTCGACGTCGATGACATCGAGGCCGATGACTTCCTGCGAATAGAGCGCGGCCAGGCGGCGCACCATGTTTTCGAGCTCGCGCACGTTCCCCGGCCAGCGATAGCCGCGCAGCCGCTCCATCGCTGCCTCGTCGATGGTCTTGAGCGGCAGCCCCTCGCGCGCGGCGAGCGAGGTGAAATGACGCACCAGGGCCGGGATGTCGGCGCTGCGCTCGCGCAGCGGCGGCAGCCGGACCGGCGCGACGTTGAGCCGGTAGAACAGATCCTCGCGGAACAGGCCCTGGCGAATCAGCTGCGGCAGATCACGATGGGTGGCGGCGATGATGCGGACATCCACCCGGATCGGCACGCGGCCGCCGACCGCGTTGTATTCGCCTTCCTGCAGCACTCGTAACAGGCGCGTCTGCGCCTCGGCCGGCATGTCGCCGATCTCGTCGAGAAAGAGGGTGCCGCCTTTGGCCTGCTCAAACCGCCCCATGCTGCGCGAGGTAGCGCCGGTAAAGGCGCCCCGCTCGTGGCCGAACAGCTCGCTTTCAATGAGCTCGCGCGGGATCGCGGCCATGTTGATCGCGACGAAGGACCCCGAGCGGCGCTTGCCGAAATCGTGCAGCGCCCGGGCGACCAGCTCCTTCCCGGTACCGCTTTCGCCGGTGATCATGACGGTCAGATCGGTCCCCATCAGCCGGGCGATCGCACGATAGATCTCCTGCATCGCCGGCGACCGGCCGATCAGCGGCAGCTGCTCATCGGGCTCGTCCGAATTGGGCGCCGGCGCGCTCGCCGGCGCGCTGAGCGCGCGCTCGACCACGGTCACCAGCTCGCGCAGATCGAACGGTTTCGGCAGATACTCGAAGGCGCCGCGCTCGGTCGCCTTGACCGCGGTCATCAGCGTGCTTTGCGCGCTCATCACGATGACGCGCAGCTCCGGGCGCAGCTTTTTGATGCGCGGGATGAGATCGAGGCCGTTCTCGTCCGGCATGATCACGTCGGTGATGACGAGATCGCCCTCGCCGTCGGCAACCCAGCGCCACAGCGTCGCCGCGTTGCCGGTCATCCGCACGTCATGCCCGAGCCGGGCGAGCGCCTGGTTCAGCACCATGCGGATCGCCCGGTCGTCGTCAGCCACCAGAATTGTCGCGCCCATCAGCCGCTACCGTTTTGCGCAACCCCCGTCGGCGTAACGCCCCCTGGCGTGACAACTGGCAGAAACACCCGGAACACCGTGCGCCGGGGTTGGCTGTCGAACTCGATGACGCCGCCGTGGTCGCCAATGACCTTGGCGACAAGTGCAAGACCAAGGCCAGTTCCGTTGCGCTTGGTGGTGACGAACGGATCGAACAGATAGGGCTTCAAATCATCGGGGATGCCGCCGCCGTTGTCGGCCACCGACACCATCAGCGGCAGATGGCGGCGGCCGTCGCCGCCTGGTGCGGCAAGGCGCAGCCCGTGGCGATAGCCGGTCGTCAGCACGATCTCGCCGCCCGTGCTCGGCACCGCCTCGGCCGCGTTCTTGACGAGATTGAGAAATACCTGAAGCAAGAGGTCGCGGTCGCCATGCACCGGCGGCAGCGAGGGGTCGTAATCCTCATTGAAGCGGACATGCCGGGCAAAGCCCGATTGCGCGATCTTGCGCACGCGGTCGAGCACCTCGTGAATGTTGATTTCGTCGCGGCTGATCGGCGCGTAGCCGGCGAAGGCTTCCATGCGGTCGACCAGCGCGACGATGCGATCGGTCTCGTCGCAGATCAGCTGGGTCAGCTCGCGCCCGGCGGCATCGGCATCCTGCTCCAAAAGCTGCGCGGCGCCGCGAATTCCCGACAACGGGTTTTTCACCTCATGCGCCAGCATCGCCGCCATCGCGGTGACCGAACGGGCCGCGTTCCGGTGGGTCAGCTGGCGGTCCATCTTGTCGGCCATCGAGCGCTCGTGCAGCGTCAGCAGCAGGAGCTCGGCCCCCTCGCCGGCCAGAGCGCCCTCGATCGTCACCGATCGGGCGGCAAAGCGCGGACCTTCAAGCAGGAGATCGTATTCGGCGATCGACCCGCCGCTGCGCCAGACCGCATCGCCAAGGGCAAAGAGGGGGCTCTGCGGCGCGATGACATGGCTGAGCGGATGGCCGATCAGCGCCGCGGCGCTGACCCCGAAAAACTGCTCGGCCGCCGGATTGGCAAAGCGCACCATGCCTTCGCGGTCGAGCGTTATCACCGGATTGGGCAAAGCGGCGAGCAGCGCCGCTGCATCGGGAAATGCCGCCGCGCGCGCGGCGGCGGCAGAGCGGCCGCGACGTACCGAACTCAGCATCAGGCGGCCTCAGCCCCCACCCTGCCCTCCCCCGCCCCCACCCTTCCCTCCCCCGCAAGCGGGGGAGGGTGGTCGTGGGGAACTCCCTCCCCCGCAAGCGGGGGAGAGTTGGGGTGGGGGCTGCGCACGGATGCACCGTCGATCAGCGGCTCATAGAAGGCGCGCATAAGCGCCTTGACCTGCGACACCTCCTCGGTCCGGTTGACCGCGGCGCGGAACTCCGCCGACCCCGGCAGCCCTTTCGAATACCAGCCGAGATGCTTCCTTGCGATGCGCAGGCCAATTTCCGAGCCGTAATGGCTCAGCATGTCGTCGTAATGGCGGCGGACGATCTCGAATTGCGCGGCAAGCGGCGGGTCGGGAAGCCGGCGCCGGTTGCGCAACCATTCGATGATCTGCCCGATCAACCACGGCCGGCCATAAGAGCCGCGGCCGACCATCACGCCATCGGCGCCCGATTCCCGCAAGGCCTGGTCTGCCTCGTCGAGGCTGGTGATATCGCCATTGGCGATGACCGGGATCGAGACCGCCGCCTTGACCTCGCGAATAAACCGCCAGTCGGCGCTGCCGGCATAGAGCTGGCAGCGCGTGCGGCCGTGCACCGTGATCATTCGGATGCCGCAGGCCTCGGCGATGCGCGCGAGGGCGGGCGCGTTGCGATTGCGGTCGTCCCAGCCGGTGCGCATCTTGAGGGTGACCGGCAGATCGACCGCCCGGACCGTCGCTTCGAGGATGCGTGCGGCCTGCAGCTCGTCCTTCATCAGCGCCGACCCGGCATGGCCGTTGACGATCTTTTTGACCGGACAGCCAAAATTGATGTCGATGAGGCATGCCCCGCGGTCGGCGTTGAGCTTGGCCGCCTCGGCCATGACAAAGGGCTCGCAGCCGGCGAGCTGGATGGCCATCGGCTGCTCCTCGGGGCAGCTTTGCGCCATCGTCAAGGATTGCCGCGTCGCGCGGATCGCCGCCTCGCTCGCGATCATCTCGGAGACCACCAGCGCGGCGCCGTGCTCCTTGACGACGCGGCGGAACGGCAGATCGCTCACCCCCGACATCGGCGCCAGGATGACCGGGTCGGCGAGCACCACGGTACCGAGACAAATGCTCACAATTTACTCAATTCGCCAAAATGCCTAATTTTAAGGCAAACCATGTTACTGCAAACCTTGTTGCACTGCAACATCGGGCGATGCTCAGCCCATCCTGCATCGACATCGCTGCGTCATCGCCTAGCAGCCCGGCGCGTTCGCGGTTAGTTTACACCAATGACCACGACCTATGCCCTGATCGTTGCGGCTGGCCGCGGCACAAGGTTCGGCGGCGCGCTGCCCAAGCAATATCTCCCGCTTGGCGGCACGAGCGTGCTGCGCCATGCCGTGGCCGCGTTTGCGACGCATCCCAGGATCGCCGGGGTAGAGGTCGTGATCCGCGAGGAAGACCGCGGCATCTTCGAAAAGGCCGTGGCCGGCCTCGCAGTGCTGCCGCCGGTGCCGGGCGGGGCCGAGCGCCAGGATTCGGTGCGGCTCGGCCTCGAGGCGCTTGCTCCTCATGACCCGGCGCGGGTGCTCATTCACGACGCCGCGCGGCCCTGTCCCGACCCGGCGCTGATCGACCGCGTTCTCGACGCGCTCGACCGGGCGCCCGCCGCGATCCCGGCTCTCCCGCTCGGCGACACGCTGAAGCGGGTCGTGGAGGGCCAGGTCCGGGAGACGATCGACCGCGCGCAATTGTGGCGGGCACAGACCCCGCAAGGCTTTCATTTCACGGCCATTCTGGCGGCGCATCGTGCCGCCGCCGCCAAAGGGCGAAGAGGCCGCGTCCTGACCGATGATGCCGCGGTCGCCGAGGCGGCCGGGATGGCGCCCATTGTGGTGCTCGGGAGCGAGGACAATTTGAAGGTGACCACCGCCCAAGATCTCGCCGCCGCCGAGCGGCTCTTCGCGGCTCGAACGGGCGATATCAGGGTCGGCCAGGGCTTCGACGTCCATCCCTTCGGGCCCCCCACGCCTCCCTCCCCCGCTCGCGGGGGAGACAAAAGTACCCAAATCATGGTCTGCGGCATAAGGATCCCGCATGAAGCGGGCCTCGTCGGCCATTCCGATGCCGATGTCGGCCTCCACGCGCTGACCGATGCGCTCCTCGGCGCGATCGGCGCCGGCGATATCGGGATGCATTTTCCGCCCGCCGAGCCGCGCTGGCGGGGCGCCGCGTCGGACCAATTCCTCGCCCACGCAGCGACGCTCGTGCGCGACAAAGGCGGCGAGATCGCCGCCGTCGACGTCACGATCATCTGCGAGCACCCGAAAATCGCGCCGCACCGCGCGCGCATGATCGAACGCGTCGCTGACATTCTGGCAATTTCGCCCGCGCGCGTCAGCGTCAAGGCGACGACCACCGAACGCCTCGGCTTCACCGGCCGCGGCGAAGGCATCGCCGCGCAAGCCGTCGCCACCGTGCGCCTCCCGCTGTAGTGCGACGCTTCCAAGGCCCTGCCTCGCACCCCTGTCATCCCGGCGAAGGCCAGGATCCATTCATCCACCTGCGAGATGGCTGAACGGTGGATCCCGGCCTTCGCCGGGATGACAATTCAAAGGGGTCGGTTTTTTGGAGCGGCCCCCCGGAAATGATCCGCCGCCTCGGCCTCCCCCTCCATCACCCGGCCGCGTTGATCGCGACCGCAGGCGGCATCGGCCTCTTGCCGCTGATGCCGGGAACCTGGGGGTCGCTCGCGGCCCTCCCCTGCGCCTGGGCGATCTGCGCCCTCGCCGGCCGCGCCGCGCTCGCCGCCGCCGCCCTTCTTGTCTTCGCGCTGGGCTCATGGGCATCGGCCGCCGTGGCGCGGGCGAGCGGGCACCAGGACCCCCAGTTTATCGTCGTCGATGAGGTGGCGGCGCAGTGGCTGGTCTTGGTTGCCGCGCCCCTCGATTGGCGCGCTTATCTCGCCGCCTTCCTGTTGTTCCGGGTGTTCGACATTACAAAGCCATGGCCGGCGCGCGCGATCGAGCGCCGGGTCGCGGGCGGGCTAGGCATCATGCTCGACGATGTCGCGGCGGCGCTCTACGCTATTCTCCTCCTATTAATCGGCGAAGGAGTGTTCGGTGTTCGACCCTGAAACGCTCGCGCTCGCCGAAGCGGTTCTGGCCCGGTGCCGGGCGCGCAACTGGCGCCTCGCGACGGCCGAATCCTGCACCGGCGGGCTCGTCGCGGCGGCGCTGACCGCGATCGGCGGGTCGTCCGACGTGGTCGAGCGCAGCTTTGTGGCCTATTCGAACGAAGCCAAGATGGAGCTCCTCGGCGTCTCGGCCGAGACGATCGCCGCGCACGGCGCGGTCAGCGCCCAGACCGCCGCGGCAATGGCGCACGGCACGATCGCCCGCGCCCCGGTCGATCTCGCCGTCTCGATCACCGGGGTCGCCGGCCCCGGCGGCGGCACCCCGCAAAAGCCGGTCGGCCTCGTCTATCTCGGCGTTGCGACGAAGGACGGCGCCGCTCGTATAGAGTGCCGGACCTTCCCCGGCGACCGCGCCGAGATCCGCAACGCCGCCCTCGTCCTCGCCCTCGAATTGCTGCACGACGCGGCAAGCTCGGGCTAAGACCCGCTACGCGGTGCCGACACAGGCTCCGAGGGTAGGCCGAGTGCGGTTACTCGGCGGCGGCCAGGTTCGGAGTCGCCTCCAATGGCAGACCCGGATGGCCGGTCAGCCTCTCGCCTTCCTTCCACATCTTGAGCGCCTGCTTCTTCATCGCCGGGAAAACGGCAGCGATCTTCTCACTGTCGAGATCTGCCGCGATCCCCGGATAGCCGGCGCGTTCGATCATCGCCCGCAACTTTCCGGTCTCGAACTGTTCCAACGTCCACGCGAGCGGATCTTCCACCAAGGTCCGGTCCCAATAGATGCGATGGTTCTTGTTGCGCGGGCCGTAGTGGTAATGCGCGCCGTTCCAGAAGTGATCAAAGGCCAGGAGCTCGGTTTCTTCCGTATAGGCCTTGCCCGGCGTCCCGCCGATGTCGGCGAGGACGTGAATGGCGAGCCCGCCATCGCCCATTGGGAGCCGCCGCATCTCGAGCCCAAAGCGGATATTGCCGGCGTCGAAGATGTGCGTGCCGCGGTTGTGTTTGACCGTATTCCGCTTAACCGCATAAAGCTCCCTGGCGCAGGCTTCGACATCAGGGAGGACGCCCGCCACCTCGGCGAGATCGACGGCGATCTGCGGATAGCCGGCCCGCTCCAGCATCTTCGGCAGTTTGGTCCGCAGCGTCTTGATGGTCCAATTGATCGGGTTTCCGTCGGCGATTGGGTCCATCCGGTAGAGGTTCGTCAGAGCCGCGCCACCCAGCATCTCTGGCCCGGCGACTTCCAGATCGGGATTTTCCGGCCCGTAGATGTAGCTTTTTTCGAAGTCGAAGCAGTTGAACCGCAATAGGGTTGTCTCCTTGCCGGCGACATCCGCCGTGACGGCGATCACGACGCCCTGGTCCGGATGGTCCTGGATGTTGCCGTCCCACAATTCGTGCTTGACGCAGAACGTCAAGGCACCCGCGGTAAATCTGGTCTTCTGCACTACTTGGATCATGTCTTGGACACTCCGATTTGGGCCGTTGGCCACAACGTAGAAAACCCGCGCGATCATCGCAAGCTTTCATCACCGCGTTGCGACGTAAAAATCGCCGCGTCCCGGCACAAGGCCGCAGCGGATTCGGCCGATCGTCTCACCCATGGACCTTTCCCCGGCGCAGGCGGCGCCTTATCATCATTGGCCGTATTCGGCGCGAAGGAACCCGTTCGATGCTGCTGCGCAATGCCTGGTACATCGCCGCCTGGACCGACGAGATCGGCGGCGAGCCGCTCGCCCGCCGGATCTGCAACGATCCGGTCGTCCTCTTCCGCGACGGGACCGGCAAGGCGGCCGCGCTGGCCGACCGCTGCTGCCATCGCGCCGCGCCGCTGCACATGGGAAGCGTCATCGAGGCCGGCATCCAATGCGGCTATCACGGCCTCGTGTTTGACGGCTCCGGGCAGTGCGTTGCGATCCCGGGGCAAAAGCAGATCCCCGAGGATGCCCGGGTGCGCTTTTATCCCGCGGTCGAGAAGGACCAGCTGGTGTGGATCTGGATGGGCGACCCGGCGTTAGCCGACCCCGCCCATATCGTCGATTTTCCGTATCACAACGATCCCGGTCGCTGGCCCAACAAGCACGACGTCTATCCGATCAAGGGCAATTACATGCTGATGGTCGACAATTTGATGGACCTGACGCATCTGGGCTATCTCCACGCCAAGACGGTCGGCGGCAATCCGGCGGCGCATGTCGATGCCGAGATGAAGACGACGCGCACGCGGACGGGGCTCAAATTCACCCGCTGGATGAAGAACTCGGTGCCGCCGCCGAGCTATGTCAAGGCGGCGGGGTTCAAGGGCGCGTCGACCGCCTTCAGCAATTCGAGTTCGTCGCGCCGTCGAGTGTCCTCCAATGGACCGGCGCGACCGAGGCTGGCACCGCCACATCCGACCCGGAGCGCGATTTCCGGTTTCAGTTTCGCCTCTTTCACGGCCTCACCCCGGAGACCGAAACCACCTGCTTCTATTTCTGGTCGGCCGCCAACGGTTACCGGCAGAACGAGCCCGAGGCGACCGAGCAGCTCTACCGCGAGATCGCGCCGACCTTTCTCGAAGATAAGACGATGGTCGAGGCGCAGCAGGCGCGGCTTGACGAGTTCGGCGAAACGGGGCTCGTCGACATCGCTTCCGATGTCAACCGGATGCATCTGCGCCGCATGGTCGAGCGCCTGATCGCCGGGGAACAACCGGCGTTGGCGGCGCAGTAGCGGCCTCCCCGGCCGTCACCTAACAGGTTGCTCCAACCCTTAGGAATGGGCGCCCGGGACAAGCCTCAGGATAGCTACGATCATTGCGGCCTGACCGACGGCGATGCCAAACATCCATTTGATTATGTCCGCACGCATATCCGACAATTCCGCTTTCGTGGCGTAGTTTGCGGTAAAATTATCCAATTTGGCGGTGATACTGGCCAAGTCGGCCTTTGTCGCCAAATCCGAAAGATCGATGTCCTGGGCGTGTTTTACCGCGCGCGTTACGGCTTCCGCTTGATCGTCGGTGAACCCAGCAGCCTTCAGGTCCTTCACGAGCTCATGGGTATCGAGAGTGGTGAGGGCCATCGCCGGAACATCGGCTTTCGATTGCGCACCGGCAATGTAAATTACACAGCCGCCTTGCCGGCTCCCTCGGGGGCCGGGGTGCCGTAGAGGCGCTGGGCGCGATGCTCGAAGGCGCCGACCATGCGGCGCACCGCCTCGTGGAACAACAGTTCGATGACGCGCTGGAGGATGCGCGACTTGAACTCGAAATCGACAAAAAAATCGAGGCGGCAGCCGCCCGCCACCGGGTCGAACACCCAATGATTGTTGAGGTAGCGGAAGGGGCCCTCGGTATAGCTCACATCGATGCGGCGCGGCGCGGCGAGCGCGACGCGCGAGGTAAAGCGCTCGCGGAACATGCGGAACCCGATGATCAGATCGGCGACGATCAGATCGGGTTTTCGCTCGCGGATCCGCGCGCCGACGCACCACGGCAGAAATTCGGGGTAGCGCTCGATATCGGCGACCAGCGCGAAAAGCTGCTCCGGCGTATAGGGAAGGATGCGCTGCTCGGCATGGGTCGGCATCCTCAACCGTCATGGCCGGGCTCGACCCGGCCATCTCCCGACGCCCACAGGGATCCCCGGGTCAAGCCCGGGGATGACGAATTAATTTCCATTTTCATAGGCCGCGCGCGCGGCCCTGAGCCGGGCAAAATCGTCGCCCGCGTGATAGGACGAGCGGGTCAAGGGCGAGGCTGACACCATCAGAAAGCCCTTGCCGAGGGCGAGCCTGCGATAGCTCTCGAACTCGTCGGGAGTGACAAAGCGGGCAATCGGGTGATGTTTCGGGGTCGGCTGCAGATACTGCCCGATCGTCAGGAAATCGACCTGCGCTTCGCGCAGATCGTCCATCACCTGCAGCACCTCGGCGCGGCCTTCGCCCAACCCGACCATGATCCCTGATTTCGTGAACACCGTGGAATCGAGCCGCCTTGCCTGGTCGAGCAGCCGCAGCGAATTGAAATACCGCGCGCCCGGCCGGACCTCGGCATAAAGCCGCGGCACGGTTTCGAGATTGTGGTTGAGGACGTCGGGCTTGGCCGCGATCACGGTCTCGATCGCGCCGTCCTTGCGCAGGAAATCGGGGACCAAGACCTCGATCGTCGTCGCCGGCGCGGCGCCGCGGATCGCGGCGATGGTCCGGGCGAAATGGCCGGCGCCGCCGTCCTCCAGGTCGTCGCGGTCGACCGAGGTAACGACGATATGGTTGAGGCCGAGCGCGGCGACCGCGTCGCCTACCCGTCCAGGCTCAAGCGGGTCGATTTGGTCGGGCCGGCCGGTCGCGACATTGCAGAAGGTGCAGGCGCGGGTGCAGACGGCGCCGAGGATCATCACCGTCGCGTGCTTCTCCTTCCAGCACTCGCCGATATTGGGGCAGGCCGCCTCTTCGCACACCGTATTGAGCTTGAGTTCGCGCATCAGATTGCGGGTCGCGTGGTATTGGGGCGAGCCCGGCGCCTTGACGCGGATCCAGGGCGGCTTCCGCGGGCTCGCACTGTCCGGCCGCGCGGCTTTTTCGGGGTGGCGCAACGGCAATTCGGCGCTCGGCAGGGTCATCGGTTAGAAGTGGATGGCGCGGCCATAGGCGTCAAGCACAGCTTCATGCATCGTCTCGGAGATCGTCGGGTGCGGGAAGACCGTGCGGATCAGCTCGGCTTCGGTCGTTTCCAGCGTCTTGGCGATCGTATAGCCCTGGATCAGCTCGGTGACCTCGGCGCCGATCATGTGCGCGCCGAGGAGTTCGCCGGTCTTGCCGTCGAACACCGTCTTGACCATCCCCTCGGGCTCGCCCAATGCGATCGCCTTGCCATTGCCGATGAACGGGAAATGTCCGATTTTGACCTCGTGGCCGGCCTCGCGCGCGGCTTTCTCCGTAAGGCCGACGCTGGCGATCTGCGGCCGGCAATAGGTGCAGGCCGGGATGTTCTTTGTGTCGAGCGGATGGACGTCGTTCACCCCGACGATGTGCTCGACGCAGATCACCCCTTCGTGCATCGCCTTGTGCGCAAGCCACGGCGCGCCGACCACATCGCCGAGCGCGTAAAGCCCGGGTTCCCCGGTGCGCAGCCATTCGTCGACCAGGATGTGGCTCTTCTCGACCTTCACCCCGGTGCCTTCAAGCCCCAAATCCTCGACATTGCCGACGATCCCGACCGCCAGGATCACCCTCTCGACACTCACCTCGAAGGTCTTTCCGCCGCCCTCGATGTGCGCCGTTACCTTGTCCCGGCCGCGCTTCAAGCCCCGGACGGTCGCCGCGGTGTGGATCTTGATCCCCTGCTTCTCGAAGCTCTTGCGGGCAAAGGCGGAAATCTCCTCGTCCTCGACCGGAAGCACGCGGTCGAGCACCTCGACGACCGTCACTTCGGCGCCCATGTCGCGGTAGAAGCTGGCGAATTCGATGCCGATCGCACCCGAGCCGACGACCAGGAGCGACTTGGGGATCGCCGCCGGCACCATCGCCTCCTTGTAGGTCCACACCAGCTTGCCGTCGGGCTCCAGCCCGGGCAGTGAGCGCGCCCGCGCCCCGGTCGCGAGAATGATGTGCGGCGCGGCGAGATCGGCCACCCCCTTCCCGTCCTTGGCGACCGCTATTTTTCCCGTGCCGGCGAGCCTCCCCTCCCCGCTCAAGACCGTGACCTTGTTCTTGCGCATCAGAAAGCCGACGCCGTTCGACAGCTGCTTTGCCACCGCGCGCGAGCGGGCAACAAGTTTTTTCGGGTCATAGGTGATGTCGCGGGCGGAGAACCCGAACTCATCGAGATGATGCAGGAGGTGATGGATCTCCGAGGCGCGCAGCAATGCCTTGGTTGGAATGCAGCCCCAATTGAGGCAGATGCCGCCGAGCTGGTCCCGCTCGACGACGGCCGTCTTCATGCCGAGCTGCGCCGCCCGAATCGCCGCGACATAGCCGCCCGGTCCACCGCCAATCACGACCAGATCAAATGAGGCCTGTGCCATTCCGCCCGCCTGCCTCACGAGGGTATGAAATCGATCTCAGTCATCCCATCGCCATCAACGCGAGATTCATCGATTTCGGTTTCAGTCTCCGAAATCATGGTCGCCCCGAACCGCCTTATTGCTTCTGCCGTCGCCATCCGCGGAGAAACCACATATTGGCCACGGTATATATCGTAGTTCTTGAAGCGGTAGATCTTAATTTTGCTCATGTTTCGGCCTCGTTTCAGGTGATCTGTTTTGCGGAATATTTTTTCGGAAGCCCTCGACTGCCCACAAGATCGCTCTGCCGACAATTAAAATAGCGACGGGGATGCCAAAGGTTTTTGCAAGCACCTCGACGTAAGTAGAGTGCAAGATCGGGAAAACTGCAGGCTCTTCTCGTACAACCCACCACGCGCACTCTGGGTAATTATCGACAAAGCATTGAAAATCAAGGAGCCAGGAGCAAAAAACAATCCAAGCTATCGAGCTCAGTAGCCAAAGGCGAAATAAGCCCCGACGGAAATTCATAGTCGCCTCTACACCGGTCGGCAGCGCCTAGTGGTACGAATCAGACGCTTGCCACCCTCCTCGTCGTCCCGGCGAAGGCCGGGACCCACTTCTGCCGTAGATACCGGCCTTCGCCGGTATGACGGGGTATGGGTGCGTTACGTTAGGTGCTATCCACTAGCTGCGCGATCTCACAGCAGCATGGTCAGCGGGTCTTCGATCAATTTCTTGAAGGCGGCGAGGAATTACGCCCCGACCGCTCCGTCACGACCACGATCAGATCAAATGAGGTTTCGGCCATCCAAAATACCTCCGGTGGCGGGGGACGCTTCGCTCTTCCGCCTTACAAACCTTTCCGCCCCGACGGGTGCCGATGCGGACAGCCTGGAAATTCCCTCAGAACAGGGAATTTTTCGCGATTTAGCAGGGAAATCGAGCGGCGCCGTTTCGGGCAAGGCGGGCCTCCATAAGGGGCACGATCAGCGCCCTGACAGATAGTTGTTCATGATATGTCCGTCAAGGCGTGCGCGGGTGTTACAGCAGCATGCGCGCCGGTTCCTCGACGAGCCGCTTGAAGGCGGCGAGGAACTGCGCTCCGACCGCGCCATCGACCGCGCGATGATCGCACGACAAGGTGCAGGTCATCACCGTGGCGACCGTCAGCTGCCCGTTCCTGACCACCGGCCGCTGCTCGCCGATTCCGACCGCCAGGATGCCGCCTTGGGGTGGATTGATCACCGCGGCGAACTCGCGGATGCCGTACATGCCGAGGTTGGAGATCGAGAAGGTGCCGCCTTGGAACTCCTCGAGCTTGAGCTTGCCCACGCGGGCGCGTTGGGCGAGATCCCTGGTCTCGGCGGCGATCTGCGCCAGGCCTTTGAGATCGGCGCCGCGGACGATCGGGGTGATCAGCCCGTCGTCGAGCGCGACCGCGACCGAGATGTCCGCGCGCTCCCACAGGATGATCGCCTCATCGCTCCATGACGCGTTGGCCGCCGGCACCTGGCGCAACGCCAATGCCGCGGCGCGGATCACGAAATCGTTGATCGAGATGTGGTCCTGGCGGTCCGCGTTGAGCACCGCGCGGACGCGCAGCAACTCGTCGATCGCGCAATCGACCGACATGTAGAAATGCGGGACGGTCTGCTTCGATTCCGTCAGCCGGCGGGCGATGACCCGGCGCATCGCGCTGTGCGGCTTTTCGCTGTAGGGCGGGCTGCCGGCAAGAGCCAGGACCTGCTGCGTCGCGACCGCCGGCATCGCGGGCCCCGCCGGTGCGGTGCCCGGGGCGACCCCGGGAACAGCGGCGCCAGGCTGCCCCAGTGTCCGCTCGATATCGACCTTGACGATGCGGCCCTGCGGCCCCGAGCCGCGGATCGCCCTGAGGTCGAGGCCGGCATGAACGGCCATGCGGCGCGCCAGGGGACTGGCAAAGACCCGGCCGTTTTCAGCTGCAGGCACGGGCTCAGCTGCAGGCACGGGCGCCGTTGCGGGCGCGGTTTGCGCGGGCGGCGCCGCTGCCGGCTCGGTCTTAGGCTCGGGCATCACCGGCGGCGTCCCCTGCGGTTCGGCGCGCGCTGCGCCAACCGCCGGTTGCGCGCTCACGGCGAATTTTTCCAGCTCGGCCGGGTCCTCGCCCTCTTCGAGCAAGAGCGCGATCGGCTGGTTGACCTTGATGCCCTGCGCGCCTTCGGGAACGATGATCTTGCCGAGGCGTCCCTCATCGGCCGCCTCGTATTCCATCGTCGCCTTGTCGGTCTCGATTTCGGCGATGACGTCGCCCGAATGCACCTCGTCGCCCTCTTTTTTCAGCCAGCGGGCGAGATTGCCTTCGGTCATCGTCGGCGACAGCGCCGGCATGCGGATTTCGATGGGCATCTATCTCCCTTCCTCGCCACGGCGATGTGGCGGGCAGCCCCTTACCCCAACCCTCTCCCCGCGATCCCCGGGTCAAGCCCGGGGAGGGAGAGGGAGGGACCCGCCGCGCAGCGGTGGGAGGGTGAGGGGCAATTCAAGTGTCGGCGCTAGCGGTACGTCATCTCGCGCGCGGCGGCGACGATGTCCTCGACCTGCGGCACGGCGAGACGTTCGAGATTGGCGGCGTAGGGCAATGGCACGTCCTTGCCGGTGATGCGCTTTAAGGGTGCGTCGAGCCAGTCGAAGCACTCCTCCATGACGATCGCGGCAATCTCGGCGCCGATGCCGGCAAACGGCCAGCCCTCCTCGACCGAGACGATGCGGTTGGTCTTTTTGACCGATGCGACAACCGTCTCGACATCGAACGGCCGCAGCGAGCGCAGATCAATGACCTCGGCCGAGATGCCCGCCTTCTCCAGCTCCTCGGCGGCCTGCAACGCGAGCTTCACCATGCGCGAAAAGGCGGTGATCGTAACCTGGTCGCCAGCGCGGGCGATGCGCGCCCGGCCGATCGGCACGAGGAACTCGGGATCTTCCGGCACCGGGAAGCTCTCGCCGTACACCAGCTCGTGTTCGAGAAAGATTACCGGGTTGGGATCGCGGATCGCCGATTTCAGGAGCCCCTTGTGGTCGGCGCCGGTATAGGGCGCCACGACCTTGAGCCCAGGGACATGCGCATACCAGCTCGCATAGCATTGCGAATGCTGGGCGGCGACCCGGGACGCGATGCCGTTCGGCCCGCGGAACACGATGGGCGCCGACATCTGGCCGCCCGACATATAGCGGGTCTTGGCGGCCGAGTTGATCAGCTGGTCCATCGCCTGCATGGCGAAGTTGAAGGTCATGAACTCGACGATCGGCCTGAGGCCGGCAAACGCCGCGCCAATCCCGAGCCCGGCGAAGCCCTGTTCGGTGATCGGCGTATCGATGACCCGGCGCGGGCCGAATTCCTGCAGCAGCCCCGCGCTCACCTTGAAGGCGCCCTGATACTCGGCGACTTCTTCGCCGATCAGGAGGACGCTGGCGTCGCGCCGCATCTCCTCGGCCATCGCATCGCGCAATGCCTCGCGCACGGTCTGCGTGACGGTTTTGCCGGCGTATTCCCCGGGCCCGGCGGCAGGCGCGGCCGCGGGCGGCGCGCGGGTCGCGGGGGGAGGCGCGGTTCGCGCTTCCCTCCGCTCGGGCATCTGCGGCGCCGGAGGCGCCGGCCGCGGCGCCGCGGCGGTGCCGACATCCTCGCCATTCTCGGCAATGAGCGCGATCGGGGTGTTGACCAGGACGTGGTCGGTGCCTTCGGGAATGACAATCTTGGCGAGCACACCCTCGTCCACCGCTTCGACCTCCATCGTCGCCTTGTCGGTCTCGATCTCCGCCAAGACGTCGCCCGCGTGCACGGTGTCGCCCTCGCTTTTGACCCAGCGGGCGATCTTGCCCTCGGTCATCGTCGGCGACAGCGCCGGCATCAGCACTTCGCTAGTCATTCCCATCCTCGGCGTCATCAGCGGATCTTCGCCCGCCCGCGGCCTCTGCCACCCGGCTCTCTAGGCTTCGGCCAGCACATCCGTCCACAATTCGCTCGGATCCGGTTCCGGGCAGTCCTGAGCAAACTGCGCAGCCTCGACGACAATGTCACGCGCGCGTTTTTCGATCCGCTTCAGTTCGTCTTCGTCGGCCTGGTGCTCGGCGAGCAAGCGGCGGCGCAGATGGTCGATCGGATCGTGCTCGGTGCGCATCCGGTTGAGTTCGTCCTTGCTGCGGTATTTCGCCGGGTCCGACATCGAATGGCCGCGATAGCGATAGGTCAGCATTTCGAGAATGACCGGTCCCTGGCCCGAGCGGGCGTGCTCGGCCGCCCGTAACCCCGCCTGGTGGACCGCGACCACGTCCATCCCGTCGACCTGCTCGCCGGGGATCCCATAGGGGATGCCGCGATGGAACAGATCGGTGCGCGCCGAAGCGCGGCTGACCGATGTGCCCATGCCGTACTGGTTGTTTTCGATGACATAGACGACCGGCAGCTTCCACAGCGCTGCCATGTTGAAGCTCTCGTAGACCTGGCCCTGGTTGATCGCGCCGTCGCCGAGATAGGTCACCGAGATATGCCCGTCATCCTGATAGCGATGGGCAAAGCCGAGGCCGGTGCCGATCGGCACCGGGGCGCCGACGATGCCGTGTCCGCCGAAAAAATGCTTTTCCGGGCTGAACATGTGCATCGAGCCGCCCTTGCCATGCGAATAGCCGCCGCGCCGCCCGGTCAGCTCGGCCATGACCCCCTTGGGGTCCAGCCCGCAGGCCAGCATATGGCCGTGGTCGCGATAGGAGGTGACGCTGGTGTCGCCGTCGAGGAGCGCGGCCTGGATGCCGACCACCACCGCCTCCTGCCCGATATAGAGGTGGCAGTAGCCGCCAATGAGGCCCATGCCGTACATCTGCCCGGCGCGCTCCTCGAAGCGGCGAATCAGCAGCATGTCCCGATAATAGCGCAACAGCGCCTCGGTCGAGACGTCAGGCCGGGCGAGCTTAACCACGGGCGTGACCACCTTGGCCTTGCGCTTGACTGCCATCTGGCTTCCTCCGAGCTGGCCCCGGAGCATGGGATCAAATCCGTTGGTTTGCAACCTCGGGGGCATCAATTCCTTGGTTGCAAAGAGGAAATCGTGTCATGGCAGAGCTGAGAAAAACGCCGCGCCAGCGCCGTGACGGCGGCTCAGCGCTTGTCCGGGTGTTCGATGATCACGGTCTCGCCCGGCGCCACGACATCGAGCGTGCGGCGCACCTGAGAGTCGAGGAGGTCCGGATCGACGTGGTCGGGCCGCAGGTGGGAGACCCGATGCTCGAGCGCCGCCCGGTCGGCTTCGACCGCCGACAAATTCTCCTTGGCGAGGCGCAGCTCCTGGGTGACCTGGACCCAGGCGCGCAACCCGCGATCCCCTTCGACGAGGTGGTAGGCGAAATAGCCGGTCAGCGCCAAGCCCAATACGGGAGACACCAGAACCTTCGCCCGCCGGCGCATTTCGCGCAGCACGATCATCGACAAAGAGCAGCACGCGTCGCGCCCGCCGTCAATGTTGCCGCCGGTTGTCTCTGCCTACGAGCTTGTGAAGGAATCGCGCCGCGCCGGCAGGAGACAGGCTGCACCACGATCTCGCGTCCTTCGAGACGGCGCTTCGCGCCTCCTCAGGATGAGGATAAGTCTATGACGACATTAAAAAAGAACCTCATCCTGAGGAGCCCGCGCAGCGTGCGTCTCGAAGGACGCGCGGCGCCGCTTTCGGTCGCCGCCGTCGACCCACAAGCGTTGGAATAAGTCTCTAGCGCCGAAGCGCGGCGCGGCCCGGATAGAGCGCTGATTCGCCGAGGCTCTCCTCGATCCGGATCAGCTGGTTGTATTTCGCCAGCCGATCGGAGCGCGACAAGGAGCCGGTCTTGATCTGTCCGGCATTGGTCGCGACCGCGAGATCGGCGATCGTCGCATCCTCGGTTTCGCCGGAGCGGTGCGAGAAGACCGCGCCATAGCCGGCGCGCAACGCGATCTCGACCGCGTCGAGCGTCTCCGAAAGCGTGCCGATCTGGTTGACCTTGACGAGGAGCGCATTGCCGACGCCGCGGGCGATCCCCTCCTTGAGCCGCGTGGGGTTGGTCACGAATACATCGTCGCCGACGAGCTGGATCTTTTGCCCGAGCTGGCGGGTGAGCAACTCCCAGCCCGCCCAATCGTCTTCCGCCATGCCGTCCTCGATCGAGAGGATCGGGTAGCGAGCGACCAGATCCTCGTAATAGGCGACCATGCCGGCGGCATCGAGCACCTTACCTTCACCGGTCAGCTGGTACTTGCCGCCCTTATAGAATTCGCTCGCCGCGGGATCGAGCGCCAAGACGACATCCTCGCCCGGGTGATAGCCGGCGGCCTCGATCGCCTGCATGACGAACCCGAGCGCGGCATCGGCCGAGGCGAGGTTCGGCGCGAACCCGCCTTCGTCCCCGACATTGGTGTTGTATCCGGCATCGGCGAGCTTCTTGCGCAATGCGTGAAAGATCTCCGACCCCATACGGATCGCCTCGGTGACATCGGGCGCGCCGACCGGCACGATCATGAATTCCTGGATGTCGATCGGGTTGTCGGCGTGCATCCCGCCATTGACGATGTTCATCATCGGCACCGGGAGGGTGCGGGCGAAAACTCCGCCGACATAGCGGTAGAGCGGCTGATCGAGCTCGATGGCGGACGCCTTGGCGCAAGCCAGGCTGACGCCGAGCACCGCATTGGCGCCGAGCCGGGCCTTGTTCGGCGTGCCGTCGAGCGCGACGAGGGTGCGGTCGACCCTCAGCTGATCCGCCGCGTCAAACCCCGACAGCGCATCGAAGATCTCGCCGTTGACCGCGCCGACCGCCCCCTGCACCCCCTTGCCGCCAAAGCGCTGCCCGCCATCGCGCTTCTCGACCGCCTCATGCGCCCCGGTCGAGGCCCCCGACGGCACCGCCGCGCGGCCCATCGCCCCGCTGTCGAGCGTCACCTCAACTTCGACCGTCGGATTGCCGCGGCTGTCGAGGATCTCACGCGCGTGGATATCGGAAATGGCGCTCATCGGAAGTTCATCGACGTTCTAAAGGGCACCATCATATACTCAGCTTGATACGAACTTCAGCCCCGGATTCACACAGCTATGCTTATTCATCAGGGCGGGTGCCTTTGCGGCGCGGTCAGATACGAAACTCGCGGCGAACCGCGACGCGTCACGATCTGTCATTGCCGATTCTGCCAGCGCGCCACCGGTGCAGCCTATATGGTCGAACCAATTTTCCCGCTCGACGCCTTCCGCATCACCACGGGCTCTCCCGCCACTTTCGAGCAGCGCTCCGCCGGCAGCGGCAAGCTCGTGCATATCCACTTCTGCGATCGGTGCGGAACAAAGCTGTATCTTTCGTTCGAGCGCTTTGCCGACGCTTGCGGCGTCTACGCCGGCACGTTCGACGACCCGAACTGGTTTGCAATCGGCCCCGACAATTCCCGGCACATCTTCATCGCGGTGGCGCGCCACGACACCATCCTGCCGCCGGGCATAAAGGCCTTCGCCGAACACGCAACCTTGGCCGACGGCACCGCCACGGAGCCGGTGACGTTCGACGCTCCTCACACGATCGGCCGCGGCAGCCGGCGCGCCGGCCGCTGAATCAGCCGCCGCCCGCCGGCCTATCGATCCTCGGCGTGCGCATTCATGTACGCCCGCAGGATCGCATTGATGCGTGTCTGATAACCCCGCCGCCGGCGAAACCACGCCAGCAAATCGGCGTCGAGACGCATCGTGACCGTCTTTTTGGATTGCGGCATGACCAGGCGCGCCGCTTTCCAGAAGGCTTCGTCGGTCGGCTTTATCTCCGGGTCCGCAAGCACCGCCGCATGCACCTCCTCGTCGATCATGCCGCGCAGGCGCCGCCAGTCTGTGGCCGGTTCAGGTTTCACGGTTTTGCCAATAGTATCGCCGCTCATGGGGCTCCGCTCTCCATGCGGATATGATATGTCGCTCGTCGTCGTCCCGGTCGGTGTAGATGACCGTGATCTCGATGCCGTTCACCAGTCCGACCGCGTAGACACGTATTTCGCCGTACTCGAAACGGTCGTCGACCCGCTCGACGGTCGGGCCTTCGAAGATCCGAGCGGCATCCGCAAAGGCAATCGCGTGCCTGCGGACGTTGGCGAGGTCCTTGTCCGGGTCCTAGGTGAACCGCACGAGTCGTACTTACGTGCCGTATTTACCTGTTTCAAGCCGTTATCGGAAGCTCATACCCCGCCGTGGGCCGCGCCTTGGCGAGGCGGTCGAAGGCAACGAGGGTTTCGAGCAGCTCGGGTAGCGCCTTCAAGGGGATCATGGTGGACGCCTCCGCGGTGCCGGCGCGGTCGGGGTCCTGGTGGGTCTCGATGAAGACAGCGGCGATGCCGACCGCCACCGCGGCGCGCGCGAGGATCGGGCCGAATTCGCGGCTCCCACCCGAGCGGTCGCCGAGGCCGCCCGGCTCGGCAACCGCATGGGTGGCGTCGAACACGACCGGATAGCCGGTCCGCGCCATGATCGGTAGCGCGCGCATATCGACGACGAGCGTGTTGTAGCCAAAGCTCGCGCCGCGCTCGCATAAGAGGATCCGCTCGTTGCCGGTCGAGGCGATCTTCGCCGCGGCGTGTCTCATGTCCCCGGGCGCGAGGAATTGGCCCTTCTTGATGTTGACCGGCTTTCCGGTCAGGCCCGCCGCCAGCAACAGATCGGTCTGGCGGCAGAGAAACGCCGGGGTCTGGAGCACATCCACAACCTCGGCGACCGGCGCGCATTGCTCGGGGGCGTGAATGTCGGTCAGCACCGGGAGGCCGGTTCGCTCGCGCACTTCGGCGAGGATCGGCAGCCCCTCCTTCAGCCCGATGCCGCGCGCCGAACCGACCGACGTGCGGTTGGCCTTGTCGAACGAGGTCTTGTAGATGAGGCCGATTTTCAGCTTTCGGGCGATCTCGGCCAAGGCCGCACTGGTTTCCAAAGCATGCGCGCGCGACTGAAGCGTGTTCGGCCCGACGATAAACACGAGTGGAAGATCATTGCCGAGCATGATGTCGCCAATGGCGACGCAGCGAGGGGTCATTAGTTCTCCCGATCTCTCCTATCTTCGGCATTCCCGGCGAAAGCCGGGACCCACCCCTCAGCCGTCTCGGGGGCGGATAAATGGGTCCCGGCTTTCGCCGGGAATGCGGATAATCCTTTACACCAGCCGCGACTGATCGAGGGCGGCCTTGACGAACGAGGTGAATAAGGGGTGCGGCTCGAACGGCTTCGATTTCAGCTCGGGATGGAACTGCACGCCGATGAACCAGGGATGGTCGGGAATTTCGACGATCTCCGGCAGAAGCCCGTCGGGTGACATTCCGGAAAAGCGCAAGCCCGCGGCTTCGAGCGTATCGCGATAGGCGATGTTGACCTCGTAGCGATGGCGGTGCCGCTCGCTGATATGGGTCGTGCCATAGATCTCGGCGATCCGGCTGTCGGGGTCGAGCACGGCATCGTAGGCGCCCAGCCGCATCGTGCCGCCGAGATCGCCGTTGGCCTCGCGCTGCTCCAGCTCGTTGCCGCGTATCCATTCGGTCATCAGCCCGATGACCGGGTGCGAACAGGGGCCGAATTCGGTCGATCCGGCGCCGGAGAGCCTCGCGAGATGGCGCGCCGCCTCGATCACCGCCATCTGCATGCCAAAGCAGATGCCGAAATAGGGCACCAGCCGCTCGCGGGCAAAGCGCGCCGCTTCGATCTTGCCTTCGGTGCCGCGCTCGCCGAACCCGCCCGGCACGAGGATGGCGTGCACCCCCTCCAATTGGCGCACCGCTTCGGCATCGGCCTCGGCCTCGAACACCTCCGAATCGATCCAGTCGAGCTTGACCCGCACATTGTTGGCGATGCCGCCATGGGTCATCGCCTCGGCAAGCGATTTGTAGCTGTCGCGCAGATGGGTGTACTTGCCGACGATCGCGATCGTCACCTCGCCCTCGGGCCGGCGGATGCGGTTGACGATCGCGTCCCAGCGCGCGAGATCGGGCTCGGGTGCGGCCAGCCCGAAATGGGCGCAGACCTCGCGGTCGAACCCCTCGGCGTGATAGGCGCCGGGCACCGCATAGATCGTGTCGACATCGAGCGCGGGAATGACGCGCGATTCGCGCAGATTGCAGAAGAGGGCGATCTTCTTGCGCGGCCCCTCCGGGATCGGCCGGTCGCAGCGGCACAAGAGGATGTCGGGCTGGATGCCGAGCCCCAGGAGCTCCTTCGCCGAATGCTGGGTCGGCTTGGTCTTCAGCTCTTCGGCCGAGTTGATCCAGGGGACCAGCGTCAGGTGGATGAACATCACCCGCTCGCGACCAAGCTCGTTGCCGAGCTGACGAATGGCTTCCAGAAACGGCAGGCTTTCGATGTCGCCGACCGTGCCGCCGATCTCGCACAGCACAAAATCCTCGTCGGCGAGATCGGCTAAGATGAACTCCTTGATCGCGTCGGTGACGTGCGGGATGACCTGCACCGTGGCGCCTAAATATTCGCCGCGCCGCTCGCGGCCGATCACGGTCGAATAGATCCTGCCCGTCGTGACGCTGTCGCTCCTGCGCGCGGCGACCCCGACATAGCGCTCGTAATGGCCGAGATCGAGATCGGTTTCGGCGCCGTCGTCGGTCACGAACACTTCCCCGTGCTGATAGGGGCTCATCGTGCCGGGATCGACATTGAGGTAAGGGTCGAGCTTGCGCAGGCGCACCGTGAACCCGCGCGCCTGTAGGAGGGCGCCGAGCGCTGCCGAGCACAGACCCTTGCCGAGGGAGGAGACCACGCCGCCGGTGATGAAGATGAACCGCGTCATGGACCTTCAATGTATAGCAAGCGGCCGATGCATCCCATGGGAAAGTGATCCGTCGACCGCGCACTCGCGCATTTGCTAATCTTAACAACCCCTGGCCGGGCTTGACCCGGCCATCCACGGCTTTGCCGGACGTGTTTACGGCACTTCAAGACGGGGGTGGCCGGGTCAAGCCCGGCCAAGGGGATCGCTTTGCGACCCGAATCTGCTTGCGTCCACCGCGACTTAAATGGCCATCGGCGCGATTCGCGGGGCTCACTTGGCGAGCGGCGCGCTTGGTTCGGCGGGCGGCGCCGGCTGGGCCGGGGCAGCCGGGATCGGCGGCCCGGGGCTTGGCGCCGACGGCACGACCGGAGCCCCGGGGTTGAGCGGCGCGCTCGGCAGCGAGCCGCCTTGGTCGATGATCGAGCGCGGCGCATGGCCGGCGTTGCTGAGCACGACGAGGAGGATGCTGGTCGCGAAGAACGCGACGGCGAGAATCGCCGTCGTGCGGGTCAGCAGATTGGCGGTCGAGCGTCCGGTCATGAACCCGGACATCCCGCCGCCGCCCATGCCGAGCGCACCGCCCTCGCTTTTCTGCAGCATGACGACGCCGATCAGCGCCAGCGCAATCAGGACATGGACGACAAACAAAAGGATGATCATCGGCAGGGCAGCGTCCGGTCAACTCGGGGGTCGCGCCCCTATGTAGGCGTTTCCCCGGCGGCTGGCTACAGGCGGCGGCGCGCTATGACCCCTCATCTCAATCACTGTCTCGTCTGCCTTGCCGCTCGCATCGCCGAAAGAACGAGAGGTATTTGGATCGCAAGGTGTTCCGCTGCTGTCGGAGGCAGAGCGAACGTCATCTCTTCACCGGTCGCGACACCGAGCATCAGCAGAACCCTCTCGTTCGGGATGAAGAACACGGCTGCTCGATCGCGGCCTTGATTTCCGCTTCCCAAAGCCTGCGTCCGAGGTTTCCTCGACGGAGCCACGATTCATGTTTTGTTCTTGACAAAACGGCAAAATTAATGTACGATACAACTCGTATCTGAATGCGTAACACGGGGTTCGCATGCATCACACCGATTCTCCCGGGATGGCTCGACCGTGGCGCGGTTCAGCGCGGGTCCGGTGGCGTCGCCCTCCGCAACCTACGCGGGAATCTGGCCTGTTTTTCTCCAACAGGAACAGGAGCGCGGTGCGGCCGCACTAAATCCAGGGTTGTACGAGGACCCAACCCATGCTGTCCCGACCCAACACCATGCCGACGCAGATCAGGCGCAAGCCCTTATGTGCAGGCCCGGGCGATCGCCCAGAAATCCTCCGCCTTCAGGCTGGCGCCGCCGACCAGCGCGCCGTCGACCTCGGGCAACGCCAGGATCCCGGCGGCGTTTTTCGGATTGACCGAGCCGCCGTAGAGGATCCGCGTACCGGCGGGGATATGGCCTCGGATCGCCTTATGCATCTCGGCGATGTCGCGCTTCGTCGGGGTCAGCCCGGTGCCGATCGCCCAGACCGGCTCGTAGGCGATGATGAGCCGGTCGGCGGTGGCGCCATCGGGCACGGAGCCGGCGAGCTGGCCCGCAACAACCGCGAGCGCGATCTGCGCCTCGCGCTCCACGAGGGTCTCGCCGACGCAGACGATCGCAATGAGCCCGGCGCGCCACGCGGCCAGGGCTTTCGCCCGGATGTCCGCATCGCTCTCGCCGCAGCCATGCCGCCGCTCGGAATGCCCGACGATGACGTGGCTGCAGCCGGCATCGCGCAACATCTCGGCGCTGATCGAGCCGGTGAAGGCGCCCGAGGCCGCGGCGTGGCAATCCTGGCCGCCGAGCCTGACATCGCCGCCCGTGAGCGCCTCGCCGCCAAGTGCTTCGCCGACCGCAACGAGGAGGGTGGCGGGCGGGCACACCAAGAGTTCGCAGGCATGCGGCTCTTTCGCCCACTCGGCGATTTCGCGCGCCAGCGCGATCCCGTCGGCGCGCGCGCCGTTCATCTTCCAGTTGCCGGCGACAAGTTGTTTTCGTTCGGGCATTTCGGTTCTCCAGGTGGCCGGCGCACCGGCATCGGCGAATGTTGCGGCCGCGCCGGGCCATCTCTATGTTCGCTCTCACGATCACACCGGGATTCGCGGAGGTCAACCAGCCGCGAGACCAGCCAAATCGGGCATGCTGCGCCATGATGCAATGGATCCGGGGCCGAGCGGGCTCCATCGTCGTCAAAATCCTGTTCGGGCTCCTGATCGTCTCGTTTGGCTTCTGGGGCATCTATACGCGATCGGATTATTACTCGGCGCACTCGCCCGATACGGTCATCGCCGCGGTCGGCGCCCGCAGCATCCGCGCCGAGGATCTGCAGCAGGCCTTGGAGCCCGCGCTCGAGCGCCTGCGCGCGCAATTCGGCACCGCGATCGACCCGCGCCAGGTCAAGCAGCTCGGCATCCTCGACACGGTCTTGGGCCAGCTGATCGACCGCAGCCTAATCGACCAGGAAGCCGCAAAGCTCGGCCTCGACGTCTCCGACGAGGAGATCCGCAACACGATCTACGCCAACCCGGCGTTCCGCGGGCCGGACGGCACGTTCGATCGCCAGCTCTTCGCCCAGGTGCTGTCGATGAACCACCTGAGCGAGGACCAGCTGGTGGCGCGATTGCGGCACGACATTCCGCGCAGCGACCTCTTACAGGCGGTCACCACCGGAATCGGCATGCCGCGGCCGGTCGTCGATGCCCTCTACCGCTATCGCAATGAAAAGCGGCTCGCCGACATCGTCGCCTTCCCGGCGGCTTCCGTCACCGATATCGGCGAGCCGAGCCCGACCGATCTCAACAAATTCTACGAGGCCCATCCGGATTTGTTCCGCGCCCCCGAGTACCGCGGCTTTACCGTCGCGAGCCTCTCTCCGGCAGATCTCGAGCAACCCGGCGCGATCGCCGAGGACGAGCTGAAGAAGGAATACGAAGGGCGCAAGGACGAGTTCGAGACGCCCGACCGCCGCGACATCCAGCAAATCCTCTCGCCATCGGAAGAAAAGGCCAAGGAAGCCGAGGCGGCGCTCGCCTCCGGCAAGGATTGGAAGGACGTCGCGACGACGATCGCCGGGCAGGATCCGGATACCATCGACCTCGGCCTCTTGAGCCGCCAGGAGATCCCGCACGAGCTGGGCGATGTGGCGTTCGAGCTGGCGCTCAATCAGCCGAGCCAGCCGATAAAAAGCCCGCTCGGCTGGCACATCCTGCGGGTCGTCAAGATCGAGCCGGCCGCGACGCAAAGCTTCGACCAAGCCAAGCCCCAGATCGAAGCCGAGCTGAAGCGTCAGAATGCCGCCGACCGCCTCGACAAGATCGGCAACCAGGCCGACGACGCACTCGCCGGCGGCGCTGCGCTCGCCGATGTCGCCGCAAAATTCCAGCTCAAGACCGCGACGGTCGCGGTATCCGATGAGGGCGGCCGCGATCAAGAAGGCAAGGCGGTGACGCTGTCCGTCCCGTCCGAGGAAATCCTCAAGACAGTCTTCGCGACCAGCCAGGGCGACACCAGCCGGATCATCGACATGAAGGACGGGTCGATCTTCGCCGTCCATCTCGACAAGATCACCCCGCCCGTGGTGAGGCCGCTCGCCGAGGTCAAGGACCAGGCGGTCGCCGCCTGGCAGGCCGAGCAGAAGCGCGAGGCCGCGATCAAACGGGCCGAAGCGCTCGCCGGCGCTGTCACCCCCGGTCTGGCGCTCGCCAAGGCTGCGGGCGATAAGGGATTGACGCTGCTTCCGGCGGCGCCGCTGTCCCGCAGCGCGGTGCCGGGCGAGACCGTCTCGCCGGCGCTCGTCGCCAAGCTCTTCGAGGCAAAGCCCGGCGATGTCGTCACCGCGAGCGACGAAACCGGCGCCTATACCGCGCAACTCAAGGAGATCCAGTCGCCCGAGGCCATCCCGGACGCGGCCGCCGCGGGGCTCTCCGACCAGCTTGCCAGCGAAGCAAGGGTCGCCATCGCCGGCGAATTCACCGAGGCCCTGCGCCACCGCTTCCCCGTCGAGATCCAGCACGACGCCCTCGACCGCATGTACTAAAGGGGGCTACTTCACCGCCGCCCTCTCGCACAGCAGCGCGAGGGCCTGCTCGATGATCGGCATGCCGATCTCGCCCGCTGAGGTCATCACCGATTCAGGATGAAACTGCACCGCCGCGATCGGCAGCGAGGCATGCTCGATCGCCATGATCACGCGATCATCCTCGGTCTCGGCGACGACCGAGAGCACCGCGGGCAATCGCTCGCGCACTGCATAGAGCGAATGATAGCGGCCGACCGTAAAACGCTCCGGCAAGCCGCGCAGCAAGCGGCCCGGAAGAGCGCGCACGACCGAGGGCTTACCATGCATCGGCACATCGAGGACGCCCAAGGACCCGCCGAAATACTCGACGATGCCTTGGAGCCCCAGGCACACGCCAAAGATCGGAAGTCCCCGTTCGATGAGGAGAGCGAGCGTTTCGCCGATCGCGAAATTGGTGGGACGCCCCGGCCCCGGCGACAGCACAACGAGATCGGGAGTGAGTCCACCCTGTAGCTCGGCGCGCGCAAAATCATGGCGCAGGGTCGTAACCTCAGCCCCGGTCCGGCGGATGTAGCCTGCGAGCGTATGAACAAACGAATCCTCGTGATCGATCAAGAGCACCTTGCGGCCGTGCGCCGATTGCCCGATCGGCGTTGCGCCTGGGCGCGCCGTTGCCCTGCCGGAGCCGCGGATCGCGGTGAACAGCGCCGCAGCTTTCAGCCGGGTTTCGGCTTCCTCCGCATCGGGGTCGCTGTCGTAGAGCAGCGTCGCCCCGGCGCGGATCTCGGCAACGCCGCCCTTCATCCTGATCGTCCGCAGGGTGAGGCCGGTGTTCATGTTGCCGTCGAAGGTGACGCGGCCGATGGCGCCGCCATACCAGCGGCGCGACGAACGCTCCTCCTCCTCGATAAAGCGGATCGCCCAGAGTTTCGGCGCCCCGGTCACCGTCACCGCCCAGGCGTGGCTGAGGAACCCGTCGAGCGCGTCGAATTCGGGGCGCAGCTCGCCTTCGACATGATCGACGGTATGGATGAGCCGCGAATACATCTCGATCTGGCGCCGTCCGATGACGGAGACGCTGCCGGCGACGCAGACGCGCGACTTGTCGTTGCGGTCGACATCGGTGCACATCGTCAATTCGCTCTCGTCCTTTTTCGAGTTGAGCAGCTCGAGGATGCGGTCGGCATCCTCGATGGCGTCACGGCCGCGCGCGATCGTGCCGCTGATCGGGCAGGTCTCGATGCGGCTTCCCTCCACCCGCACGAACATCTCGGGCGAGGCGGACACCAGGAATTCCCCGGCGCCGAGATTGATGAGCGCGCCGTAGGGCGCCGGGTTGGCCTGGCGCAGCCGGTGGAAGACGAGGCTCGGCGGGTCGGCGCAGGGCGTCGCGAAGAGCTGGCCGGGAACGACCTCGAACAAATCGCCGCGGACGAAGGCTTCCTTGGCGCGCCGGACGAGCGCGGCGTATTCGCCCGGCCCATGATCGCTCTCGGGCGGCGCCGCCGCGGCCGGGTCCAGGCGATAGGGCGCCGGCGCGGTCGCGCGCGGCAGGCCCGATGTCGATCGCCCGCCAATCCCGAACTCGTAGCGATGGAGCGCCGCCTGCTGCCGCATGTGGTCGACGATCAGGATCTCGTCGGGCAGGTACAAGACGAGGTCGCGCTGGTCATCAGGGCGCGGCAGACGCAGCGGGGTCGGCTCGAACTGGAACACCAGATCGTACCCGAACGCGCCGTAGAACCCGAGATGCTCCTGCCCAAGGTCTTGATCCCTCGGACTGGCGAAAAATTCGCCGAGGGCGCGTAAGACCGAGAAGACGCTGGGCTGGCGGCTGCGCGCCTCCTCCGGAAACCGGATGGCGCTCTCTCGAATCTCGCCGTCGATGCGAACTTCGCCCCGGTGCCGGATGTCCGCCGCCGGAAGATCGGCGAGATGGTCGGCGACCGCTCCGAGCAACAGGCATCCGCGTTCGTTGAGCGCCTCGACCCAAAACTCGCGGCCGCGCGCCGTCAGCACCAGCGGCGGGTCGACAAAGCCCATATCCCAGCGCGTGTAGCGGCCGGGAAACTCAAAGCTCGACGAAAACAGGACGCCGCGCTGATTGTCCAGCCGGTCGGCCAGATTCGTGTCGGCCGGGCTATAGGGCTGCGCGAGGATCTCGCGCTCGATGCGGACGCCGCCCGTGGTCTCATAGGATGTGCGTTGCACGAGGGTCCCCTCCGGGTAGCGGTCGTCTCGGAGGTCCGCTTCAGCCGCCGCGCTCTAAATGCGAAGGCCGCCCGGTGCTCCGAGGCGGCCTAGCAAAAACGGGAATCGTTGGCCGCCCGGGTTAGACGGGCCACCACCAATTGGTTGAACGCGACGCAGTGTTCATGTCCCGGACCCTATCAGATGTAGGATGGGTTGAGCAACGCGAAACCCGTCACTTTGCTGGTGCCTGGGTTTAGGCCACCATCGCATTTCCGTGGTGCGCAAGATGGGCTTCGCTCCACTCAGCCGGAGGCTGATATATAAAACATATGACACGGAGAACATGCCGATGAGCGCCGCGGCGATCGCCGATCTGAAACCGCTGTTGGCCAAGGTCGCGGCCGGCCGGACGCTCAGCGAAAGCGAGGCCGAGGCGGCGTTCGACATCATCATGAGCGGCAATGCGACCCCGTCGCAGATGGGCGCCTTTTTGATGGCGCTCAGGGTGCGCGGCGAAACGGTCGACGAGATCACCGGCGCCGTCCGCACCATGCGCCTGAAGGCGCTGACGATCGACGCGCCGCCCGGCACGATCGACACCGTCGGCACCGGGGGCGATGCCTCGGGCACCTTCAACATCTCGACCGCGACCGCGTTTGTCGTCGCCGGAAGCGGCGTCCCGGTCGCCAAGCACGGCAACCGCGCCTTCTCGTCCAAATCGGGGGCGGCCGACGTGTTGAGTGCGCTCGGCGTCAATATCGACGCCGACATGGGCGTTGTGCGGCGGTGCCTCTGGGAGATCGGCATGTGCTTTCTGATGGCGCCGCGCCATCACAGCGCGACCCGCCATGTCGCGCCGACCCGGGTCGAGCTCGGCACCCGCACGATCTTCAACCTGTTGGGGCCGCTGTCGAACCCGGCCGGGGCGCGGCGCCAGCTGGTGGGCGTCTTCGCGCCTGAATGGGTGGTGCCGATGGCCGAGGTCTTGGGCCGGCTCGGTGCCGAGCGGGCCTGGGTCGTGCACGGCTCCGGCATCGACGAGCTGACGACGTCGGGTGTGACGAACGTCGCCGAGTTCAACGACGGCAAGGTGACCAGCTTCGAGGTGACCCCCGAAGCGGTCGGGCTCCTCCGCGTGCCCCTCGATGCGCTGAAGGGCGGCGAGCCGGCGCACAACGCCGCGCTGATGCGCGACCTCTTAGGGGGCGCGCGCGGCGCCTTGCGCGAGGTGGTGCTCTTCAATAGCGCCGCCGCCCTCGTGGTGGCGGGCCGGGCCGAGGATCTGCGCGCGGGAGTCGCGATGGCCGCCCGGGCGATCGACAGCGGTGCGGCACGGCAGGTGCTCGACCGGCTGGTCGCGATGACCAACGAGGGAACCGGCGGTGCCTGACGTCCTCGCCGAGATCTGCGCCGAAAAACGGGCATATGTCGCCCGCTGCAAGGCGGCGCGGCCGGAGCCGGCGTTGCGGGCATCGCTCGCCGAGGCGCCGCCGGTGCGGCCGTTCACGGCGGCGCTCGAACTAGCGGTCGGCGAGGGTCGCTACGGCCTCATCGCCGAGATCAAGAAAGCGTCGCCCAGCCGTGGCCTCATCCGCGCCGATTTCGATCCGGCCGCCTTGGCCCAGGCCTATGAGGCCGGCGGCGCCACCTGCCTCTCGGTGTTGACCGACACGCCCTATTTCCAGGGCAGCGACGATCATCTGCGCGCGGCGCGCGCCGCCGCTTTCCTTCCGGTGCTGCGCAAGGATTTCATCCTCGACCCCTATCAGGTGGTGGAGAGCCGCGCGCTCGGCGCCGACTGTATCCTGTTGATCATGGCCGCCCTCGACGACGGTGCGGCGCGTGACCTGGCCGCCGCCGCGGCCGAGCTCGGACTTGATGTGTTGGTCGAGGTGCACGACCGCGCCGAACTCGACCGCGCGCTTCGTCTCGGGGCCCGGCTGATCGGCATCAACAACCGCAATCTCAAGACCTTGAAGGTTGATCTCCACACCACGGAAAGCCTCGCGCCGCTGGTGCCGCCGGGCCATGTCATCGTCGGCGAAAGCGGGATCAACGATCCCGCCGATCTCGACCGGCTCGCCGCTTCGGGCGCGCGCTGTTTTCTCGTCGGCGAATCGCTGATGCGCGCCGGCGATGTCGCGGCGGCGACGCGCCGCCTGCTGCGCCTCCCAGATCTGACCCATACCGACCTAGAAGGCCGCGCCCATATGGTCGATGTCTCCGACAAGGCCGAGACCGACCGGGTGGCCAGCGCCGGCGCGCGGGTCGTCATGAAGCCCGCGACCCTGGCCAGGATCCAGGCCGGCGAAATCGCCAAGGGCGACGTCCTCGCCGTCGCGCGCCTGGCTGGGATCATGGCGGCGAAGCGCACCGCCGAGCTCATTCCCTTATGCCATCCGCTGGCCTTGACCTCGGTCGGGGTCGATCTCGCTTGCGTGGCCGAGCGCTCTTGCGTCGAGATCACCGCGACCTGCCGGCTGCGTGGCCGCACCGGGGTCGAGATGGAAGCGTTGACCGCGGCGAGCGTTGCCGCGTTGACGATCTATGACATGTGCAAATCGATCGACCGCGCGATGGTCGTGACCGATCTGCGTTTGCTGCGTAAATCGGGCGGCAAATCGGGCGATTACGAGGCTACCCCATGATTTCGGTTGAAGAAGCCCTGGCGCGGCTCTTGGCGCCGCTCGAAATGATGCCGCCCGAAGAAGTGTCGATCGCCGACGCCATCGGCCGGGTCCTTGCCGAGGATGTCAGTGCCCGGCGCACCCAGCCGCCGTTCGCGGTCTCGGCGATGGATGGCTATGCCGTGCGTACCGCCGATCTCGAGCGGATCCCGGTCGGCTTGCGCATCGTCGCCGAGATCCCGGCCGGCGCCGGGTTTGGCGGCACGCTCGGCGCGGGCGAAGCCGCGCGCATCTTCACCGGCGCGCCGCTACCGGACGGCGCCGACACGATCATCATCCAGGAAGACACCGAGCGAGCGGGCGACCGCGTGCTCGTCAAGGAAGGCGCGGCGCGAGGCCGCTACGTCCGCCGCGCCGGCCTCGATTTCGCCGAGGGCGAGGTGCTGCTCACCGCCGGTCGGCGCCTCACCCCGCGCGACATCGGCCTGGCTGCGGCGATGAACCGGCCCTGGCTCTTCGTGCACCGCCGGCCGCGCGTCGCGATCCTCTCGACCGGCGACGAGATCGTCATGCCGGGCGACCCCATAGGGCCGCATCAGATCGTCAGCTCGAACGCCTTGGCGCTCGCCGCCTTTGTCACCGCCTGCGGCGGGGTTCCGATCCTCGTCGGCAACGCCCCCGACGACCCGCAAGCGCTGCGCCGCTTCGCCGCCGCCGCGCGCGGCGTCGATCTCCTGGTCAGCACCGGCGGCGTCTCGGTCGGCGAGCACGATCTGGTGCGCGGCGTCCTCTCTGAAGACGGGCTCGACATCGATTTCTGGGAAATCGCGATGCGCCCGGGAAAGCCCCTGATGGTCGGGCGCTACCGCGGGGCGCCGATGCTCGGGCTCCCCGGCAACCCGGTCTCGACGCTGGTCTGTTCGCTCCTCTTCCTGAAGCCGGCAATCGACAAGCTGAGCGGCCTCCCCGAAGCGAGTGAGGCGTCGGCGACCGCGCGGCTCGGGGTCGCGCTCAAACCGAACGACCGCCGCCAGGACTATCTGCGCGCCCGCCTCGTACGCGCCGCCGACGGGGTCGTTGAAGCCGTCCCGTTCGAAGTCCAGGACAGCTCGATGATGCGCCCGCTCGCGGCCTCCGATTGCCTCGTCATGCGCCCGCCCCACGCCCCTGCCCTCCCGGCCGGCAGCCCGGTGCCGATCATCGCGTTCCCCGGCGGCGCGCTGCCGCTGTAGGCGCCTCACCGCCCCTCACTTCCCCGGCACGTGCTGCAGGAAATGCAGCACATCCGCACTGAACTGGTCGGGATCCTGAATGAACGAGAAATGGCTGACCTCCGGCTGTAAGAGGAGGCCCGCGTTGGGGATATTGGCCGCCATGAATTCAGTGTTCTCGCGCTTGATCGCCTCGTCGTGGTCGGCGTCGACGATCCAGGTCGGGACAGCGATGCGCTTCAAATCGTCGGCGGTCCAGTTCGGCTGGGTTTCCCACATCTTGGTGATCTGGGCGAGGAAGGCTTTGTATTCGGTCGGGGTCGGCGACAGTTTCCCGTATTCCTGTTCCGCCCGGGCGATGAACGCGTTGAACACCGGGCTCTGGGCGATGTCGGCAACCCCGGAGGGGTCGGAATTGGCGGCAAAGGCGAAGAGCTTCGATACCCGCTCGGGATGCCGCATCGCGATGTCGAGGCCGAGGATCGCACCGTCGCTCCACCCGACGATCGCGGCCTTCTTGATCTTGAGGAAATCCATCAGGCCGACGACGTCCGCGGCCATCAGATCATAGCCGTAGGGCTCCTCGTTCCGGGTGCTGCGGCCATGTCCGCGGCTGTCCATGACGATGACCCGGTAGCGCCCCTCCAACGCGCGCACCTGATTGCCCCAGTAATCGGCGTTGGCAAGCCCGCCATGCAACAGGATGACCGGCTCGCCCGCGTTGGAGCTGGGGCCGAAACTGGCATACCAGACCCTGACGCCGTTGACCGGCGCATAACCGCTCTGCGCCGCCTTTGGCAGCGAGGGCGTCGGCGGCAGAGTCAGCCATTGCGGCTCGGCACGCGCGGCCACCGGCGCGGTGAGCATCAGCAAGCATAAAAAGGCGAACCGGCGCATGCGCATCTCCCTGGCTAAGTGCGGCTAGTGTCCTGAACCAGAAATTCGTTTGATCAGGTTTCGTGTTTGACGGGCGTATTGTAGACGCAGAAGCGCTCGATCGAGGCGAGGATATCGTCGGCGGACTTGGTCCAGCGGAAGGGTTTC
>Ga0182024_10002555_pt1 | contig 44894 bp, 38 predicted proteins | sample P32metaG_FD_120480 | JGI IMG/M metagenome (GOLD analysis project Ga0182024, IMG submission 120480) | Permafrost microbial communities from Stordalen Mire, Sweden - P3-2 metaG (Illumina Assembly) | ecosystem: Environmental > Terrestrial > Soil > Wetlands > Permafrost | place: Sweden: Stordalen... | reverse complement strand
GGCGGCGTAGAGGCCGGCGTCCTCGGTCGTGTCGACGGTCCACAGGGCGCTTAGCATCCCGGCCGCCACGTCGGCCGGGTTCGACCAGTCCACCCCGGCCGACCGAGGCGGGAGGGGGGCCGCCTCGGCCGGTGGGGTGTTCAGCACGACGGACGGCGGGGGAGTGTCGCCCGTCGTGGACGGCCGGACGGTCACGCGGGGAGGGAGGGGTCCCGCGGTACCGCCCGGCACAGCAGCGCAGCCCGTGGCCAACAGGGCCAGGGCGGCGAGAGGGAGACCCCGGCGCATCATCCGAAGCTCCGGACGGCCCAGGGGTGCCCGGCGAAGTCGCTCAGGGGGTCGATCCGGACGACCTGGCCGGTGTAGGGGGCGTCGATCACCTGGGCGTTGCCGACGTAGATGGCGATGTGGTCGAAGTCGCCGTTGTTGTCGAGGGCGAAGCCGACCACGTCGCCGGGTTGGATGGCTGAGGTTGGCACCGCGGCGCCCATGGTCGACTGGACCTCGGAGTTGTGCGGAAGCTGCACGGCCCCGCCCGACGCTTGGTAGATCGCGTAGAGGACGAGGCCCGAGCAGTCGAAGCCGACCGTGCCCGACCCTTGGGCGATGCCGCGCGTCGGGCCCGAGTAGCTTCCGCCGCCCCACGAGTAGGGGGTCCCCAGGTACTTCTCCGCCGCGGCCACCACCGCGCCACCGAAGCCCGGGGTCCCCGGGGCCACGCCGGTGAGGCCGCCGGTGCCCGGGAGGGTGAACTGGGGGATCTCGGCTTCGACCTTGATCACGTAGGCCTCGGTCTGTGGGATAGGCGGGACGCCGTTCGCCCTGGTCACCGCGTTGGGCCCGGCGTTGTAGGCGGCCAGCATGAGATCCATGGGTGCCGTGGCGGTGGCCGCGGCGATCGGCGCCGTGGCGCCGGCCAGCTCACAGTCGTAGCGACCCATGGCCATCACCGCGTCGTTCGGGTTGAACGGGGACACGTTCCCCGTCCCGTCGTCGTCCCTGCCGTAGCTCGGCCAGGTGCCCGGCATGAACTGGGCCAGGCCCTGGGCGCCGGCGGGGCTGACCAGGCTGGGATTCCAGCTCCCGCCGGTCTCGACATCGACCTGGGCGGCGAGCTGCGGGGCCGACACAGCAGGGCAGAGCTGGCCGGCTTTGACGAGGTAGGGCACCACGCCTTGCATCTCCGGTGGGATGGCGGCCGTGTTCAGAGTCCCGCCGCTGGCCGCCGCGCTCGAGGACGACGAGAATGCCCCGCCGACGACGACGATCAGGGCCATGACGACGCCGAGGGTCCCCACCATGACCGCCCCTCCGACGATGAGCACCGGGTTCCCCTTTCCCTCCACGCAAGGAAACGGTCGGGGGACGAGGGCTGTCGGCGGGGGAAATTGCGCGGCGTCCGGCGCCGCCGCGGATTGGCTTAGGGCGACCGTTTCCTTTTGTGGGAGCGATCAGACCCTTTGTCCGGCCCGGCGCACCGAGCGAACTTGCCGCGTCGATCGCCTGCCAGCCGATGGCCAACGTCCTCTTCGACCAGGCGTGGGGCGACGTCGACCCCCGGGCCCTGGCCGAGGCTCGGACCGGGCTCGAGACGGTGCGCTCCTACCCTGGCCGCCTCGGCTGGGCCGCCAGCGTCATGCTGGACCGCGCCGCCCGCAGGGACGAGCTCGACGACGCCACCTTGGTCATCTTGTCCTGGGCGGGGCGGCCCGACCCCCGCCCACCCGGGCGGCGGACCGACGCCGGTGGGGCCACCGTCTACCAACGCCCGCTCCCCGGGCTCGGCCTCGCAGGAGCGTGACCGCGCCCGGCCACCGCTGGGTGGCCGGCCTTCCGGCCGCGACGCTGCGGGAGCTGGCCGCCCTCGCCGAGCGCCGGGAGCGCACGGAGTTCGTCGACCCCGACCGGGCCGCGGCGGAACTGGCCGACATGCTGGTCGCCGGCGACCGGCCGGCCATCGGCTGGTACCGCCGGCACCTGGGCTCGGTTCCGCCGGGTCAGGCAGCGATGAGCACGACGGCGGAGAGGCTGGATTCAGCGACGCCGACCACGACGCGCTGCATCGACGCGGGCGGCGAAGTCACGGGGGCTGACCACCGGGATGCCCCGCCAGGGCGTCATGTGGAGGAGGTCACTGTCGTTCGAGACGATGAGGACCGCCTGACTGGCGAGAGCGAGCTCCAGGATCCGGTTGTCCTCATGGTCGTCACAGTCGGTGACGGCTTCGTCGGGTTCAACGACCCCGCCCGCGGACCTCTCTGCGATCTCGACGAGCACGTCCAGGTAGTCCTCGATGTATCGGGCGGCCCATTCGAAACCACCCTGGCTTGCCGGACCTTCGAGCACTCTTTCGATGTTGGTGAGCACGTGGGGACTCAGCCAGAGGCTGAATTCGACAGCATCGTTGACGATCCCGACGCAGTCGGCCGCGTAGTGACCCGAGGTCGGGGGAGGGCTCGGCCACGACTCGAACGAGTCCTGCCCGGTGACCACCGCATCGATGAAGACGTTGACGTCGAAGACGACCGGTTGGGCCGGTCTCTCCTCGCTCACCCCCCCGCTCGGCGGGCAAGGACCCGCTTCACCCGATCGCTGATCTCGTCGGGCGAGACGCCAAGGTCGCTGCTGCGCTTGGCTCCGTACGCCTGGATCGAGCGAAGGCGCTGGGCCCGGTCTGCGACCTCCATCCGGTCCATGGCTATCCGCAGGAAGGCGCTCCGGTTCCCGCCGCCGAAGACCTCCACGAGATGGTCGAGGCGGGATTGCTCGGTCTTGGGGATGGAGAAGCCGACGGTGACCGAACGGCTGCGGCTGGCTTTGCTGGTGGTGCTCACACCGTGAGCATACAAAACATGCAATCTAGATGCAACCCCAGGTAGTAGATTAGTTTGATCCTGGCGGAACCCCCTTTGGCGTGCAGCGCGAAGGTGTGGTCCGTGGGTCAGGCCGTAGTCAAGTGCTCGTTTTGCGGTCGGGACCGCGCCGGAGGGGTCGCTGGCCCGAAGGGCGTCCACATCTGCCCCGACTGCATCGATTTGACCTATCAGATTCTCCACGGGCCACCCCTCACCGATGCCTGCACGTTCCCGTCAGATCCAAACTGACCCACCCAACCCCAGGCCATCGGCCCGATCCTGGCCGGGGTCCAAGGGAGTCCCTAGCATCTTGCCCGGCACTGTCATGAGGACGAGGACGTTGCTGTCGCATCAGTAGCCGGCCGGGAGCAGGGACGCGAGGGCCCCGAAAAGGCCCCAGAGACAGATCAGCCCGACCACCCCGGCCGTGGCGCACGTACAGACGCGCCAGAGCCGGCGTCCTGTCGTCCGCCAGGCCACCACCGCGACGACCGCCAAGGCGGCCAGCAGCGCCCCCCAGCCGAACACCGACCACCAGCTCCGCCCACCGGGCTCGGGCGGCGCGGGCGCTCGGTGGGCGGGGGGCTTTGGGTCCGCAGTCGACGACACCACAGGCACGGGCGCCGGTCCAGCGGGGGCGGACGAAGAGGCGAGTTGGGCCCGCACCACGAGACGGGTGGCGGCCGAGTACCGCGGGTTGCATGTCGTGAGGGTCAGCCACGAACCGGGCCCGAACGGGCCCGCCACGGCCACGTCGCTCGGGGCCACCACCATCTGGGCGGTCACCAGGTACCGCCAGTCGTGGCCGGGCACCGACAGCACGATGACGTCACCAGGTGAGAGCTCGTTCAGGTTGTAGAAGGGGTGCGCGTACGTTGTGCGGTGCCCGGCGATGGCCACATTCCCGGGCTGTCCGGGGAGCGGCGACATCGGGTAGTGCCCCGGCCCCTCCCGCAAATCGGCGGTCTCGGTGCCCTCGACCACGACCATGTCCAAACCGATCCTGGGGATGACCAGTCGGACCACCGGATCCCCGTTCGCGAGGGCCGGCCAGACGAACGGCCCGTTCGGGGTTGCCGCTCTTGGTTCGGTCGTCGGGCTGCTCGCCGTCGGCGCCGTCGGGACCTCATAATGCCTGTCCAGCGCCGTGGAGAGCCGCGTCTGGGCCGCGTGCTGGCCCACGGCGGTCCCCCACACCAGGTACGCCCAGAACGCCAACACCAGGAGTCCGGCGACCAGGAGGAAGGTGCCCACCCCCCAGAGCACACGGCGCACCCGGGCGCGCCTGGACGGCACCCGTGCAGCCCGCTCGACCATGCCGCCTGCCTACGGTCCGAGGAGCGGTGCCCGGCGACTCACGCCGGGACCCCGAAGTGCGACATGGCCAGCCGGTACGCCTCGTAGGTGTCCTCAGAGGGGGAGGCCCCCGGCGCCAGCTCCTCGATCATCGCCTCGCATGCCCGCATCTCGCGCTCGACCCATGCCGCGTTGCCCGTCATACCCCCACACGTGATGGAGAGCCGGTACAGGAGCTCGTTCCACTCACCGAGCATCCGGGCCTGGTCGATGGCCCACCGCGCCCCTCGGGCGTCCCCACGCCCGGCGAGGATCGGCGCCAACATGCACGCGGCGTCGGTCGCCGCGTCCTCGGCCACCGGCGCGTAGGCGTCCCACCAACTCCAGCCCATCTTGGTCTGACTGGCCGGCTTGCCCTCGATGAGCTCGAGGGCCGGTCGCAGAACACGGAGCCGCTCGTCAGGATCCTGGGTCGCCCGGGCGATCCTCACCGCTTCTTGGAGGCGGCCAAGGTCCGTTGTCACCTCGTCGCTCACCCGGTAGCCGCCCTTGGTGGCCACCGGCAGGTGCGCTGGGCCCACCCAATCCCGAAGCCCGGTGGCCACGAGCCGGAGCGTCGCCACCGCCCCCTCTCTGTCGCCCGTGGCCAGTGCCTGTGCCCGGGCCTCGTAGGTCGGCACCCGGCCCCCCTTAAGCGCCAGGTAGGCCAGCAGCTCCACCGACCGTGCTTCCCGGTTCTCCGGCGGGTCCCCCCCCGCCCCCTCGACCCGGGGAGACGGCACCAGCACCCGGACGTCGATCGGGCCCGGGGCGGGGAAGGCGACGCCGCCGACCTCAGGCTCCGCGCTCGCCCCGTCGGTCGGCTCGGAGGGGTCGACCGGTTGGGCCGTCGAGTTCGCCAGCAGCTCCTCGAGCGCCGCCGCCTGCTCGGCGCTGAGCGACGCCGGCACCAGCTCGAGGCCGAACGGCTGGAGGACCGTCCGCCCCTCCTCGCACTCCAACCACGCGTCGCTGGGCGCCGCGTCAGCCAGGGTGACCGCCCCGATCCGGCGGCGCGTCACTTCGTCGAGGGCGCTCGGGTCCCCGAAGAACAGCACCCGCACCCGCTCGACCGTCTCGGCCGGATCGCCGATCCAGCCGGCCTCTTGGCTCACCCGCTCGAGGTCCTCGGTCACGGTCAGGGAGGTGTCGGCCCATTCCCAGGCGGACGCCACAACTCGCATGGCGGCGACCACCTCGGTCGCCTTCGCTCCGGTCACCGCCAGCACCCCGCCCGGCTCGACCGGCACTAGGTACGTTCCCTCGGCACTCTCTCCTGCAGGCACCAGGGCGGGAAGCCAAGGTTCCCCGTCATCGGCGCCGGGCAGCGCGGCGAAGTCGACATCGCTCGGGAGGACCCATGCGTACCCGTCGGCCTCCGAACGGAAGGCCCCGGGGGCGGTGTCCCTCGCCTCGTCGAGGATCAGGGCCAATCCGTCGGGCCCGATCCGCACCAACCGCGTCCGCGGCGCGTCGTCCTGGTCGAGCCCGATCGCGTGGGTCAGGTGTGAGAGTCCCAACCCGAGCATCGTCAGCGCCGGCAGGGCCTCGAAGGGCACCACGTCGGCTCCCACAGCCTCGGCCCCTTCGCTTGGCGTCGGCGTCTCCTGTCCGGGGAGACGCCCGAGGCGTGCCCAGCGCCGGTTCCACCGGACCCGGCGGGCAAGGACCGCGGCGCACAGGGCCCCGATGCCCAGCCCGACCAGTTCGGGCAGCCACAGGTAGTGGCCGGCGCTTCGGTGCGCGGCCACTCGGGGGTCCATCGACTCGTCATGGTGCTTGGCGGCCTGTTGGGCGTCGGCGGCGGCCGCCGCCAGCGCGCTGGCCGGAGCCGACGCTCGGGCGATTGCCGGGCCTGGGACCGGCATCGTCGTCGAGGGCGTTGTCGCCGCACCGCCCCCGGCGCCCGACGGCGCTGGGGTCGAAGGGGCCGCCACTGGTGCGGCCAACGGTGGGGCACGATGGGCAGCTGTCGGCGCCGGGGCGGGGTTCGGTGCGGCCACCGACGCGGGGGCAGGGGCCGCTGCGGGAGCTGGTGCGGCGGCCGGGGTGTCGAGGGTCGGGGCGCTCAGTTGCCACCCGGGGTAGATGAGGTTCGGGTCCGTGAAGCGCAGCCCGTCGTTCATGACGTGGCCGAGGTTCGCGTTGGCGAGGAGCTCCCAGTCGGCCCCACTGCCGTACAGCTGCTCGGCGATCGTCCACAACGACTGGCCTTCTTGCACCGTCACCACGGTGGCAGGAGCGGAGGCCGGTGGCGGGGCCACGGCCGGTATCGCGGGAGCGGTCGGCGCCGCGGGCGTCACCGCCACCGGCCCCATGAGGTGGGACGGGGCCGCCGCGGTGACCGTTGGTGCCGTCCGGGCCGCCACCGGCACGGGCGTCGCCCCGCCGGCCGCCGCTCCGCCCCACAGCGTGCTGATGACCAGGCACGCCCCGGCCAACTTCACCGCCAAGCGATTGATGTAGCCCGGGGCGCGGGTGACGGTTCCGTGGTCGCGCAGCTGGGCGATCGTGGCCCGGACCAGGAGCACCACGTTGGCCGCCCACAGGAGCCACACGATCACCACGATGAGGTCGAACACACCGCGCTCGCCGAATACCTGGTGCGTCGTGAACGGCTGAGGAACAGGGACCCCGACCACGACGGCCAGGACCAGGGGGAGGGCGAGGACGATGATGGCGACGGCCAGCAGCGTCACTGCCGCCTTGGCCGCGCGGCGAAGGAGGTGGGGTTGGGTGCGGGTGGGCATCGGCGGAACCTCCTTGCTCGAATCAGTTCGATGGGTAGGCGATGGAGAGGCTGTAGGAGACGTTGGTCTGATCCGGCGGGATCTCTGCGAAGTCAACGGTGGCCGAGCCGGCGTTGCAGGTGGCGGACACGGTGAACCCCGTGCCGCCCTGTTGGCTGCTCGAGCCGCCGCTGGCGCAGTTGACGGACAGGGAGAGGGAGTTGCCCCCCGACCAGGTGCCCGTCGCACTCACCACTCCGCCGGTCGTGCTGACGCTGTAGGACGCCGACACCACCCCCGGGCCCGAGCCGAAGGTCCCGGGGTCTGTCTGTGTGGCGATGTGGGGGGCGACGTAGGCCGGGGCGGTGGTCGTGGTGGCAATCTGCGGGGCGGTCGCGGGCAGGCTGGTCGCCGGAGGGGTCGTCGGTACCGCCACGACGACCCTGGGTGTGGTGGTGGCTGGCAGACCTGAAGTTGTGGTGGTCGTCGTCGGCGGGTCCACGGTGGTGGTGGTCGCCGGGAGGGTGGTGGTCGTGGCCGCGACCTTCGGCGGGGCCACTCCGGCGGCGCGGGTGATGGGATTGCGGGATATGAGCCTCGGGTCGTGGAACAAGAACAACACCACCAGCACCAACCCGATGCACAGGCAGACGGCCAGGGTCGGTCCTTCGATGAGGGATCGCTTCTGGCCCTCGGGGGCCTCGTCCTCGCCTACGCCACCAGGCATTGCTCCGCCCGTTCGCGCCGCCACTGGATACTGCCCCGGGTGGTCCCGGCCATGGCGGCCACTTCGTCGAGGGAGTACCCGTAGACCCGGGTGAGGCAGATCGTCGCCGCCGAGGCCGGATCCAGACCGAGGCGGGCGGGGTTGCCGAGGGCGACGGCCAGTTCCTCGAGGTCGCTGCGGTCGGGGGCGGCGGGCACCCGGTTCGTTAGGACGTCGAGGCCGATCAGCCGGCGGCGCTCCGTCTCGGCGGCGAGTGCCTGGCGCCGCATCCGGCACCGGACGGCCGAGAGGACGTCGGGCCCGGCGTAGGGCCGGTCGGAGCCGGCCCACTCGTCGAGGACCGTCCAGAGCATCACCACCGCCTCGTTGAAGCAACCGTCGAGATCGCCCCAGTGCGCCTGCAGGCCACCCAGGGCCCGCACCACCCGGGTGAGCCCGGGGTAGAGCGTCTGGACGAGTGCCCGGGCGATGACGGGATGTGCCCGCGACGAGTGGAGCATGGCGGCGACCACCGGGGCCTTTCGGTCATGGTGCAGCCGGTCGTGCTGGACCAGGTCGACGAGCTCCCCGAGGTCCGCACACCCGAGGGCTGCCACCACGGGCTCTCGGGCGGCCAGCGCCTCGAGGGCCTGGCGAGAGTCGGCCGAGTGGGCGATCGCCCGCCATTCGGCATGGAGCTGTTTGCAGATCAGGCTGGATCCCATCCCTCCACCGTGAGGGGGGAGGATTCCTAAAACCCTTCCAAAGACCATTCCTAAACCGGCTACAGGCAGGTATTTCTTGGTTTGTAACCCATCAGTTCGCCTTCCGGGAGGCCTGATCGAGCGGGCACGCCGGGGGTGACCACACCCGTACCGAAGCGCCTGCCGGGCTACCGGTTGCCGCCGGCGTGGGCGGCTTCCCGGGGGGGTTACTCCCCATCCAGGATGTCGTCGCCCGGGAGATCCAGAGCCCCATTGGCGACCCGGCCCTCTGTCGTCGTGGCGACCTGGAATCGGCTGGGGCGGTCGCCCGTCACCCCCGAACCGGAGCAGACGGTCCCACCGAAGTGCACGCACAGGGCCAGAACAAGTCCCCCGGTGATCGCGACCTCCCCCCCAGGTCGTCATGGCCGGCTCAGTCCGACCCGAAGAAGGGGACGCCCAGGGCGTACACGGCGCCGTCGGAGCCCGCCAACCAGTACCCCGACCCGGTGGGTGGGGTGGCGATGGCCACCACGTTGCTGACGTGGACGCCCAGGCCCGGCAAGGATCCGACGAAACCGGCGTCACCGAAGGCGAACACCCCGCCGTCGGAGCCGACCAGCCAGTAGCCCCCGTCGTCCGGCGTCGGGATGATCCCGACCACGTTATTGATGTGGATCCCGAGGCCGGGCAGGGATCCGAGGTAGCCGGCGTCGCCGAAGGCGAACACCCCGCCGTCGGAGCCCACCATCCAGTACCCCTTGCCCGAGACCGTCGGGACCACGCCGACCACGTTCCTGACGTGGACACCCAGGCCCGGCAGTGACCCGACGAAGCCGGCGTCCCCGAAGGCGAACACGCCGCCGTCAGAGCCGGCCATCCAGTAGCCGTCGCCGTCGGCGGTGGGCACCAGGCCGACGATGTTGGACACCTGGACACCGAGGGCGGGCAGCGAACCCTCCATTCGAGCGTCGCCGTAGTTGAAGATGCCACCGTCTCCCCCGACCATCCAATAGCCGCCCCCGTCGGCGGTGGTTTGCATGTGGACGATCGGCCGGGCCAGGGCGAGCCCGTTTGCTGCCCCCCGGAAGGAGGCATCCCCATGGACCGAGATCGCACCCTCGGCGTTCGCCAGGTAGTAGCCCTGACCGTCACCCGAGCTGGCGATTGTTGTCACCGGCGCGGGCAACGGCGAAGTGGGGGCGGAACCCGCCGCGTATTGTGGGCCGTAGCAACTCCAGTTGATGCCGGTGGCATAGGGCGCGTTCAGGCCGGCGGCGATCGGCTGCTGCGGGAATACATTCTGTGCCGGGTAGGTCCCCTCAGAGTCCGTCACGCTCGTGATCGTGCCACCGGACTGCGTGTAGACGTTGTTCTCGGCAAGTTCCACTTTCTGGCGATTCTGGCCAGCCTGCCAAGAGGGCTGGTCGACGTTGTACTGGAGCTCCACGACGTACAAGGTTCCATTCGACGCGCACGCCGAGCCGACAGCCATTTCAGTAGGAGCGGCGGCCAAGACCGCACCAGCGTGGCCGTAGGAGTGCATCACAACATCATCAATGCTCGCGGTGTTCGCCGCGGAAGCGGCAAATCCACCGGAATTGTACGAATAGCCAACGGGCTGGGGGCCTCCGTAGTCGGCGAGCGTGTTGTTGGCCGCTTCCCACTCCGCTGCCGCTTGCACGGTTTGCTGCGCTCCCGAGGCGGGCCCGAGTGCCGCCAGCGCCGTGTTGACCCCGTTGTACAGGTAGTCCCGGGCGCTTTGGGCGCGCTCGACGTTGATCCGCGCCGCCATGTCCGCCGCGGCTCCGGACTCGACCGCTGTGGGAGGGGTGTACGGGCACTGTGGGCCGGGGCACTGAAGCGTGAGAATGGCCCTTGGTTTGGCCGCGCCGGAGTGGCCCGGGTTACCGAGAACCGCAGCGGAGGCGGCAGCAAAGAGCACCAGGGCCATCCGGCCGACGCGCTGCGGATCAGCACCCTTGGCCGGTCGCGTGTTCGTACTCATCGCTCTGCTCGCAGCGTAGGCCTCTGGTGTGACGGGCATGGTGACCTCTCGAGAGCTACGGACCCCGCTACCAGGAGTGACATCAAGCCTGTGCCGGTGACCGTGGGTGTCGGGCCGCTGGGGCTACGTGGGCCCTTCGGCGGTTGCGGGATTCCGCCCGGCCCATTGCTGCCGCCGCCCTCTTCGTCCGGTCCCTCACGGCGGCGGCGGGTGGCCAGCATGATCACGAGGCCCAAGAGGGCGGTCGCTGCTCCGCCGTAGACGAGGAACCCGGACGGTCCGCCGGTGAATGGCAGCACGGGGGGGGCAGTGGGTTGCTCCGGCAGGGCTATGGTCGCTGCCGCGGTGGTCATCGTGGTTTTCACCACAGCCGTGCAGTGCCACCCGGTGTCCGGCTGGTAGCCGGCGGGCGCGGCGACTTCGTGCATGCACCAGCTGTAGCCAGCGGGTACCGACCAATCGACCATTCCCTGTGCGTTCGTGGTGGCCGTCCCGTAGTACCAGTCGCCGGCGGGGACCGGGTAGCTGTTGGGGTTCGCTGTCGCCGTCCAACCTGGCGGCGGCGTGTTCTGGCCGACCAGCTCATAGGTGGCGTTAGGTACCAGGTCGTTCGGGTTGGTCGAGTTGAATTTCCGGCCGTACACCTGCACCATTGCCAGCGTTTCGGGGATAGCCACCGTTGTAGCTGAGGCCGGCGAGCTGGCTGTCACAACCGGAGTGCAGTAGAGACCCGGGTCCAGTACGTAGTTCAGCGGGGCCGTGACTTCTTTGTAGCAATAGGCATACCCCGCCACCACGGTGAAGGGCAGGTTTCCGTTGGCCCCCGTGGTGCCCCTGGCCCACCAGGTATCGCCCTGCTCGGGTGTTACGTTCGCCGGGGCGGGTAGGTTCGGCGAGCCCGACGGGGGGCCCTGGCCCTCGACGTAGAGGTCGTAGACGGCGTCGGGGATGACCGTCGACGGAGAAGCGGCGTTGAACTTGTGGGCGGTGATGGTGATCGGCTGCTCCTGGTCGGTCACCGTCACGTTGGCGGCGACCGGAGGTGTCGTCGTGAGCCCCTGCATTAATCCTTGTGTGCACACCTCGTCGGGGTTCAGCACGTAGTTCGGTGGGGCCTGCACCTCCAGGTAGCAGTAGCGGTAGCCGGGGAACTGCAGGGGGAACGTGGCCACGCCGGTGCTGTTCGTGGTCGCCCGGGCCATCCACGTCTGCCCTGGGGTGCTCCTTGTCCCGGGCGCGGTCGGGGCGTTGACGGGGGGACCCTGCCCGTTGTCGATCCGGTAGAGGTCGTAGACCGCGCCGGCGAGCCGGGTGCTCAGGCTCTGCGCGTCGACCTTGGTCAGCGTGGGTTGGGCGGACTCACCGGGGTCGGTCACGGTGATGGGCTGGGAGCCTTGCGCATTGTCGGCGGTGAAGCAGCCGTTCGCACCAGCAACGAGACCGGGCGGGGCGGTCACCTCGAGCCAGCAGTACGGCTGGCTAGAGATGAGCACCGAGGGCGTCGTGCAGTTGCCGGACTTGTCCGTCGTGCAGGTCGTCACCACCGGGCCGCCGGGTGTGGAGCCCGACGTGACGTTGATCACGGCCCCGGCCAGGATCACCGTCTGGGGGTTGTAGTTGCCGGTCGGCACCTTGTGGAAACTGACCGGCACGAGCAGGTGGTCGGTAAAGGGCTGCGTCACGCCGCCGGCAGGTGCGAGCGTGAAGGTGGCAATCGGCGGGGGTGTTGGCAGGTAGTAGCCCGGCGGAGCCGTCTGTTCGATCGCCTCATAGTTGCCGGGCAAGTATTCGGTCCCGTCGTTGGCCGGAGGCGAGCACGTGCCCGACGCGTTGGTCGTGCACGTCCCGAGATCCACGTTGTAGGTGCCGTTATTGGCGCTGTCATAGCGGATATCGAAGATGGCTCCGGGCAGCGCCGTGGCCGTTGCGGCGTCGGTCTTTGACAAGGTGATGGTGCCGGGCTGAGTCTGGTCAGCGGCCGACGTGGTCGTCGTCGCGTGGCCCTTCGCCACCTGCACGTCGAACGGGGCCACGGCCGTGTACCCGGCGGGGACGGTGGTTTCCACCAGGTGGTACTGGCCCGGAATCAGACCGGTGAGGGTGTTGGTGTGCCCGTTGGCACCGACGGTGAGCGTCCCAACGGCAGCGGTCGATGGGGCGGGCCCGGTCACGGTGAACTGGGCGCCCGCAACGGCCCAATAGGCGGTGTCGTTGCCGCTCTTGGTGAGTGACAATGACCCCAGGAAGTAGTCGGCGAAGGTGACGCTGGCGGTATTGGTTGCACCGGGTTGGAGGTACACGGTCTGGACGGCGGTCGAAGGGTCCAGCCAGTAGCCCGGGGGTGCGCTGGTTTCGGTGATCTGGTACCAGCCAGCAAGCCAGCCACCAGATGTGTTCTGCGTCGGGGGTTGGCAGGGACCGGTGCCGTTGGTCGTGCAACTGCCGAGGTCCTGGTCGTACGTGCCGTTGTTGGCCGTCGAGAACTTGAAGTCGAACGTGGCGCCGGCCAAAGGTTGGTTCGTCTCGGCGTCGACTTTCGCCGCACCGAGTTGCGCGGGAATCGCTGGCTCCGCGAACGCTCCCGAGAAGTCGGCCACGGTGGTGGCCGCCGGTGGTGGGAAGACGGTTACAACCTGCGTGGGCGCCAGACTGTAACCCGGTGGTGCCGCGACTTCGACCACGGCATATTGCACGCCGGACGGCACGGTCAACAGGTTCACTGATGGCCCAGCGTTCCCGTTGCTGTCCGTTGTCAGGGTGTCCAAGACGTTGCCGAATCCGTCTTTGATTTGGAACACCGCGCCGCCGGGTCCGTAGTACGCACCGTCTGGCACTGACTTCTGGATGGCGATGTTGCCGAACTCTTGCGTCTGGCTTCCGCTTGCAACCCCGCCGAAGCTGATGCCCAGTCCTTCGCTCGAGCCGGACACGAGCATCACCTGGCCGCCGGAGCCGCCGGGCGCCCCGTAGGTGGGCGGCGCCGTGCCGACGGCCCCACCCACCACGTTGATGTTCTGTGCCGAGAACACACCGCCGAAGGTGGGCGGGACGCCGTTGATGTTCCAGGTGAAGGAGATTTGGCCGGCGCTGTTGGTGGTCGGTGCCAACCAGACGAAGTTGGATACCTGGTTGGCCGCCGGGCCGCCGATGGGCGGTGAGGTTAACTGGAGGCCACTGACCCCGTTCCCCGTGGCGGAAGTCACCGTGATCGTCCCGTTGTAATTCGTGTTGATCCCGAAGGTGGAACCGCTCGGCGGGTTCATGTCGAGGCTGATGGTCCACGGCCCTGCGTACGTGTTGATCCACGAATTGATGGAGGACACGAGGGCGGCTGGCCCCTGGGACGCCGGCGGGGTCACACCGCCGACCGATGCGTAGGCGACTTGGGCGATGGCGGCCACGGTGTCGTTCACCGACCACCCCGGGTATCCCGAGCCCTGGTATTCCTCGGCGAAGTAGGCGAGGGCGGCCACCTCGCCGTTGGTGTAGCCACCACCAGCGCCGGGGTACGGCACGGGCGAGTACTGATCGTTGGGAATCTGGTCGGGTCCGGCCGCCCCCGGCTGGATGCAGTACGCGTAGCCTGCGACGTTCTGGAGGGTGTACGCCCCGCCCCAGTGCTGCCCGGCACCTTGGGGACCGTTCCCGGGCCCGAAACTGTTGGCCGCCGACGCCGGCAGGGAGGGAGCGAGCACCGAACTCACTCCGAGCCCGGTTGCCGAGACACCCAGCGTCGTGATGACCGCCGCCACCGCCCGGATGACTCGTCGCACCGTCTCCGACCCTCCTCTGTGGGCCATTTGGGCCCGTCGAAAGGAAACGGTCGGCGCCGAGGGCGCGCTGGCGGGAAGAATCTTCCTTGGGTCCCCCCCCCAACTATTGCCAGCTCGCCCGACCGAAGTCGGCCAACCTGACTACCCACGAATGCGATTACCGCACGTTCCTCCTGGTGAGAGGTTACTGCATAGCCCTTGGGGATGGCTGACCGGGATCAGCGCTTTCGGAACACCCAGGCGCCTGCCGGTTCGCCGCGGACGACCTTTCTGTCACATCATTCGCCGGATCGTGCCGTAGGTGATTCCATGACCATCAGGCGATTCCGGGCAGGAGTCCCCACCCTGGACGATTCCTCCGTGACCTTCTTGGACCCCAGCCATCGCTCCCTCTCGGCCTCTCGTTACTGGTCTCAAGCAGCGATCAGGGCCCTTCGGTTTGTCGCCTGGTCGATCGCGGCGACCGCTCGAGCCGATGCGCCGGTGGCTTCGATGATCTCCTCCCCGTCCGGCCGGTTCCCTCTCGGTGGCGTTGGCAGGTAATCCTCAGCATCCACACCCCGCTGAGCTGCCCTTGGAAAGGTTTGTGGAATCATCCAGTCGGGGTAGCGGGTCTGGGAGTTGGCCGTTCCCATTCGGCACCGCTTGCTCCCGACCGTCGGCCGCTACACCCCCGCTGAGCTGCCCTTGGAATGGTTTCATCACAGGTGGGGAGCGGGGTCTGGAGGCGGGGGGCAGTCGGACAACCGATTGGCTTGTTATTTCCGGGCTGCAAATATCGGGTCAGCGATGATTGTGACAGCCACGTCACAGCCCATCCGTATCATCGAAAGGAACATCCACTCGAGTCCATCGCGAGCGAGCGCCAGGGAACGAGGGGGCAGGGGAGCGAGAGGGACAGGTATGGGAATCGGGTGGGCCAGTTGAGCTCGATGGAGATCAGCCCCCAGGGGGGCTACCTGGCTAAGACGTGTCCCGAAGCGATTCAGCTCAACATCCTCCGGCCGGAAGCGCCACTCCCGACGTCCCCTTTCATGCAGATGTTGGCGGAGGAAGGTATCGCCTTCGAGGCTCGAATCTTCGAGTCGCTGCGATCATCGGTCGTAGGAGCCGTTGTCGTCGACCGCGAGCAGCCTCGGGAGAGTCGGGAGGAGGAGACAAAAGGGGCGATGACCGACGGGGCGGTCCTCGTCATCGGTGGACGCCTCCCGATCGACGACGCCCATCACCGAGTCGGCGAGCCCGACCTGCTGGTCCGGGTGGGGGAGGATCCCAAGCCGAGCGGACGATGGGCTTATGCGGCGGTGGACGTCAAGCACCATCACGTCTTCAATGATGTCCCTCCCGCCGACGGCTCGCTGTCCGTTGAGGGCCTCTGGGAGATGGATGGGAGTGACGAAGACGGCTCGAAGCGCTGGCGTGGGGACGATCTCCTGCAGTTGGCGCACTACCAGCGGATGCTCGAAGCCTTCGGATATGGGTCCCCCGCTGGGCCGCGGGGCGGCGTCATAGGTTCCGAGGCGCGGGTCGCCTGGTACGACCTCGATACCCCCCATTGGCGGGACTCCGGCTACGTCGAACCCCCGCCGGTCGGCCCACTCACAACCATGGAGCTCTACGACGTCGAGTTCGAGCACCGCCTGGCCGTCCTCCGAGCAGCCCATGCCCACATGGCTGATCCGACCGTGCCGCTGCTGGCCGAGCCGATCAGGATCGACGCTTGCCCGCAGTGCCCATGGCGCAACTGGTGCTCCGGGCACTGGGAGGAGACCGCCGACCTCAGCCTCATCATGAAACTGTCCAAGCGCCGCCAGCATCAATCGTGCGGCGTTACCGACCTCTCCGGCCTGGCGAGCCTCGACCACCGCACCGCCCGTCTGCTGGCCGGCGGCGTCGATGTGCCCGACTTCATCAAACGGGCCGGAGACGTTGACCCGGCGACGCCGGTCGCCCAGGTGATCCCACGACGTCGTCGCCAGGTCGCGCGATTGGTGGCAGAGGGCATCGAGACGGCCGGGGATGCCGACCGGCTGTGTGCGCGGACGCTCCGCCACCACAAGGTCGCCCTGGGTGGCCTGCCGGACCAGATCGACCAAGCCCGGATACGCCTCGGACAACATCCCGCCTACCGGCGACGGGGTGCCGAATCCTTCGACGTGCCCCGGGCCGACGTTGAGATCGATGTCGACATGGAGAACGTCCGGGAGGGCGTCTACCTCTGGGGGGCCCTGGTGACCGAGGCCTACCGCCAAGAGGTGTCTCAGGAGTATGTGCCATTTGCGTCGTGGGAGCCAGATATCGCGGTCGGGGAGCTCGACGCCTTCTCGAGGTTCTGGGGTTGGCTCACCGGGCGTCGGGCCGAAGCGACTTCGGAAGGTCGCACGCTTCGCGCCTACTGCTACAACAAGGGCGCGGAAAGCACCCAGATGCGCCGGCTCTCCGCACGGTTGGGCCTCGACGACGAGGTGGACGAGTTCCTCGGTTCGGACCAGTGGGTGGACCTCCTCGAGGTCGTTCGCACCCACCTCGTCGTCGCCACCGGGCGCGGATTGAAGACCATCGCCCCCATCGCCGGCTTCCATTGGCGTAGCGAGGACGTGGGCGGGGACCATGCGATGGTCCTCTACCAGACGGCGGTCATCGACCCCGACCGCGAACGCAGGACCGAAGCCAGGCGCTGGATCGTCGAGTACAACGAGGACGACGTTCGCGCCACCTTAATCCTTCGGGAATGGCTCGACGGGGAGGCCCGCTTCTTGCCGTCAGTCGCCGACCTTGAGCCTGATTGAACGCCGAAAGACCCACTGGTCGAAGCTCGGTAGCCGCATTGGTCAACGTCGGATCGAGAAGCTGGAGCGGGACCCTGTTACGCGGTGAGGTGCTGGGCGAGGAACGACAGCGAAGCTGGCTCCTGTGAGGTGAAGAAGGCGCCGGTGTGACAGCCGTTAGCGAAGACGACGTCAGCCCCAGGCGGCAAGACCCGGGCCAATGCTTCGACGCCCTGATGAAAAGGGTCGGAATCGCCCGATGCGACTCTGACCGGCGTGGCCGCCAGCGCAGCGGCGTGAGTGACGGCGTCGTTTGCAGTGAAGGCGTCCGCAGAGGCATAAGCCCCCGCATTTGCGCTACGCGCCTGGTCGTAGCTGGTCCAGATAGCCGGGCTGATCGCGGCGACCGCATCAATGAGATGCGGGTACCTTTCAGCAAGTAACAGCGCTCCGTAGCCGCCCATCGAGATGCCCATCACGCCGATGCGTTGCGGCGGTTGCCCGAGGCCCATCCGTTGGCATAGCGGGACTAGCTCGTCAATAACCATAGCCATGGGGTCGTCGCCGGGATGTGGGTTCCAGTACCCGCCGCCGCCATCGACGGTCACGATCGCCATCGGGGCAAGCAGGTCGCCGTCGACGTGAAGGGCCATCGCCTGAGCTGGCGACATTCCCGCGACGGCGTTGGTGTGGTTCCCGCCAAACCCGTGGAGCATCACCACGAGAGGCAGTGTTCTGCCTGGCTTGTGTCCCGGTGGGTAGGCGATCGTGTAGCCGACCGCCCGGTTGCGAGCGTGGGAGTAGAAGTTGCCCGAGATCGAAGGACCCAAGGGCGAGAAAGTGAGCGCTGGATTCGCTACCGAGCAGGCCCCGTCGAGCTGGTTGAGCAGTTGCTTGCCCGGGAGTACGCCGTGAGAAACCAGCTCGAGCCCCGTGGCTCCAGCGACGATGACCGTGGTGGCGCCGCCCAGCCCAAGAGCGAGGAATCGCCGACGGGTCCACCTTTGTGCGCGATCTTCCCTGCCCTCCGGAGCCGGAGTGCTGCCCTCTTGCCCATCCATCTGAAGGGTCGAATTGAACGGGTTGGCACCGGCCGAAGTGGGGAGGTCCATGATCGGCGGGGGGCGGTCAGCCGGGAGGAAGCAGAAGCCCGCTACGTCGGGCCCGGCTGATGGCCCGATACGCGACGGCAAGCGCCATCGCCATCGCCGTGAGCCCGGCGACATCGATCGCTCCCGCGTGGAAAAGGTTCCTCGGACCTGGCCCGCCGTCGATGACCCACAATCCCGACCCACCGAGGAACCCGATCATCACGACCACCGCAATGCTTGCAAGCCTTCCTTCATAGCGAAGGACCCGGCGGGACAGTTCAAGACGCCGAACGGTCTTCGCCGCTCCCACCACGACGCAGGTCATTGCGAGCGGGCTGACCACCATCCAGGCGATCTCAGCGGGAGGGAATGCGGCCAGAGCGCCCGGGTGGACCCAATAGGAAGAGACTGACAGGGTCGAGGCCCACGTGAAGGCGGCTAGGCCACCGGGAACGAGGCCCTGATGCGCCCAGGGATGGCCCCCGGTTCCAGGCCAGCCATTCCCGAAATGCCGGCTGCCAATGATCAGGACCGTGGCACCCACGACGAAGAGCAGGGAAGGGCGAACCAATCCGCCACCCTCGCGCCGGAGAAAACGGACGAGTATGTGCCATGCGATCGGAAGCGCGGCAATCGCCGTCAGCATTACGAAGATCAGCAGCATGACGGACATGACAGCCTCAGCCATTGTCGTACCTTCAGCGCTCGGCTGCGACCACTGCCAGCCGATCGTGAGCTGCGACCAGATGGCGATCCCGAATCCCAAGAAGACGGCCAGGGCACACCCGAAGGACGCCAAGCCGGCCCGGGCCTGGTCGTTGCCTTCCACGATCTGCCCCGCAAGTCCGGTCTTGGTGAGCCTCGTCATGAGTCCGTGCCACGCCACGTCCACGCTGCGCCGCCACGACCGGGGTCGTTCGGAGAGCTCCGAGGTGAGGAGCTCAGCGAACTCGTCGCCGTACCGGAGCCGCCAATCCTTTGGATACCAGCGGAGGAGGTGCTCAGCGCTACGAGCCGGAGTCTCGGGTGCCTGGATCACGCCGCCCCCCAAGTCCCAGCCAGTCGCCGAAGTCCGAGGTCAGCCACCCGACGTTGGTCCGCGAGGTGCGCTCGGAGCGCCGTAGCCCCGCCCGCCGTCAGTTGGTAGGGCCGGCGCCGATCCTCGCTCGCAAGCGCCTCGATGAGCCCCTGCGATTCGAGCCGGCTGAGGGCTTCATAGAGCGTGCCCGGAGCCAGGCGGACACCGGAAAAGGCCTCGATGTCCTTGGTGAGCGCATAACCGTGCTTGGGACCCTCCGCCAGGCTCGAGAGGATCAGGGTCGCCGGACCTGCGTACCGACCGAACGTGGTGAGCGGTTCCGACGGCGTCGAGGGCCGGTCGGCGTTCTTCGACTTGGCCACGACTGTCACTCTATACCGGATGACGATCTATCGGTAACCGGTGGTCCGGTCCCGGTGTGGTCGCCAGGGACGAGATAGGGGATGCGGGACTCGAGGAACGACCGGGGGAAGGGGTCGCGGAGGCGCCAGAGGCCCCCGTCCACGACGAAGTGCGCCATCACAAGGCCCAGATAGGCGCCGAAAATCACCCGTTCCAAGGGCGCCGAGCTGTGGAGATGCGAGGCGGCGGCGAGCGCCGCTCCTCCGATGAGAGCGATGTTGCAGAGTGCTCCGAGCCTCAAGAACCGAGCCCTACTTCCCCGGGTCCCGGCGGCCACGAGTCCCACGAGGACGAGGTATTGGAGCCCGTGAGCGACAGTCATCCCCCCGACCGCAGCGTATGGCGAGGTGAACGCGAAGACGGGGAGCGAGAAGAGGAATGCCATCAGGTACATGGCACAGAAGCCGAGCGGGCGATCCTCGGGTCGACGGCGGAAAAGCTGGACCAATCCGACGGCCACGGCTCCGAGGAACACGATGCCAGCCAGATCGAAGACCGGCCCGATTCGGGAGTGGGCGTTCAATTGCAAGAGGTGTGGCTCTGCCATGAGCCCCGCGATGCCGGCGAGCCCAGCGACGACCAGAGAACGGCGCTCCATCGGGCGCAGCGTCGGCACACGGTGGGACGACGCCGCGAGTGCGGTAACCCCAAGGTTCTGCTTCTGAAAATGGAAGAACTGCCAGGCAAAATAGGGCAAGAGCAACCACGCGAGCTCGGACGCCGAAGCCAGTGCGGCAATCGTTGCTGCTGCGACGATCAGCGCGATCGGCATCCAGACGTACCGACGCGGGTTCTGGGCAGCATGGATGCGGACTTCGGGGAGCGTGTAGAGCCAGCCCGTCGACGCGACGTGCATGGATGATCCGACGAACAAGAGCCAATCGAGCCCGCGGCCCGGCGAGGCCGAACCGGGCGGTGCCATCAGCACGACTGTGGCCAGAGCAACAACGCTCAGGGTCGCGGTGGACCAGAGCCAAGCTCCCTGCGCTCTTCCGGGGCGCGAGCCTGCTCTGCCGAGGGTTGGCCCGCCACCCGGGGTGGGGCCCGGTACGTCGGGCGCCTCAGCCCCCTCCACAGCCACCAGCCGCCCCAGCCGAGGGTGCCACGACGACGACCAAATAGAGCGCTGCGCCGAGAGCTGCGACGGTCAGCACCACGCACGCTGTGGTCAGTACCACCCGCGCCGCCACCCGGGTCCCCCGACAGCGAGGAGGCACTGAGTCGTGGGCAAGCCAGATGGCATCGGGTTCTCGGAGCATCGTCACGCAAGCAGGCTACTCCGTAAGCCGATACATCGTCCACCATTATATCGGTATGCGGAGTACAGTGCGAGGTGCGAGAAGGGTCGGTTCGGCAACGTGAACCTTGTAGGCCTAGGCGCTCGTCTCATAGAACAGGAGTGGGAGTAGCAATTTTCGGCGTGCACGACGACCTGATGCCGGGGATCGTCGAGTCACTACTGGAATCAACCGGATAACCGAAGCGGACGAGCCGAGGACCAGTGTTTGCAACTGTGTCCTGCCCCCGAGCACCGGGAAGGTGGCCCACTGACGGGGCAAGATGTGGGGTGTGAGCGCCTCCGATGGTGAAACGGGAGATGATCGGCCTCCATCCGACGTGGAGATGGCCCAGCGGCTCGTCGGCAAACAGGTCCTAATCGGGTTCACCTACATGGACGGCTTGAGCCCATGACCATCATTATGTCCATCGTGAGCCCGTTGGGGATCATTGCGGCATCGGATTCGAATGTCACTCGAACGGATACGGACCAGGCGTCATCAGATCCGAAAGTGTTCCCACTTGGCTTCACCAATGGTGCCCTTGCGCTTTGTGGATCGTACCGGACGGGCAACAACGAGCGAATGGACGCCTGGATGCCGGCGTGTATCGAGTCTTACTCCCGGACGGACTCGCCGACGCAAGCAGGATTCGCCGAATATTTGAAACTCCGCTTGGAGTCAGATTTGAGCGACGCGCAAAAGACAAGTGCCAATCTCTATCAAATCGTCGGCTACGTAGAGGATGACGACGGCATTCATCCGGCTCTCCATTTTGTGCGCAACGCGTGGAGTATGAACACAGCGACAGGCGCATATGAGGATATTCGGCCGGAGTTTCAGGTGAGCGAGGATTTTTGGCAACGCGATTACCCAAAGGATCGGCTAGAGGAACTCGTCAATCCGCATTGGTCACGTCGATACTTCAACGGCACACCGGATGGACGGATTGCTTTCGCCTACTTTGGTGAATTGTTCCAACAATTTCTTCAGGCCGTCTGGCTACAACCGAGTTGGAAGTTCCGACCCCCCGAGACGTTGGGCGAGTTGTCCTCGCTTGTCGAACTTCAGATACGCGCCATTGGAACGCTCTACGAGGTGAGCGACTACCAGGCGCCGTTCATCGGTGGCGACCCTCAGATCTACCCGATTTCAACCCCCACCGGCGCGGTCATCTTGGAGTAACAACAGGACTCTGAAGTGGCCAGAGTTCACCTCCGCCTGCAGCAAACCGTTGACGACGACGCCACCGCCAACCGTGTTATTTGTAATGATGACCCTGTGACGTACGTACCCCCGCCAATCATCGAGCCAAAGGACGTCCCCGCATTCACCCGTAACGACTCTTTCGACCCAGAGAGATACCTCTACCACTACACGACATGGGAATGTCTGCTCGACATAGCGCACAGCCGGTCACTGCGTTTGTCATCAGTTATACGAATGAACGACCCACGGGAGTCGAAGCAATGGTTTTTTAGTCACTCCAGCGGACCGGAAGCACCGCCGGATGTCGGCAAACGACTTTTGTCGGCTGAACTGGCATTCCGCAGCCATGTGAACGTGGCCGCATTTGCCACTGACAGACCTGCCACGAAACCAGTCCTATTCGATGCCGGATACGCAAGACCTCGGATGTGGGCTCAATACTCAGGGAACCACACAGGTATCTGCCTGGTTCTCGACCGTGCTGAACTCATCAAGAGGTTCGAAGCGCTGTTCGCGACCGTCCCAGATGCACATCTAACATCTGCGAACGTTCGCTATGAGCGAGTTGACCCAGTCCAGCCATCGGTAAGCATCGGAGGAGCAGGAACGGCAACGGACCTCGAGACAACTGTGAGGCGGTTCTTCGTGGACCATTGGTTGGATGCGTTCTATGTCAAGCACGAGGACTGGCGAGACGAGCGTGAATTTCGATTGGCGGTATTTCATCCAGGACACACGGGACCCTTTTATGTCGACTTGGTCGGAGCTGTTGCGGGACTTGTATTAGGGGTCGATTTTGCGGATGAACATGTCGCCGTCGCGAAAGTTTTCAATGACGAACTGGATGTCGGTGGTCGAATCGCCCGAATCCAGTGGATTCGGCTTGGTCACCGACTTCTCCCCGTCGCCGAGGACGGAGGAAGATGGGTGGTTAGTCACTCCAAGGCCGCAGTCGCAGCGAGTCTGAGATGGGGCACGGCCCGACCGAGTGCTCCATAAGGCACAGGCGGGCATGGCTGCCACAGAGCACCGGACCGCGACGTTCCGGGCCAGAGCTAAGGCGAGTTCGCCTGGCAGAAGGTCACAGCTTCTTCCAGTGTTTGGATGAGTTGCTCCCCTGAAGACACTTGGATGGACCTGATTAGCGTCCTCGCAGGGTCGGTGGTTGAGCCAAGATCAACCTCACACTCACCGGTATCCCACACGGTGACCTGACCCATCGTGGAAGGGTCTTCGAACTCGATCAGCGCGGCTCTCTTGGACCAACTGTCCTGCACAGTCTCTCGGTATACAAGCCAGGGCTGGAACAGGGCCTCGTGCCCTCTTTGATCGACCCATGAGCGCATCACAGCGAGGAGGTCCCGGTCAGCCACGTGACAATCCTGCCGTTGCAGATGGGCGCGGTGGGGGTGCCCCCGATCACCGGGACCGGGAAGCATATGTGGCAGGCTCCAGGGATGGTTAGCGGGCGAAACGAGGACTATCGAGCTCGCTGGGGGGTTTGGGAAAGGACCTGTTGATGGCCACATCGCCGTCGAGCCTGCCGCACAGGTTGACGTCGGAAGGTCGGCTTGCATGGCTCCCCTTCTCCCCCGAGGACGGGCGAGTCGGGCCCTCCTACTTCCTGCAGGTGAGAAACCGCGAGATCTATGTCGGGCAGCGCGGCATGGACGGAATCCACATCAGTCTTCACAGGGACGGAGAAGCCCATGTGACCGCTCCCGATCACGAGACAGCCAAAGCATGGGGCTTTCCAGGGACATCCAGGCGTCCGTCGGAGTGGAGCACTCTCACGCAGTTTCACCCGGGCTGGACTCGGCTACTGCATGTGGTCCACCCTGAACCCGAGCTGAGACACTTCGACGAGGCAGGCCTCGACGGAGTGGCCAACCTGATCAGGTTGCCCGTCGGTTTGGGGATGGCTCTGCACGTCTGCCTGCTTCGCAACACCGGGGCGCCCGTAAACACCCGGATCGAGTTCGAGAACGCTCTGCACGTCGCCACTATCGAAGACAAGCCAGATTGGAAGCTGGAGGTGATGGCGATCCTCGAACCATGGCCGCAGTATTTTCGAGATTGGTCCGACGAGAAGCGCGGGATCCCACCCGGGAGCCACGGCCGGTCGGCGGTAAAGCCCGACTTCAACCGGAAATCGCCGTCTGCTCGGTTGACCAAGCTCGTCACGATGGACGACGGCGGCAAGTGGATGTTCGACCTCGCCGCAGAGTCGCCCGACACAACAACGACGAACTCCTGACCGCCCCCCCAGCGCCGGCTGGGTGCCATACTCGGCTCGTGGGTTCCTCCAAGAGTCGGCCCAGGAAGAAGGGGGCGAAGAACAGATCAAGTTCCGCTCGGGACCGGGATCGATCGCCGATGGTGCCGGTGAATGCCCCACTGACCCCCGAGGGGTACATCGAAGGTGTCGGTAGGTTCGCTGACGGGCTCAAGCGCCTCCTGGATCGTCGGCGCAGACGCAGAACCGGCTGAAAGCGGCCCCTGGGCCATCAAAGGAGACGACCGTGGTGCTCTGGACCTGGATCACCGCTCAAGTGGGTACCGCTCGACGAGTTCTGGTGATCACTGGCGCTCTGGTCGTTATCGCAGCGGTCGTCGTTGTTGCCGCGGCTCTCGGAGGACGTCATCGGGGGGCCGCTTCGTCGGCCAGATCGACCACCACTACGACCCCTTCCGCAACGACGTCTCCTGCTCAGACCAGTCTCTCCGGGGCGCTTCCGCCAACAACCACGACCTCGACATCCTCGACGCCCACCTGCACGGTAACGGTGCAATATCCGGACGTGTACATCACCTCCAATGAGCCGTATACCTCGTTCGCAGTGACGGGAATCGGTGCAGTCACTCAGAACGGAGCAACTGACAACACTGGCTCGGCAACCGTTTCGGTTGCAGACCAGGCCGACAACCCAGGCCCCGGTGACTTTGTCGACGTGTTGATGGCAGATCCGGGTTCGGCTGGCATACCCGATCCCGATACCTGGGTTGGCCCACCCACGTGTCAAACGACCTACTCGCCCCCCGCACCCGCCACGATTCCACCTTCTGGCCCAACAGGTGCGACGGGAGGAACCCCGTGATGGCTCCCGGCTAAGGCTCCTCAGGCGACTCCCAGACGAAAAACGTCCCGGGTATCCCAGATCGCACCTGCTCGGGGATGGTGTCCCACCGCGTTCTACGGGCGGGCGCTAGCTTCGAGCAAGCATCAGAACGCACGGGACCCGCCCACTCCGACGGCGCCCCATGGGGGAGATTTGAGCAACTCACTTCGAGGGGGTTCGGGGCTGACAGTTGCCCCCTCGCTACGCCCCGAAGGTGAGGCAACGATGGTCACAATTTGGTCACGGAATGCGCGTCACGGGGATTTACACTACGGACGTAGTGGAATAAAAGCCGAGGTCAGAGCACTGGGTAGACTCAACGTCACCAGCTAGTGCTCTGACCCCCAACCTCCGTGGGGGCGCGTCCACCACCTGAGAGCCCTGGTCGCGCAGAATTTGGCATGGCTACTCCTGTGAAGGTGCGCCGGCTCTCCGATGAGGAGGGCCGGCAGTTGCAGCGGATCGTCCGTCGTGGTGGCGGGAAGACCGACAAGTCAATCGTGAAGTGGAGACGGGCGTTGGTCGTGCTGTCGTCTGCCGGCGGCAACGACGTGGCGGTGATCGCCCGGCTGGTCCAGACCAGTCCCGACCGGGTGCGGGAGATGATCCACTCGTTCAACGACAAGGGGATGCGTGCCCTAGACCCTCAGTGGGCGGGTGGCCGTCCCCGCCGGATCACGACTGAGCAGCGCACACTCATCATCACGACGGCCAAGAAGCGCCCGACCAGCCTGGGCATGCCTTTCTCGAAGTGGAGTATCCGCAAGCTGGCCCACTACGTGGCGACCAAGCAGGGAGTTCGGGTCCTGGTGTCCCGGGAGCGGCTCCGCCAGATCCTGGCCGAGGAACAGATCACCTTCCAGCGCACCAAGACCTGGAAGGAGTCTCCTGACCCCCTCCGGGAGGAGAAACTGGCACGCATCGAGTGGCTGCTCGAACACGAACGAGAGACGACCTTCGCCTTCGACGAGTTCGGACCGCTGGCCATCAAGCCCGAGGGCGGCTCGTGCTGGGCGGAGAAGTCCAGGCCACAACGCCTGCGGGCCAACTATCACAAGCCCCATGGAACGAGGCAGCTGTTTGCCTGGTACTCGATCGGCGGCGACCGCCTCTATGGCCGTATCGAGCCGAGGAAGGGTGCCGTCCCCACGCTTCGAGCACTCAAGGCCATCCGGGCTCAGGTCCCAGACGACCTGCCCGTCCACGTCATCCTCGACAACTTGAACCATCACCGGGGCAAGGCGCTCCGTCAGTGGTGCGGGGACAATGATGTCGAGCTGGCCTTCACCCCGACCTATGGGTCGTGGGCCAACCCGATCGAGGCCCACTTCGGACCGCTTCGCCAGTTCACTATCGCCAACTCCGACCATCAGAGCCACACCGAGCTGGCCACGGCCATCCGCAACTACATCCGCTGGCGCAACGCCAACACCCGGGACCCTGAGGTGCTCGCCCTCGAGCGCAAGCACCGGGCCATGCTCAGAGGCGAGGCTCGCCGCCGATGGGGCCGACCTCGGGCCCGAGCCGCCTAGCACCCACCCTGACGACCGGCGCGTCGATCGAAGGCTGGACAGTCACGTCCTGATGCCCGATCCGATGTCGCCGAACCGGTCGACGGCACCCCAACGCCCACCGATACCGCCTCCCAAGGCACCTGGAGGTCCAGACCACCGCTCCGCACGTCTACCAAGCGCGCGAACCTTTGTGGTCAGAGCACTAGACGGCTTCGATCGTCATGACGCGCAAGGGGTCAGAGGTTCGAGTCCTCTACGGCCTACGGGTGTTGTCAAAAAGACAACGTCTCCCCTGGTCAGACATGGGTTTGAAAGAGAACCCGAAGGTGTTTCCGCCTTTGCGGCGTGCGATCAAGCCTAGGGCCGTCCGGTGGCTAGCTCGCCCGGTACTTCAGTGACAGGGCGATCTGGATGGAAGGACGCAGGGTCAAGGGACTGGCCGTGCCACCCGTCAGGTGGCACTTGTGAGAAGGAGCGCAAAGGCGATCACTGCTGCTCCCGTTCGCAGGGGGTGGAGGCGCTCCCAGCGGTCGACCTGTTTCGCCATCTGCAGTCGGTGCGGTGGCGCCCGGATAGGAAGGTAGTCACGCCGTCCGACGAGCCTCCGAGTCGGAACCGTCGCGATTTGTTGCTGGAAGTTCCTGCGTCAATCCTCGGTCAATCCCCTCTCCACCAACTAACTGTTTATCCAAGGAGACGAGGTTGTCGCAGTCATTCTCCGTAGAGGATTGCGGATGGACCTTCTCGAAGTAGATCCAAACGCCTACCCAGAACAAGGCAACGCCCAGGGTAAAAATAAGGCTGACCAACCACATGATCGATCCAGGTCCAAACCAAGTCTGTGCCGATGTCAACATTGAGCAATACCTTCGATCTCTTCGTTAGAGGAGGTTGGGGCCGAGCTGCCGTCCCAGCCGATGTCACTTGCGCCTCTCGCTCCGCGTCGATGACGTGAAGCACCGCGTCGATAAGGGATAGATGCGTTAGAGCCTGCGGAAAGTTCCCTAGATGCCGACCGTGGCGGGATCAAACTGCTCACCATAGAGATCCAGATCGCTGGCCGATCCAATCAAAGCGTTCGCACAGCTCGCGGGCCCGGTAACAGGCCTTCTTCATGACATAGAGCGACAGCCGCGACTGCGCATCACCGACGGGCCATGGTCGGCCATCGACAGGTTGGCGGCGGTGTTGATCAGAGCTACGTGTGAGAAGGCCTGCGGAAAGTTGCCGAGCAACCGACCAGCCTTCGGGTCGTACTCCTCCGAGAGGAGACCGACGTCGTTGCAGAGCCCGCAGAGCCGGTCAAACAGCTCCTCTGCCTCGTCACGGCGTCCGAGCAGCACAAGGTTATCTGCAAGCCAAAAGCTCGTCATCAAGAATGCGCCCTCGGTCCCTGTCAGACCGTCGACGTCCTCCTTGGTATCGGTCTGGTAGCGGCGGACGTAGCTGTCGATAACCAGCTCCTTCTGGATCATCTCGACGGTACCTACGACGCGAGGGTCATCCGGCGGGAGGAAGCCGACGGGTGCGAGCATCAACAGGCTCGCGTCGAGCAGCTTCGAGCCGTAATACTGGGTGAACGAGTTGAGCTCGGGATCGAAGCCCTGTTCGCAGACCTCCGCGTGGATTTCGTCGCGTATCTTCCGCCAATGGTCCATCGGTCCCTTCGGCAAGATCCCGTCCTCAGCGAGGTTGATGGCGCGGTCGAAGGCCACCCAGGCCATGACTTTTGAATGGGTGAAGTGCCGCCGCCGGCCGCGGACCTCCCAGATTCCGTTGTCGGGCTCGGGCCATACCTTCTCGAGATGCTCGAGTATCGCCATCATCAGATCCGGTGACACGCTGGATTCTTTGGGGATTGGGCTTCGCCAATAGGTAGCCGCAGAATCCATGACTTCGCCATAGACGTCGAGCTGAAGCTGCGCAGCGGCATTGTTGCCGATGCGGATAGGGCTTGAGCCTTCGTAGCCTGCGAGGTGCTCGAGCTCGAATTCCGGAAAGTGGCGTTCTCCTTCGATGCCGTACATGATTTGGATCTCCCCAGGACTCCCGGCCACGGCGCGGCGGAGCCAGCGCGCCCAGGCAGCCGCCTCGTCGGTGTATCCCGCGACCAAGAAGGCATGCAGCGTGAATGTCGCGTCCCGAAGCCAGGAATAGCGGTAGTCCCAGTTACGGCTTCCCCCGATGGTCTCGGGGAGAGACGTCGTGGCCGCCGCGCAGACTGCGCCGGTCGGCTCGTAGGTAAGAGCCTTCAAGGTGATGAGAGAGCGCACGACCCGCTCGCGCGAGCGACCGTGATAGGTGCAGCGCTCAACCCAGTTATGCCAGAAGTGCCGCGTATGGTTTCGGGCGGCGAGACTGTCCAGGGGAAGCGGGGCGTGAATAACCGAGGGAAACCAAGTGAGTGAAAACGAGCGGCGGACGTCGCCCGAGATCGAGAGGGTTGCAACGGTAGTGTGATCCTCCCCGATCAGACGGACGGGGCTATGCAATCGAAGCCCGTCCCGGGCAGCGACAAGGACCAGTCCGTCACCAGTAGCAGTGACCCAAGGTGTGATCGCGCCGTAGTCGTATCGTACAATCAGCTCCATCTGCATCTCGACAGTGCCACCACGACCTTCGACGATGCGGTGAATGGTCGAGTGTCCGTCGCTCGGAGGCATGAAGTCACACACGGCCACCGAACCTGTCGACGTTTCGAAGATCGTCTCAAGGATCAAGGTGTCGGGCTCGTAATGGCGAGTGATCTTGGTCACCCCGCCCTTTGGAGCGATCAACCACCGTCCGTTGGCCGGGTTACCGAGCAACGCCGTGAAGACCGCGCTCGAGTCGATTCTCGGCACGCACCACCAGTCAATGGATCCGGTGAGATCGACGAGAGCGACCGTCTTCGTGTCGCCGATGATGGCGTAGTCTTCAATCCTTGATGCCACAGTCCCTTCTCTCTATTGTGTGGGCGAACCCGGACGGAAGCAGCTGCTCACAATCGACAGGGTGCCTTATTTCGCTCTTCAGATCCCGAGCGACTCCTTAACCAAGATCGTCGTGATCCGGCCGGGAACGGTGACCTTGTTGACAACGAGGATGTTGTTGACGCCACTCGGAACTCCGTAGGCCTCTCTGGGCCTCCGATGCTTGAGAATGAGCTCTTCGTGGGGCTCACCGCTCTCCGGAAGCCGATGCGCCTGGGCCGCTTGTTCCCTGGAGTATGAGGCGCTAGCGCCGAAGGTGAAGATCCACAAGCGTGAATCGGGTTCTCAGTCGGACAAGCTGGTCATGGCGCCGCTCATGGGTGAACCTGGGAGCCATAGCCCAGATCGAGGCGGAGCGATTGCATGACATGGAATGTCGTGCTGGCCGTGAACACGTCGGCCGCTGCGAGCACGCCGGTGTACTTTTCGATGACCGGTATTGCGGCAGCGGCTGTCACCGCGTCCAGGTAGCCTCGTACCGCCGCCCACGTGTTCTCACCGTACTTGACGAAGAACGCAGTGGGATCGACTGTGTCCAACGCGGTCCTGGAACTAGCGGCGATGTCTGCCATGTACTGCTGATGGAGCGCGATGTCGTCGCGGGTGCCGAGGCGCCCCATATGCCCGCCGATGAAGTGCGTCCACGGGTAGGTCAGCGCGGTGGCGGAGGCATCGATGTACCCAGGCACGTCTTCAGTGAGGTTGCTTTGGTACACCGGCGCCCACCCCGGATTGACGATGTCGACCAGCATGAGCGAGTCGTGGTCGGGCAGGTGAATGGCAATGTTGTCCGGCGAGTGGTTGTGCCCGTGCCAAGCCAGCTCGATCCGCTCGCCCCCGATTTCCAGTGTGCGGCGGTCCTGGAAGGTCTCCTCGGGCGCTGGCCGAGCGGGGTCGCCGTCCCGAAGCAGGAGGTTCCGGGTCTCCTCGTGCCCGATCCGGACGACGTTCTTGTCGAACAGTGAGGACGCGCCGGCGTGGTCGGCGTGGTGGTGCGAGTAGATGAGGTGAGTCACCTGGTTGCCGACGCCGTTTGCTGAGGCGATCTCATCTATGGCGCGCTGGATGTTGTGACCGATTGTGGGCGGCGCATCGAGCAGAACGACGCCGTCCGATGTCGTCAGGAACGCTGATTGGTAGGTGCCGTCGGTGACCCAGTAAAGGTTTCGTTCCACTCGGCCTACGTAGTAGCCCTGCTCATTGAGGGCAGGCCCGAACGCGGAAGCTGGGATTGGCGCGTAGTCCGGCAGGTCTACCGCGCTGCTCGCGCGCGTGTTGGCAAACGCTTCAGTGGTCGTGTCAGCAGTGTCCATCTTGCCCTCCGTTTGTTGTGGTCAATTCCTGTGAGAAATGGACATTGGCCTTGATCGATGTAAGGCCGCCACTACACGCCGCCAAGTTCCGGTGGTCGCCGCAAGCCCAGGCCGGTCGCACGCCGTGGACGTTGCGATCCCGATCCCGTAGGGGTTCCTCGAACGCTACGAGCGCTTTCCATCGCTTACCAGGATCGGCCGGGTCCAGGTGAGGCGTCATCACCGGATGCTGGTGATCTCCAGTGGCGAAGCCGCTGACTGACGGTCAAGTCGCGGCCTCGGATCCTCGGAGTTGTCCGGTTAAGCTAGTTTCGCGGCTACGAGCTCCGATCTCGACTTCGTCCGCCGACACCCTCCGTGGTTGCGCGGAGGCGACGAGTAGGAATTGCTGGGTCGCGTCCGGCAGACGCTTCACCGGGCGTTCGAAAAGCTTATTGAGCCGTCGCCTCAGTGGAAGGGCTCATCTAGCAGGAGCCCCGGGATACGACCTGTCGTGGTGGCATGCCAGTTTGACCCTCCTCCTCAAGTCGTCCAGCCCGCCGCCTCTCTCTTCTGGAGTACGCGCCCCGCGGGATTCATTCGGAATGCCAGAACCCGCACACTCACTGCGCGACAACAACCTCGGAACTAACCAGCTGACGGGATCAGGGTTGTTCGAGGTAGAATGGAATGATCATGCTTGAGTCTCTTTCCACAGCACCCCGAAATTGCCTGGTGCAAGTGACAGGTTCGTCACTCGACTGCACCCTCTCCTCAGGAGCCGGAAATCGACGTTGGAGCGATGCCTTAAGCTAGAGACGATTCCCGGGGAGACTCGGATCCTTCCTCTGATCCGGGTTCGATATCGGCCTCCGTACTTCCGGTCGTTGATGGTGGAGAAGAGGCGCACAACTGGGAGGAGTTGACCGCCGAGGCTACGACGCACGTCGTCTCTGCCTACCGAGATCTCGAGAAGGTCAGCTCGGCTATCCTCGGGTCTGAGGGATCGGCTCTCTTCGAACTTGTTGCCACCATTTGTGCGGAACCCTCGTGGTCTTGGATCAGTTCGCGGACACCATGCGGCTCGACGACTCGACCGAGGGCTCTCCGTCGGGGATTGCTCGACTCGCTTGTCCCTGCGCGGCGAGGTGCCTGACCTGCGCTCCCTGGGCGGGTGTTGCTCGATCTTGTGCGCCGTAAGCTTTGGGCGTGCGACGAGACCGAGACCTGCCAGCAGGGACCAGCGCGGCGACGACACCCCGGGCCGCGCCGCACTCGGGGCCGACTGCGACGGGTGTCTCGGGCACCGCCGGTCTCCTTCGTCGCGATGACCTCTTGGTCGCGCTGGATCGCGCCTCCCAGAGGAAGGTAACCGTCATCTCGGCCCCTCCGGGGAGCGGGAAGACCTCACTTCTACGGGCGTGGTCTGACCGAGCGAGCAAGGATCGCCGCGTCGCCTTCGTGTCGGTACCCCGCGACCAGCAGGATGCTCAGCAATTCTGGTTCGCCGTCTTGGACGCAATCCGTCAAACGGACGCCATCGCTGATGTCCCAAGGCAGGCGGCTGCGCTCGATTTCGACGGCGAGGTGATGGTCGACACTGTCGTGTCGGAACTGGCCAAAGCGGGCGGAGTCGTTGTGTTGGTCGTTGACGATCTCCAAGAGCTGAGCTCCGCCGACGCCCTCTCCCAACTTGAGCACTTGCTCAGCGTTCTTCCGAAATCTGCGCATGTGGTGTTGTCGTCTCGCCGCGATCCGCCGATCAGATTGCACAAGCTCAGGCTTGCCGACGAGGTGGCCGAGCTCCGGGCAGACGATCTACGGTTCACCGCGAGCGAGACACGCGAACTGCTGGACGCTTCTGAAATCAGTCTGTCCGATGCCGGGGCGGCCGCGTTGTACGAACGGACGGAAGGTTGGGCCGCTGGTTTGCGCCTGGCAGTGATCTCTCTCAGCGGTCACCCCGAACCCGACCGCTTCGTGGACGAGTTCTCAGGGACCGACAGGGCGATCGGGGAATACCTGATGGCCGAGATGCTCGAACGCCAGCCAATCGAGGTGCAGAGCATGCTGTTGCGGACCTCGGTGGCCGATCGGTTGAACGGCGAATTGGCCGACCTGCTGGCTGGCCGGCCAGGCTGTGAGCAGATTCTCCTGGCACTCGAGGACGCCAACGCATTCGTCGTTTCAATTGACCCCCAGCGCACGTGGTTCCGCTACCACCAGCTTCTGGCGGATTTCTTGCGTTTGGAACTGCGCCGAACGTTGGCTGCGGAAGTTCCTGACCTCCACCGCAAGGCCGCAGCCTGGTTCGCTGATCACAGTGAGGTCATCGAGGCCATTCAACACACGCTCGCGGCCGGCGACTGGTCCGATGCGGCCCGAATACTCGCGGACAACTTGTTCAGCCTGACGCTCGACGGTCAGGAAGGCAGCATCGCTGCGCTGTTGCGGTCGTTCCCTACCGGGGCATCGGCTGAGCATCCTGAGCTGGCTTTGGCTCACGCAGCAACGGAGCTAGCCCAGGGACGGCTAGAGGACGCATCGGCTCAGCTGGTGGTGGCTGAATCCCACATGGAGAACGCACCGCCTGCCCGCCGTCGCCGTCTCGCGATAGCAAATGCGTCCCTGCGGTTGGCGCTTGCACGGCGAAGCGGACACTTCGCGGACGTAGTCGAGCAAGTGAAAGAGCTCGGTACCTCGACCGCCGATGGGTCAAGCGAATTGGTTGGGATGGACACTGAGTTGCGCGCAGTCGCGCTGATGAACCTGGGGATCGTCGAGACGTGGTCCGGCCAATTCGCCGATGCCGAGCGGCACGTGACCGAGGGAGCGGCGCTCGCCCAGACGATTAGGCGACCCTACATAGAGGTCGCGTGTCGCGCTTATCAGGCGTTTCCGTCCACGCACATCTCGCTCGCGAAGGCACGCGAACGCGGTCATCAGGCGTTAGCCCTCGCCGAGCGCTATGGCTTGAGCGATCGCCCGGTGCTCGCGCCCGCGTTCGGGGCGCTTGCTTCCATAACGGTGTGGATGGGCGAGTTCGAGGATGGAGAACGTTGGCTCCGCCGCGGTTGGGAAGTCCTCCAGGCAGAGATCGACCCTGCTGCCGCGGTGCTGCTACACATGGTGACGGGTATGTTGCATGCCGGTCGCGGCGAGCATCGATTGGCACTCGAGGCGCTTACCGCGGCGGTGCAGGCGCAGTCGCTTCTCACCGGTGTGCATATTCTCGCACCGGTGACCGCCGAATGGCTCGCTCGTCTCGGGATGCCAGACGAAGCGCGTGCAACGCTCGACAAGTTCGACATCGAACACGAATGGATAGACGCCATTGACCTTGCGCGTGCAGCAATTAGCCTGGCAGAGGGAGACCCGGCCACGGCGCTAGCGGTCCTCGGAGACGTTCAGCGGTTGATGCCGCCGCCTGGCTCTCCGGCGTACGCACTCGTCGAAGCACACCTGCTCGCCGGCTTCGCGCACCTAGCTTTGGGCGATCGGAACGCCGCCGCTGCTTCAGCTGAGGCCGCCCTCGCTGCTGCTGAACCAGATCGGCTGATCTTCCCGTTTGCTATGAACAACGCTGGCGAGCTCCTCGACCTCCTCCCACGTCACCAAACGGCGCATGGCGCGTTACTCGCCGATGTCGTTGACCTACTGCGCGGCGCACCGGCGCCACGCATTGACCGGGAGCGTCTTTCGCCACCAGAAGAGCTCAGCCCAAGCGAACTGCGGGTGCTGCGATTCCTGCCGACGAATCTCACGCGGCCCGAGATCGCGCGATCGCTCCACGTCTCCGTCAACACGGTCAACACGCATATCCGCAGTATCTATTCGAAGCTCGGCGCCACTGACCGCGGTTCGGCCGTGCGACAAGCCCGCGAGTTGCGGCTCCTTGCCGTCGGGCGCGGCCCATCATCGCCGAAGTGAATTCCGCGTCCGGCGGGCGCGGTAAATCACCAGATTCCAGTGACGACCGCTCACTGGGTCAAGCCCCACGATCATCGGGTGGCCACACAGCCCGGCTGCCACTACATGATCCGGATAAGGGGCCGGCTCGGAGCTACCGCTCTGTCCGCGTTTCCGACCATGGGGTCGGAGGTGCGCGGCGGCGACACCGTGCTCACGGGCTCGCTCGAGGACCAAGCAGCGGTATACGGGGTTCTCGCGCAGATAGAAGCGCTCGGGTTGGAGCTCATCGAACTTCGCCGGATCGGGCCGTCGACAGTCGATGATGCCTAGCTGAGCACCTGTCGAGCACCGCAACCATTTGTGTTCGGCAAAATCACCAACATCCGGTGATGTCTAGTCGCCTTGGTCAGCGCGAATCTGCGATGTGCTCACAACGTGCTGCCGTCATCATCGAACTGGAGGTGCACTACCCCCGCCCGACGGGGAGGCCATCAGTGCGTCGGAACCGTGTTCCGGTCTTTGCGGCTTCGTTGGGGACAGCCGCAGCTACATCGACTTGAGGCTGTCTGCGCCAGACCTCCAACGGCCCGCGTGAAGGCACTTCGTATACCAATCACTGGAGGATCAGGACCCGACCAGCGATCCTGTAAAGAGAAGGGAAAGCAATGCTGACGAAAGATCTGGGCGTCTGGACTGCGGACGACTGTGCCCTGGTGCTTATCGACTACCAGAAAGAGATGTTCGAGGTCATCCGATCGGAAACGAGCGCTGACCTGGTGGAGATGCATGTCCGACTCTTGGCCAAGATGGCCAAGGCGTTTGGTATACCGATCGTACTTTCGACCGTCGGCGTCGGGTACGGCTTCAACGGGCCGACGCTCCCGTCGATCCTGGCGGAGCTGGATGGCGTCGAGCCGATCGACCGGACCTCGATGAACGCCTTCGAGGATGCGGCCTTCAGCAATGCAGTGAAAGCAACCGGCCGTAAGCGACTGATCATCGGAGGACTCCATACGGAGATCTGCCTGACATTCGCATCCGTCCAGGCGTTGAAGGACGGCTACGACGTGTTGTACGTGACCGACGCCGTCGGCGGACGATCGCAGGTCGCGCACCGTACCGGGATTCAACGGCTCGCGCATGCGAGCGCCGTTCCTACGACCGCGCTCGCGGTTGTGACCGAGCTGTTCCGTGACTGGGCGACGCCCCTCGCAGACCCGGCCCGTGACGTCATCTACTGGTACTTCAACGAAGTTCCGAAGCTAACGGACGAGGTGGGCGTGGCCGAGGCAGAAAAGCTCGCCGCGGCCGCGCAAGGAGCGCACTGATGTCGAGTCGGCTTTCGGGCAGGGTCTGTATCGTCACAGGCACAGGCGGGAGCATGGGGCGTGCCACGGCCCTCACGTTTGCCCGTGAGGGCGCCCTGGTTGTCGGCTGCGACCTGGCCGTTCCAGCGGCGGAAGAGACCGTCGAGATGGCTCGCGAAAAGGGTGGCGAGATGGTGTCGCTGCAGCCGTGCCATCTCGATGACCCCGCCGAGTGCGCCAGACTGGTCCAGCTGGCGGTCAGCGAGTTCGGCAGGATCGACGTGCTGTTCAACCTGGCCGCCAGATCACACTTCAGTCCCATCGAAACCTTCACCGACGACCAGTGGGACGCGGCCCGCCGCGACGAAGTCGATCTGGTGTTTTACCTGACCCGGGCCGCTTGGCCGTACCTCAGGGCCAGCCGTGGGGTAGTCGTCAACATGGCCTCGCTCAATGGGACGCTGAGCTTCAAGCAGCTTCCCTCGCTGGCCCACACCACGAACAAGGCGGCGGTCATCGGGATGACCCGCCAGCTCGCGCTGGAGGGAAGCGAGGACGGGATCCGCGTCAACTCGATCTCCCCGGGCTTCATCGAGACCAACTCGACTCGAGGCGAACTGGAGGATGACGAGTTTGGGCGCCAAATGCGCGAGAGGACGCTCCTGGGTCGGTACGGCCAGCCCGAGGACATTGCGAACGCTGCCTTGTACCTGGCATCCGACGACAGCGCGTACGTGACTGGAATCGACCTCGTGGTCGATGGCGGCATGAAGGTCTGGTGAGTCCGCCTTCGGTCCGGCGAACAGGGGGGACTGCTCGATGACCAGCGCTCACTCCCTAGTGGAACCTGCGGTCCAGAAGCCCAGAGAGCGCTCTGGCTTTTGGACCGTGGCGTACGCCTTCCTGGTTGTGATGGCCTTCGCAACGCTGCCCAGTCCGCTGTACGGCCTCTACCGAACGCGAGACCACCTCTCGGCCCTCATGATCACCGTGATCTACGCCATCTTCGCCGGCGGCACGATCGCCTCGCTGCTGGCGGTCCCGCGAGTCGCGGCGCGAATCGGACGCCGCGGCGTGATGCTCAGCTCCGTTGCCACGATGATGGTCTCCGCCGGGTTGCTCGCCGCGTGGAAGGCGCTCCCTGGGCTGCTCGTCGGACGGTTGATCACCGGGGTCTCGGTCGGGCTCGCAGCAGGCACCGCCATCGCTTACCTGATCGAGCTTCGCCTCCGCGCAGATCCCAATGCATCGATCGTCCGCGCCCAGACCATCGGCACGTCAGTGACCGTAGGAGGACTGGGAATAGGCGCCTTGATCGGTGGCCTTTTGGCTCAGTGGGGAAAGCTGCAGCTGACGTTGCCCTACCTCGTGTTCGTAGCGCTCGGCGCGATCGCTCTGGCCGGACTGTGGTTCGTGCCCGAGACCGGCACGCTGACACCACGCACAACGGCGTCGCCGAAGGCAGGACGCTCCGCTCGGCTTCCCATTCCCGCAGCTGCGGGGACGCTCGCAGCGTTCGCTGCGAATGGGCTCTTTGCCGGGCTGGCCGGGCTCTTCCTCGCCACCACGTTTCACCACCCGTCGCACGCACTGTCGGGCGCCACGCTCTTCCTGGTGTTCTCCTGCGGAGTGCTGTCCCAATTGATGACGGCCAAGCTCCAATCCGCCGGCGTGCTCGCGCTCGGTACGACCTCCATGCTGGTGGGCCTGGCTCTTCTCGTCGTTTCCGTGCGGCTCCCGAACCCGAACCTTGCAATGTTCCTAATCAGCGGCGCATTGATCGGCGGTGGAGCCGGTGCTGTGTTCAAAGGGACCACCGGCATCGTGCTCCAATCGAGTCCCCCCGAGAGGCGCCTCGCAATGACATCAGATCTCCTAATCGCGCTCTACGTCGGACTGTCGGTTCCGGTCGTCGGAGCCGGAATCGCGCTCGACCAGGGCGCGACCGCACCGAACACGGTGCTCGGATTCGCCATTCTCGTCGGATTGGGTGTATTCGTGTCGGGTGCGGCGCTGCTACTGGGACGCCGACGTCGAGACTCTGGACCGTCTGTTTGACTCGGCTCTGTTGTCGCAGGAGTCACACTGGGCGCGAGCGGCGACGGTTCGACCGTGCGAAAAGCAGCTGGGCTGCGGGTCCTTGCCACCGGGCGGACAGCATGATCGCAGGAGTGATCTTCCCCTTCCGCATGCGAACGAAATCATCAGATTCCGGGGACGACAGCTCTCTGGGTCATGCCCCAGGAACATCTCGTGGCCACACAGCCCGGCTTAGAAAGAAGACTGAATCCTAACCTGCAACAAATGAACCCAATTGACTGGAGGTAGGAACAGTGAACGAGATCCTGGGTATCGGCCGGATCAAGTTCCGCGAGGGCACACTCGAGGAATTCAAGCGCTTGGCTGCGCAGGCTATGGAGATCGTGCGGACCATGGATACTGGCACGCTGCAGTACGATATCTGCCTCAACGACAATCAGTCCGAGTGCATCGTGATCGAGCGCTACCAGGACTCCGCGGCGGTGATGAAGCACGGGTCGCACATTGGTGACTTGGTGGCGTCGATGTTCGCCACAGGATCGGCCTCCAGCGAAATGCTGGGTGAGCCGAGCGCAGAGCTCAGAGCCATGATGGAAGGTGGCGAAGTCCGGCTTTTCACGCCCTTCCTGTCGATGTAGACACCACTCGGCCCATTGGGCTAGGCCACCCCGAGCTTGGACGTCTTGGGCCGACCCGTGGGTTGCCTAACGCCTGATTCCGCAGCGAGCGAGGCGAGCAAGTCCGAGTACCCGGCGATCTGAGACGCTCCTTCGGCCCTTGCCCCCTATCCCGAATGTGCCGATCATTGACAGAAGGGGTGTCCCACCGCCCAGGAGTTATGGGACACCGGCCGTCGATCGTCCGTGAGCCCTAACTGAACGCCCGCCGAGCACCGCAACCATTATCTGGCCGGCAAAATCGCCAGCTTCTGGTGAGGGCAGATCACCTGAATCAGCGCGAATCTACGTCAGGAACAACGCGGCCGCGGGGCGAGATCCAGGAGGCTCAGATGAGTGTCCAAGCCAGAAGAACCGCCGCCGCGTCGGCACCAGCTTACAAACTCGGACCCCGCTGGCGGGGCGCATCCGAGGGGCCCCTTCGTGAGGACAGAGGCATGAGTGAGAGCGTCAGCCCATGGAATCGGGACATCGTTGATGAGTTCCGCGCTAACGGAGGAAATGTGGGAGGTAACTTCAACGGAGCGCCGTTGCTGCTGCTCCACACGATTGGTGCGCGAACTGGCAATGAGCGGGTCAACCCGCTGATGTACCAAGATCTCGGCGGCCCGGTGGCAGTCTTCGCTACCAGGGGTGGAGCGCCCAGTCATCCGGACTGGTACCACAACCTGGTCTCCCATCCCGAAATCAGCGCGGAGATAGGCACTGAGACCCGTCGCTTCCGGGCTCGAACTGCCACCGGCGCTGAGCGAGATCGTATCTGGATGAAACAGAAAGGCGACTACTCCGGCTTCGCTCGCTATGAATCTCAAACCGACCGGGTCATCCCTGTCGTTATCCTCGAGCCTCTCTGGCACCACGAGGAGTCCACTCTCTCGACCACCTGTCCCATAACTGAAGACCCCGCGACGTGAGTCTTCGCGAAATAGACCCGAGGTGCTGATTTGGAGGTGACCAGCTGATGAAGGCAGTGCGATTCGACGATTACGGTGGCATAGAGGTCCTCGAGGTGCGCGACGTGCCGCGTCCGGAGCCCGGGCCCGACCAGGTGCTCGTGGCGGTCCGCGCCGCCGGCATCAATATCGGCGAGGCGAAGATCCGTGAGGGCCTGGTCCGCGAGGTCTTCCCCGCGACCTTTCCCAGCGGTGAGGGTTCGGACCTCGCCGGCGTCGTCGAGGAGGTCGGCGCGGGCGTGAAGGGCGTAACCGTAGGCGACGAGATGATTGGATGGACCGACAACCGCGCAAGCCACGCCGAGTACGCGCTCGTCGAGGCGGCCAACCTGACGGCGAAGCCTCCGGAGGTCCCGTGGGAAGTGGCGGGCGCGCTGTTCATCGCAGGCGTGACGGGGGTCGCCACCGTGCGCGCCGTGGCCCCGGCTGCGGGCGAGGCAGTGGTGATCGCCGGGGCGGGCGGTGGCGTTGGCGTGTTCGCGGTCCAACTCGCGGTCCGCTCGGGCGCGCTCGTCATCGCAGTGGCCAGCGAGCGCCATCACGCATGGCTGCGCGAGCACGGCGCGGTTCCCGTGGCCTACGGCGATGGCGTTCGGTCGCGCATCATCGCGGCCGCCGAGGAGACACCGGTGGCCGCGTTCATTGACCTCGTCGGGGGAGGCTACGTCGAGCTGGCGCTCGAGCTCGGCATCCCCAAGGACCGGATCGATACGATCACGGACTTCCCCGCGATCGCGCAGTACGGCGTCAAGGGCGAGGGCGGCGCGGCCGCGGCGAGCGCGGCGACCCTGGCCGAAATAGCCGAGGCAATAGCGGCGGGCGATCTCGTCGTGCCGGTCCAGCGCACCTACCCGCTCGTCGACGTTCAAGCCGCGTTCACCGAGCTCGAGGCCGGCCACACGACGGGGAAGATCGTCCTCATCCCCTGACTGGCAAAAACAATTGCCGTAGGAGTTACTGGCGGGTTTGGCGAGCCTGCACCTGAGCGTCCGCCAGGGTTCGCGCTGCCGGAAAATCACCAGCATCCGGTGATGGCGACTCACCTGAAGCGGCGCGATCGTCAAGTTCAGTTCCAGCCACTCCAACCACCGACTGTTGTCCCTTCGAACTTGAGTGGGCACTGAACCCGGGAGGCATGTCCCCATGTCAAAACTTCAAATCATCATTGGAAGTACCCGGCCGGGTCGGGCTGCCGACTTGGTCGCTCCGTGGGTTATCGACCGTGCCCAGAACCACGGCGCGTTCGAAGTCGAGATACTTGACCTTCGCGACTGGCCACTGCCGATGTTTGCCGAGACGTTTCAGACAGTAGGTGACTTTAACGATCCCACCTACTCCTCGCCTCTCGTCCGATCATGGAACAAGAAGATTGCGGAGGCTGACGCCTACCTCGTCATAACTCCTGAGTACAACCACTCCGTGCCAGCGGTACTCAAGAACGCCATCGACAGCGTTTTTGTCTCCTTCGCGTTTCGCAACAAGCCGATGTCTGTTGTCGGGTACAGCGGCGGGATCACGGGGGGTGTACGCGCCATTGAACATCTCGCGCAAATCGCTGTCGAGGCCGAAATGGTGCCTCTGCGCACAGCAACAATCTTCCCGCAGGTGTTTGAAGCGTTCGACGAAGAACAACGCCCGATGAACCCCGTAGCAGAAATCACCTTGCGGATAGGCCTGGATGATCTCAAGTGGTGGTCGGATGTTCTGGCAGCAGGTCGGGCCAAGGGTCAGCTTCCGCCGGCAGTGTTCCGGATCCAAGCTGCGGCGGCCTCACTCAACGAGATTGAAGAGGAGGCCGTGTAGGCCCTCGAGTTGATCAGCCGTGCACTGAGGTGGCGGGTCTGGAACTCGGGCTTTGCTACACAGGGTCAAGCGGTTCGCACGTCATCGAATGGGCAAAACGCCCATCAGTTCAAGGAGTCAACAACATGAGCATTGCGCCTACCGGCAGTACGGGTCCAGGGGGCGACACGAACGAGACGATGCCGGTCACTGAGGCTGAGTTCGTGCCGGACCCGAAGCGCTGGTTCATCCTGGCCGTCGTCGTCCTCGCCTCACTCATGGTGGTGCTCGATGCCTCCATCGTGACCATCGCGCTTCCGTCGGCTCAGCGATCACTCCATATCTCGGTTGCCAACCGACAATGGGTCATCACGGCCTATACGCTCGCGTTTGGCGGCTTGCTGTTACTGGGTGGTCGTATCGCCGACTTCGGCGGCCGGCGACGGGTGTTCATCGTGGGACTGATCGGCTTCGCAGCCGCCTCGGCGCTTGGCGGCGCGGCTGTCAATCAATGGATGCTCTTCGGTTCCCGAGCGGTGCAGGGTGCCTTTGCCGCGCTCATGGCTCCTGCGGCACTGTCGATCTTGACCATCACATTTTCCCACGACGCCGGCGAACGAGCCAAGGCCTTCGGCGCGTACGGGGCGGTCTCGGGCGCCGGCGCCGCGATCGGCGTGCTACTCGGCGGTGTCCTCACACAGTACGCATCGTGGCGGTGGTGCCTCTTCATCAACGTTCCGATCGCCTTGTTTGCAGCGGTCGCGGCCTCGCGGGTCATCGGCGAATCTCGAGCGAGCGGGACAACCCAGTACGACGTCCCGGGCGCACTGCTTTCAACGGCTGGACTGGTCAGTCTGGTTTACGGCTTCACCAAAGCGGTGACTGACGGCTGGTCGTCGACGACAACGCTTACGTTGATCGCGGTGGGCGTCGCCCTCCTGGCTGCGTTTGTTGTCGTCGAGGCTCGCTCCACCAATCCGTTGCTGCCACTGCGGATTGTCTTGGAACGAAACCGGGGCGGCTCATACTTGGCGGCAACGCTGTTGGTGGTTGGTATCTTCGCCATGTTCATCTTCATCAGCTACTACTTCCAGACGATTCTTGGCTATTCCGCTGCCAAAGCTGGGGTCGCCTTCCTTCCATTCGCACTCGGCGTGATCGTGGCCGCGGGGGCTGCGACGAACCTGCTACCAAGGCTCGGACCTCGTTTCACCATGACCTTCGGCCTTCTCCTCGCTGCCGTAGGTTTGGGGTGGCTGACCAAGATCGGCGTGCATACGTCGTATTGGACACATGTCTGTCCGCAACTGATCATCATGAGCCTCGGAATGGGTCTGGCCTTCACCGCTCTGAGCAGTACTGCGCTGACCAAGGTGCAGGATCGAGACTCTGGTGTCGCGAGCGCGGTGCTGAATTCGACGCAGCAAGTCGGTGCGTCCCTTGGAGCGGCGCTCCTCAACACCATCGCCGCCACCGCGACGGCTACCTACCTCGCATCTAAGGGACCGTTACTGGCGAAGCAGGCATTGGTTCACGGGTTCACGAGGGCCCTGGCCGTCGGAGCGATCATCGTGGCGGCGGGCGCTGTCGTCAGCGCCGTGTTGGTCAACGCGAAGACGACGGATCTTGCAAACCCGGCCGAAGAGCCCGCATTGAGCCAGGGGTAGACAACCGTCGTGGAACCTCTTGACGCAGATGCTCGCACGGGTTATCGGCCGAGGCCGTAGGAGGGTCGCCGAAGGCGTCGAGTATCGATCCATCATCATCTAGGAGCTGAAGCCCGATGCTCGATGTCGAGGTAGCCACGAGGAGGGGCACGGCAGTCTGTCTCCCAAAAGGAGACTTGGACGCGACAACGTTTTTGACTTTTGAAGCAGCCGTCGACCTTTGTCTTGGTGAACCGGTTCTGATCGTCGATTTGTCGGGCGTGCAGTTCGTTGACGGAAGCGGACTCGTGGCCCTGGTGGGTGTCATCCGGCGCGCCCGGGCGCAGCAGGCTCAGGTCGCGGTGATCGTCCCTCCGGGGAGGGTCCAAAAGGTGCTCGGCGTCGCCGGGTTCGATCAGATCGTCAGGGTGTTAGAGACAGTCGACTTGGCGTTGTCCGAGATCCACGACGATGTCAGGGCTGCAGAACGCGTCCACAACCATCCTTGACCGTCGAGCATGCGGCGAGTCGATGCTCTGGGGAACTAAGCAGGGCATTTCCGGGTCCTCGTTTCTTTCAAAGCGCCGAATGCTTGGTGTCGAGGGTGTCCCCGTGTAACGACGTCGAACTGGTCGTCCTAGCCCCGTACGCCGGGACGGGGCACTCGGCAATGGACGGGGAATAGAGTTTGGGCGATGCCATCTGACGGCGGGGAGGATCGAGAACACATCACCTCGGGACCCCGCTGGGATCGGATCCTGCCCGCCGTCCAAGAGTCCATTCGAGTCGTAAAGAAGCTGGGCAAGGGGCAAGGGGGCTGGAAAAAGGCCATGTTGGACTCATACGAGGCCATCGAAGAAGACTGGAAACAGGCTGGCCACCTACGTGACGAGTACATCGTGCATTGGGGTAAGGGCGAACTCTGGGATCCCCGACACTCAGGAGGATGGGACAAGGCCCTTGTCGGTCAGATCGCCCTATCGGACCTTCGCCGCGCTGAGGAACTGCTGATGCAGGTGGAAGCGATACGGTCCTTTCTGTTCCAGCCTCTCTTGGATGATGAGCGGGGCTGGACCGAAGAGCTTGTGTCGTCCATGGAGTTGGCCCTCGGTCACTTGGCTGATTGTCTCCGTGCGGGCCAGTACCTCACACGAGAGGACTTTGCTCAGTGGAATCGTGCCTTGGGGGAGGTTCGATTCATCCGACATGGAGACCGGGTGTACAAATCCAGAGCCCCCGAGATCAGCTATATCAAAGATGGACCTTTGGACGGGTGGTGGGATCAGGTTCGTTATTTCGATTGCCGCCTTGTAGACGTAGCCGGATTAGACGTGGAACGCACCTGAGCCAAATATCGAGCGGATCAGGGTATCCCCGAATACCGCCCACCCCCTGCCACAGACCACCGGTTCGGGATGGTGCCCCATCGGTCTTTGCGGGCGTGTGGTAACTCCAGCAAGCATTAGAACCTGGTTGCGCCTCGCTGGGGTTGTTCGGCTTCGCCGAGGCGGGCACGGCCAACTTCAAATGACCGCGAATCAGCAATCGGTGTCCGAACGCACCGGGTAGCCCCGATTCGTATTTGAAAAGATTCACCCTCAATGGCCGACAATCTCCGACCGTTTCCTATATGTGAGACGCCCGATGGATTGCGTCCTGGTTAGGGTCCACCTACCCGAGAGAGTGGGGGATAGGCGGCATTCAACTGCCAAGTGTGAGAGCGAGGATCAACTCTCGAGCGATAGTGAAGGAGCGGTCGACTCATCGTTGAGCTTGACCAGGGC
>Ga0182024_10002554_pt1 | contig 44896 bp, 38 predicted proteins | sample P32metaG_FD_120480 | JGI IMG/M metagenome (GOLD analysis project Ga0182024, IMG submission 120480) | Permafrost microbial communities from Stordalen Mire, Sweden - P3-2 metaG (Illumina Assembly) | ecosystem: Environmental > Terrestrial > Soil > Wetlands > Permafrost | place: Sweden: Stordalen... | reverse complement strand
CTTCGCCTTGAACGCCGCATCAAACTTCTTGCGTGACTTCGTCATTACTCGCTCCATCGCTGCGACAGAGCAGGACGCTTCACACCTTAACCGGTGGTCCTAAATCCGGGATCCACTTCAGTCAGCATTCCTTGATCGCCGCCCGGAAGGTCGCGCCCAATCGCCGATTCATTCTAGAGTAAGAGCCGATTCATTCTAGAGTAAGAGAGGAGTCGGCGAAAGGAGAGCTACATGGGCAACATCAATATCTGGGAAGTCATTGCCTTCATATTTTGCTAGTGCCGGCGATAGCCCAAGCCCTCAAAGATTGGGAGGGAGCTCCATTGGCTAAATTATGGGCTTCCCGCTGGACGATTTGTCTTTTGATTGGCGCGTCTTTTTATTTTGGCCATCAATGGCTTGAGACGAGGGGATTCAACGCAAATTGGCCAGACGCCATTCGTTGCGATGTTCAATTACCGGATCAGGCGACGGCCAAATCGCCGCTAATTTTCTATTTCAATGGAATGAGATTAGCGCGGCGAGGACTTGGAGATGTCGCCGGATATTCACTGGCGGGGAGCTACAACAAAGACGGCAAATATTCGCCTCACGAATTTTGGTTTCGCAACGATGGCACCCGGAAAATGGTCACTCCGGAAGAGCTCAATAAATCGGATAGCTTGGACGCTACCGAAAAGTTCTATGTTGATTGGTTTCTTACAGACAACGATTGCAGCGGTCACGAAATGGCGGACCTCTTACGCCAAGGGCGCGGATATTTATTTGCGAGGCCGATGTAGAAATGCGGCGAGCGAATAGATCGTAACTCTGCGCAGAACCGTCCGCCGCCGCTGTTGCCGGGGGGCGATGCTCGCGAGCTTGTCAGCATATGGCCGGGCGCCTCCTATGGCCAGATATCCATCAACCCACCGACGGCTTCGCAGGAACCGGGCGCTGAAATCACGCCCGCTTCGCCGCGCCATCATCTGAGGAACCATCGCCATGCCGCCCGCGACCACACGCATCCTGGCCCTGATCGCCGCCTTCGCCTTCGGCGCGCCGGCCGCGTCGGCGGGCGAAGCGGCCGCGCGGCGAGTGATCGGGTTTTCGGCCGACGGCGCCAATTTCGCTCTCGAGGAATTCGGCGGATCGGACCCCGGCATGGGCGGGGGCAATGTCCATTCGTTCATCTCCATCGTCGACACGGCGACCAATGAGATACTCGATGATTCCGTCAGCGCGACATTGGATGGCGGCGGCGACGACCTGCTGGCGCCGCTCCGCCATCTGGCGGCGCAGGCGGCAAGCGCGGCGCTTGGCGAGCGCAAGATCGGCGCGCCGGGCAGGCTCATCGGCGCCGATGCGTCGAGCCGGGCCGGCGACCAGTTCTATTATTTCGACGTCTGGAAGGTCGAAAAGGCGGCCAAGGCGACGCTCGACATCCAGGTGCCGGAAATCGGCGGCAAGGCGCGGCTCGCCTTGGACTATGAGGCGCCGGCGAAGACCTCCGACGAAGGCGAGGCTTCGAGCCCGACGCCCCCGACCTTCGTCCTGACCCTCATAAAACCCGACGGCAAGCGCCTCGCCCTCACGCGCGCCGTCGCCGACCCGCGAGCGAGCGAGCGGGGCGCCTTCTATAAATACGCGATCGCGGAAGCCTATCTTCTGCCGCGAAAAGGACAGACGCCGGTGATCGCGGCGATTGTCGAGACTTTCACGCAAGGGGGCGAGGGCGCCGATCGCAATTTCATTCCGGTGGCGATCGCCCTGCCCGCGCCGTGAGTATTGCGTAGCCTTCTGCCGCGGCGGAGCTAGGGGTGAAAGTCTGACGCTTGGGGTCCCGCCGGACAGGTCCGGAAGCGAGCCGAAGCGGTCGATCGCAGGGCGGCCCAAGCGGCCGACATTGGCCGAGAGGGGAAGGGCAGATTTCGGATGAGCGGAGACCAAAGCCGACATCCATCATCGACAGAAGAGCGCCTCCTTTCGACCCGAAGCGGTCGTTCCCTTCATGGCCTCGCTATTCGAGCCATCATCTGCTGGAACGCCGGCGCGTTTCAGTTAATTCCGTATCTCGCGTAATCGACGGCGATGTCGGCCTGAATAGCCCTGGCGGCGGCGATGTCGGCGTCGCCGCCGGCCGGATCGCCTTTCTTCCGCTTGGCGAGGCCGCGCCCATACAGGGCATCCGCCTGCCTGGGATTTATCTTCAACGCCGCGTCGTAATCGGCGATGGCCTCGTCGAGGCGGCCGAGCCGTAGATAGACGAAGCCGCGGCTGTAAAGAATGTTGGCGTTGGTCGGGGCGAGTCGGTCGCCGGCGTCGCAATCTGCGAGGGCGAGCGGCAGATCGCGGTCGTGTGTGGCGCGCAGCCAGCAGCGGGCGTTGTAGGGGCCGGCGTTTTTCGGATCGAGCTCGATCGCGCTCGCATAGTCGGCGATGGCGCGGTCGACATTGCCCTTGCCTGCGTAGGCGTTGCCGCGGCTGTTGTAGGCGCCGACGTATTTCGGATCGATCTCGATCGCCTTCGTTTCGTCGGCGATGGCGTTGTCGAGATCGACCTGGGAGAGATAGGCGAAACCGCGGTTGTGGCGGGCTTTGGCGTCGTTGGGATCGATCTCGATCGCCTTCGTATAGTCGGCGATGGCGCGGTCGAAATCGCCCTTGGCCAGGTAGGCGTTGCCGCGGTTGTCGTAGGCGACGGCGTTTTTCGGATCGATCTCGATCGCCTTCGCTTCGTCGGCCATGGCGCGAGATCGCCCTTGGCTTTGTAGGCGCCGCCGCGGTTGCTGTAGCCGGCGGCGTATTTCGGATCGATCTCGATCGCGCTCGTGTAGTCGGCGATGGCGCGGTCGAGATCGCCCTTGGCCACGTAGGCGTTGCCGCGGTTGTAGTAGCCTTGGGCGTTTTTCGGATCGATCTCGATCGCGCTCGCATAATCGGCGAAGGCGCGGTCGAGATCGCCCGCGGCTACGTAGGCGTTGCCGCGGTTGTTGTAGGAGGCGGCGTGTTTCGGATCGATCTCGATCGCCTTCGTGTCGTCGGCGATGGCGCGGTCGAGATCGCCCTTGGCTCTGTAGGCCAAACCGCGGTTGTTATAGATGGCGGCGTGGTTCGGATCGATCTCGATCGCCTTCGTGTAGTCGGCGATGGCGCGGTCGAAATCGCGCTTGGCTACGTAGGCGCCGCCGCGGGTGTACCATGCTTTGGCGTGGTTCGGGTCGATCTCGATCGCCTTCGTTTCGTCGGCGATGGCGCTGTCGAGATCGCCCTTGGCGAGGTAGGCGCCGCCGCGGTTGTTGTAAGCTTCCGCGTCGCGCGGGAACTCAAGGATCGCCTGGTCGCAGGCCTGGATTGCCGCATCTCCGCGCAATTTTTCGCAGTCTTGCTTCGCATCGGCAAGCGCCGCGGTCGCGTCGAGCGCAGCCGAAAATAACATGATCAGCGCCAATTCTCGCAGCATGGCGACCGCTCCTCCGTTTGCGACTCGCTGGTCGCGCCGACGTCTCGCCTGCGCCGAACGACGTCTGCCTCCGCCGGCAGTAATGCGTTCCTCGCCAGTTTGGCGCAACGGCTGATTACGGGCTGGAACTTGGCAAGGTGGCGCGTCGCATCATTTCGCCGCGGGGCGTCCGCTTTTGTTGGCGCCGACGCTTTCGCCGAAGGTCCGCTCCCCGCCCTGATCAGTCGATCCTGTCCGTTGCTTGCATGTCGGCTTCGGAGCTACGGCGACCATCGGCTGAACGGCGCTATTGGGCGCGAAGCGGCCGTCAAATGGCCCGGTCTTCTGCGTCCGAGTCGGGCGCCAAGCGTTTGATTTTGACCCCTAGCCCACCTCCTCCGGCCCTCGGATGCAGCCATGGCCGCCTCACAGCCGCTCACAGGGCATCTGTACGCCTCATGCGCCGAGAATCTTGCCGAGTAGGTGCGCCAGTTCATCGCGCTCGGCGCCGGTGAGCGGCGAAAATGATCTCTGAGTCACCTCGGACATGATTTTCTGTCCGTTGTTCAGCAGTTCGCGTCCCTTTGCCGTAAGTGTTTGGACATTCGCGCGCCCAATCCCAGGTCGGGACTCGATCAGGCCGGAGGCCTGCATGCGCTTCAGCAATGTTCCGAACGCTTGGTCTGAATTGAAAGTTTTTTCCGCAAGATGGCGCTGCGAACACCGAGGATTTTGTTCGATCTCTCGAAGAGCGTTCCATTGAACAAGGCTTACGCCCAGAGGCGCAAGGCGCTTGTCCAGCTCGCGATGGTGACCGTACTGGACGCGTTTGATTAGCCAGCCGAGACGTTCAGGGGAACTTGACATATACTGATATTTATATAAACATAGTGATACGGTTAAGCGACCGCGACGCATGTGTTGCGTCGACCCGAAATCGAGCGGGTCGCCGGTCGGTGCATTCCAATCGCTCAGGCGCGCGGTCTGAGCCGGTCGCCTCTTCGAATCCAGCGAGTGTATCCATGAAAATCTCCGAGAGCGGCAATGGACGAAATATCCTAGTTTTACATGGCGGGGGCGGCCCAGCAACAATGGCAGGCCTATCGGCGCACCTCGCTGAAAATGCGCATGTCGTGACACCAACTCATCCTGGCTGGGACGGAACGCCGCGGCCAGACTCGATCAGCACTGTCGCGTCGCTCGCCGACGCCTACGTGCAATACCTCGAGGGGGGCGACCTGAAAGATGTCCTCCTGATAGGGTCTTCGCTCGGGGGGTGGCTCGGCGCCGAGATTGCGCTGCGCGACACCGCACATCGAGTCGCGGGGCTCGTCATTATCAACGGCGTCGGCGTGGACGTCCCAGGCCACCCGATCACCAACATCACGGGCTTCACTGGGCGAGTCGGATCACGTGGTCACCAAGGAATACGGTCGCGCTTACGCCGCGGCGATCCCGGGCGCCCAGTTCGAAATCGTCGCCGAGGCTGGACACCTTCCGTGGATCGAGCAGCCTGCGGAGACGTTTCGCTTGCTCGATCAATTTGTCGCCGCCGCTGGCAAGCCTTGATAAGTCAGGGTGCAAGGGACTCTCTCGGAATTCTAAATCCCCTAGCCCGCCTCCTGCGGCCCCGCCGCCGTCACGTTGAGGTCCGTGATGAGCCCGGTGGCCAGCGCATAGACCCAGCCGTGCACGCTAAGTTCATGGCCGCGCGCCCAGGCGTCCTGGACGAAAACATCGGAGGCGACGTTGCGCACCTGGCGAATCACATTGAGCTCGCAGAGGCGGTTCAGGCGGGCGCGCTCCTCGGGGATCGCCTCGAGCTCGTGGCGGTGGTCGTGGAAGATTTCGCGAATGGGATGCAGCCAGTGGTCGACGAGGCCGCGCCGCTTGCCGTCCACCGCCGCGGCGACGCCGCCGCACCCGTAATGGCCGACGACCATGATATGCTTGACCTTGATGACATCGACGGCAAATTGCAGCACGGAAAGATAATTGGCGTCCTGCGGCGGGGCGAGATTGGCGACGTTGCGGTGCACGAACAACTCGCCGGGGTCGAGATCGACGATTTCATTGGCGGGCACGCGACTGTCGGAGCAGCCGATCCATAGATATTCTGGCGCCTGCTGGCGCGCCAATCGCCGGAAGAAATCGGCGTCGACCGATATTTTCCGCGCCGCCCAGGCGCGATTTTTCGCCTTCAGATGATCCAGCATTCTGGTTTCCTAGCGCTAATTGTTGCAGCGCACAAGACGGGCGCCGGGCTGGATCGGCGCCTGCGTTTGTGCGGATCGCCGAGCCGGGATAGCGTTTTGAAATTGCCGCGGCGGGGATGGTCATGGAAAATTTGTTGAGGCGCCGCTTGGCGGTTGGGTTGGTCGCGGCGGCCCTCGCCTGCAGCGGGTCTTCGGTTTCTCGCGCCCTCGATGTCGGCCCCAAAAGCCTGCCGCTGACCGTCGCCGGCGTGCCGCTCCAAATTCCCGTGGCGGGCGCGCTGGACGTGCACACGGATGCCGACGCCATCACGCTCAAGGCCTCGGCGACCGGCGATCTCAAGTCCATCCAGGATCATGCCCTGGCCATAGCGCGCGGCCTGAATCTGCCGCGCGACCCCTGCGCCCACAAGAACATCAACGTCGTCGTCAACAGCGTCGACGCGGCGAGGATCAGGCCGGCCGGCGCGAGCGCGGTCGTCGATCTCTCCGGCCATGTCACCGTCTGGCTTTGCAAGAAAATCCTTGGCGAGATGCTCAAGACTGAGATCGTTTCCGACAGCGTCAGCATTTCGGCGCCCGTCGAATTATATGTCGCGAGCCCCCAATCGGTCGCGCTACGGCTCACCGGACCGGCGACGCTGACGACCGGCGATCCGCTAACCACGGAGGCGGCGAGCGCGTTCCTGGGCGACGTCAACGGGCTGCTGACGCTGCAGTTGAGCAAGCTGCTCGACACCGCCCGCGCCCGCGCCGCCGTACCGCCGCTGCCCGGCCTCGATGTGACGATCGAAAGCGCGGCCTTCGCCCAGGACGGACCCAAGCTGATCGTGCGCGCCAGCGGACACGCGACGATGACGAGCGCAGCGTTTGGCAGTTTGATGGGGTTCGTGGGCCATTAGGGCAAGATGATTTCCGATTGAAGACCGCTCGCCGTCCTTGCGAGCGGAGCGAAGCAATCCAGAGATCGTGCCCTTGCTTGATAGGTCACGATCTCTGGTTTACTTCGCTCCGCTCGCAATGACGATTCACGCGGCGCGCAGCGAGGCTTCGTCGAGATCGAAATGGCGCTTTAATTCGAGCCAGCCTCTGGGAGTGACGTCGACGGCGCGCGATTCTTTTGCGCGGCGCAGCCAGCCGGAATCGCAAAGCACGCGTAAGAATTGAACGCCGAGCGGTCCCGCCAGATGATGCGTGCGCTCGGTCCAGTCAAGACATTGGCGCGCCAGTCCGCGCCGCGTCGGCTTGATCGCGCGAACGTCGAGGCCGATCGCGCCGAACCAGGCGATGCCGGCCGGCGGCGCGTCGAATTGTTTGTCCGCCGCGGCACAGAGGTAACCGCGCTCTTGCATCCCTCGCGTGACCGCGACCCCCACCTGGCCGGCAAGGTGGTCATAGCAGCAACGGCAAAATCTGAGCTGGCGAACCTGCGGGCTCACCGTCTGCCGTCTTGCCGGCGCTTGCGGCCGGATGGCGGCAAGCTGCTCCAGCGCCTGGGCGACATGAGCGCCGGCAAGGCGGTAATAGCGATGGCGCCCCTCCGTCTCCACCAATAGGAGCCCGCCATCGAGCAGCTTGGCCAGATGCGAACTCGCGGTCTGGGCGGTGGCGCCTGACGAATAAGCCAACTCGCCCGCCGGCAGCGCGCGCCCATCCAGCAAGGCCGTCAGCATCGCCGCGCGAGCGGGATCGGCAAGGAGAAAGGCGGTGGCGGAAAAACTCGGCAAAGCGGACATGCAACCTCCCGTCATGACAATGGTTCTATTCGAGGTGCCGGCCTCAATGGTTCGATGCGCATCGAAGCATCCGGTCCTTATAGCCGATAAACCGGAGCCTCAAAACAAGAGGCCGCAACATCATGGATGGAATCTCTCTGCCGCGCGTCGTCGGCGCAGCGTTCAACGCCCGCTGGGTCACTTTGGCCGCGCTTTGCCTGGCCGTGCTCGTCGCTCAGGTCGATACGGCGGTGGTCAATCTGGCGGTGCGGCCGATCGGCGAATATTTCTCCGCCGGCGTCAATGCGCTGCAATGGGCGGTCGATGGCTACAACCTGATCTATGCCGTGCTGCTGATGACGGGCGGACAGCTTGCCGATCTCTATGGCCGGCGGCGCATCTTCATCGCCGGCGCCGCGATTTTCACCGCCGGCTCGCTTGTCTGCGCTTTTGCGCCTTCCATCGCCGTGCTGATCCTCGGCCGCGCGCTCGCGGGCCTCGGGGCGGCCCTGCTGATCCCCGCCTCGCTGGCGATCATCCGCGTGGTCTGGCCCGATCCCGTTGAGCGCGGGCGCGCGCTGGGCATTTGGGCCGCCTGCAACGGCGTGGCGCTGGCGATCGGCCCGACCTTGGGCGGTCTGCTGATCAACGGGTTCGGCTGGCGCAGCATATTTGTCGTGGTGGTCCCTCTTGGCCTGGCCGCCATTCTCCTTGCGATATTATCGATCCCCGAATCCTCGGATCCAAAGGACCGGCATTTCGACGCCCCCGCCCAGTTTCTCGGCGCCGTCGCCCTTGGCGGCTTGGCCTTCGCCGCGATCGAGGCGCACACCATGCCCGTCATCGCGATCATCGCCCTGATCGCCGCGATGCTTGCCCTCGGATTTTTCATCAAGGCGGAAGCGAAAATGGGCCCGACGGCTTTGGTCCCGCTCGACATATTCGCGACGCGCGCATTCCGCGGCGCCATCGTCGCGACGGCCGGCATGACGTTCGGCATGTATGGCGCCTTGTTCCTGCTGCCGCTGACCTGGCAAAGCACAGGCAGGCTCGACGCCATCGGCGCGGGACTCGCGTTGATACCGATGGCGGGCGTATTCGTTCTCGTCTCGCCCTTCTCGGGAGCGCTCGTGGAAAAGTTTGGCGTGCGTACGATCACCGCCGGAGGCGTGGCGATCATCGGCGCGGGCCTGCTGTTGATCGGCCTCAGCGCGCATCTGGCATCCCTGGTTCCGGCCGAAATCGGACTGATGCTGACGGGACTGGGAATGGGCTTCGCCACCGGCCCGCTAATGGGCGCAGCGGTCGGCGCGGTCGGCGCGGCTCGTTCGGGAACCGCCTCCACCCTCATCAATGTCGCGCGCATGGCGGGCGCGACGCTCGGCGTCGCGGTCCTTGGAACCGCGTTCGCGATGGCGCATGGCGGCGCCGAAGGCTTGCGTCTTTCGATGGTTCTGGGAGGACTGGCTCAGGTCACATGCGCCTTCGCGGCATGGGCGATGACGCGGCCGGCGGCGGCGCCGGCTAACACGTGATGATTTTAGATTTGTTCGCAACCTCCGTCATTGCGAGCGGAGCAAAGCAATGACGGCTGAGCTACGCCTGCTCCAGCTCCAGCAGCGTCCCGTTGAAATCCTTTGGGTGCAGGAACAGCACGGGCTTGCCATGGGCGCCGATCCTGGGTTCGCCATCGCCCAGGATCCGGGCGCCCGCCGCGATCAGCCGATCGCGCGCCGACAGGATGTCGTCGACCTCGTAACAGAGATGATGAATCCCCCCGTCGGGATTCCTTTCGAGGAATTTGGCGATCGGCGAATTCTCGCCCAGCGGCTCCAAGAGCTCGATCTTGGTGTTGGGCAATTCGACGAAAGCGACGGTCACGCCATGCTCGGGCAAGGAGGATGGCATGGACACTTCCGCGCCGAGCTGATGGCGATAACGCGCGCTGGCCGCGGCGAGATCCTTGACCGCGATCGCGACATGGTTCAAGCGCTCCAGCATCGCTTTGCCCTCTACACTTCCACGACCAGCACATGCACCGCCGGCTTCTTGCCCCAGGCGGCGTTGACCGCGTTGCGCACGGCGCGTTCGATCGCGGTCGAAACCGCATCGGCGTCGCGGCGCTTGCCGCGCGGCAGGCTCTCGAATGTTTCGAAAATAGCGGTATCCACGATTTCGTCCATGCCGGCGCCCTGACGCGTGCGGCTGGGAAGGCCCGCGATCATCACATCCGGATCGCCGGAAAGATCGCCCTTGGGCGAGAGCGCGAGCGCGATCGAGACGACGCCCGCAAAGGACAGGCGGCGGCGCTGGGCGATGCAATCATCGCCCGCCGGCAGCAGGATGTCGCCGTCCTTGTAGAGCCGGCCATGATCGGCCTGGCCGATGATGCCCGCCTGCCCGGCCGCCAGCAATACGATGTCGCCGTTCAAGGCGCGCACGATTTCGCTGACGCCCTGGGCGCGCGCGAAACTCGCGTGTTCGGACAGATGCACCGCTTCGCCATGGGCGGGAATGGCGATTTTGGGCCGCAGCCAGGCGTACATCTGGGCCATTTCGGCGCGGCGCGGATGGCCCGAGACATGGACGAGCTGGGTGCGGTCGGTGACGACCTCGATGCCCTGGGCGACCAGGCCGTTGACGATTTTTCCGACCGCCTTTTCATTGCCCGGAATGGTGCGCGAGGAGAACACGACGATATCGCCCGGCGCCAATGTGGCGGTCGGGTGCTCGTCCTCGGCGATGCGCGCCAAGGCGGCGCGCGGCTCGCCCTGGCTGCCCGTCGCCAGGGCCAGCACCTTGTCGCGCGGGATGCGATCGAAATGATCCTGGCCGAGGAAGGCCGGCAGCCCTTCGAGATAGCCGCATTCGCGCGCCACCGCGAGAACGCGCTCCATCGCGCGGCCGATCACCATCACCTGCTTGCCATTGGCGAGCCCCGCTTCGGCGGCGGCGCGCAAGCGCGCGACATTGGAGGCGAAGGTGGTGATGACGACGCGGCCCGGCGCCTGCCCGACCAAAGCGGCGAGATTCTTCGCGACATCGGCCTCGGAGGGGCTTTGCCCCTCGCGAAGCACGTTGGTCGAATCGCAGATCAGCGCGAGAACGCCCTCTTCGCCCAGCGCCCGCAGGCGCGCCTCGTCGGTCGGCCTGCCGACCAGCGGCGTCGCGTCGATCTTCCAGTCGCCGGTATGCACGATGAGGCCGGCCGGCGTGCGGATCGCCAAGGCGCAGCTTTCGGGAATCGAATGGGCGACGGCGATGAACTCCACATCGAACGGACCGATCGTCACATGCGCGCCCTGCGCGACGATCTCCATCGGAATCTTCGGCGCGCCCGGCTCGTTGAGGCGGCGCGCCTCCAATAGACCGGCGGCAAAGCGCGTCGCGTAAACCCGCACGCCAAGGCGCGGCCAGAGTTCGGCAAGGGCGCCGATATGATCTTCGTGGGCATGAGTGATGATGATGCCGACGAGGTCCTTCTTGATCTTTTCGATAAATCTAACGTCCGGCAGGATGAGGTCGACGCCCGGCAATTCGTCGCCGGCAAAGGCGACGCCGAGATCGACCATCAGCCATTTGCGTTTTTTGGCCGGCCCAAAGCCATAGAGAGCGCAATTCATGCCGATCTCGCCAAGACCGCCTAGCGGCGCGAAGACCAGTTCGTTCTCATCAGTCATTAATTCGATACTTTCCGGGTGATTGGATTTGTCGCATTATCTGGCCGCGACCGGCGCCTAGTTCGCCGGAAAAAGCAATCGCTTTCTAACCGCCGGCGCCTTCCCGAACCAGGAATAGATCGCCGGCCTCGACGGTCTCGAGGCCCCTTACGCCGCGTAAGACGAGGCGTCCCTGTTCGTCGAGGGTCTCGAACGCGCCTTCGCGAAAGCCTTGCGCGCCGCCGATGCGAATGGGGCCGCCGAGTCCGGCCGCATGGGCGAGCCATTGCATGCGGATCTCGGCAAAGCCGGCGCCGCGACGCCACACGGCCAAGGCTTCTTCAAAACATGGCGCGAGGCGCGCAAACAGATCGTCGGACGAGACCGCGCGGCCCAAAGCGTTGGAGAGACTGTCGACGGGATAGTCGAGCCCGGTCGGCGCGTTGGCGCAATTGACGCCGATGCCGACGATGCAGGCGAGGAGCCCGTCGCCAAGCGCGATGCCCTCGACGAGAAGACCGGCGAGCTTGGCGCCGCGCCAGACAAGGTCATTGGGCCATTTCAGCGCCACCTCGCCGCTGGCCCCAAGATCGTCGAGCGCCCGGCGCAGCGCGACCCCGGCGACGAATCCGATTTGCGAGGCGATCGCGACCGGCGAGGGATCGACCAGCAGCGCGCTAGCATAGAGATTGCCGGCGGGCGAGGCCCAAATACGCCCGCGTCGCCCCCTGCCCTGCGTCTGTTCGCCCGCGATAATCCACAGACGCCCGGGATCGCCCGCGTCGGCCCGCGCTCGCGCTTCGTCGTTGGTCGAGCCGACGCGGGTCCGGCGTTCGACGCGCCATCCCGACGACAGAATCTCGCTTCGTTCGTTCGACGGCTCGCCCGTTCTCAAAACAGCGACTTGGCCGCGGCCATGGCGGCGTCGGTGAGCGGCGCCGGGGCAAACGCGTAGAAAATGACCAGGGCCGTCGACAAGGCCAACACTACCCGCGCCGCCAGGCCGCTCGGATCGAACGCTTTGGCCGGCTCGTCGAAATACATCACCTTGACGATGCGCAAATAGTAGAAGGCGCCGACCACGCTGCACAGAACGCCGATCACCGCGAGCGCGAAGAGATTGGCCTCGATCGCGGCGGCGAAGACATAGAATTTCGCGAAGAACCCGGCGAGCGGCGGAATGCCGGCGAGCGAAAACATCATCGCGCCGAGGAAAAAGGCCATCGGGCCGTTGGTGCGGGCAAGGCCGGACAGATCCGAGATCGTTTCGACATAAACGCCGTCGCGCTTCATCGAAAGAATGGCGGCGAAAGTGCCGAGCGTCATCAACAGATAGATCGACATGTAGAGGATGACGCCATGCACGCCATCGGTCGTTCCGGCGGCGAGGCCGACGAGCGCGAATCCCATATGGCCGATCGACGAATAGGCCATCAGCCGCTTGATATTGGTCTGACCGATCGCCGCGAACGAGCCGAGCGCCATCGAGGCGATCGAGATGAACACGATCACCTGGCGCCATTCGCCCGCCACTCCGGGAAAGGCGGTCATGACGACGCGCACCAACACCGCCATCGCGGCCATTTTCGGCGCCGAGGCGAAAAAGGTAGTGACCGGCGTCGGCGCCCCCTCGTAGACGTCTGGCGTCCACATATGGAACGGCACAGCGGAAATCTTGAAGGCGAGCCCGGCCAGCAGGAAGACCAGGCCGAACACGACGCCAACGCTCGCTTGACCCTGGATCGCGACGGCGACGCCGGCGAACGAGACCGTGCCGGCAAAGCCGTAGATGAGGGACGCGCCATAGAGGAGCATGCCGGAGGACAAAGCGCCCAGCACAAAATATTTGAGGCCGGCTTCGGATGCCTTTGCATTGTCGCGGTGATAGGCGGCCACGACGTAGAGCGAGAGGCTCATCAATTCGAGGCCGAGATAAAGGGCGATGAAATCGCTGGCCGAGATCAGCATCATCATGCCGAGCGTCGCCAGCAGAACGAGGATGGGAAACTCGAAACCGGCGATCTTCTCTCGGCGCATGAAGTCGACGGAAAGCACAAGTGTCGTCAGCGAGCCGATCAGCGCGAGCGCCTTCATGAATCGGCTGAACGCATCATCCGTGAAGGCGCCGTAAAAGGTGACGCTTTTGGATCCGTGATTGGCGAGCAGCACGATCAGCACGACGCCAAGCAAGGCGACGGCGATTTCGGTCACCAGCCAGACCGAGCGCTCGCCGCGCAGCGCGCCGAGCAGAACCAGCGCCAATATGCCGCCCGCCAGAATGAATTCCGGCAGGACGGTCGGCAGAGACAAGGCCGTCACATTCATTTCCAGCCCCTACAGCCCGGCGGTTTTGGTCAGAGCGAGCGCCTGGTCGAAGCCTTTGATGAGGGCTTCGGCGGAGGCGGCGCTTGCATCGATGATCGGCTGCGGATGCACGCCGTAATAGAGGGTCAGCACGACAAGGGGCGCCAGAATGACGATCTCGCGCATCGACAGATCGGCGATATGCATGAGACTGGGCTTTTCGATGATGCCGAAAATCACCCGCCGATAGAGATAAAGCGCATAGGCGGCCGACAGAATGACGCCGGTCGTCGCCAGAAGCGCAACCCAGCTATTGGCCTGAAAGGCGCCGATCAAGGTCAGGAACTCGCCGATAAAACCCGAGGTGCCGGGAAGGCCGACATTGGCCAGAGTGAAGATCATCAGCGCGACGGCGTAGCGCGGCATGCGCTGCACCAGCCCGCCGTAGGCGGCGATGTCGCGCGTATGCATGCGATCGTAGACGACGCCGACGCACAGGAACAGCGCGGCCGACACCAGCCCATGCGAGATCATCTGGAACACGGCGCCCTCGACGCCCTGCGCATTCATCGAGAAGAGGCCCATCGTCACGAAGCCCATATGGGCGACTGAGGAATAGGCGATCAGCTTCTTCATATCCTCCTGAACGAGGGCGACCAGCGACGTGTAGATGATCGCGATGATCGAAAGGGCGAAGACAAGCGGCGCGAAATAATGCGAGGCGTCCGGGAACATCGGCAGCGAGAAGCGGATGAAACCATAGCCGCCCATCTTGAGGAGAATGCCCGCCAGTATCACCGAGCCGGCGGTTGGCGCCTCGACATGCGCGTCCGGCAGCCAGGTGTGGACCGGCCACATCGGCATTTTGACGGCGAAGGAGGCAAAGAAGGCGAGCCACAGCCATTTCTGCATGCCGGCGGGGAAATTGGTGTGCAGCAGGACGGTGATGTCCGTCGTCTTGGCGTACCAATACATCGCCATGATCGCCAGCAGCATCAGCAGCGAGCCCAGCAGCGTATAGAGGAAGAACTTGAACGCCGCATAGACGCGGTTCTTGCCGCCCCAGATGCCGATGATGAGAAACATCGGAATGAGGCCGCCCTCGAAGAACAGATAGAAAAGCAAGAGATCGAGCGCCTCGAAGACGCCGATCATCAGCGTCTCCAGCACGAGGAACGCGATCATATATTCCTTGACGCGCTTCTCGATCGACAGCCATGAGGCGCCGATGCAGAAGGGCATCAGGAAGGTCGTCAGCAGCACGAAGGGCATGGACAGGCCGTCGACGCCGAGCCGGTAGGCGATCCCAGGCGAGAACCAGGCGCGCTGTTCGACAAGCTGGAAGCCGGCGGCGCCGGTGTTGAACTCGCCCCAGGCGAAAAGCGAGAGAACGAAGGTCGCGATCGTCGTCCATAGCGCGATCCAGCGCGCGTTGTTGCGCGTCGCCTCGTCTTCGCCGCGCAGCAGCAGCAGCGCGGCGACGCCGACGATCGGCAGGATCAGCAGGCCTGAGAGAATGCCAAAGCCGAACATCAACGGATTCCTCCGATCAGAAACCACGTGATGAAGGCCGCGCCGCCCAGCAGCATCGCGAAGGCATAGTGATAGATGTAGCCGCTCTGCAGCCGCACGACATTGCGCGTCACATCGATGACGCGCGCCGAGACGCCGTCAGGCCCGAGGCCGTCGATAATGAAGCCGTCGCCGCCCTTCCAGAACAGCCGCCCGATCCAGAACGCCGGGCGAACGAACAGGAAGTCGTAAATCTCGTCGAAATACCATTTGTTGAGCAGGAAGCGGTAGAGGATCGGATTACCCTCCGCCAGCGCGCGCGGCGCGTCGGGCCGCACGATATACATGTAATAGGCCACAGCAAATCCGCCGGCCATCATGAGGGTCGGCAGTAGCGAGACCAGCCAGGGCGCGGTCTCCATCTCTTCCAGGATGTGATTGTCGGGCGCGAGAAACAGCGCGCCCTTCCAGAAGCCCTCGAAGCCGCCGCCGATAAAGAGAGGGCGGAAGGCGAGACCCGCGACGACGGCGCCCAGCGCGAGCACGGCCAGTGGAATCAGCATGACCTGCGGCGATTCATGCGGCGTGTGGTCGTGGCCATGGGAATGATCGTCATGGGCATGATCGTCCGTCGCGGCGTGGCCGTGATCGTCGGCGCCGTGCGCGTGGCTCAGCGAGCGACGCTCGCCAAAGAAGGTCATGAAAATGAGGCGCCAGGAATAGAACGAGGTGAAGCCGGCGGCGACCACGACGCACAGAAAGGCGTAGACCGCGCCGGGGCGCTGCGAGGCATAGGCCGCCTCGACGATCGCATCCTTCGAGACAAAGCCGGCAAAGCCGATCGAGGTGAAGGGAATGCCAAAGCCGGTCAACGCGAGCGTGCCGATCAGCATCATCCAATAGGTGAACGGAATGTCTTTGCGCAGGCCCCCCATATTGCGCATGTCCTGCTCGTGATGCATCGCATGGATCACCGAGCCGGCGCCCAGGAACAGCAGCGCCTTGAAGAAGGCGTGGGTGAACAGGTGGAATATGCCGAGGCTGTAGCCGCCCACCCCTAAGCCGACGAACATATAGCCGAGCTGCGAACAGGTGGAATAGGCGATGACGCGCTTGATGTCGTTCTGCACGAGGCCGACGGTCGCCGCGAAAAACGCTGTCGTCGCGCCGACGATCGTCACGACGCTCAGCGCGACCGGCGCAAGGTCGAAAAGCGGCGACATGCGCGCTACCATGAACACGCCCGCCGTCACCATCGTGGCGGCGTGGATGAGGGCGGAGACCGGGGTCGGGCCCTCCATCGCGTCGGGCAGCCACGTATGCAGCAGGAACTGCGCCGATTTACCCATCGCGCCCATGAACAACAGCAGGCAGGTGATGGTCAGCGCGTCGAAATCCGCGCCGAAGGCATGGATCATCTTGCCGGCAATGCCGGGCGCGGCGCCGAACACCGCATCGAACGTCACCGAACCGGTCAAAGCGAAGACGAGGAAAATGCCGAGCGCAAAGCCGAAATCGCCGATTCGGTTGACGATGAACGCCTTGATCGCGGCGGCATTGGCCGAGGGCCTGTCATACCAGAAGCCGATCAGCAGATAGGAGGCAAGACCCACCCCCTCCCAGCCAAAGAACATCTGCACGAGATTGTCCGCCGTCACCAGCATCAGCATCGCGAAAGTGAACAGCGAGAGATAGGCGAAGAAGCGCGGCCGGCCAGAATCTTCGGCCATATAGCCGATCGAATAGACATGCACGAGGAACGAAACGGTCGTCACGACGACCAGCATGACGACGGTCAGCGTATCGAAGCGCAAGGCCCAGTCGACCGCCAATTTGCCGGAGACGAACCAATTGGCGACCGGGATGACTTGCGCATGCTCCTCATGACCGAACCCGACCGTGAAAAAGGCGACCCACGAAAGAAAAGCGCAGATGCCGAGCGGAATCGTCGTGACGAGTTCGGAGTTGCGCGCGCCGATCAGCCGCCCGAACAGGCCGGCGACAAGAAAGCCCAGCAGAGGAAGGAAGACGATCAGATCATACATGCTCGTCTCAGCCCTTCAGCGCGTTAATGTCTTCAACCGCGATCGAGCCGCGATTGCGGTAATAGGTCACCAATATCGCCAGGCCGATCGCCGCTTCCGCCGCCGCCACGGTCAGGATGAACAGCGCGAAGACCTGGCCCGTCAGATCGCCGGAATTGGTCGAGAAGGCGACGAGATTGATATTGACCGACAGCAGGATCAATTCGACCGACATCAGGATGACGATGATGTTCTTTCGATTGAGAATGATGCCGGCGACGCCGATCGTGAACAAGATGGCGCCGAGCGTCAGATAATGGGTGAGGCCGATGATCATGGAAAAAGCCGCTCTCTATATGCCGACGCGCGAAGGGACTTTGCGAACTTCGACGGCGCTGGCCGGATTGCGCGCGACCTGGATCGCGATATCCTGACGCTTGACGCCGACCCGGTGGCGCAAGGTCAAAACGATCGCGCCGATCATCGCCGTCAGCAGGATCATCCCGGCCGCCTGGAAGAAATAGAAATATTGGGTGTAGAGCACGCGCCCCAGCGCCGCCGTATTGGCGATGGCGCCGGCCGGCGAAGCCGCCGCGGCCGCCTGCGTCGAGCGCGTCCAGCCGACCGCGACATAGCCCAGCTCGAACGCGACGAACAGAGCGATCAGCGCGCCGATCGGCAGATATTGCAGGAAACCCTGTTTGAGCTCGGCAAAATCGACATCGAGCATCATCACCACGAACAGGAACAATACCGCGACCGCGCCGACATAGACGACGACGAGGATCATGCCGAGGAATTCGGCGCCCATCAGCAGGAACAGCCCCGCGGCGGCGGCGAAAGAAAGAATCAGGAACAATACCGAATGAACGGGATTGCGCGCCAGAATCACCGCGAGCGCCGAACCGACCAGCGTTGCGGCGAAAACCCAGAAAAATATCGCATCGCCGTACATTTCATGTCTCCATCAATCCCCTCTCCCGCTGGCGGGACAAGGTGGCGCCAAAGGGCGTCGAAAGACGCCCGTCTCAGGAGACGGGCTTCGGCGCCGGATAAGGGGCTTGTGAATGCATCTCCCCCTCACCCCAACCCTCTCCCGCAAGCGGGAGAGGGGAGCCGTCCCCTCACCGATAAGGCGCGTCCATCGCGATGTTGCGCGCGATCTCGCGCTCCCAGCGCGCGCCATTCTCTAGAAGCCGGTTCTTGTCGTAGAATAATTCCTCGCGCGTCTCGACCGCGAATTCGAAATTCGGCCCCTCGACGATCGCATCGACCGGACAGGCCTCCTGGCACATGCCGCAATAGATGCATTTGACCATGTCGATGTCGTAGCGCGTGGTGCGCCTAGTGCCGTCATTGCGGCGCGGCCCGGCCTCGATGGTGATCGCCTGGGCCGGACAGATCGCCTCGCATAGCTTGCAGGCGATGCAACGCTCTTCGCCGTTGGGATAGCGGCGCAAGGCATGTTCGCCGCGAAAGCGGGGCGACAGCGGCCCCTTTTCGTGGGGATAGTTCAGCGTCGCCCGCGGTTTGAACATATAGCGCACCGACAACGCCAATGCCGAGACGAACTCCCCCAGAAAGAGCGATCGCGCGGCCTGATCCAATCTCATCGCCATTTGCTCTTCCTAGTGAGGCGCGCCCAAATAATCGCGAAATTCCAGCACGCCGGCCACAGCCACGACCATGAACAGCGAGATCGGCAGAAAGACTTTCCAGCCAAGGCGCATCAACTGATCGTAGCGGTAGCGCGGCACGAAGGCTTTGACCATCGCGAACATGAAAACGACGAAGGATACTTTGAGCACGAACCAGATGAGGCCCGAAACCCAGGTGAACGGCGGAAAGGGAATGGGCGACAGCCAGCCGCCCAGGAACAGAATGGTCGTCATCGCGCACATCGTGAGGATCGCGATATATTCGCCAAGGAAAAACAGCAGGAACGGCGTCGCCGAATATTCCACGGCATAACCGGCGACCAGTTCCGATTCCGCTTCGACCAGGTCGAAGGGCGGCCGGTTGGTCTCGGCCAAAGCCGAAATGAAGAAGATGACGAACATCGGGAACAAAGGCAGCCAATACCAGCCGAACAGGCCCAATCGGGTGTCCTGCGCCATGACGATTTCGGTCAGGTTCAGCGAGCCCGCGCAGAGCAGGACGGTGATGATGACAAAGCCGATCGAGACTTCATACGAGACCATCTGCGCGGCCGAACGCAGGGCCGCCAGAAATGGATATTTCGAATTCGACGACCAGCCGGCCATGATGATGCCGTAGACGCCGAGCGAGGAGATCGCGAAGAGATAAAGCACGCCGACGTTGATATTGGCGATCGCCCAGCCCGAATTGACCGGGATCACCGCCCATGCGGAAAGCGCCAACGTGGCGGTCACCAAAGGCGCAAGCAGGAAGACGCCCTTATTGGCGCCGGCCGGGATGATCGGCTCCTTGAACACGAATTTGAGGAGATCGGCAAAGCTCTGCAGCGACCCCCAGGGGCCCACGACATTGGGCCCGCGGCGCAATTGCACCGCCGCCCAGATCTTGCGCTCGCCGTAAAGCACATAGGCTGTATAGATCAGCAGCGCGACGAGCAGCACGACGCTTTCCAGCGCCATCATCACGATCGGCCATAGCCAGCCAGAATCCGACATTAGGCTACTCCGCGGCCTGAAGATGACGCGCCTGCGCCAGAGCCGAACATTCGGCCATGGTCTTGGAGGCGCGGGCGATCGGGTTGGTGAGATAGAAATCGGTGACGGAACTGACCAAAGGCGCCTTGTCGAGCGCGCCGCCGATCGCCGCCAGCCTGGCAAGATCGCCCGCGTCCGCCGGCGCGATCTCATCGAGCCTGGCCAGATGCGGATGCGCGGCGTTGAGCGCGGCGCGAAGCTGGTTCAGGGAATCGAAAGGCAGTTTGGCGCCGATCGCGTCGGAGAGAGCGCGCAGGATCGCCCAATCCTCGCGCGCATCGCCGGGCGGGAAAGTCGCGCGCTCGGCAAATTGCGGGCGCCCCTCGGTATTGACATAAATGCCGGTCTTTTCGGGATAGGCGGCGCCGGGCAGGATGACGTCTGCGCGATGGGCGCCGCGATCGCCATGCGTGCCGATATAGACGACGAAGGCGCCGGGCTCGATCTCGATCTCGTCGGCGCCGAGGTTGAACAGCAGGTCGAGCCCGCCGGCCTTGGCCATGGCGAGAGCGTCGAGCCCGCCCTGCCCCGGCGTGAAGCCGACGTCGAGGCCTCCCACCCGGGAGGCGGCGCTATGCAATATGTTGAAGCCGTTCCAGCCGTCCTTGACGACGCCGAGCGACAGAGCGGCCTTCGCCGCGAGCGACAATATCGCTTCGCCGTCGGGCCGCGCAAAGGCGCCGGCGCCAAGGATGAACATCGGCTTGGTCTTGTTGGCCGGCGGATGATCGGCGAAAGCGGCGAGCGACTCTGGCCCGGCGCCGAGATAATTATAGGGATAGGTGAGGTCGAGCTTCTGGCCGACCACGCCGATCAAGCAATTGCCCCTAAGCCAGCGCTTGCGGATGCGCGCGTTGAGCACCGGCGCTTCGATACGCGGGTTCGAGCCGATGATGAGGATCGCATCGGCCTCTTCAATGCCGGCGATGGTCGAATTGAAGAGATAGGACGCGCGCCCGAATTTCGGATCGAGCTTCATACCGTCCTGCCGGCAATCGACGTTAGGGGTTGCGAGCTTGTCCATCAGCGATTTCAGCGCGAACATTTCCTCGACGCTGGCAAGATCGCCGGCGATCGCCCCGATGCGCGCCGCGCTGGACGCCTTGGCCTTGGCGGCGATGGCGGCGAAGGCTTGCGCCCAGGTGGCGGGCGCGAGCTTACCTTCGACGCGGACATAAGGGCGATCGAGCCGCTGCGTCTTGAGGCCGTCGGCGACATGGCGCGTCTTGTCGGAAATCCATTCCTCGTTGATCGCCTCGTTGATGCGCGGCAGGATGCGCACGACTTCGCGCCCGCGCGCGTCGATGCGGATGGCCGAGCCGAGGCCATCCATCACGTCGATCGATTCGGTCTTCGACAATTCCCACGGCCGGGCATGAAACTCATAAGGCTTGGCCGTCAGCGCGCCGACCGGGCAGAGATCGACGACATTGCCCTGCAGCTCCGAGGTCATCGCCCGTTCGAGATAGGTGGTGATCTCCATATCCTCGCCGCGCCCGATCGCGCCTAGCTCGGAAACGCCGGCGACCTCGGTCGTGAAGCGAATGCAGCGCGTGCAATGGATGCAGCGGTTCATCGAGGTCTTGACCAGCGCGCCGATATATTTGTTTTCCACCGCGCGCTTGTTCTCGTGATAGCGCGAGGAATCGACGCCATAGGCCATCGCCTGATCCTGCAGGTCGCATTCGCCGCCCTGATCGCAGATCGGGCAATCCAAGGGGTGGTTGATCAGGAGGAATTCCATCACCCCCTGGCGCGCTTTGCGCGCCATCGGCGAATTGGTCTCGACGACGGGGGGCTCGCCCTTGGGGCCGGGGCGCAGATCGCGCACCGACATCGCGCAAGAGGCGGTCGGCTTGGGCGGCCCGCCCTTCACTTCGACCAGGCACATGCGGCAATTGCCGGCGATCGATAGGCGCTCGTGGAAGCAGAAGCGCGGAATCTCCGCGCCCGCCGCCTCGCAGGCCTGCAGCAGCGTATATTCGGCGGGAACATCGAGCTCTTTGCCGTCGATGATGATCTTGGTCATGCGCTCTTGGCCTCGTGCGTCGCCCGCCAAGAAGCGAGCATATCCACCACCGCGATCCCGTCGATCGTCATGCCGTCGAGCCGGGCGTTGACGATCGTAGCGCCGGCGAGATTGGCGTTGTCGATGCGAAGGCCGGCCAGGTTGGAGTCGTGGACGCGCCAGCCCGACATGTTGATGTCGTCCATCGTGCAGCCGGCCATATTGACCTTGCGATAGCCGCCGCCCGACAAATTGGCGTTGGCGAATTGCGCGCCGGACAGGTTCACGTCATCGAACGACGAACCCGACAGGTCGGCGTCATGCGCGTCGAGCCGCTGCTTTTCGTGTTCGATTTTCACGCTGGAGCCCTCCACTTTCGCAATCGCCCTCACTCCGCCGCGATTCGCACCGGCTCGCTATGCGGATTGCCCGCATATTGATCGATGCGTCGTTCGATTTCGGGCCGGAAATGCGCGATGAGGCCCTGGATCGGCCAGGCCGCCGCATCGCCCAAAGCGCAGATCGTATGCCCCTCGACCTGTTTGGTGACGTCGAGCAGCATGTCGATTTCTCGTTTTTGCGCCCTGCCCTCCGCCATGCGCATCATCACCCGCCACATCCAGCCGGTGCCCTCGCGGCACGGCGTGCACTGGCCGCAGCTCTCGTGCTTGTAGAAATAGGACAGCCTGGCGATCGCGCGGATGATGTCGGTCGACTTGTCCATCACGATCACCGCCGCGGTGCCGAGGCCCGAGCGCAATTTGCCGAGCGAGTCGAAATCCATCGGGCAATCGATAATCTCATGGGCCGGCAGCAGGCGCACCGAGGCGCCGCCGGGAATGACCGCGAGCAGATTGTCGAAGCCGCCGCGCACGCCGCCGCAATGGCGCTCGATCAGTTCGCGGAACGGGATCGACATTTCCTCTTCGACATTGCAGGGCTTTTCGACATGGCCGGAGATGCAGAAGAGCTTGGTGCCGAGATTGTTGGGCTTGCCAAATCCGGCAAACCACGCCGCCCCGCGGCGCAGGATGGTCGGCGCGACCGCGATCGACTCGACGTTGTTGACCGTGGTCGGGCAGCCGTAGAGGCCCATATTGGCGGGGAACGGCGGCTTGAGGCGCGGCATGCCCTTCTTGCCTTCCAGCGATTCCAGTAGCGCCGTCTCTTCGCCGCAGATATAGGCGCCGGCGCCGTGATAGACGTAGAGATCGAACGGCCAGCCGTGAATATTGTCCTTGCCGATCAGCGTGGCCTCATAGGCCTGATCGACCGCCGCCTGCAGGCGCTCGCGCTCCAATATATATTCGCCGCGCACATAGATGTAGCAGGCGCTGGCGCCCATCGCGAAAGAGGCGATGAGGCAGCCTTCGACCAGCGTATGGGGATCGTTGCGCAGGATTTCGCGATCCTTGCAGGTGCCGGGCTCCGATTCGTCGGCATTGACGACGAGATAGGACGGGCGCGCGGGATCGGGAACCTTCGGCATGAACGACCATTTGAGCCCGGTCGGGAAACCCGCTCCCCCGCGCCCGCGCAGGCCCGAGGCCTTCATCTCGTTGACGATCCACTCGCGCCCCTTGTCGATGAGCCCCTTGGTGTTGTCCCAGCCGCCGCGCGCTCGCGCGCCCTCAAGGCCGAAATCGCCAAGGCCGTAGAGATTGGTGAAGATGCGGTCCTTATCCCCGAGCATCGCTCGCTCCCGTCTGCGCGCCCGATTGGAGCGAGGAATCCTTGTCGGGCTTGACCGCCTCGAGGCCCGGTCCGCGTCCGTCGACGCCGTAAAGCGAAGTCAGCGAAGTCAATCCGCCGATCGGCTCGGAGCCGACGCGCCCGATCTGCGATCCCTTGGCCACGGGGCGCCCGGCGACGAGGTCGTCCAGCAATTTGGCGAAATTCTGCGTGTCGAGGTCTTCGTAATAATCGTTGTTGATCTGCACCATCGGCGCGTTGCAGCAGGCGCCGAGGCACTCGACCTCGACCCAGGACAGCGCGCCGTCGGCGGTGACATGGCCTTGCGCGCCGATGCGTTCCTCGCAGACTTGTCTGATGTCCTCGGCGCCGCGCAGCATGCAGGGCGTCGTTCCGCAAAGCTGCACATGATGGCGCCCGACCGGCGACAGATTGAACATCGAATAGAAGGTCGCGACTTCGAGCGCGCGCATCAGCGGCATGTCGAGCATGGCGGCGACCGTCTCGATCGCCGCCTTGGGCAGCCAATAGCCGCTCTGCTCCTGCGCCCGCCACATCAGCGGCAGCACGGCCGAGGCCTGCCGGCCCGGCGGAAATTTGGCGATTTCCTTTTTCGCCCAGGCTTCGTTTTCCGCCGTGAAGGCGAAAGAGGCCGGCTGTATCTCGGCAAGGCGGCGGACGGTCATATCAGCGGATTCCCGGGTTCACGGTCGGCCTGTCGGAAGAGCCTACGCCACCCCTCCCCCCCCTGCGGGGGAGGGTTGGGGAGGGGGGGCGCGCTGGCCGATGAAATCTTGCGTGCGCAGCAACGCCGGTCATTCGAAATCGCGAGGGGCGCGCAGACGTGGAAATTCGAGCGCGGCGCGACCCCCCTCCCCAACCCTCCCCCACAAGGGGGGAGGGGGGAAAGGCGCGTCGCGATTCAACCGAGCGCAGCGCCATAATTCGCTGCCCGCGTCCCATCACCGGTCCACCTCGCCAAACACGATGTCGAGCGAGCCCAGAATTGCCGAGACGTCGGCCAGCAGATGTTTGCGGCACATGAAGTCCATCGCCTGCAAATGCGTGAAGCCGGGCGCGCGAATCTTGCAACGATAGGGCTTGTTGGCGCCGTCGGAGACGAGATAGACGCCGAACTCGCCCTTGGGCGCCTCGACCGCGGCGTAAACCTCACCGGCCGGCACGTGATAGCCCTCGGTATAGAGCTTGAAGTGATGGATCAGCGCTTCCATCGAGCGCTTCATCTTGTCGCGCTTGGGCGGCACGACCTTACCTTCGTCGGACGAGACCGGCCCCGCGCCCGTCGCGCTGCGCAGTTTATCGCAGCATTGTTTCATGATGCTGGCGGACTGGCGCATCTCCTCCATGCGGATGAGATAGCGATCGTAGCAATCGCCGTTCTTGCCGATGGGGATGTCGAATTCCATCTCCTCGTAACATTCATAGGGCTGCGATTTACGCAAATCCCAGGCCGCGCCCGAGCCGCGCACCATCACGCCGGAAAAACCCCAGGCCCAGCATTCGGCGAGCGAGACGACGCCGATATCGACATTGCGCTGCTTGAAGATGCGGTTGCCGGTCAGCAAAGTCTCGAGATCGTCGCAAACCCCGAGGAACGGATCGCAGAAATCATAGATGTCGTCGATCAGCTTGGCGGGCAGGTCCTGGTGGACGCCGCCGGGGCGGAAATAGGCGGCATGCATGCGCGAGCCACTGGCCCGCTCATAGAAGACCATCAGCTTTTCGCGCTCTTCAAAACCCCATAGCGGCGGCGTCAGCGCGCCGACGTCCATCGCCTGCGTCGTCACGTTCAGCAAATGCGAAAGCAGGCGGCCGATCTCGCAATAGAGCACGCGAATGAGCTGGCCGCGCCGGGGAACGCTGATGCCCAGCAGCCGCTCCACCGCCAGCGCATAGGCATGTTCCTGGTTCATCGGCGCGACATAATCGAGGCGATCGAAATAAGGCACGTTCTGCAGATAGGTGCGCGCCTCCATCAGCTTCTCGGTGCCGCGATGTAACAGCCCGATATGCGGATCGACGCGCTCGACAACCTCGCCGTCGAGTTCGAGCACCAAACGCAGGACGCCGTGCGCTGCGGGATGCTGCGGCCCGAAATTGATCGAAAAGTTGCGAAGGTTATGCTCCGTCATGGGTGGTCGTCCGGAACCGCGGCGCGATTTGGGAAGCGCGAGTGGCGAATGGCGAGCAGCGAGTAGAGGTCAATCATTGGCGGATTTGTCCGAAGCTCGTGTGGTTTTGCTCTGAAGCGAGCGGATCAGGGCGCGCAACATTTTTCCTAACGATTCGCACTGCGTGAGAATCGGTTCGGAATGCGACGGCTTGGCGACTTGAACCTGCTCTGCCAACAAGAGATGAGTCTCCAATTCTTTCAACGAACCTTGCGCGATGCGCAGAAACTGAATGAACGAACCTGTGTTTTCCCTACCATGTCCTTCCGCGATATTGGCGGCGATTGACACGGCCGCCCGGCGAATTTGCGCTGTCAATCCATATATCTCTTCCCTAGGAAACAGTCTCGTCAGACCATAACAAGCGCGGGCGATCGCCATCGCTTCTTGTCAGACCCGCAACTCCCGATATGAGTTGATCCGACCATTCGTCACTAGCCCAACCTATTCGCCACTCGCTATTCCCTACTCGCCCTACTACTTCGCCTTCTCGTCTCCCGGCAGCGGAGCGCCTTCCCAGGGACTCATGAAATCGAACTGGCGGAATTCCTGATTGAGACGCACCGGCTCATAGACGACGCGTTTTTCTTCGTCATCGTAACGCACCTCGACAAAGCCGGTCATCGGGAAGTCCTTGCGCAACGGATGGCCCTCGAAGCCATAGTCTGTCAGAATCCGGCGCAGGTCCGGATGCCCCTCGAACAGAACGCCGAACAGATCGTAAGTCTCGCGCTCGCACCAATTGGCGGCCGGGAACACTGGAATGGCGGAGGGAACGGGCGTCGCCTCGTCGGTCTCGACCTTGACCCGCACCCGCAGGTTCAGCTTGGGCGAGAGCAATTGATAGATCACGTCGAAGCGCTTCTCGCGCTCGGGGTAATCGGCGCCGCAAAGATCGGTAAAGCAAATGAACTGGCAGGCCGGATCGTCGCGCAGGAAGGTCAACACCTCCACGATACGCGCACTCTCGGCCAGCAGCGTCAGTTCGCCGAAAGAGGAATGAACGCCGGTGATCGCGCCGGGCAAAGCCGCGCCGATCCTGTCGCCGATTCCTTTCAACGCTTCGTCCATTTCGCCCCGACCCCAATGCGCATCGCCCGCAACCGCCTCACCCGCCCGCGCGAGACGCCCTACCGCTCGATCGTTCCCGTGCGCCGGATTTTCTTTTGCAGCATCAAGACGCCGTAAAGCAGCGCCTCGGCGGTCGGCGGACAGCCCGGCACATAGATATCCACCGGCACGATGCGATCGCAGCCGCGCACCACTGCATAGGAATAATGGTAATAACCGCCGCCATTGGCGCACGAGCCCATCGAGATGACGTAGCGCGGCTCAGGCATCTGGTCGTAGACCTTGCGCAAAGCCGGCGCCATTTTGTTGGTCAGCGTGCCCGCCACGATCATCACGTCGGACTGACGCGGGCTCGCGCGGGGCGCAAAGCCGAACCTCTCTACATCGTAGCGCGGCATCGACAGCTGCATCATCTCGACGGCGCAGCAGGCAAGCCCAAAGGTCATCCACATCAGCGAGCCGGTGCGCGCCCATTGGATGAGATCGTCGGTCGTGGTGATGATGAAGCCCTTGTCGGCGAGTTGATCGTTGAGCGCGCCGAAAAACGGGTCGTTGGCGCCGATCGGCTTGCCGGTCGCCGGATCGATAATGCCGCGCGGCGCCGGCGCGACGCTGGTCGAGGCGACAAGCGGGTTGGCGGTCAATCCCACTCCAGCGCTCCCTTTTTCCATTCGTAGACGAAGCCGATCGTCAGGACGCCGAGGAACAGGATCATCGACCAGAACCCGAAGGCGCCGATGTCGTGGAAAGCCACGGCCCAGGGGAACAGGAAGGCGATTTCAAGATCGAAAATGATGAAGAGCAGCGACACGAGATAAAAGCGCACGTCGAATTTCATGCGCGCGTCGTCGAACGGGTTGAAGCCGCATTCATAGGCCGAAAGCTTTTCGGGATCCGGGTTCTTATAGGCCACGACGAAAGGCGCGACGAGCAGGACGGCGCCGATCACGCCCGCGATGGCGATAAAAATCACCAGCGGCAGATAGTCCGATATGAGACTCGGCATTCGGTCTCCGAGGCGTTCGCGTGGCGGAAAGCGGAGCGCGGGCCCCGCCGAAGCGGGCTTGAAATCATTGCGACCTCAAGCCAAAAATCATGGACCGCGAAGGCCTATCGCAGTGCAGCGAACCATGCAAGACGAAACGAGCCCGGCACGCGAAATCTCGCGCCGAAGCGATGGGCCCGGTCGCGCCCAAGTCTTAAGCGGGCACCAGAGCCGATCGCCGCCCCGGACCGGCCATTTTCGGCTTGAGATTTGTTCAAAAGGGATGGCGAGAGTGACGGGACTCGAACCCGCGACCTCCGGCGTGACAGGCCGGCGCTCTAACCAACTGAGCTACACCCCCGTTAGGGAGGAGTGCCGGATAGGACACAGGCCCGTGCAAGTCAAGCGCGGCGAGCCGCCATTCGCCTCAAAACTTCGGCGAAGCCAGGCGCCAGCGCTGCAATTCCGCGGCGCTGACGATGTGGATCTCCTGCGGCGAAATACGCTCGGCCGTGCGGATCACCGTCGGACTGACGCCCATTTGGGCGGCATATTTGGCCAGCGCGTCCACCATATCGTCCGAAGCGTAGGTCGGGCCGCTGGGCGACCAGGAACGCCCTTGACCAGCGCCATAGTCCTGGCTCGACATCCGATGGATGCCGACCCGGCTTTCGGGCGGCACGACGCGCTTGACGCCGCCCATCATCGCGTAGACGCAGGCGGACATGCATTGACCGGCAATGGCGAAATCCCGATCGCCCTCCGTGCCGAATCGCGCGACGATGACGGCGGCTCGCAATTTGCGCAGCGCGGCGCCCAAACGCATCGAGGCGACGACGCGCCCGCCCGGCGAATTAAGGACGACGACATCGCGCAAGCCGGGCGATTGCGCGACCGTCTGCAAAAATTCGACGAACGCCTGCGGCGTTTCCTCCCCGATCACGCCTTCGGCGACGATCACGCGCGGGCACCTTGCGCCGCAGCCGCGCCCCTCGATCTGGGCGAGGCGGAAATTCATCGGCGCCCCTTGCGCCGCGGCCATTTCGGGTCGCATCGCAAGGCCGGCGCCTACCAGCAGCAGGGCAAGAAGGATGCGCGTCGCCGGACTTTTCGTCTTCGCCATGCATCAACCCTTCCAAATGGTGGGCGGTGACGGGCTCGAACCGCCGACCCTCTCGGTGTAAACGAGATGCTCTACCAACTGAGCTAACCGCCCCGAGCGCAAGCCGATAAAGATTTTATCATGCGCCGCGCAAGCCTATACGGCCGCCAAGGCTAGGCAAGCAATATCCCCAATGTCTTGGCAAAAAGAGGGCGGCCTTGCGGGCCGCCCAATTTCACAGGCAAAAGAGGCGCCGAAATTCGCGGCGCAGTCGGCCGCGATTGGCGAAGTCTTTTTGCGGATTATTTCTTGACCGGCTTGGCCTTGTTGAGGCTACCTTTGAGGGCGGCGCCGGCTTTGAAGCGGGCGTTCTTGGAGGCGGGAATTTTGATTTCCTTGCCGGTGGCCGGATTGCGGCCCTTGCCAGCGGCGCGCTCGCGCACGGAAAACGTCCCAAACCCTACGAGGCGAACTTCCTCGCCCTTCTTCAGCGACTTGCCGATGCCGTCCAGAATGGCGTCAAGCGCGGCGGCCGCGCTTGCCTTGGACAGTTCGGCTTCTTTGGCGACATGCTCGACGAGTTCAAGTTTATTCATTTGGCCTCTCCTTTGGTTGACCTGGCCTTTTGCGCGACGCCCGCGCGTTTCTTGTCGTCGCTCAAGCAGTCCCGGCAAAGCCAAGCTACGCGAATCGACGCTTGCGTACCCCTCATAGCTCCCTAAAAACCGGCGCAAACGCAAGGGATTGAGCGCAAGACTCGGGAAAAAAGATAAGTTTTCCGCGCCTTTCGCGTCGCTGCGATGCAAAAAGGGCCGCAAATCCAAAGGATTTGCGGCCCGATATAGGAAAGTTCAGCCGAACAAGGCTGCTCGCCTTGCTCAGTGCGCGACGACTCCGGAGACATCCTCCTCGGTCGCCAGCGCCTTGGTGACCGCTTTGACGTCTTCTTCCCAGATGATCGGACGGGGCTGTCGCACAAGCGCGTGCTTCAGCACCTCCTCCATCCGCGAGACCGGCACGATTTCAAGGCCGTTCTTCACGGAATTTGGAATCTCCGCCAGATCCTTGGCGTTGTCCTCGGGAATCAGCACTTTCTTGATCCCGCCGCGCAACGCGGCCAGCAGCTTCTCCTTGAGGCCGCCGATCGGCAAGACGCGGCCGCGCAACGTGATCTCGCCGGTCATCGCAATGTCGTGGCGCACCGGAATGCCCGTCAGCATCGAGACGATGACAGTGGCCATGCCGACGCCCGCCGAAGGGCCGTCCTTGGGGGTCGCCCCTTCGGGAACATGCACGTGGATGTCGCGACGATCGAACAAGGGCGGTTCGATGCCGAAGTCGACAGCGCGCGAGCGCACATAGGAAGCGGCCGCCGAAATCGACTCCTTCATCACGTCCTTCAGATTGCCCGTCACCGTCATGCGTCCCTTGCCGGGCATCATCACGCCTTCGATCGTCAGCAACTCGCCGCCGACCTCCGTCCAGGCAAGCCCGGTGACCAGGCCAACCTGATCGTCGGTCTCGATTTCGCCATAACGATATTTCGGCACGCCGAGGAATTCCGAGACGTTGGCGGCATTGATGACGATGCGCTTCTTCTTGGTCGTCAGCAGCTCCTTGACCGCCTTGCGCGCGAGGTTGGAAATCTCGCGCTCCAAATGGCGCACGCCCGCCTCGCGCGTATAGCGGCGCACAAGCTCCAGCAGCGCGCTGTCCTCGACCGACCATTCCTTCACATCGAGGCCGTGCTTGGCCGTCGTGTTGGGAAGCAAATGCTTCTTGGCAATCTCGACCTTCTCGTCTTCCGTGTAGCCGGCAATGCGAATGATCTCCATCCGGTCCATCAGGGCCGGAGGAATGTTCAGCGTATTGGCCGTCGTCACGAACATCACATGCGAAAGGTCGTAATCGACCTCGAGATAGTGATCGTTGAAGGTCGAATTTTGCTCAGGGTCCAGCACTTCGAGCAGGGCCGAAGAAGGATCGCCGCGGAAGTCCATGCCCATCTTGTCGATCTCGTCGAGCAGGAAGAGCGGATTGGACGACTTGGCCTTGCGCATCGACTGGATGACCTTGCCGGGCATCGAACCGATATAGGTGCGCCGATGGCCGCGAATCTCCGCTTCGTCGCGCACGCCGCCCAGCGACATGCGCACGAACTCGCGTCCTGTCGCTCTCGCGATGGACTTGCCCAGCGAAGTCTTGCCGACGCCTGGCGGGCCGACGAGACAAAGGATCGGCCCCGTCAGCTTGTTGGCGCGCTGCTGCACGGCCAGATATTCGACGATGCGCTCCTTGACCTTGTCGAGCCCGAAATGATCGGCGTCGAGCACCGTTTGCGCGGCCGCGAGATCCTTCTTGACCTTCGTGCGCTTCTGCCACGGGATCGACAACAGCCAGTCGAGATAATTGCGCACCACAGTCGCCTCGGCCGACATCGGCGACATCTGGCGCAGCTTCTTGAGCTCGCCGGTCGCCTTGTCGCGAGCCTCCTTGGAGAGCTTGGTCTTCTTGATGCGCTCTTCGAGCTCGGACATTTCGTCCTTGCCGTCCTCGTCGCCAAGCTCCTTCTGGATCGCCTTCATCTGCTCGTTGAGATAATATTCGCGCTGCGTCTTCTCCATCTGGCGCTTGACGCGCGTGCGGATGCGCTTTTCGACCTGCAGCACGGAGATCTCGCTCTCCATCAGGGCGAGGCACTTCTCAAAACGCTTGGCGACCGAATTGATTTCGAGAATGGCCTGCTTGTCGGCGAGCTTGACCGCCAGATGCGAGGCGATCGTATCGGCGAGCTTGCCGTAATCGGTGATCTGGCCGACGGCCGCGACGATTTCTGGCGAAATCTTCTTGTTGAGTTTGACGTAGCTCTCGAATTCGGAGACGACCGAGCGCGACAGCGCCTCGGCTTCGACCTTGTCGAGCGCTTCATCGCCGACCGCCTCGGCTCTCGCCTCGAAATAGCCGTCGGTGGGCAGATATTCATGGACGCGAGCGCGCGAGACGCCTTCGACCAGCACCTTGACGGTGCCGTCGGGCAGCTTGAGCAATTGAAGAACGGTGGCGAGCGTGCCGGTCGTGAAAATGGCGTCGGTCGCCGGATCGTCGTCCGCCGCATTCATCTGGGTGGCGAGCAGGATCGGCTTATCGGCCTTCATCACCTCTTCGAGCGCGCGAATCGACTTTTCGCGGCCAACGAACAGCGGCACGATCATGTGCGGGAATACGACGATATCGCGCAAGGGCAGGACCGGGTAAACGTCCAGGGAGCCGGGTGCGATGGGCTTGCGATTGCTGGTCATGGAAATTCCTGTTTCGTGGCGACCCGGGCACGGGGCGATCCCCATCTCGGGCTTGAAGCGTCAATGAACCGACGAACCCCAACCCCAACGGGCCTTGGGCCTCGCCGTCGCTCGCGCTTCCTCCCGCTATCCTTGCGATCAGACCCGGCGCGATTCGACGCTTAACCGAATCAACGCAAGAGATTACGCCAAAACGATCTTCATAAAGATGGCGGCGGATGGCGGCAGTTTCAAGGACCCGCCCGACGCTCACCCGGTCTCCAAGCCCCCAAAGCGACGCGGACAGTCAGGCAAGCTTACGCCAGCCCTCGCAAAGGCGATAGCCGCAAATGAGCGAGCGGAGCGCCTTTCAGCTCACGCGAGACGGCGCCGGCCTCAGCCGGCCTTTTCGGCGCGGTCCGAATAGATATAGAGCGGGCGCGCCTTGCCATCGACCACTTCGGGGCCGATCACCACCTGTTCGACGCTGTCAAGGCCCGGCAGGTCGAACATCGTGTCGAGCAAAATCCCCTCCATGATCGAGCGCAGGCCGCGCGCGCCGGTGCGCCGCTCGATCGCCTTTTTGGCGACGACGTTCAGCGCTTCGTCCTGGAAGGTCAGGTCGGTGTTCTCCATTTCGAACAACCGCTGATATTGCTTGACGAGCGCATTCTTCGGCTCGGTCAGGATCTTCTTGAGCGCCTCTTCATCGAGATCCTCGAGCGTGGCGATGACCGGCAGACGGCCCACGAATTCGGGTATAAGTCCGAATTTGAGCAGATCTTCGGGCTCGACATGGCGGAAAACCTCGCCCGTGCGCCGATCGTCGGGCGATTGCACCTTGGCGCTGAAGCCGATCGACGTGCCCTTGCCGCGCGCCGAAATGATGCGCTCGAGGCCAGCAAAAGCGCCGCCGCAGATGAACAGAATATTGGTCGTGTCCACCTGCAGGAATTCCTGCTGCGGATGCTTGCGCCCGCCCTGCGGGGGAACGCTGGCGACCGTGCCTTCCATGATCTTCAGCAGGGCTTGCTGGACGCCCTCGCCCGACACGTCGCGGGTGATCGAGGGATTGTCCGACTTGCGGCTGATCTTATCGATTTCGTCGATATAGACGATGCCCCGCTGCGCGCGCTCGACATTGTAGTCGGAAGCCTGCAGCAATTTGAGAATGATGTTCTCGACGTCCTCGCCGACATAGCCGGCTTCCGTCAGCGTCGTCGCGTCCGCCATCGTGAATGGCACGTCGAGGATGCGCGCCAGCGTCTGGGCCAGCAGCGTCTTGCCCGAACCCGTCGGCCCGATCAGCAGGATGTTCGATTTGGCCAGTTCGACGTCGCTGTGCTTGGTGGCGTGATTGAGGCGCTTGTAATGGTTGTGGACCGCGACGGAAAGCACGCGTTTGGCCTGCGGCTGACCGATCACGTAATCGTCCAATACCTTGCATATTTCGCGGGGCGTCGGGATGCCGTCCTTGCTCTTGACGAGGGAGGTCTTGCTCTCCTCGCGAATGATGTCCATGCACAGCTCGACGCATTCGTCGCAAATGAACACCGTCGGCCCGGCGATCAATTTACGCACTTCATGCTGACTCTTGCCGCAGAACGAACAATAGAGCGTGTTCTTGGCGTCGCCTTCGGCCTTGGCCATTTTGTTCTCCATACCGCCGCTTTCCTCTTCCGATTCACAGCGGACGCCCAACCTAATAAGCTAAATACAGCACCCTAACAAAACGTAGCGATCATGCCTCCCGCGGCGACGGCGCCCGAAATCTTTTAGATTCGGCAAAACCTGCCGCGGCGCGAGACAGCCGACCAACGCGCCATACCGATGCAACCACGATAAGCCTCGCCAAATCAAGTCGCGCGACCGCCTGGCTCTGGTGCCTCGCCGGCGCGCAGCGCGCATATTCCATCCGCCATCGCGCCCGGGCGACTGATGCAATGCGTCAGGATTATGGCGCAAAATACTGACGAAGCTATGTTTTTGCTTCTTCTACTTCGTCGGAACGTTTGGTCACGACTTGATCGACGATGCCGAAAGCCTGGGCTTCCTCCGCCGACATAAAATGGTCGCGATCGAGGGTTTTATCAATGGTGTCATAGTCGCGCCCGGTATGGTGGACATAAATCTCATTGAGCCGGCGCTTGATTTTGAGAATGTCCTCAGCGTGACGCTGGATGTCGGACGCCTGTCCCTGGAAGCCGCCCGAGGGCTGATGGACCATGATTCGGGCATTGGGCAGCGCATAGCGCATGCCCTTCTCGCCGGCGCATAGCAGAAGCGATCCCATCGAGGCGGCTTGGCCGATGCACATGGTCGACACTTTCGGGCGGATGAATTGCATCGTGTCGTAAATCGACAGGCCCGAGGTCACGACGCCGCCCGGCGAATTGATGTAAAGCGCGATTTCCTTCTTCGGATTGTCGGCCTCGAGAAACAGCAATTGCGCGACGACCAGCGAGGCCGAGATGTCGTCGACCGGCCCGACCATGAAGATGATGCGCTCACGCAGCAGGCGGGAGAAAATGTCGAACGAGCGTTCGCCGCGAGCCGATTGCTCGATGACGATCGGCACCAGATTGTTGGTATAGTAGTCGACCAGGTCGCGCATGGATCTCGCTTTCAGGGAATCAAGCTTGTCGCCGAACTTCAACATAATGGCGCGGCCTGACTTGTTAAAGGGCTAACGCCGCGCAGCGATCCGGGCTTTGGACGATGCGCGCCCGCCAAACGAATCGGGCAAGCAAGAACCTCCCGCTCGGCAGCGTTCATAGCGAGCCAAACGAGGCGCAATTGAGACATCGGCGAGCGCGGCGCCGGCCCGGCCGGTCGCCGCAGCGTCGACGAGGGAAGCCTGACGCCGCCTAGTTCGCCGGCAGCGTCTCGTCGTCCGGCTTCAGCAGTTCTTCGCGCGTCACCTTGCGCTCGCCCACCTTGGCCAGCGCCAGAATATGGTCGACGACCTTTTCCTCGTAGATCGGCGCGCGCAATTCGGCCAGCGCCTGGGAATTGTTGCGGTAATATTCCCAAATCTGTTTTTCCTGGCCGGGATAGGCGCGGGCCCTGGCGATCAGCGCGCCGGTCACTTCCTCGTCGGTGACCTTGACTTCGGCCTTGGCGCCGACTTCCGCCAGCAGCAGCCCGAGGCGCACGCGGCGCTCGGCGATGGCGCGATAATCGGCCCTGGCCGCCTCTTCGCTCGTGTTCTCATCGGCAAAGCTTCGGCCCGAGGCTCTCTGCTCCTCCAGGACCTGGCGCCAGATCGAGTCGAACTCCTGCGAGACAAGCCCTTCGGGAAGCTCGAACGAATAAAGCTTGTCGAGGCTGTCCAGCAATTGGCGCTTCAGCTTTTCGCGCGAGGCTCTCGAATATTCGGCGGCCAGATTGCCGGCGATCATTTCCCTCAGCTTGTCGAGGCTTTCGAAATTAAGGCTCTTGGCGAATTCGTCGTCGATCGCGAAGGGCTCGGGCGCGGCGATCGATTTGACCGTCACGTCGAAAGCGGCCTTTTGACCGGCCAAAACGCGATTGATATAGGCATCGGGGAACGTCGCCTCCACCGCGCGGCGCTCGCCCGCGACGACGCAGAGCAATTGCTCCTCAAAGCCGGGAATGAAACTGTTGGAGCCGAGAATCACTTCGATATTCTCGCTCGTTCCCCCTTCGAACAATTCGCCCGCGATCTTGCCGACAAAGTCGACCGTGACGCGATCGCCATTCTCGGCCCTGGCGCCCTCCGGCCTGTCGACGAAAGTGCGGCGGCTGTCTGCCAGACGGCTCAGCGCCTGATCGACGTCGGCCGGCTCCACTTCGGCCACCGGACGCTCGAGCGAGAGATCGTCGAAAGCGCCCACTTCGAACTTCGGCAGCACTTCGAGCGCCACTTTGAAATTGAGATCGCCGCGCGCCTCGAGGGCGGCATCGATGGCAGCCTGATCGGTGGGCAGCTCCACCTTCGGCTCCTGGGCGAGTCGCAGGCCGTTCTCGTCGACGATCTGCTTGTTCGCCTCGGTGATCGCCTCCTGCACGACATCGGCCATTACCGAGCGGCCATAGACGCGTTTGAGATGCGCGACCGGCACCTTGCCCGGGCGAAAACCGTTGATCTTGACCTTGTTCTTGATGTCGGCGAGCTGGCCGTCGAGGCGCGCGGCAAGATCGGTCGCCGATAGGACGATGATATATTCGCGCTTAAGCCCCTGCGAAAGCGTCTCGGTCACCTGCATGTCAAACCCGCCCTGTAAAAACTAAAAAACCTCGACTTCCCGCAACGCGGGCGACCGAAGCCCAAAACGACAAAACGGCAATCGCAGGCCGCCGACAGCCCCGCATCGAACATGGTGCGGGCGGAGGGACTCGAACCCCCACGACTTTCATCACCGGAACCTAAATCCGGCGCGTCTACCAATTCCGCCACGCCCGCATCAAGGCGCCTCGCGTGGGCAGAACCCGCCGCTTCGGGCGCCGTCTATACCATCTTGCGCCGGCCGCGCCACAAAAAACTAGCGCCGAGCGACGACTTGGATTTCAGGCGCAAACCGGCTAGTCCCGGATCAACACCGCGATCGCGATGGTGAACAGCCCGCCCGCCATCCAGAACGCCGACCCCAAATCAAGGGGGTGAGCGGCCAGGGATCGCCAGGGCGCGAACCACAGGCACAGGAGAAGCGCCGTTGCGATACACACAAAAGCTATGATCTTGCTCACGAACGCCCCTCCAACGCTCGACGCCCCCGACGCGGAACATCCCAAATCTGACGCCTGCCGCCGGACTGGCGCCAGAGCGGCGGAAACCCGTCGGCGACGCAAGGACGGCGCCGCGCCGATCGTATCAGAATGAAACAGCCGCGCCGCGTTCGGCGGCGACAGGCCGAGCCATGAAGGCCGACCGCCGCCAGATCTTGCGCGCGGGCGTCTCGGCCTCGCTTTGGGCGGCGTTTGAAGGGGCCGCGGTCGCCCAGCCGGCCGCTCCTCGTCTGACGCCAGACGGCTTTCGGCTCCTCGAGGCGGGGTCGGCCAAGGCGCAGATTCTGGAAATTCCGACGCCGCCGGCCGCGGCGCTCGGCTATGAAGGCGCGACGCCGGGGCCGCTGCTGCGGCTGCGCAAGGGCGAGGAACTCAAAGTCAGGCTCGTCAACAAACTGTCCGAACCGACAAGCCTTTGCTGGCACGGCCTGCGGATCGCCAATGCGATGGCCGGAATCGGCGGCCTCACGCAGCCGCCCGTTCCGCCAGGGGGCAGTTTCGACTATCGCTTCACGCCGCCCGATTCCGGCTTCAACCTCTATCGCCCGCACGCCGGCGCATTGATCCCCGGACAGATCGGGCGCGGCCTTTACGGATCGATCCTCGTCGAAGAAGCTTTGCCGCCTTCGCTCGACCTCGAGGCGATCGTCGCGCTGGCCGATTGGAAGCTCGATGCGAAAGACCAGGTCAGCGACGATTTTTCCGATCCCGCCTTGGCGCGCGGCGCGGGACGACTGGGGCCGCTGATCGCCGCCAACAACAGCGCCGCGCCGCTTACCCTCAATCCCCCGCCTGGCGCGCGCGCGCGCCTGCGTCTCGTCAACGCCGCCAATGCGCGCATCATGCTGGTCGGCGTCGAGGGGGCAAAACCGCTCATCATCGCTTTGGACGGTCAGCCCTGCGAAGCGTTCGAGCCTCTGCGCAACCGCTTTCCGATCGGCCCGGGCGCGCGTTTCGATATGATGTTCGACATGCCGCGCGACGGCGCGCCGGTGCGGTTCATCCTGCTCGGCGGCGCGGCGGCGGCGATCCCTGGCGAGACGGATCGCCCGCTCATCGTCTTCACGGCAAAGGGCGATCCTCTCGCCCAGCGGCCGCCCCTGACCGGCCTTGAGCCCAATCGGCTGCTGCCGGTTGAAATCGACCTTCAACGCGCGTCGCGCGTCGAAATCGCCATTGCCGGAGGTGGCGGCGCGCCGTTTTCGATCAATGGGGCGAGTCTGACCGCATGGCCCGCCAAGCCCTTATTCTCGGTGGCGCGCGGCGCGCCGGTCACATTGACGCTCGTCAACAATACCGCCGTCGCGCAGGCCATTCGCCTCTACGGCCATTTCATGCGCCTGCTGCATGCGATGGACGACGGCTGGGAGCCCTATTGGCGCGACAGCGTGCTGATCGCGCCTGGCAAGACCGCCCATGTCGCTTTCGTCGCCGACAATCCAGGCCATTGGCCGATCGAATCGGCGATCCCCGAACATCAGACGGGGGGAGTGATGACGATGTTTGCGGTGAGCTGAGCGAGGGTCGCAAGAAGCCGCCCTGGCGCTTTCCCATTCAACCGACGACGGACGATTTCCCGCCCTTCCCATCCCGTAATCGCGGCTCGCCGCCCATTGCCAAGGCGCCTGGCAACGGCCAAGCTCGCGCCATGAGGCGGGCGTCGCCGGCTGGGAGGCGCGCTCCGCTCGCGGGGGCTAATCGATCCTATTTTCGATCAGGAGGGGCTCGAATGGAAAACGTCGTCGATCAGATGCGCCATAGCAAGGAGCGCTTCTACGGGCGCATCATGATGGCCGTCGGGATCATCCTATGGGCCGCTTTCGCCGCGGCGCTGGTTTTTGCAGCGATCAGCGCAAATTATTCCCTGGTCACGCTTCTCGCCATCTACATCGTCTATGGCCTCCTCGTCTGGCTGGCGATCGTCATCGGCAAGATCCTGATGCGAGCCTATATCTATGGCCATTACGTGCTGATCGGGCCTGAGCAATTCCCGCATCTGCATCAGATGGTGGCCGAAGGCGCCGCGGCGGCAAATCTGTCAGAAGCGCCCAAGGCGTTCGTCTATAATTCGGGCGGGCTCATCAACGCCTTCGCGCTGCGCATCATCGGTGGGCGCTATATCTGGCTCACGTCGGCGCTAATCGACGCCGATACCGACGCGCAGGTGCGCTTCGTGATCGGCCACGAAATCGGCCATCACGCGGCCGGGCATCTCGATTGGAAACGCAACTTCCTGAAGCTGCCGGGCTGGATCGTGCCATTTCTTGGGCCAGCCTATTCGCGCAGCCGCGAACTCACCTGCGATCGCGTCGGCGCGTATCTGGCCCAGGATCTCGACGCCGCGCGCTCGGCCCTGCAGGTTCTGGCCTGCGGCTGCATCCGCCTCAACAGCGAGATGAATCCGCAAGCCTTCGAGGCGCAGGAGGCCATGGTGCCGCCGATCGCCGGCTTCATCGTCCACATTTTTTCGTATTATCCGCGCCTGTCGCGGCGCGTGGAGGAAGTCACGCGCTATTTCCGGCCGGCCACTCCCGCGGCAGGTTGACGCGCGGCCCGCTCACAAGTCCAAGCGCGCCGCCGAGGCCCGCCCCTCCGCAGCGGCTGTGCGCGTAATAACCACCGCCGCCGCCGCCGAACAGAAGAACCAGAATTATGAGGATGACAAGCAGGCTCATTGCCGGTTCCCAGCCGATCGGGATCGCCTGGCCTGTAACCCGCCTGTTACGGAACGGTTGCCGTTTTGCCGTCGCGGTTGTGTTCGCCGCGCGAGGCGTCGCGGCGATCCACCGCCAGCCCTTGCAACACTTGCGGCAGCGTTTCCGTCAGATCCTCCGCTATGAGGCCCGGCCCGAAAGCCCGCGCGGCGGCGCCATGCAGCCAGGCGCCGCAGCTCGCCGCCTCGAACGCCGGCATGCCCTGGGCGAGCAGGCCGCCGATGAAGCCGGCCAGCACGTCGCCCGAACCCGCTGTCGCGAGGGTGGGGGGCAGATCGACGCCGATCGTCGCCCGCCCGCCTGGCTCCGCAACCACCGTGTCGGCGCCTTTCGAGACGACGACGGCCCCTAGAAATTTCGCCGCCGCTCGCGCGCGCGCCAGTTTCGACGGCGCCTCGGCAATTTCGGCGTTCGCTTTAAACAATCTAGCGAATTCCCCGTCATGCGGCGTGATGACCGTATCGACCCGCCCTGCCCCGGTCAGCGCGGCGAGCCGGGCCGCCTCGCCGGCAAAGCTGGTCAAGGCGTCTGCGTCGAGCACGAAGGAACGGGGGATCTCGCCGCCCTTTCGCGCGAGCGCCGTCGCCGCCAGTTCTCTCGTTGCAGGTCCCAATCCGGCGCCGGGGCCGATCACGATCGCATTGCGCCGGACATCGTCGAGAAGTTCGGCAAAACCTGCCGCCCCATCGAAAGGCGCGACCATGACAGCCGTGGAATGGGCCGCATTGACCGCAACCGCGTCGAGCGGGGAGGCGAGGGTCACAAGGCCGGCGCCGACGCGCAAAGCCGCGCGCGCCGCCAGCCGCGCCGCGCCGGTATGGCTCGCGCCCCCTGAGAGAACCAGCGCCGCGCCGCGCGAATATTTGTTGGAATCCGGGCGCAAATCGGGAAAGGCGGCGCGCCAGACGGCCGGAACATTAGCGAAGGCTTGTGGGCCGATCGCGTTGAGCGTCGCCGCGCCGATGCCTATATCGGCCAGGACGAGCCGGCCGCTTCGCGCCCGCCCCGGCAGCAGCAAATGGCCCGGCTTCAAGCGAAAGAACGTGACGCTGGCCGTTGCCTTCACCGCCAGGCCGCGCTCGGCGCCGGTTTCGCCGTCGATGCCGGAGGGAATATCGACCGACAGGATCGGGCGCCCCGTCCCGGCGTATCGATTGATGCGCTCGACGCAATCGCGCGCCGCGTCGGTAAGACCGCGGTCGAGCCCCGCGCCATAGAGCGCGTCGATGACGAGATCGGCTTCGTCAAGCTCGAACCCGGCGGCGGGCGCGATGCCGCCGCGCCAGCGCGCGGCGACAAGCCCCGGATCGCCGCGCAAGGCGGCGGGATCGCCAAGCAGCGCGACGCGCACGCGATAGCCGCGCTGTTGCAGCAGGCGCGCCGCGACAAAGCCGTCGCCGCCATTGCCGCCGGGCCCGCACAGAATATCGATGCGCCCCGCCGTTCGCGCCAGGCGCACCGCCTCGTCCGCGACGGCGGCGCCGGCCCGCTCCATCAGAAGGACGCCGGGCGTTCCGGCCGCGATCGTCAAGCGATCGGCCGCCCCCATCTGGCGGGGGGTCAGCAATTCAGGGCAATGGGTGAGATCGAACATGGCTTCGAAAGTGGCGCCGAGCGCAGCCGGGCGCAATGGCGCGACGAAAGCCGCCCCGGCCGGGCGCCGAATTTGCCGCTTTTCAACGCAGCTTTTCGTGCTATATGCCCGCACGCCCGGCATGATCCCCGATAGCTCAGCTGGTAGAGCATTCGACTGTTAATCGAATGGTCGCAGGTTCGAGTCCTGCTCGGGGAGCCAATCAACTGATTGATAATATTTACGTATTTCTATCTCGACGAATATTAGCTCTTACCGAATCGCGGCCAGGGGCACGCCGGGGACACAAATTTCCCTCGTCCTTTTGTCTTCCTCGGAAGCCAATTTGCGGGCGAGCCTTTGGTCCGCAAACTCTCGTTTTGACGTGGTCGTCGGGCAAGGGCCGCTACATTGCCGCCAGGAGAAATGTACCGTCAAGCGTGGACCGTGGCTCGACAGTAGCTTAGCTTTGGTCGTGAATCGCGGTTTACCCGGCGGCGACATCGAATGAAAAAGGGGCAACCCTCCTCCACTACGTCATTACCTAAGGCCAGGGGCGCTGGCGCGAAAACCAAGCGCGTTGCAAGAGCTCAGCGGGCCTTAAAAAGGAGTTATTTTCTCCGGAAAAGGTCCGCCGACTCTCAATCCTTCGATTTCACGCTTGAACAGCGACAGGCGCTGTTGAAGATGTTGCGCCGTCTGTCGCCGACCCCGTCGCCTCAACAAGAAACTGTGGTTTTAGCCGTAACGCAGGCGGCGGTCGACGATTTGATTGCTTCACGGGTGCTTGCAAGCGATGGAACGGCTGAGATGGCCTTATTAGCTACGGTAATAGATTCCGCGGAGCGATTCTCGGGGGCTTGGGCAAATGTAGCATCTAACGAGGCTATTCGGCATTTTTTCAACTTTTTATATTCGAACCGGGACAATATTGACTTCTCTGTCGCCAGGAAGCGCGTAAAGAAAAAGATCATAGACATAATTCCGCGATACGACGTACCAATAACAATGATTACGAGTGATTTGTGTATAACTATGTCTTCTATGCTAAATATACTTCGCGATTCTAATCGTATTGTAAGATTATTTGAGTATACATTTGTGACGACATTGGGATTATTATGGATATCATTGGGATCAGAGCCGACGTTAACAAGAAATACTGAAGCTAGCGATAAGGCACCAAAGACATTATTTCAAAGTTTTATCGAATGCGCAGCCCCGAAACCCGCAATCGGCGATGAAATATTGCGCGGTGCGCTCGACCACCTCAAAACAATTTGGGGTTAGATGAAGTCCGAACTGCAGAACGAAAAACCCCCAAACTAGACATCTATGATTGTTCCATATTCGCCGCCATGCGCTCACGCCTCCGCGAGAGCGACTGGACAGGGGAATGTCGAACCTAATTCCATTTCGTGACCGTTTGAGCTGCACCGTAGCCGAAGCGTGTGCGGCCACCGGTCTTGGCCGGACGAAGACGTACGAGCTAATCCGTCTCAAAAAGCTCGTGACCAAGAAAATTGGCACTCGGACCTTGGTCCTGGTCCCTTCGGTCATCGCAGTGATCGAAGGAACTCCCAAGCCTCCAGATTGATGGCCTGCGTCGGCACGGGCGCAATCAAACCCCACTGATGCCAAACGAAAATTGGCGTCCGCCGCGGACTGCGGCGGACGCCGGAGTAAAGACACATACATTCCGAGGAAACAATACTCATGGAAACTGAAAATCTGCCCGCTTTGCTTGCAAACGTCGAAGACGACGGGTTGCCCACCATTTCCGAAGTTGAAAACGCTGCGCTCAAAGTTCTCGCGGAGATCGACTCGAACTTTCGATATTCTCTGAAGTTGAAATTGCGAATGGGCGCAGTGCTCTGCATCGCCAAGGATCTCCTTCCCCACGGGGATTTCGGCAAATGGGTTGAAGAAAGTTTGAACCGCAAGGAAAGCTGGTGCGCAGCTCATATGCGGCTTTGGCGCGACCGCACGGTTCTCGACCAAGCGCTGCTGTGGGCCGCCGAAACAGGTCATCCTTGCTCCAATTGTTGCTCAGTTGATCGCGTCCTGAAGGTCATTGCCGATTGGAAAAAGCGCGACCGCGCAGCGGTCGTGGCCGTCCCCAAGCCCACGAAGAAATCAAGCGAAATCATTGCCGAGCTGCGGCGCGAGATCGCCGATAACATGAAGGACTTCATCGCGCTTCGTGACCCATTGCCCTCGGAGATCGAAGAAATCGTCATAGGATTGGGTTCGCGTGCGGGTGCCGACGATGGTGCGGCGCGTGAACTGGCAGAGATTGCACAAAGGTTTCATTGGCGGCTGTGCGACCTTATGGCTGTGGCTCAAAGTTGCGGCGCGCGCCGCAACTTTGAGCCGCGCAACGGATCAGCGCTCCGGATCTGAATGGCGGCGCGTCCCGATTCCGAAAGATCGCGACGTCCGCCTTCTCAACCGCCTTCGTTCCCGCGTAACCTTGGTTTCGAGACCCGGCGTCACGCCAGAGAGCGAAATTTCGCTCGCATTGATATTTTGGACGACCGAGACCCCGCGATCGCCGACGCCCTCGGAGAATGTGAAGGCAATGCGTCGCCCTGGGACTTGCCGATATGCGGCAACGCTGCGGATTTCGCGGCTCGATCCTCGTCGGCGTGAAAGTGCCGGCGGCCGAGCGAATTCATAATCGCGGTTGTCGTCGTGTTAAAGCGCGTCGCGGAGGTCAGGCGCCGACGAGTAAAGGTTCAAGGGCAGCGACACCGAACGCCTCTGCTTGCAAATTCAAATCGAGGAAATTGTGATGGACAAAAGAATTGGTTCAAAAGGGCAGACTGCCGCCAAGATGAAGCTGGATCAGAAAAGTTCGTTTTCGCTCGCAAAATCGAACGAGCGTGCGGCGCGTGGGCCGAGCGCGAGAAAAAAAACAATTCGCCGTATGCTCGCCGAAGGCTTTGCAATACTGCCGGTCAAGATCGGCGGCAAGGAGCCGGCTATCGCGGGAGGATTCTATTCCGCTTCAAAGGATGCCTCGATCATCGAGGCATGGTTTGACGAGAATCCGAAACGCAATTACGGAATCCGCACCGGCAAGACGTCAGGAATTTTCGTTTTAGACATCGACGGCGCCGCTGGCCAAACCAGCCTCAAAGCGCTGATGAAGAAGCACGGCCGTCTTCCGAAGACGCTGAGAGTTTCGTCGCCAAACGGCGAACATCGTTACTTCCGTATGCCCGATCAAACTCTCCCGAGTTCGGTCGGACGTGTTGGCGAAGGAATCGACATCCGGGGAGCTCGCGCTTACATCGTAGGGCCCGGAAGCGAGAATTCGGAGGGGTTCTACGAGTTCGTCGAGGGCCGCGGACCCGATGATGTCCAGATCGCGGCAGCCCCGTCTTGGCTTCTGGACCTCATCGCCGAAAAGTCCCCTCGCAAGGGCGGAGCACCGAGTTTCATCAAAAAGTTAACCGCCGAAGTATTTTCGCGAGCGACGCGCTATTGTATGGCAAGACAGGAAGCAACGGGAAATCTACGTTGGTCAATCTTATTCGTCAGATGCTTGGCGACTACGGCCGGCACGCTTCGAGGCATTGTCACGTCGTTTCGGGCTTGCGGTCCCCTTGGCGGCTCGGTAGCCAAGGCGATGAAGAAAATCAGCTGCGACGGATTCCGTTTTCCGCCCGAGATCATTCAGCAGGCGATCTGGCTGTATCTCCGGTTCACATTGAGCTTTCGCGACGTCGAAGATTTGCTCGCGGAACGTGGGATCGCGGTCTCGTATGAGACGGTCCGACGCTGGGTGAATCACTTTGGGCCGATGATCGCGGCGGACTTGCGCAGACGCCGCCCCAAGCCCGACACCACCTGGCATCTGGACGAAGTCTATCTGAAAATCGCCGGCCGCATGGTCTATCTGTGGCGAGCCGTCGACGCCGAAGGGGAAGTCCTCGACGTCCTGGTCCAGTCCAAGCGAAACAAGCATGCCGCGCTGAAACTGATG
>Ga0182024_10002553_pt1 | contig 44905 bp, 37 predicted proteins | sample P32metaG_FD_120480 | JGI IMG/M metagenome (GOLD analysis project Ga0182024, IMG submission 120480) | Permafrost microbial communities from Stordalen Mire, Sweden - P3-2 metaG (Illumina Assembly) | ecosystem: Environmental > Terrestrial > Soil > Wetlands > Permafrost | place: Sweden: Stordalen... | reverse complement strand
CGGGACAGATTGGGGACACGTCTACGATTCGGGGGTCTGCCAGAACAAACAAAAAGCCCCGCTTTGCAGGGCTTTCCCAGCGCGCCCGAGAGGATTCGAACCTCTGACCTTCGGTTCCGTAGAATGATTGATGGGGTGTGCGCGAGGCGCTAAAGCCTTTGTTTGTAGGCTGTTCGCGCTTCTGTGGTGCCCTCATTTCCGCTCACTTTAGTATCTTGCTTAGTATCTTGAGCGAGAGCCCTGAAAACAACGGAAGCGTTCGGTCCAGAAAACCGAATCGCCCGCGAGGGTCTGGCGCTTTGTTCGTCAGGATCGACAGAGCGGGTCGTGAGAGCTATTACGGGAAGTGGTATCGCTCGGATGGGCGACAGGTGCTGCGCAAACTCGGTCCGAAGAGAACGCGTGGCTCTCGGGACGGACTGACGCAGGCGCAGGCATCCCGAGCGCTTCAACGGATGATGGAGGAAGCCAGTGTGCTGGTCTCCTCCGCGGAGCGCCGCACCTTCGAAGAGGTCGCGGAGGCGCACCTGTCTCGGCTCGAGAATCAGGGCCTCAAGCGCTCGACGCTCCGTGGCTACCGGTCGCTTCTTCACGCTCACCTGTTACCGATGTTCGGCCGCCGGCCGGCCGATCGCATCGCGGAAGCGGATGTCGCCGCGCTCGACCGTGGCTTGCGTGAGGCAGGTCTCCAGGCCCAGTCACGAAGAAATGTCTTGGGTCTCCTGGGCGCGATTCTTGAGTCCGCCAAGAAGCGAGGGTGGACGGCGGTAAACCCGGTGGCGGACTACGAGAAGCCGCGCAAGCCGCGCAGCGAGGTCGAGGAGTTGAGGTTCCTCACGCTCGAGGAGCTCGAGGCTGTCGTGCGGGCTATGCCCGATGACGAGCTGAGTTGTGTGGAGCGGGTCCTGGTCCTCACGGCAGCGATGACCGGGATGCGCAGAGGTGAGCTCCTGGGAATGCGCTGGAAGGACGTCGATTGGACCGCGAAGAAGATCAGAGTGGTTCGCACGTTCGTAGGCGGCCGCGTGGACACCCCGAAGTCCGAGAGTTCCCGCCGCGACGTGCCACTGGCTGATCGCGTCGCGACGGAGATGCAACGGCTGTGGGAACTGACGCCGTATCAGGCCGACGAAGATCCGGTCTTCGCTCACCCGCGAGGAACGGGTCTCCCGCTCGACGGGTCGGCCGTGTCCAAGCGATTTCAGCTGGCCCTGGCTCGGGCCGGCGTCCGTCGCGTGCGGTTCCACGATCTCCGCCACACTTTTGGAACGATGATGGCGCGCGACCCCCGTGTGTCTATGCGTACCTTGCAGGGCTGGCTCGGCCATGCAGACCCTGCCACTACCGCGATCTACGCCCACTTCGCCCCGAACCAGCTGCACGCTGAATGGATCCAGGAGGCGTTTTCGCCGCCGCCGGCGGACCCTGAGATCGGCGCTGCGCGCGGGCGATAGGTAACGCGCAAGCGTCCGTCGTTGAGCGGCCGCGGCTCCGGTGCCCGATCGCGTACGTGGCGGTCAGATCGTGGCAGCCATTAGGCGCATCCGACCCGTGTTCGCCGAAGGCGGGACGTTCTTTCTCCAGGCAGAACTGGGTGCTTGTCTATGTACGCAGTTGCCACCGAGCCGATCGTTTGGCGTGATGGCTCGTCTGCTCGCGGGTAAACTGGGCCGCGGTCGATTGGGGGTGTTGGTGTCGCGGCGAGTTGGTTGGCAGGCTGATTGGCCGCGCGGCAGATTCGCCGACCATCCAGCTGTTATCGCCGAAGCGGGAAGCCCTGATCCGGGGACCAGTCCAGTCATGCGTCGACGCGATGGCCTGGAGATCGTCACCTACCGCCGATCACGGGTGTACCTGGACCGGGAGGCGTGGGAGATGCTCCCGAATGACGGCGTTCTCCTGATGCGCGTACAGCCCACGTCGGGTCAATCGTTCGCGCTGGCGATGTGCGGCGAGGAGCTTGAGGCGGTGTTCGGGTCAGTCCGCACCACCAGGAGCTGGGCCACGGCGCGGTGCTACCACTTCCCCACCGTGCCGCCGGCCGCATCGGCCTTTCGTATCAGTAGCGGCGGTGTGCCTTCGCCGGGTGAAGGGTCTTCGGGATCGCCGCGATCACGAGTGACAGCGGCGGGAGCGCATCCGGGTGGGACAAGTTCCGCGAGGTCATCTGTCACGTCGGCGCCGCGGTCTCTGTCGGCGTGGGCCGGATCGTGGTTCTCGGAGCTGGGGGTGCGAGGAGAGTCAGAGGAGTACCTCGCCGCGGTCGGGATGTGGCGCGAGGCGTGGAGACCCGCGCGGGTCACGGTGCTGCTGGTAGCTGAGAGCCATGTCGCTGAGACCGACGGCGATGCGGGCATTCGAGTCCGTTCACCGGGTTGGGTCAAGCGTGAACTGCCTGAGACATACGTGAGGCTCGTGTACTGCTTGGGGTACGGAGAGTCATCGCTGTGCTCCCCACGGCCGGTCGCGAACGGCGGGACATGGCAATTCTGGAATCTGCTCGGGCGGCTAGGCCTCGGTTCGTGGGCACGGATGCCAAGACCTTCGGTCGGTCCGGAGGCGCGGCTGCGCTGGAAAGTCGACGTGCTCAACGGGCTCGCGAAGCGTGGGGTCTGGCTCCAGAACGCCTCGCCGATCGGCCTCTACGCCCCCGGCGGGCACCGGCTAGCCAACGGCCCAAACTACGACCGGCTCATCCGCCAGGGTTACGAGCAGTTCGTGTGGCCGAGCGTCCGAGACGACCAGCCAGAGCAGGTATGGGTCATCGGTCGCGGGGTCGGCAAAGCCCTTGCCGGGATGCCCGGGATCGACCCCGGGTGCGTCATCAGCCAACCCCAGGATCGCAACCAAAGCCGCCACCGAACCGGCCTCCGCAAGCTGGACACCGCGATCGAAAACCTCACCGCCAGACCTCGCAACTGAACCCATCCTCCTGCCACGGCACGCCGCTCCAAATCACGACCCCAATTCCGGGGCGAATGTCCGATGCGAAGCATCCTGTCTGCCTCGAGCATGTCGGGTAGGACGAGCGCATTGCTGCGCTCGTCTCCCCTCAGAACGGGTTACGTTGAATTCCACGTAACCGGTTGTATGTCCCGCATCCGGTTATGTTGAAGAGGTGTTCGATGTCTCGGATTCGCCCTGCTCAGCGGGATTTCTTCGGGTGATGCGTTCAACATAATCGTGGCTGTCCGGTCGAGGCTTCGCGGATCGTGTTCTGCGGTCTGACAAGAGGCATCGATGGGCAGGAAGGTGTGGTTTCCGGACCAGACCAGCCCCAGAACCGCGCTTTAGCTCGCGGTCACCCACACCACCCAAACCATCCCACACCGAAAGGAATCCGTCCACCAACCCTTGACTTTCATGCGTAGGAGAGGCAGATGCCACAGCCCGGCGACCGCCGGCGAGACGACCGGTCCGTCGCGAAAGGGGCAGCCGACCGACATCGATACCGGACTGCCGCTGCTCGTCCGTTGCGCAACACCGGTCGAGCTCGACGCGCACTGGCGCTTTCAGCGTCGCGTGCTTGCTCGTCGGTCGAACTGTAAGCACCCGCCGCTTGCAAGGCGATCCGACTCCAGCTGATGGGAAATCCCTCCAGGGTCAAGCAGCGGCTGGTTCCAGGACGACTCGCTGACCGAGGCCTTCGAGCTGGGGTGCAGCGGCGGGCGTTGGCGGTTGTAGAACGCCTCGATGTACTCGAATACGGCGGACTGCAGCTTGAGCCGGGAGGGCCAAGTGCGACGGTTGACGAACTCCTTCTTAGCGTAGCGAAGAACGTCTCGGCGACGGCGTTACTAGCGCGGAGCGACCTTCTCAGCCAGCACGCGGCAGCGGTGCTCCCGCCGATCACCGAAGTCAAAGACGAAGCTGAACTCGCCGCCAGGACCCAGCCGTCTGGGCGACCTTGACCGACGCGTGATCCTCGACGACCTCATCGGCCTCGTACGCATCGGGACCGACGAACCCGGTTCGGCGGCCACCGGGCAGCTCGAACTCGCGCAGGTTCGACAAATCCCCAGGCGTGAACCTATTCTTCGTCAATCACCCGCCCGGAATCCGCCGCCTGAGGCGCTGGATCCAGGATGAGGCGGCTCGCGCTCAAGGAATGCGATCGCTTCGTCGGGCGTGTCCGAGAAGCCGACGTACTCCGCGAGCGGAGCGCTCAGGAAGCCCTCGGCCTCCATGCGTTTCAGCTGCTGTTTGAGGCCATCGTAGAAGCCCGCCGTGTTGAGGACGACGATCGGCTTAGCGTGAGCACCCTGGCGCTTGAGCTCGATGACCTCCGTGACCTCGTCGAAGGTCCCGATCCCGCCGACCAGCATCACGAGGGCATCCGACCGCTCCAGCATCGTGGCCTTGCGCTCGCCGAGGGTCTGGGCGATCACCATCTCGTCGGCGTCGGCGCGGTTCGTCTCACGCCACAGCTCGAGGGAGACACCGATGACGCGACCGCCGCCGGCTTGCACGCCCGAGGCCATCACCTCCATCAAGCCGGTGTTGGTTCCGCCCCAGATGAGCGTGTGGTTGTGCTCGGCCAGGTGCCGTGCGAACGTGCGCGCAGCGTCGACGTACTCGACGGCGAGCTCATTGGCGGAGCAGAAGACGCAGACGTTCACGCGCGATCGTTTTAGCAGACTGACCGGGTGGACGTGATCGTCGGCAAGTCCTTCTCGGAGCAAAGACGCAGACGTTCACGCGCGCCGCGATACTTGCGCCGTCGGCCACCACTCGGGCGCGGCGACGTATCGCGACCGTCCTGCGCGATGGCCAGCAGGAGTTCATGCCTGATGGGCCGCGCGCCAACATCACCCGCTGGCGCCAGTGGCCAAGCATCGCCGCTTGAAGCAGCCGCGATCTCCTCGGGGTCCTCCTGCAGCCAGCCGTTGCGGCTGGAGCGGAATTGGTGGCGAGCGGCCTGTGTGGCTGCACGTCGATCTCGTACTTTAGGACGTCGGGATCGTATCTCGCCGATCGCCACGCCGTAGTCAGCCAGTGCCCGGCTGACGGTGACGTAGCCGTCCTTGTGACGTCCTCGGGCACAGCCTCCGGGTCGCGCTCCAGAGGATCACCGTAGCCGCCGCCGGCCGAGGGTCGAAGCAAGCGGTCGCCCGGGGACAGGGCCACGTTCGAGAACGCTGCAGCCAGACCATTTATTGAAGGTCAAGGGCCAAGTTGTGGCCCGGGTGCAGCGTGCTAACCCGGATCGTGCATGACGCAGTTGCGGCCCCGACAGTCGGGGCCGCGTGACTGTCCGCCTAAGCAGCGATTCTGCGGGTGTCCGAAGCCTGCAGCATCACTCGGGATGTTCACCTTGAAGTCGTGATGGGCGCAATTTCGGGGCTCCCGGCATCGATGTAGGTGAGCTGGCGCTTGGAATCCTGGAATCCTGCCTTGAGCAGGGTGTTCGTGGCCTGAGGGCGGGTTTGGAACTTGCCGCCGGGTCTGGGCTGGTGCTTTTGGCGGAGTGGGGTGCCTGCGAGAGGGGGTCGCTCGCCGGCATGGATGCCGGCGAAAATGGGCACGGATGGAAGCGGGTCGCGAGGCGGCTGAGGTGACGCGCCGCCGTCCTCGCGCGGCAAGCTGCTGGCTGTCGAAGGTGAAGCAGCTCAACAGGAAGAGGACGACGATGCGCGTCAATGCGGGATTCTCGCGCCTGCTGTGCCTGGACGGGATCTGGGTGCGCCGGGTGCAATTCGAACCCGACCAGGTGGTCGTGTGGGTGGCGCTGGGGCGCCCGGCGCGCCGTCGAGCGCGCCCGCGAGGGGCTTCCGCTGACGCCCGAGGAGCTGACCGCGCTGTTCGCCGAGCAGCGTCCCGAGGTGATCGAGGAGATGCGATCGGCCGCCGACGAGCTCCGCCGCCGCCTCGCCGGCGACACGGTCACGTTCGTCGTCAACCGCAACATCAACGTCTCGAACGTGTGCATCGTGGGCTGCGCGTTCTGCGGCTTCGGCCAGTCGCGACGCTCGCCTGACGCCTACGAGCACTCCGAGGCGGAGTTCGCGCGCCGGGTCGAGGAGGGGGTGCAGGCGGGCGCGACCGAGATCTGCATCCAGTCTGGGATCCACCCCGACTGGGGCCTTGAGGACTACCTCGGGTGGCTGCGGTTCGCCAAGCGGCTCGCGCCCCAGCTCCACCTGCACGCATACTCTCCAATGGAGGTCGCCCACATGTGCGATGTCAGTGGCCTCGCGCCTCGGGCCGTGTTCGCGCAGCTGCGCGAAGCCGGCCTCGGGTCGACCCCCGGCACCGCCGCCGAGGTCCTGCACGACGGGGTCCGCGAGCGCATCTCCCCCAACAAGCTGCCGGTGGCGCGCTGGGTCGAGATCACCGAGGCCTCTCACGCGGAAGGGATCAGCTCGACCGTGACCGTCATGTTCGGCCACATCGAGGAGCCCTGGGAGCTCGCCGAGCACATGCGCGTCGTCCGCGAGCTCCAGGACCGGACCGGCGGCTTCACCGAGTTCGTGCCGCTCTCGTTCATCCCGTTCCACACGCTCCTCGGCCGCACCCACGGCGTGCAGGAGATATCCCGGGAGGTGAACCTCAAGCACACGGCGGCGGTCAGGCTCGGGCTCGGGACGACGGTCCGCAACCTCCAGGCCAGCTGGGTCAAGATGGGTCTCGAGACGGCCACCGAGGCGCCGCGCTGGGGAGTGAACGATCTCGGCGGCACGCTGATGGAGGAGTCGATCTCGCGGATGGCCGGCAGCTACCACGGGGTCAGGCTCGAGCCCGAGGACCTGATCGCCGCCGCCCATCGAGCCGGACGCCCGGCGGCCGAGCGCACGACCCTGTACGAGATCCGCCGCCGGTACGATTTACCGGTGGCTTGTGAGCGGTGATCGCCCGCCCTCGCTGTTCGCCGGCGTCGAGCCGCTCGAGGTGTTCGTCGAGGTGCTCGCCGAGCTCGCTCACCCAGGCGAGTAGTTGTCGTTCTGCGTCAGCGCAGTCATCTTCACGGTTTCTCTCGGCCAGCAGGCTGGGTGGGCTTAGGTCGACCGTAGGTAGACGGTCTTGGTGGTGGTGAAGAACTGCCGCGCTGCCTTGCCCTGCTCGCGGCTCATGCTGCTCGAGCCCTTCAGGCCACCGAACGGCACGTGCGGCTCTACGTCCGTCGTCTCGCGGTTGACGTGGACGACGCCGGACTGCGTGCGGGCAATGAAGCTTGTGGCCTTCGCGATGTCTTTGGTGAAGAGCGCCGAGGAGAGGCCGAACTCGGTGTCGTTGGCGGCCGTGATCGCGGCCTCGAAGTCCTTCACCTGCTCGACGACGAGCACCGGTCCAAAGATCTCCTCGCGCACCAGAGCGCTGTCGGGGCTCACCCGGGTGAGGATCGTGGGGGCGGCGAAGCAGCCGCCCTCGTCGTCGATCCTCGCGCCGAGGATCACCTCGACGTCCTCATCGCGCGCGAGCTTGAGGTAGGCGGCGACGGTCTCGCGCTGCTCGGCCGAGGCCAGCGGCCCGACATCGGTCGCTTCGTCGAGCGGGTCGCCGACAACGAGCTTCTGGGCCTGCTGCGAGAGTAACTGGATGAACCGATCACCGATCGTGCGCTCGACGTAGACGCGGCTGGTCGCCGTGCACCGCTGTCCGGTCGAGAGCATCGCCCCGCGAACGACCTGCAGCGCGGCGTCCGCGAGGTCAGCGTCGGCGAGCACGATCGCTGGATTCTTGCCGCCGAGCTCGAGCTGGACCTTGACGTTGCGGTCGGCGACCGCCTGGCGCAGGCGCGTGCCCACGCCGCCCGAGCCCGTGAACGTGAGCGCGGCAAGCCGGGGGTCTCCCGTCAGCGCCGAGGACAACGCCCCACCCTTGCCGGTGACCAGGTTGAGCACCCCTTCGGGGAGGCCGGCGGCGGCGAGCGTCTCGGTCAACAGCACCGCGCTGCCCGACGCGGCTTCGGCGGGCTTCCAGATCACCGCGTTGCCGAACCCCAACGCCGGAGCGAGCTTCCAGATGGGGATCGCGAACGGGAAGTTCCACGGCGTGATCGCGCACACCACGCCGAGTGGCTGCTCGATCGTCATCAGCATCGTGCTCGGGTCCGCGCTCGCGTAGGTCTCGCCAATCGGCTGTAGCAGCTCACCCGCGAAGTAGCGCAGGATCGCCACACTGCGCAGCACCTCGGCCCGGGCGTCGCGAATCGCCTTGCCCATGTCCGCCGTCAGCCGCTGGGCGGCCTCGTCGACGCGCCCCTCCAAGCCGTCGCCGGCGAGGCGCAAGATCTCCGCCCGCTGAGAGGCAGGGGTCGTGCCCCAGCCAGGCTGTGCGGCGGCTGCGGCGTCGTAGGCGGCGGATACGTGCTCGCCGGTCGCGAGCGCGAAGATGCCGGTCGAGCGCTCGAGCAGGGCCGGGTCGAAGCGCTCGTAGGTGCCCGCGGCCGTGTGCCAGCGACCGCCGATGAACAACGTGTCGGCGTCGGCTCGGAGAGGTGGGGAGGGGGCAATGGTGGACATGGGGACGCCTTCTCTCTAGCTCGTCGGTACCTGACCGGGACTCGGCGGGGAGCCGGCTGGATCTGAGCCGCCGAGTAGCGGTGGGGGCAAACGGTAGGTGGCGGGGGTGGCCGACAGCCTGATCGGGTTACGTGTCAGGGAGATCTTCGTCCCGTCGGCGTAGGGAATGCCGATCACGGGCTCGAGCCCCAGCCGCTGCGCGAGTGCGAACGCTCCGGCCACGTCGTTGACCATGCCGGCCGGGACCCTCGCCGCCGTCAGGCCGGCGGCCCAGTCCGCGGCGCCCCGGCGAGACAGGCGCAGCTCGAGCTCGTCGCGCAGCTCGGAGCGGTGCCCGACGCGAGCGGCGTTGGTCACAAAGCGCGGATCCTGCGCGAGCTGGCCGGCGTCGATCACCGTGCACAGCGCGCCGAACTGACGCTCGTTGCCGACTGCGATCACTAGCTCGCCGTCCTGGCAGCGAAACAGCGCGTAGGGGGCGATGCTCGGGTGCTGGTTGCCCATCCGCGTCGGAACGGTGCCGCCGGCCGTGTACGCAGACCCCTGATTGACAAGCGCAGCCAGCAGCGAGGACAGCAGGTCGACCTCGACGCGCTGGCCCTCGCCTCCGGCGGTGCGGTGAGCGAGGGCGGTGAGGATCCCGACGGTGGCGAACAGGCCCGCGAGCACGTCGACGAGCGCCACTCCGACCTTCTGGGGCTCGCTGTCGGGCGCGCCGGTGATGCTCATCAGGCCGCCGAGCGCCTGGACGAGCAGGTCATAGCCCGGGAGTTCGGCTCCCGCGCGGGCGCCGAACCCCGTGATCGAGCAGTAGATCAAGCCTGGGTTCTCGCCTCGCAGTTGCTCGTAGCCGAGGCCGAGGCGGTCCATCACCCCCGGCCGGAAGTTCTCGACCAGGACGTCGGCCTGCGCGGCTAGCCGGTGGGCATGCGCCAGATCCCCGGCGTCCGACAAATCGAGCGCGAGGCTCTCCTTGTTGCGGTTGACCGACTCGAAGTACGTCGCGACGCCGCGCCCGTCATACGGCGGACCCCAGCTGCGGGTGTCGTCGCCGGCCCCGGGACGCTCGACCTTGACCACGCTCGCGCCGAGGTCGGCGAGCATCATCGTCGCGAACGGGCCAGCGAGGACGCGAGAGAAGTCGAGGATGCGCAGCTTGCCAAGCGCGGGGGGCATGTGCTTCAATCCTAGATCCTCGAATCTCTAGAGTCAAGGGAGCCCTCTATGTGTGCCGTAGCGACGACGCCTCCAGCCATCCGTTCGTCCGATTTCCTCGCCATCGATCGGAGCTTCTCCGACGAAGAGCGCGATATCCGCGACACCGTCCGGGCGTTCGTCCGCGATCGCGTGCTGCCGAATGTCGATACGTGGTTCGAGGAGGCACGGATCCCGCGCGATCTTGCGCCTGAGCTCGGCAAGCTCGGCGTGCTCGGCATGCACCTCGAGGGTTATGGCTGCGCCGGCGCGAGCGCCACCGCGTACGGCCTGGCGTGCATGGAGCTCGAGGCGGGAGACAGCGGCGTCCGCAGCCTCGTCTCGGTCCAGGGGTCGCTGGCGATGTTCGCGATCCACCGCTGGGGCTCAGAGGAACAGAAGCAGCAATGGCTGCCGGGGATGGCCGCGGGCGGAGCGATCGGCTGCTTCGGGCTGACCGAGCCCGACTCTGGCTCGGACCCCGGGTCGATGCGCACCCGGGCGCGGCGCGACGGCGAGGACTGGCTCCTGCACGGACAGAAGATGTGGATCACCAGCGGGTCGATCGCCGACGTCGCGGTGGTGTGGGCGCGAACCGACGAGGGCGTGCGCGGCTTCCTGGTCCCCAAGGACACCAAAGGCTTCACCACGCAGGACATCCACAAGAAGCTCTCACTACGCGCCTCGGTCACCTCCGAGCTGTTGCTCGACGACGTGCGCCTACCCTCCGACGCGCTGCTCCCCAAGGCCACCTCCCTCGCTGGCCCCCTGTCCTGCCTGAACGAGGCGCGCTACGGCATCGTCTGGGGCGCGGCCGGAGCCGCGAGGGCTTGCTTTGAGGCGGCGCTCGAGTACAGCAAGGAGCGCGTCCAGTTCGGCAAGCCGATCGCGTCGTTTCAGCTCCAGCAGCAGAAGCTCGCGATGATGGCGCTGGAGGTCAACCGCGCCACCCTGCTAGCCGTCCACCTCGGCCGTCTCAAGGACGAGGGCCGGCTGGCGCCCGAGCAGGTCAGCATGGGCAAGCTCGGGAACGTCAACGCCGCCCTGGAGGTGGCCCGCGCCGCGCGCCAGGTGCTGGGGGCCAACGGAATCACCCTCGATTACCCGGTGATCCGGCACATGAACAACCTCGAGTCGGTGGTCACCTACGAGGGCACAGCGGACATCCACGCGCTCGCGATCGGCGGCGCGCTGACCGGGATCCAGGCGTTCAGATGAGCAGCGTCAGCGTTAGCTCCGCGGGATTCACCCGGGTCGGGATCGTGGGCGGGGGAATCATGGGGACCGGAATCGCCGAAGTGTGTGCCAGGGCAGAGCTGGAGGTGATCCTGATTGAGGTCGACGAGGCCACCGCGGACGCGGCCAGGGTGACGATGCGGCATTCCCTCGACCGCGCCGTGCAACGAGACAAGCTGGACGCGACGGCTGCCGACGAGGCCGCCAGAAGGCTGACATGTCTGCACGACATCACGGCGCTTGCGGACCGTGAGATCGTCATCGAGGCGGTCGTCGAAGCTCGCGACGCAAAGCTTGCAATCTTCGAGCAGCTGCGCGACGTTGTCGAGAATCGCGACGCGATCCTGGCCTCCAACACGTCATCGATCCCGATTGTCGAGATCGCCACCGCCACCGGCGACCGCGCCGACCACGTCCTGGGGCTTCACTTCTTCAACCCGGTTCCGGTGCTGTCACTCGTGGAGATCGTCCCTTCGCTGCTGACTAGCAACGAGGTGACCGAGCGTGCACACGCCTTTGCGGCCGACCAGCTCGGGAAGGATCCGATTGTGGCGCCGACCGTGCCGGATTTACCGTCAATGCCCTGCTCATCCCTTATGTCCTCTCGGCGATAAGAATGTCCGAGCAGGGGCTCGCCTCCGCCGAGGACATCGACCAGGGCATGGTCAAAGGCTGCGCGCACCCGATCGGCCCGCTAGCCCTCGCGGACCTGATCGGTCTGGAAACCGTTCTTGGGGTTGTCGAGACCCTCTACGCCGAGCACCGCGAGCAGCTGTTCGCGCCACTACCGCTGCTGCGACGCCTGGTGGCCGACAACCTACTGGGAAGGAAAACCGGCCGCGGCCGGTACCGTTACTCATGAGCCGCCTCCAGCGCCGATCGCTCTCTTTGAACGCGAACACGGCGGAAGGGTGAGCCTGTGACCGCGTCGTCACTGCCCCCGCGAACGACCGTACAGCACGCTCTCGATCGACTTCGGCACGCGATCGTCGCGCGAGAGCTCAGCCCCGGGCAGCGAGTCGTGCAGGAGGAGGTCGCCGAGCGCATCGGAGTCAGCATCGCTCCCGTACGCGAGGCGCTGCGGGTGCTGGAGCAGGAGGGGCAGGTGACGTACAGGCCGCGGCGCGGATACTTCGTGACCCAGCTGCACGCCGCGGATCTGGAGGAGATCTACGAGCTGCGCCAGGTCCTCGAGGAACGCGCCGCGCGCCACGCGCTGCCGACGCTCGACGAGGATGCGCTGGAGCGGATCACGATGGCCGCGAGGGACTGCGTCGATGCTGCCGAGGCCGGGGATGTCGCCGCCGAGCTCGAGGCCAACCGCAGGTTCCATTTCGGGCTACTCGAGTCGCCCGATCAGGTGCACACCATGCGGGTGATCCGCCTGCTGTGGGACTCGACGGAGGCCTACCGCGCGATGTACTACAACTCGCCTCAGGAACGGCGCGAAGCGTTGGACGGGCACGATCGGATCCTCGACGCCATTCGCCTGGGTGCCGCCGATGTCCTGGTGGCCGAGCTCGACGCTCATCGCGCACGAGCGCTCACCGTGCTCAAGGGGATTCTGGCCCCGGCGGATCCGGCCGACGAGTCCGCCTGAAGCGCGCGCGTGCGGCCGTAGGCCCGCTTCGCCGTACGCTCACTTCGGCGCTGCGACCGTCGGCTCGCTCTATCGGGTCGGCTCCGGTTGGCATATCTGGGATCGTTTATGCGCCGCTTTGGAACGGTTCGGGTTGCGTCCGTCCGATCGCGCGAGATAGCCCCAATACCTGAATTCCCACGGCTTTATAGAGACCAATCTCCCATTAAGTGCTTGACAGGGCTTGTGGTAGACGGCACTATAAGCGTTTCTAGCTGCACTCGATCCAACCGCTGTGGACGTGCGTGCTGTCTTGCACGCGTCGCCCGATGGGTCGGCTCGGGACAGCCAGCTACCAACGGAAGGAGAGGAGCATGCATTCCCTCGTAGCGTCGACGGTGTTGCCTGTCGCCACGTTCTTCGCGAACCAGGTGACGGAGAGTTCGTACGTTCAGGACATCTTCTACGCGTTGGCGACGGTATGCCTGCTGTTCATCGTTGCGGCCATCGGCCTGATCGACGCTGGGCTCGTACGCCGCAAGAATCTGCTCGACACCTGGGTGCAGAAGATCGTTTGCGCAGTGATCGCCGGTTTCGGAATGCTGGTCATCGGTTACGCGATCTGGGAGGCGCAGTACTACCAGGCCTTCGGGGGCGCCAATCCGGTCGGTCAGGCGATCCACGACTGGTGGCTGTTCGGACCGGCGATCACGCATTTCTCGCAGAACCTCGATCCCAAGCTGTTCCCCACCGCAGACGTGTACCAGGTGTTCATGGCGTTCTTCGTCGCCTACGCGATGGTCGCCGGCACGCTGCTGCATTCCGCCGGCCTCGAGCGCGTCAAGGCATTGCCGATGTACATCATCTGCCTGGTGGCGGGAGCGTTCGTCATCCCGATCGTCCTCTATTACACGTGGGGCTCGACCAGCCCGCTGACGAACCGCGGGCTGCACGACTACATTGGTATCTTCTCGCTGTACATCGTGGTCGGAGTGTGGGCGCTGCTGATCGCGTGGCGGGCCGGGCCGCGGCTCGGTGCGTTCAGCAACGACCCGCGTACAATCGGCCCGATCCCGCACAACCTCGGGTGGAGTGCTGCGGGTGTAGGGGTGCTGCTGTTCGCGGCGCCGTTCGCCTTCCTGGGCTGTGGCTACATCGTCGCGGGGTCCGGTTACTACGGGATCTCTCTGACCACCAGCGGGTTCGGGATCGTCGTGCTGAACATCTTCATGGCCTACATCGGCGGTGGACTCGGCGGCGCGCTGATCTCGTACCGGACAAAGAACCCGATTATGGCGTTGATCGGCGTGGCCGCGGGCTACATCGGGGCGGGCGCGAGCCTTGACATCGGCCTGCCGTGGCAGGTGTTCATCGTTGCGTTCATCGCGTCGTTCGTCGTCTACGCCGTGTTCCTGCTGCTGTATCGCCTGAAGATCGACGATAAGAAGATCGTCCCGCTGGCGCTCGGCGGAGGCATTTATTCCGCGCTCGCCGCCGGGATTGTCGGCGCGGGGGACAAGACCGGTGGCTACTTCGGCCTGACCGGCAAGTACGCCCCCCAGCACGCGTCGATCACCCTCGGCATGCAGGTGATCGGCATCCTCGTGACGGTGGCGATAGCTCTCGTCAGCGGCCTCATAGTGATCGTCGGCCTGGAGAAGACGATCGGGCTGCGCGTCACCGAGGACGAAGAGGTCGCCGGACTCGACGACACCTACTGGAAGGCGCCGCCGCCGCCGTATGCCGATGTGCCGGCGGTCGGAGGTAACGGGCAGCCGGCCCCGGAAGGGGTCGGTGCGCTCCCCGGTGCCCCGGCCTAGCCGGTCTCTCGGTTTGATTCCAAGCTCGCCCGGAGCCGCATGGGCTCCGGGGCGGCGCCTGGGGTACTCCGGACACCGCGTTATTAGCCGGGGACAGGCACGTGATGCGTTACTACTATTTCTATGCCCTACGAGGCCTATTCACGACGTGATCCAGGAGTATTCACATGGGAGATTCACAGACGTCGACGATCGAGCAGCAGCTGTCATCGATCATCGACAACGCGAGAAAGTTCTACATCGACGGCGAGTGGGTGGATCCGCAGTCGTCGGAGACCCTCGACGTCATCAATCCGGCGACCGAGAAGCCCGTCGCCACGATCGCCCTGGGTGGGGCGGACGACGTCGACCGAGCCGTAGCGGCGGCGCGGAAGGCGTTCGAGTCCTTTTCCAGGACGACGCGTGAGGAGCGAATCGAGCTTCTGACGAAGGTGATCGACGTGTACAAGTCGCGCATGGGTGACATCGCCGAGGTCGTCAGCCAGGAGATGGGCGCGCCGGTGTCGCTCGCGCGGGGCGCCCAGGCCCCGGCCGGTCTCGCGCACCTGATGGCGACGCTCGCGGCGCTCAAGGAGATGTCCTTCGAGGAGCAGATCGGCACGACCACCGTGGTCTACGAGCCGGTCGGCGTGTGCGGGTTCATCACGCCGTGGAACTGGCCGCTGAACCAGATCGGCGCGAAGGTCGCCCCCGCGCTGGCAGCCGGATGCACGATGGTGCTGAAGCCCTCGGAGATCGCACCGCTGAACGCGATCGTGTTTGCGGAGGTACTGGACGAGGCCGGCGTCCCCGCCGGGGTCTTCAACCTCGTCAACGGCGACGGCCCCACTGTCGGCACGGCCTTGGCCGTGCATCCCGACATCGACATGGTCTCGTTCACCGGCTCCACGAGGGCAGGCATCGAGGTCGCCAAGAACGCCGCGCCGACGGTCAAGCGGGTGGCGCAGGAGCTCGGTGGCAAGTCCGCCAACATCATCCTCGACGACGCAGATCTCGAGGCTGCGCTGTCCCGCGACGTAGCCGGTATGTACGTGAACTCCGGCCAGTCCTGCAACGCCGGCTCGCGCATGCTGATCCCGCAGGAGTGGATGGATGACGCGATCCGGATTGCCAAGAAGACCACCGAGCAGGTCGTGGTCGGCTCGCCCGGGGACGAGGGCACCGCGGTGGGCCCAGTGGTCTCCGCGGCGCAGTTCAAGAAGGTCCAGGGTCTGATCGAGAAGGCGCTCGAGGAAGGCGCGACGCTCGTCGCCGGCGGGCCTGGACGCCCGGATGGAGTGCAGTCCGGGTACTACGTGCGGCCGACGGTGTTCGCCAACGTGACCAACGAAATGACGATCGCGCAGGAGGAGATCTTCGGGCCGGTGATCACGCTGATCGGCTACAAGGACGAGGAAGATGCGCTGCGTATCGCCAACGACACTGTCTACGGCCTAGCCGGAATGGTCTCGTCGAGCGATCCGGAGCGGGCGCGGGCGGTGGCCCGGAGGATGCGGACCGGGATGGTGCACCTCAACGGCGCGCCGCTGACCGCCGACGCTCCGTTCGGCGGCTACCGGCAGTCAGGCAACGGGCGGGAGTACGCGGCGCACGGACTGAGGGAGTTCCTGGAGGCGAAGTCGATCTACGGCGACAACGCCTGATCGCGCGTACCGCAGCGGCGGCGCCCTCTAGCCGGCGCCGCCGATCCGGGTGAGCAGCAAGTCGAGCAGCCGCCCGACATCCAGGTCGACCGCCACCTGCACGTTCGACGCTGCGGCGTCCGCATCTTCGAACGCGAAGACGGTCCTGCCGCGTCCGGCGCCTGAGCCGCTCTTCACCTCGACCTTCGCCGGCCGGGTCGTGATCAGAGTTGGGTCGATGATCGCGGCGAGCGCGACGACGTCATGAAGCGCCCGCTCGCCCAGAGCGTCATCGGCGTAGCCGTCGATCATGTCGCTCAACAGAGCCCCGAGCGCCGATCCTGTGCGGAGCGCGGCGCGCGTCCTGGGGTTGAGCGTCGCTTGGCGCGTGACCTGCAACTCGACGAGGCAGATCTCGAGCTCGGAGCCGCCCAGGACGCGCTGTGCGGCCTCGGGGTCGGCCCAGGTGTTGTACTCCGCCATCGGCGTCACGTTGCCTGCGCCCGTCGAGGCGCCCATCACGACCACGCGATCGATCCGGTCAGTGAGCTCGGGGTGCAGCGCGGTCAGCAGCGCGATATTCGTGAGCGGCCCGATCGCGGCGATCGTGAGCGAGCGGGGCGGGGCATCACGCAACAGCGCCGCGAGGAACTCGACGGCGTGCTCGCGACGCGCGTCACGCTGAGCCGGTGTCAGCTCGACACCGCCCAGACCGTTCGCACCGTGAACGAAGGGATGAAGGGGCTTGATGCGTACGAGCCCGCGGTCTGCGCCCGCCGCCACGGGCACGTCGTCGCGGCGCAACGCCGCGAGCAGCGTGAGCGCATTGGCGGTTGTGAGCTCGAGCGGGACGTTGCCCGCGACCGTCGTGACGCCGCGCAGCTCGAGCTCGGGGCTGTTCACGGTCAGCGCGAGCGACACCGCGTCATCGATCCCCGGATCACAATCGATCACGAGCGGCGTCGGAGTGGCCGACGCAGCCGGAAAGCACGAGGAACGTGGGTGATCTGCTGCGCTAGATGGCATCGATTCTACGAAATGCACCGTGGGCTCAGCGGGGACTGAGCGTTGACCGCTATGCCGACGCTCTCACCTTAGCCTAAAAGGATATATAGGAGCTAGGGCCCTGGCCGTAGCCGCGATGCGATCCTCTTGACTAGGCCGTTTCTGGTTTCTATACTCGAAACGAATCAAGTTTGCGCTTATCGAGCCCCAGATCGACAGGGAGTGCCGTGGAGCAAACAGCGGAAGTCCAACAGACACGAGCGGCAGGCATGCCGGGAGAGCGGGACATGGCTGACTACGACCCGATGGCCCCGAACGCGCGGCGCTATCCACGGGTGATCACGATGGACGAGATCTCGACGATGCCGCGCCTCGAGTTCAACACCGGCATCGACACCGCGATCTTCCTGTCAAGGGAGCGTGACGACGCTCGGTACTTTCGTCAGGGCGTGTGCTGGATGGAGCCCGATCACAAGGTCTACAACTGGGATCAGACGAACTTCGACGAGACCCACTACTGCCTCCAAGGGCAGATCCGGCTGAGCGTGCGCGATGCCGACGGGCGCGAGATCGTGCTCGAAGCGGGAGAGGGCGAGCACATTTACCTGCCCGCCGGCTATGCCTACACGCTCGAGGCGACGGGGGTCAGGAGCGCCTTCTTCTGGACCAGCGGTCCCTCTCCGAGGCCTGGCCTAGTGGAAGCGAAGGACTACAGCAAGCAGCTCAAGTCGCTGCGGGGTGGATGAACTATGGCCGTGACGAACATCACCGCGAGCATGCTCGCGCCGCTGCGGGGTGACAAGCGGTGGGCGTACCTGACGCGGGCGAAGACGATCCGCGTCGCCACCACCAACGAGGACGGGTCTATTTACCTGTCCCCGCTGTGGCTGGTGGTCTACGAGCAGCGGATCTACATCCCGGTTGACGCCGCCAGCCGGCATGGGGCGAACTTCGAGGCCGGCCGGCCGCTCGCGGCCCTGGTGGACGCGGGCGACGAGTACGCGACCGTCAGCGGCGTCCGGATCCTCGGCAAGATGGTGGTGGTGGAGGACGCGGACCTCGTGGAGCGCCTGCAGGGCATGGTGTTCGAGAAGTACTTCCATGTCGGCCATCCGTATGCCGAGTCCTACTTCGAGTTCGGCGACTGGGCGGGAAGGCGCTACTTCGAGCTCGTGCCCGAGAAGATGATCGGGTGGGACTCGCGCGAGACGACGATGCCGCAGGTTCCCGAGTCCCGAGCGCTGCCGGCCCACGTGGTTGACCGGCGCCTGGACGAGGACTGATCCGGGGCACACATGGCTACGACCGAACAGCCTTACCCCACCGTGCTCGTCGTCGGCGAGTCGTGGATCAAGCACACCGTGCACATGAAGGGTTTCGACCAGTTCCAGACCACCGAGTACGAGGAAGGCGGAGGCGCGTTCCTGGACTCGCTCACCGAGTCCGGGTTCGGGGTGACGTATATTCGCGCGCACGAGGTGTCGAGTCGGTTTCCGACCACGCAAAGCGAGCTCGCCGAGTTCGATGTGGTCGTCCTCAGCGACGTTGGCGCGAACTCCTTCCTACTCACTGACGACGTATTCCTCCGGTCGGAGCCCGGTGTCAACCGGCTCGCGCTGGTATGCGACTACGTCCGAGACGGAGGCGGTCTGGTGATGGTCGGCGGCTACATGTCGTTCTCTGGTATCGATGGGCGGGCGAGGTTCGGCATGAGTCCGTTGGCCGAGGTGCTGCCGGTCACGATGCTCGACCACGACGACCGCGTCGAGGTTCCCGAGGGTCTCGAGGCCGTCGTCGAGCTACCTGATCACGAAGTGCTCGGAGGGACACCGCCGAACTGGCCGATCATGCTCGGATACAACCGTCTGATCGCCAGGGAAGACAGCACCGTCATTGCGCGCTACAAGGACGATCCGCTCCTCGTCGTCGGGCATGTCGGCGCTGGGAAGACGGTCGCGTTCGCATCGGACTTCGCGCCGCATTGGGCGCCGCCGCAATTCGTCCAGTGGTCGCATTACGGCCAGCTGTGGACCTCGATCACCCGTTGGGCCGCCAGAGCGAGTACGGATAGAGTGGGCGCTCGCCGGTCTACGATGGAAGTGCCGCTGTGACGAATACCGGGTCAAGCTCTATGCACGACGGACGCGAGAGCAGGGGCACGCCGCGCCGGCCGACGATGAAGGACGTCGCCCGGCATGCCGGGGTTTCGGTCAGCACCGTCAGCTACGTCCTCAACAACAGCGGCCCGGTCGCCACCTCTCGCCGGGCGAGGGTGCTCGATGCCGTTCGGGTGCTCAACTACACTCCAAACGAGTCAGCGCGCAGCCTGAAGCGCCGCTCGACCTCAACGATCGGGCTCGTCGTCCCCGATCTCGCCAACCAGTTCTTCGCTCTGGTGACCGAGGGCGTCGAACGCGCAGCGGCGGAGCGTGACGTGCTGGTCGTGCTGTGCGCACCCGAGGCAACGGAGCAGCCCGTCTCGCACCACGCCAAGCTTCTGCGCAGTCAGCGACTCGACGGCGTCGTCTACTTGTCGGGCACAGGCACGTCGCCGAGCCTGATCCTCGAGCTCGCTCGGTCAGGGCCCGTGGTGCTCGTGGACGAAAGGATCTCGGGCTTCGAACTGCCGGCCGTCGTGTCCGACGGTCGCCGCGGCGCTCGCGAGGTGGCCGCCTACGTCTTGGACCAAGGTCACACCCGGCTCGCCATCATCGGTGGTCCGCAAGTGCTGTGGACGGCTGAGCAGCGGCTCGCTGGATATCGGGAGGCGGTGGCCGCGGCGGGTCTCGATCCCGATGCGGTCCCGGTGCTGGTTGGTGACTACCGCCAGCAGTCGGGTGCGGAGCTCGCCCAGCGCGCGCTCACCGGGCCGCGTGAACGGCGGCCGACAGCGCTGCTGTGCGCCAATGACCTGATGGCGATCGGAGCCCTCGAGCACTGCAAGGCCGCGGGTGTCCGGGTGCCGGAGGAGCTGAGCATCGTCGGTTTTGACGACGTTCCGATCGCCGCGCTGCTCACCCCGGCACTCACGACCGTCCGTCAGCCCGCCCGAGACATGGGCTACCGCGCAGCCAGTCTGCTGTTCGAGCTGCTCGCAGACGGCCTCGACGACCAGCCGATCGAGCCCTTCCCGGCCACGCTCCAGATCCGAGCTTCGGTCGTGCCTCCCGCCGCGTGATCCCCGGACCGGCCCCTGCCAGCGGACGACGGGTGGTCGTGGTAGGTGCGATCAACGTGGACTTTGTCGTCGCCGCCGAGCGCCTGCCCGGTCCGGGTGAGACGGTGGTGGGCCCCCGCCTTGAGCGTCATGGGGGTGGGAAGGGTGCCAATGCTGCCGTCGCGGCAGCACGCGCCGGCGCGACCGTGTGTCTCGTGGGCGCTGTCGGCGCAGACGAAACCGCCACTGAAGCGCTGAGCGAGTTGCGCGAGGCGGGCGTCGAGCTGGCCGGCGTCGCGGTGCTCGAAGGCGAGTCCACCGGCGTGGCTTTGATCGTCGTCGACCGCGCGGGCGAGAACCAGATCGCGGTCGGTGCTGGAGCCAATTCGGCCCTCAGCGCGGACTGGGTGCGCCGCCAGATGCGCGACCTGCTGCCAGCGGCCGGTTGCGTCCTGGTCAGCACCGAGATCCCGGGCGACGCGGTCGCTGCGGCAGTCGAGACCGCCACGGCATCCGGCGTCACGTGCGTCCTGAACACCGCGCCGCCGACCCCCGCGGTGCTGGGGCTGCTCGAGCACGGGCCAGTGCTGACGCCCAACGCGAGCGAGCTCGCCGCGCTGACGGCGATGCTCGAGGAGGACGGCGACAACGGCGGCTGCAGCGATCACAGCTCGCCCGCCGGAGAGGCGCTCGCCAACGGCTCGGCGCCGCCGCCGGACGAGTCGTGGCTGCGCGCGGTGCAAGAGCGCGCGCGGCGTCTGATGGAGCACACCAGCGCCGCGGTCGTCGTCACGCTTGGTGGCGAGGGCGCGAGCGTGCTGACCCCAGCCGGATCAGTGGAGCACGTTTCCCCGCCTGCGGTGGAGGTGCGCGACACCACGGGCGCGGGCGACACCTTCAACGGCGTCCTGGCAGTGCGCCTCGCGGCCGGCGACGAACTCGGCGCCGCCGTTCGGGTCGCGATCGCCGCCGCTTCGCTGTCAGTCTCACACAGCGGAGCTCGCGCCGGCATGCCGCACGCCGCCGCGATCGACGCCGCGCTGCGCACTACCTGACCGCCAGAGCCCGCTTGATGACCGGAGCGGAGATGGCCAGCACACACCACGAGACGCCGGGAGGAAGCATGGACACCGAAGATCGTGCACGGCTCCTAGATCGATTCACCGCAGCCTGGAGCGCTAAGGACCTCGACGCGCTGATGGCCCTGATGGCCGAGGACTGCTCGTTCCGCGCCTCCTTGGGGCCCGAGCCCGGGGCGACGTTCGCGGGATGCGCCGAAGTCCGGCGGGGCTTTGCGCTCTTCCTCGGGCCCGACAACGGAGATCCACCCCCGGAGACCGAGACCGAGGAGTCGCTGATCAGCGGCGACTTCGCCGTCACCCGGTGGACGTCGCGCTACCCGCAGCCCGCCGGGCCGCCGATCGTCGTCCGTGCCTGCGACATCCTCGGGTTCGAAGGGGATCGGATCAAGTTCAAGGACACCTACCGCAAGGCGCCGGGCGAGCTGCCCAACGGCTGAGTGCGGGCTCGCGCTCGGCCGTCTACCATCGCGCAACTCACAGTCGGTTCTAGTGCTTGGATGCCAGCTCGCAAGAAGGTCCTCCAGTGCTCCGCGTGACCCGCGGAAGCTCGCCAAACAGAAGGCCTATCGGCCCTCGTTCACGGTGGACGAGCGGCCCAAGCGCCTTGGCGGCTTGACTTTGGAAGTAGAATCGTTCATATTCTGCTCGAGGCATGGAATTGACAGAGGTGCCTCAGTCCAACCGCGAGGGAGGAGACCCCAGTTGGTCGATCAGCACAGTGCAGCGTTTGCTTCTGAACCCCGGCGGGCTTGGAGACATCGGACCTGTGACAACAGTGGGATCACGGACGAAATGACCTAGCAAATCGTACCCAGCCCAAATTCCGCCCCCGACGCGCCTCGCCATACGGACCGTCTTAAGCCCACTAGAAACGCTCCTAATGTGAAGGACTCGACCAGATGAGCTACAACAACTTCCGCAACATCATCATCAACACCGACAACTACAAGCACTGCCATTACCCGCTCTATCCCAAGGGCACGGAGTACGTTTCCAGCTACATCGAGTCGCGTGGCGGCGAGTTCCCGGTGACCATGTTCGTCGGCCTGCAGGCCTTCATCCGCGAGTACCTGATGCACCCGATCACGCTCGAGGACATCGACGAGGCGGAGTTCACCGAGCGCGAGCAGGGCATGCACTTCAACCGTGACAACTGGCTCGGGATCCTCAACGACCACGGCGGATATCTGCCGGTGGAGATCGAGGCGGCGCCCGAGGGAACGGTGCTGCCGACCAAGAACGTGCTCGTCCAGGTGATCAATACCGATCCGAAGTACTTCTGGGCGACGAGCTTCTTCGAGACCGCGCTGCTGCGGGCGGTTTGGTATCCGACCACCGTCGGGACGATCAGCTGGATCGCCAAGCAGCAGGTCAAGCAGGCCCTCAAGCAGACGTCGGATAACCCCGAGATCGTGCGCCACATCCTGCACGACTACGGTGCGCGCGGCGTCAGCTCGCAGGAGTCCGCAGCGCTCGGCGGCCTCTCGCATCTGGTGAACTTCAGCCAGAGTGACACCGTCCCCGGGATCCTCGCGGCGAAGAAGTACTACAACGCCGTCGACCCGTCGAACTCGGGGCCAAACTCCGAGCACGCCGGCTTCTGCGCCTGGGGTCGTGACGACGAAGTGGGCGCGATGCGCAACATGCTGGAGATCTACGCCGAGAACGGCGTCGCGCTCCTGCTGACTGACACCTATGACCACGAGCACGCGGTCAAGAACATCATGGGCGGGGAGCTCAAGGAGATGATCGAGAACTTCCCCGGCTTGGTGGGTGCTCGCCCGGATTCGGGCGACGTTGTCCAGGTCACCTCTGACACGACCGAGTGGCTGATGGAGAGCTTCGGCTACACGACCAATAGCAAGGGCTACAAGGTCCTGCCGAACTTCCTCCGGGTGGTCCAGGGAGACGGCGTCAGACGCGAGAGCCTGCCCAAGGTGTTCATCGAGATGGAACGGCGCGGACTGTCGGCCGAGAACGCAGTGTTCGGAATGGGCGGCGGGCTTCTACAGCACTGCAACCGCGACACGCTGGAGTTCGGCATGAAGGCCAGCGCCGCGAAGGTCAACGGCGAGTGGCGGGACACCGCGAAGTCCCCGACCGGCGACCGCATGAAGGTCTCGAAGGCCGGCCGGCTGGCGCTTCAGCACGTGGACGGGGACTACCGCACGGTGCGGCGCGACTCGATCCCCCCGGAGGAGAACGTGCTGGTGCCGGTGTTCCGCAACGGTCAATTGCTGAAGAAGTGGGACTTCACCGAGCTGATCGAGCGCAGCGAGCGTGAGTACCCCGAGTACTACTACCGCGACGCTGTCGCACCGATGCTGGTCCAGTCCGAGGCCGTCGCCGTCGGCGCCTGAGGCAGAGGTCCGCCGCATCGGGCACCTCCTCCTCCGGTGTCCGATGCGGGGCCTCCTCGTCGTCTCCGGCTTCCGGCGCGATCCGCTGCCGAGGTCAGGTTATGAGCAAGCTGCACATCTTCGACATGGACGGGACCCTGCTGAGGGGGTCCGCTTGCTTGGAACTCTCGCGGCACATGGGGAAGCTCGACGCCGTGAGCGAAATCGAGGAGCGATGGTCGGTCGGCGGGGTCGGTCACGTTGAGTTCTATGAGCTCTGCCTACCGTTGTGGAAGGGAATGAGCGAGGCTGACATCGACGAGGTGTTTGCCGTCACACGGTGGCTCGATGGCGTCGCGGCCGTGTGGGCCGACATCGCGCGTCGGGATGAACACAGCGCCGTGATTACGCTCTCTCCCCAGTTCTTCGCCGATCGGCTGTTGTCGTGGGGGCTCGGGTCCGCTCATGGGGCGGTCGTGCATGCCGGTGCAGTGCCAGACCCCGAGCTGGTGATGACCCCGGCGTCAAAGCTCGGCGTCGCGAAAGAGCTGATACAGCGCTACGGACTGGACGAGGACGACTGCGTCGCCTACGGCGACTCGTCATCGGACATCCCTTTGTTCACGCTGCTGCGCCACACGGTCGCCGTGAATGGCACCAAAAGCCTGCGGGAGGTCGCCGCGATCAGCTACGACGGCTCCGATCTGCGCGGAGCTTACGCCGCCGGACGGGCGCTGCTCACTAGGCAGCCCACAAGCCGCCAGAGGGGCGGCCGTTGAGATGTCGACATTGACGCCGGCGCGACGGCCCCCCACGAGCCTCGAGGTGAGCAACGACAAGCGGCTGATGATCTTTGGTGGACGGGCGAACCCCGAGCTCGCGGCCGATATCGGCCACCGGCTCGGCGTCGGCTTGGGCCCGATCACGCTCAAGACGTTCTCCAGCGGGGAGGTCTACTGCCGAATCCAGGAGTCGATCCGCGGTGCCGACGTGTTCCTCGTGCAGTCCGTGTGCGGAAATTTCGCAACGGGTGTGAGCACCAACGATGCGCTGATGGAGCTGTTGCTGATGGTCGATGCGGCCGTCGGCGCCAGTGCCCACCGGGTGATCGCCGTCACGCCCTGGTATGGCTACTCGCGGCAGGACAAGAAGAGCGCTCCCCGCGAGCCGATCTCCGCGCGGCTGGTGGCGCGGATGCTGGAAGCAGCGGGCGTCGATCGTGTGTTGACGATGGACCTCCACGCGGGCCAGGTACAGGGGTTCTTCCAGCGTCCGGTCGACCACATGACGGCGATGATGCTGCTCACGCGATACTTCCTTGACCTGCACCTGGGCGGTGGACTGGTCGTCGTAGCGCCCGATGCCGGTCGCGTAAAGCTCAACAAGAAGTTCGCCGACCGGATCGGCGCGGACCTGGCGATTCTCGACAAGGAACGCCCGCGACATCAGGTCGCCGAGATCGGCTACGTGATCGGCGACGTCGCCGGAAAGACGGCAATCATCGTCGACGACATGATTGACACCGCGGGCACGTTGCGCGCTGCGGGCGAAGCGGTGATGGGGGCGGGAGCCGTGAGCGTCTACGCTGCCGCGACGCACGCTGTTTTCAGCGGCCAGGCGTACGAGAACCTAGCGGCTGCACCGTTTGAGCAGATCGTTGTGACCGACACGATTCCGCTGCGGTCGGGCGCCCCCGGGAACGTGCGCGTCCTGTCCTGCGCGAGCCTCCTCACCGACTCGATCCGTCGGATCTTCACCGGGGAGTCAGTGAGCGAGGTGTTCGACGGGCAGAATCAGATCTTCTGATCGAAGCCACCGAACCGAGAGGACAGACAACATGAGCGTAGGACCTTCTACGACATGCGATGCCAGCGGTGGTCGGTTTAGTTCCACACCCGCCCCGGCGGATCGCGCGCAGGCGCTCGCCATCGAATGAGAGGACCAGACAACATGAGCGTCAGGATCGGCTACAAGGCCTCAGCGGAGCAGTTCGGACCGGGCGAGCTGCTCGCGTTCTCGGTCGAGGCCGAGCGGCGAGGCCTCGACATGATCGCGGTTTCCGATCACTTCCAGCCCTGGCGGCATCACGGCGGCCACGCGCCGTCAGCGCTGACCTGGCTCGGGGCGGTCGGCCAAGCAACGAGCGGTGCGGTCCTGGGTACGAGTGTGCTTACACCGACGCTGCGCTACAGCCCCTCGATTATCGCCCAGGCGTTCGGCACGCTCGGGGTCCTGAACCCGGGGCGGGTATTCCTCGGGGTCGGCTCGGGCGAGGCGATGAACGAAACCCCCGCGACGGGAGAGGAGTTTCCCGGACGCAAGGAGCGCCGTCTGCGTCTCGCCGAGTCGATCGCGGTGATCCGCCGGCTCTGGACGGAGGAGCGAGTCGACTTCAAAGGCGACTACTACCGAACCTCACGCGCCACCATTTACGACCGGCCCGAAGAGCCGGTGCCGATCTTCGTCGCCGCGTCCGGGCCACTCGCCGCCAAGCTGGCCGGCCGGGTCGGCGACGGCTTCATCTGCACCAGCGGCAAGGCTCCGGATCTCTACCGGCAGCTGCTGGACAAGGTGCAGGAGGGCGCGGCCGCGGCTGGCCGGGACGCAGCCAATATCCGCCGGATGATCGAGATCAAAGTCTCCTATGACCGAGATCTGGACTACGCCTTTCAGGCATGCCGCTGGTGGGCAGCGTTGGCACTCACCCCTGAGCAGAAGGAGGGGATAGAGGACCCGGTCGAGATGGAGCGAGTCGCCGACGAGAACGCTGAGAACGCCCACACCCGTTTCATCGTCTCCGACGATCCGCGAGAAGTCGTCAACCGGATCGCTACCTATCTGGACCTCGGATTCAACGATCTGCTCCTCCACGGGCCGGGGAATGATCAGCCGCGCTTTCTTCAGCAATTCACGGATGACGTGCTTCCCCTGCTGCGCGAACGAGACGAGAGGGGCGAAGTCAGCACCCAGCGACACCGCGCGGGCGTAGACACTCCTGTGCTCCTCTAGGGCTACCGCGGTCGGGCAAGCTCACGCCCAGAGTTGCGAACTCCCGTGGCGCCCAGGTGCGCACCTCCTCCTCGCCGGAAGGAGTTATTCCGACGTCGGAATAACTGCTTATCTTTTATGCCGATCTTCCGGTTATGCCGACTTGGCGTGTTGCCGGTCTGGTTTTCCTGCTTGGAGGCGGGTTGGGGTGGTGAGCTGGTCGGTATAATCGTCAGGGCGTCGAGGAACGCGAGGAGGGTGTCGGGGGGTTGGTATCGGCCGGGTGGGGTGCCGATCGGAGCGGTCCGGTCGATCGCTTCTTGTTTGAGAGCCTGGTTGGGTGCGCAACAGCGTTGCGCTTGGCTGCAGGTGGGTGGGACGTCGTCGCGGGTGTCCGTCGGCCTGATGACGGGGAGTCGCTCGTGCAAGCTCAGCCAGACCGAATCACTCCAGTGGAGCTGGACATCACCGACGAGCATCAGGTCGCGGCGCTTGATGCGGTGCTTCCTGGGGAGCTGAACGCGGTGGTTAATAACGCCGGCGTGTTCGTGGGCGGGCCGGTCGAGGCGGTACCGCTCTCGGAGCTTCGTCGGCAGTTGGAGGTCAACGTCGTGGGACAGGCGGCCGTTACGCAGGCGGTGTTGCCACGGCTGCGGGCTTCCCGCGGCCGGCTCGTGTTCGTCTCATCGGTCAGCGGTCGGGTTGCGACGCCGATGTTCGGTCCTTATAGCGCGTCGAAGTTCGCGCTGGAGGGGATGGTCGACGTTTTGCGCATGGAACTCGCGCCGTGGGGCGTCCGCGTTGCACTGGTTGAGCCGGCTCAGACCGACACCGACCTATGGCGCCGGGCTGATGAGGACCTAGACCACGCAGTCGCGGGACTTTCGCCCGAGCACCGCGACCTCTACGCCAAGCACATCGCGGGGTATCGCAAGACCATCCCCCGCTCTCAACGCATGGCCGCACCTGTCGATGGGGTGGCGGCGACGATCGAGAAGGCGCTCACGGAGCGTCGCCCGCGAGCCCGCTACGTCGTCGGTGTCAGCGCGCGCGCACAAGCCTTCCTCGCCCAGGTAACGCCGACGGCAGTCCGCGATGTGCTGTTGCGTGTCGGGACCGGCGTGCCCCGTCGTCCTTAGGGCCCCGGGCAAGCCTGCGCTGTCGCCCAGGACGCTCGTTTTCGCAGCCTTCCGGCTCAGAGCCCGGGCGCTCGCAACCAACGGAAGGGACGCGTCAACCGGCAAGGCGAGTACCGACCTCGGCGCCGGGAGGTCGGGACGCGCGCTTTCCGGGAATGCGCTCGCGCCGCCAGGCCAAGGATCGGTGCGTCGCTGGCGATCGAGTTCGCCCAATGGCGAGAGCGGCCGTGGGCGCCGCCTATGCACATCGGTGATTTTGCACGCTGCTTCGTCGGCCCTGGATTCGGCGAGTAGCGGGTTCCGAGACAGATCGGCGGGGGACTGCTTTGTGCCGCCACCACCTCGTGGCGCACGATCGGGATAGCGACATAGGGGCGGTCGCCAGCGTCGGGGGAGTGCTTGGTTCACGGACCCACGGCGGGGCAAAGCCGGCGTGGACACCTCCTGCGGCGTGCGGCGCTAAGAGATGGGTCGCCCCGCGGTTACGTCGGTTGAGCGACCGCCGACATCACTCCACCTCCCCGCGACCCCCGAGGTGGATTGGATAAAGAGGCGTCGGTGCGGTGCGACTGGTCGGCTCCGGCGGTCTCTCGCGCGCCATATCGCTCCTGCTGAGACGGGCGCGCGTTGTCCGACTCAACGCGGCGGCAGCGGGAACGCATTTACGGGTACGACGACGGCTCCGCCGAGCATGTCGTGCCAGGTCTGTTTTTCTCGGTTCCAGAGCATCCAGAAGTAGCCGAGGTAGAAGGGGAAGGCGGAGAGGATGCGGGCGAGGTCGCGGATCAGTGCGCGTTGGTAGCCGAGGGGCTGTCCATCGGCGAGTGATACGACGCGGATCTGCATGGCGGACTTGCCCAGGGTTTGGCCGCGGGGTCCGCCTTCGAGGTAGGTGAAGTAGCCGATGGCAACGAGGAGCGAGAGCAGCGTCCCGGATGTGTGGAGGACGTGGGAGAGGATGAGGTAGGCGATCGTGACGACGATGCCGTCGATGAGGTCGGCCGAGAGGCGCTGCCAGAACCCGGCTCGGGGTCCGCTGGCAGTGTGGGTGCGCCATTGCTCGCTTGTGGGTGTGAATGACATCAGGTGGTCTTGCTGGCGTGTAGCAGTTTGATTTGTTTGGCGCGGGCGGCTTCGAATTCGGTGTCGGTGAGGGTTCCGGCGGCGTGGAGCTTGGTGAGCCGCTCGAGCTCGTCAATAGGGCCGCTACTGAGCCGTTCCGGGCTTGGCGGGTTGATCACCACCGGCGGCGGGGTTGAGGCGGCTCGGGCGGCCGCGAGCTGGGCGGCGAACATCCGGGAGAGCGCGGCGCGTACCTCATCGGGGGTGTAGTGCCAGTGGCGGAGAAGCATCTGTGATTGCGGTGTGGTGATTCGCAGGTAGGAGTCGATCTGGGTTTTGCGGGTGGCGTTGTTGAGCATCGATGCGACGGCCATTCCGGTGATCGCGCCGGTGAGTCCGCGGCCGCCGCCGATGTACCGCCCGCCGGTGGTGAGGAGTCCTCGCCCGTCGGCCTCGAGCTCGAGGAGGTCGGGGTAGGGGAGCAGTGTGCGTCCTTCGGCGCCGATCTCGGCCACGACGAGCACTCCGTCAGTCAAGGCGGTGACCGAGCTGACCGTTCCGGGCGGCGGGGCATCGCCGCTGCCCGCGACGGTCTCGAACCCGCCGAGTACTTGGGCTCGGGCGTCCCCGTCGGTCAGGCCGTGATCGCGGAGCGATGTCCAGGCGTCTGCTGCGGTCGCGCGGCCGCGACGCGCCAGGTGAGACAGGCCGACGTTTGCGGTTTGGTGAAGGCACCAGTGGCATGTCCAGCCGGTCGGTGCTTGCCTGCCTCTTCCGGTGATCACCCTCGCGCCGTGGCAGCGCTGGCAGTCGACGGTGAAGTTCCGGCGTGCGCACGTGGCGCAGTCAAAGCTCGAGCTGGTCCCCAAGATCTGGTTGATCGTCCCGCAGGCACGGCAGCCAAGTCCGTAGCTCGCCGCCGCCACTGAGAGTTCGCCGGCTCCCATCCCGTCTCGGATTCTGCCACGGCAACAACGAAAATCGGGACTTTTCTTGGCTTTCCTGGTGGCTGGGCGCGGTAGGTTGGGCTGGTGGAGGAGCTCGATCGTCGGATCCTGGCTTTCATGGGTGCCCACCGGTTCGTCCTCGTGCCACAGATCGCTGAGTACCTGGGAATCGACGATGCCGCGGTCGGCGAGCGGCTGGCGGTGTTGGGAGGGCGGCGGATGGCGCGCTCAGAGCGGGTAGGCGCTGGCCTTGAGGTGCTGTGGCGCGTCACCGCGGGTGGCCTTCGCTTGATCGCCAGTCGGATGACCCCTCCTGACTTTGACCTGGCCCGGTATCGGCATGAGGTAGGGGTGGTGTGGCTGTGGGTGGCGGCGTGGCAGAGCGTGTTCGGGGAGCCCGAGAGGGTGCTCTCCAAACGGGAGATGCGCTCGCTTGATCAGACCTCGGTCGAGGGCGGAGGTAGCGACGGCAGGTTCTCCGTGCCGGTGAAGTGCAGATCGACCGTTGAGTCGGGAGCGCTTTATCCGGATGTGATGTTGGTCTTCAGCGGGAGTCGCGTCGCGGTTCACCTGTTCGCGTGGCCGTACTCGAGCGTTGATCTGAACACGATGTTCTCCGGTCATGCCCGGCGACCGGAGGCAGCCGACATGGTGCTGGTATTCGTCGATGACAAGCGGGTCGGCAAGCGTGTGGCGGAGGCAGCCGAAAGGCACGGCGTGCGGAACAGGGTGCGCTGTCATCTGATTGCCGGACAGGGGACCGCGCTCCCAGCCGGGCCCGGTTAGGACGGCGTTTCCTCGACCGGGCTCGTTGCCGAGGCTGGGCGGCCGTCCTGCCAGACCTGGTCGAAGTGGCCGGCGAATTGTTCGAAGAGACCGTGGTCGCTGTGGCGTTTGAGATGCAGCAGAGGTGCCCGGTCGGTGGGGGTGGCGTAGAGGTGAAGGGCGACGAGCATCTCGTCGTCGAAGCGCAGGATCGTGTTGAACCGTCCGGCGATGAAGGTGCGGACCTCGACCGCGTCGATCGCGGTAAGGGGGGCAGCGATCGCAAGGCTACGTTCGACCTCGCGGGCGCTGGCAGGGATGTCGAGCAGACTGATGTCCTCATCCAACTCTGAGTCGGCGAGCGCGAGGTGGGCGGAGTCAGGGGCGGACAGGAGCAGCCGGACCTCACACCCGGCCTGCGCCTTCTCGGCGAGCAGTTCCGGCGTGCCCGGGCTGGGCAGGACCTCAGCCAGGGTGAGGTCGAGCAGGTCGATCTGCCGGGTGGCCGCTGTCAATAGGGGCCGCCAGTCGGGGGCGGTCAGGTCATTGGCGTGAGCGTAGGCGGCGAGGATCTCACCGCGCTCGTCACGGCCCTCGACCCGCAGATCGAGGTCGGGCCACAGCTCCGCCTCGGTGGTGCCGAGCCTCCGCGCGACACGGGTGCGATAAAAGCGGCGCGGCTCGCGGCCGGCGATCCAGCGGCGGACCGTCTTGGGATCCGCGTCGATCTCGGCAGCCAGCTGATCGACGCTGATCCCGTCCTGGTGGATCGCTGCGCGTAGCCGCTCGTTACTCAAAAAAGTTCTCCTTGTTCCCGGAAAGTGGAAAACCGCGTGTTTTCGAGGTGAATCATACGAAGCGTCCCCAAGCGTCCCAAAGCGTCCCCTAAAGCGTCCCCTAGCGTGGTAGAAGCGTCCCACCCCGGCGTGCAGGGTGGCGGGCATGAACGCACATGCCTCACCCACACCCCCGCCCGGCCCCGGGCGCCGGCCGGCGCGACTGCTCTCGGCCGATGAGGTCGGCGAGCTGCTCGGTGTCCCGCGCACCCTCGTCTACACGCTCGCGCGGCGCGGCGAGCTCCCCACCGTCCATGTCGGCGAACGATATGTCCGCTTTCGCGAGGAGGCGCTCGAGTCGTGGATCGCCGCTCAGGAATCAGGCGGTCTGGGAGCCTGGCGATGAGCTACCCCTCGACGTCGATGCCCGGTTGGGGGCCGCAGCCGCCCCAGCCGGCCGGCGGGAGCAACTGGCGGCGCTGGGCAGTCCTCGCGGTGTTCTGCGTCGGGCTGACCAACCAGCACGTCTTCTCGCTGATCCTCCTTGCCGGGCTGGTCATGTTCGGAGTACGAGTCTGGCGCTGGGGCGGACGCCCACTGGCCGGGAAGCTAACTCGGCCGACCGTGCCGGCCGAGGGCGATCCGCTGTCGACGGTGCTGGCCGAGGCGTCCCGTCTGGGCGGCGGCGCTTATCTCGGGGCTGACCGGCAGGGTTCCTGGCGACTGGCGCGGGCAGAACGGGCGGTCCTCCTACTCGGTCCGCCGCGGTCGGGCAAGACCAGCGGGGTGATCATCCCGTCACTGTTGACCCACTCCGGGCCGGTGGTGTGCACCTCAACCAAGCCTGACGTGCAGAGGGCCACGGTGAGCGCGCGAGCTCGGCTGGGTGAGGTGTGGGGGTTTGACCCGACCGGCACGAGCGCCCAGTCCCGGGCCGAGCAGCTGCGCTGGTCACCGACCACATCGGCGCGGACGTGGGATAGAGCGCTATTGATGGCCAGGGCGATGGTCACCGGCGCCAGTGTCGGGGTGGAGACGACTGATCGCTCGCATTGGGCACGCCGCGCGCAGGCACTGCTTGCCTCGCTGCTGCACGCCTCCGCGCTCGACGGTGGCGGGATCGACAAGCTGGTTGAGTGGGTCCTCTGCCACGACTGCGATGAGCCCGGACGGATCCTCGCTGCCTCCGAGGCGGAACTGGCGTCAGGGGTGCTTCTGGGGATCGCCCACACCGAGGCGCGAGAACGCTCCTCGATCTTCTCCTCAGCGGCCGACGCGATCGACGCCTACACTGCAAGCGGAGCGCTGGCCGCTGCCCGGGATCCGAACTTCGACGCCGACCGGTTCGTTCGCTCCTCCGCCACGATCTACATCGACGCACCGGCTGAGCGCCAGCACCTGGCTGCGCCTTTGGTGTGCGGGCTGCTCTCGGAGATCCGCGAAGCCACCTACCGCGCACACCGCCAGGGAGACCTCCACCGGCGAGTTCTGTTTGCGCTGGATGAAGTGGCCAACATCGCGCCGCTCGACGAGCTGCCCGCAATCGCCTCAGAAGGCGGCGGGCAAGGCATCCAGCTGCTCGCCGCGCTGCAGGACCTCAGCCAGGCCCGGGGACGGTGGGGGCCGGCGGCCGATGGGTTCCTGACTCTGTTCGGGACCAAGCTGATCCTCCCCGGGATCGCTGACCAACGCACCTTGGAGACGGTGTCGACCGTGCTGGGTGAATACGACCGGCAGATGCTCGCCAGCACCCGCACGCGCGGCGGCCACGGGTCATGGGTGCCGCAGCGCAGCCAGACCATGTCCGTTCAGCGCCAGCGGGTCCTGTCTCCGGGTGAGATCGCCAACATCCCGGCCGGCCGGGCGCTGCATCTGGACGGGGTGGGCTGGGAGCTTCTCACGCTAACTCCTGCGCATGCGGTCGAGCCTTGGGCGACGCTCACCGACACCAGCGGAGCGGGGCGATGAGCGCCGGGACGCTTGGGGACGCTTCGGGGACGCTTGGGGACGCTTCGGCCCCAAGCACGGGGCGTGCGTACAGTGTGGCCTGCCTGGGACGCTGGTCTGAAGGGACGCTTCTGGGACGCTTCAGGAGGCCGTGGTGCTGACCGTCGCCAAGGTCACCGGGTCGGCAGCGGCCGGCTACGCCGACTACCTGGAGGGCAAGACACGGGCGGCTGAGCTGGGCGACTACTACCTCAAGGAGGGCGAGCGGGTAGAAGCGCCGGGGCGATGGGTGTCCGGAGCGCAGGCAGTCGGCAATGACCCGACTGAGCCGGTGTCCGGGGATGTGCTGCGGGCGCTGATGGACGTGCGACGTCCCGACAACGGTCAGCCGCTGCGTCAAACCGGCGCGTCCGGTCACGCCGTGGCCGCACTTGATGTGACTTTCTCGGCGCCGAAGACGGTTAGCGCCGTGTGGGCACTGGCCGGCCCGGAGCTGCGAGAGCAGATCGAGGCGGCGCACGAGCAGGCGGTCGACCGTGCACTCGGCCACGCGGTGCGGCATGTGGCGATGGTTCGCCAGCGGTCCGAGTCCGGGACCGTGGAGCATGTGCGGGCGAGCCAGCTGGTCGCCACGAGCTGGCGGCACACCACCGCCCGAGCCGTCGGCGACCGTCTCCCGGACCCCCAGCTGCACTCCCACGTGCTGCTCCACGCGGCGGTCAGGCGGGACGGGCGGGTGGTGGCGATTGACTCACGCTCATGGCTCGTGCACCGCCGCGAGCTCGGCGCCGCATACCGCACCGAACTCGCCGGCGGGCTGAGCAAGCTCGGGTTTAATATCCAGCGCGGCACCGGGCGGGGCGGCCGCTACTTCGAGATAACCGGCGTGCCCGGTGAGCTGATCGATATGTGGTCAAGCCGCCACCACCAGGTCCGCCAGGCCATCCAGAACCGGCTGGGGGAGAGAAGGGCGTTGATAGAGCGCACGCTACGCGACGGAACCGTGGATGCCCCCCAAGCGCTGCGGCGGCTGGACACGCTCGACCGGGCAGGTCGGGTGAGTGCGGCCGAGGATCGGCTGCTGACCGCGCGGAGCCGCAGCCGCAAACGGCCGGTCACCCACCACGACCTGGACCGCCAATGGGCCGCGGAGAGCTACCGCACCGGATTTCCGGCTTCCGCGGTCGAAGAGCTGCGCTCTGACGGTCTGGGCGTGGAGCCGACGATAGACGCGGCGGCGGTGGAGCGGGCACTGACCGAGTTCGACGCCACCTTCACGATGCGGGACGCGCGGGCGGTCGTGCTCGAGAACGGATGCGGGCTGCCGACCGAGCAGGCACTCGAGACGCTCGACGACCTGCGTGAGCGCGCCCGGCTCTTGACGCTGGCCGACGGCAAGCTGACCACGGCCGGCCACCGCGCGGCAGAGCGGGTCACCGTCACCGCCGCACGCGAGGTCGCTGGACAGCGAGTCGAGGCGTTCGACGCAGAGGTCGTGCAGGAGGCGGTGGCCGAACTTCAGGGTGAGCTGGCGGCCGGCGGTGGCGAGCTGTCAGACGAACAGCAGCAGGCGATCCGGCTCGCTTGCTCAGAGCGGCCGCTAGTGGTGATCGAGGGTCAGGCCGGGACCGGCAAGAGCACCGTGCTGCAAGCCGTCGGGCGTGCCCACCAGGCCTCCGGACAGCTGGTCGTGGTGACCAGCACAAGCGCGCTGGCCGCCCAGCGGCTGGCCGGCGAGCTGACCCAGTCCGGCGTGCAGCCAGCGTGCTTCTCCACCGTTGGCTTGATGCGAGCGGTCGAGGATGGCCGGCTGGCGCTCAACCCGTGGGTCACAGTGGTCCACGACGAGGCCGCGCTGGCCAGCACTCGCGAGCTGCGCCCGCTGCTGGCCGAGGTGGAGCGGACGGGCGCGCGGATCATCATGCTCGGCGACCCCGCCCAGTCCCACCCCGTCGGCGCCGGTGGGCTATGGCCCCACCTGGACCAGGCCGCTACGAGCCAGGACGCCAGCGTCGAGCTCAGCCGCAATGTCCGCGCGCTCGATCCCGGCGACCGTCGTGACCAGAAGCGCTTCCGGGCCGGCGAACACGAACTCGCCCTACAAGGCTACGTCGCCCGCCAGCGGATCCACCTGCACCCCAAACAGGCCACCGCGGAGAACGAGGCGCTCGAGGCCGCCCACCACGACCGACAGACCGGGCAGAACACGCTGATCATCGCCCAAACCTCCAACATCCACCTCGACGAACTCAACGCCCGCGCCCAGGCGCTGCGCATCCAGGACGGCGAGCTCGGCCACGACAGCCTGCCGCTTGCCGGCCGCCCCTACCGTCTGCACGAGGGCGACCACATCCAAATCCGCCACACCGTGCACCTACCCGATCACGGCGTCGTGCGCAACGGCACCACCGCCACCATCATCGGAATCGACCAGTTGACGCAGATCGCGCAGCTCGAGCTCGCCTCCGGCGAGCAGGCGCAGATCGACCAGGCCCAGCTCGAACAGGCCGAGGCGCGGCTGGCCTACGTCCAACACCCTTTCCCCGCTCAGGGCACCACCAGCGACACGGCCCACCTGATCGTCGCTCAGCACGTCACCAAAGAAGGCTCATACGTGGCGCTCACCCGTGCGCGCCAGCAAACCCACATGTACGCCAGCCACGAGCTCCTCGACGTCGGAGAGGAGGGTGATCCGCTCGACCAGCTGGCCGAACACATGGGGCGGATCGAGCCCGACCTCCCCTCGATCCACACGCCGCTGGCCCATGAACAGGAGGTCATACGTCGCAGCGACGATGAGAGCCGGACGGAAGCAAGCCGAGAGAACAAGACAATCCGGCCGGGGCTGGGCGATCGCTTACTCGCAGCGCTAGGCCGGCAACGGAACGGCCAGCCGGCCATCGAACTGAGCGCCGAGCGCGAACGAGCGGCCGAGGGATGGGAGATGTGAGCGGCGCCAATACCTCACCCTCAGCGGCGCACCATCGCGCGACCTCCGTTCGCGCTGACCGCTTCTATGTCGCCGTCCTGATCGCGCAGGCCGGTGGGCAGACGACGATCGAATTCGAGTGGCGGAGAGATCGCCGGCGCCGACGGCGCCGGGCCACTCCTCCGTCGCCGGAGCGATCGCGACATACGGAGCGACGCCCCCTGCGAAAGCAGTCGTCGCTCGCCGTTAGGGCGCTTGTCTAGACGTGGTGCGCGACCTCAGTTCTTCGTGAGCCGGATCTCGCGCGCGTCTCGGGCGTATTCGTAAAGTCCAATCGTCTCGGCGCTGATCAGATCGATTGCCTCGTTGATCGCTTCACGAGGCACGTCGAACCACTCGTTTGCTTCAGCTACGACCTTTCCTTCACGCTCGAACCAGATGTCGAGCCGCGCGGAGGCAAAGAACGTGTGCAGGAGGAACTCGACCTGCTGCGCGGCGACGGCGGGCAATTTGTAGACGGCAACCCTCTCGACCGGCGCACCCAGGAACGTCGCGTCGCCCTCGGCACCCGCGAGGCGCTCATCGATCGTCTGAGTTGTGAAGCCGATCTTGTGGACGCTGGCGAACGGCGCGAGCTGCTCGTCATCAGAGAGGGAGCGCAGCACGTAGACGTAGCCCATCTTGGTGTCGGCCTCCAGGCCCATTCGCTGCAGCGTGATCTCGTTGGGCTCAGTTACGCGCCGGCCGTCCTTGTAGAGGTTGCGACCAAGCGACAACATGAGGAGATCGGACTCGGTTCCGTTCTCGAAGATGCACCGGGTACGTGCGTTGTTGCCCTTATTGCTCTTCGCGAACCCAGCCTCACCGATCTCGGCGACGTAGAGCAGCACGCCGTTCAGCACGAAGAACTTGCCCTTCTCGATCTCACTCGGATTCTTGAACCGCAAGAGCTTCCGAGCGCCAGCGCGCAGCTCGGCGTGACAGTCCTTGAAGAGCTGCACAAACTGCTCGAAGTCCTCCGCGGGCTTGCGCTTCGCGATCTGGCCCGGCATCGTCAGAGCCGTCGGCACATGCTTCAGCTCGAAGATGCTTTGAGCGTCGCCAAGTAGGCCAAACGGATCGCTCGCCATCGCGTCTTCGACGGACTCGGGCGGCTCATCGGGAATCACGATCTCGTCAGGTTCCGGCGGTGCATCGCCCAGCAGCCCAAACTCATCGGCGCCGCGCAACGCTGAGGCTTGGCCCTCGTCCTCGCGGATCGCCAGAAGGCGCATCGCTAGCTTCGCCTCAGTCATGTCAGTCAGGGCACGCTCGGGCTCCCGACCATTGACTCGGATGAAGTCGGTGATCTCCTGGAAGCCCGCAAGCAGCCGATCGTCCGCGGTGACCGGCTCACGCTTCGGCGGCGTCTTCAACAGCCCGAACTCGTCTTCCTCAAGCATCTGGAGAAGGGTCTCCGGGTCAAGGCTCATCGCTGCTGAAGTTTCTGCTCGCGAACCTCGCGCTGCATGTAGAGCAGGGCCTCCGCCATGCGGCGTTCCATCGGGTCAGGGGAGCGGATATCTGGACTCTGGCCGCCGTGCTCCCGGGCGAAGGCGTTGATCTTCGGCCAAAGCAGCTTGGCCTCATCGCCGGTGATCGTTACCCGCGTTGTGTCGATCGCGTCTTGGATGACCTTCAGGACTTGCTTGGTGACGCTCTTGGAGAGGATCTCGAACGCTTTCTGGAACGGGTTGACCTGATCAATGAGGTCGATGGTCAGGTCGTTGATGTTGACGAACTTGCCCGCCATCAGGACAAACTTCCGGTCACCGACCTCCTTGATTTCGCCGTTCTTGATCACAGAGTCCGTGACGACGTGCTGGCGGACCTCCTCGACCTCAGCCTCGTCGAGGTTTGGGTAGACCTCGCGGATGATTTTCGGGATCAGGACTTTGTTCATGACCTCAGGGTCGATGTTCCCCGGCATGGCCTTGAGCATCACCTGGTCCTGCAGGATCTTGGCCTTCAGATCATTGAGATCGGTCTCAACGATGTTCTTGACGCGGGGCGTCGTCGGCTCCTTGAAGCCGCCGATCTTCAGGTCGCCCGGCGCAACCGGCGTGTCATCGTCGGAGCGCTTGGCCTTGAAGTTGAAGTTGGGCGCTAGTACCTGCTCCATGAGAAGCGAGGCGGTGATCGCCTTGAGCATGTTGTTGACGGCGATCTTGACCTCGTCATCTGCGGCGTCCGGCTGCGCTATCAGGTTGGTGAACTGTGCGTGCGTCTTGTTTGGCGAGTCACGCGTGGCGCGGCCGATGATCTGGATGATCTCTGTGAGCGAGCCTCTGTAACCGATGGTGAGCGCGTGCTCGCACCACGGCCAGTCAAAGCCTTCCTTCGCCATCCCCAGGGCGATGATCAGATCGATGTCGTCCTCAGACGTCATGGTGCGCAGGTACTCGACGATCTTGTTGCGCTGAGCGGGCTCGTCCATCACGAGGTCGGCCACTTTGATCAGCTTGCCGTCGCCCTTGCGCTCGACCGTGAGCACCCCGGTCTTCTCGTCCTGGCTGACGGTCTTGCCGATGCTGTCGAGGATCGAGTCCACCTCGTGGACCTTGTCCTTGAGTGACTCACCCGAACCCACCTGAGGTATGTGGAGGATCGTCTTCTTCTCGGTGTCCAGAACCTCATGAACCGCATCGGTGTAACGACCCTGGTAGAAGTGGTAGCCGATGCCGAGACTCTGCAGGTACGTGTAGCCGTTGAGCTGCTCGTAGTAGTTGTAGGTGATCTTCGTGAACCTCTCCTCGTCCTCAGGCAAGAGAACTGGGAGCGTGTCACCGCGGAAGTACGAGCCGGTCATCGCGACGACGTGTGCGTTGGTGTTGCGCATCACCGAGCGCAGCAGGGCCCCAAGGCGACTGTTCTCTGCCGATGACACGTGGTGGAACTCGTCGATCGCGAGCAGCGTGTCGTTGAGCAGCGCCTCATCGATCGCGTCATGGGCGAAGCGCAGCGTTGCGTGTGTACAGACGAGGGTCGTGTCGGTGCTGTTCAGGAAGTCGACGACGGCTTGGACCTTGCCCTGGTCTGAACCGGGGAGACAGAGGTTGTTACGGGCCTCTATCTCCCAGTCTGCAAAGAAGCCCTGCTCCGTCAGCTTCGTGCTCGCGAATGACGCGCCAATCGACCGCTCCGGCACCGCGACGATCACCTTCTTCAGGCCCTGGTTGAACAGCTTGTCGAGCGCCAGAAACATGAGCGCCCGCGACTTCCCCGACGCAGGTGGAGCCTTCAACAGCAGATGCTGGCTCTGACGCGCGGCGAACGCCTTCGTCTGCATGTCACGCATGCCAAGCGCATTTGTCTTAGTGCTCTCGCCGGTGCGGGCGTACGTGACGTCCACCAGGTTAGGCATCGGCCGCTACCTCCAGATCTTCGTGCGGCTGCTCTGTCCCCGCTACCGCGGCCTCGTACATGTCGAACAGCAACTCCAGACGCTCATCGTCCGACTGGAAGGGGCGCTTGCGGTAGTGCTGGTCAACTGCGGCATCAAGGAACTGATGCGCCTCGCGCAGCTCGGTCGGCATCTTGTCCGGATCGTAAAGCTGCGCCAGCGTCTTGTCCGAGCGCTGCTCACGGGCGGCGAACACGGCGAACGTACGCTCCGTCAACAGCTCACGTGATTTCTCGGACAACTGCGGAACCGGGAACGTGTTGTAGCAGAGCTTCCCCGAGTAGCCATAGTCTGTCTTCAGCCGGCCACCGACCGTACGCGTCCATGTCATGTGCATGCGCGACTGCACGAGACCAAACACCCACGGCTCAGCTGCGTATGCGACGTAAAGCTTGTTTGATGCGATGGTGTCCGACGACACGTACCCGACTGGTATGTAGTGGCGCCGCTCTGAGCTGAATGCAGGGATCACGACGGCATCCGCGTCTCGGTGAACTCGGTAGTCGAACCTATGTGGCTGGTCGGAGATAGCTGCTGCCGACTGCCCTCGTTGTCCTCTCGCGTCTCGCACTCTGTCCAAACGCTCAGCGATCGCCGGAATCCGGGCGGCCCGAGCGGCGTCGCTATCCGGTATCCAGATGCAGTAGCGCTCGCCGCCGTTGAGGAACTCTCTCGATCCGAGATAGCGTTTGATGAACTGAGCAGCTTCCGGAGCAACTCTGAGGAGCGCTGCTCGGCCTTCGGGGGTCAGGATGAGATGGCCTGCGTCGTTCGGGCGGTTGCCCTGCGTTATCTCTGGCAGGTCCGCGAATATCGGGCGTGGCTGGGCGTGCACGATCGTTTCGCGCGACGAGGGCTTGAGATAGGCGTTGATATGCGCTACCTGCCGAGCCGTGCTCCCCGAATACAGGATGCGCTGTCGATTCGATGGACGTTCCAAGCCAATGACGACACATGACACCCCGGCGGTCCCTTTCGCGCTGTTGGTCCACCGAAACGACTCGTGTGCGAACCCGATCTCGACGTCTTCCGCAAACACAAGCGGCCAGAGCAGTCCGACGTGATCGCCTTGGCACACCGAATTAGTGGAGACAAACCCGAGGCGCGCGCCATAGTCGCTCACATATCGGGCGCCCTTGAGGAACCACATGGATATGTAATCGAGGTTCCGCGGGTAAGCCTGGGTTTGGAAGAACGCGACGAAGTCACCCTTGTTCTCGTCTGACTGGACCTTTCCGCCACGGTAGGGAGGGTTTCCAAGGAGGTAGGTCTCGTCGGCTGCCGAGCAAACCTCCTCCCACCCAATCCGAGTCGCATTAGCGCAGACTACGTTTCCCGTATCCCTCAGCGGGATGAGCTGGATCTCATGGCCGAACAGCTCCTTGAACTCCACGTTCATCTGATGCTTGGCGAGCCAGAGGGACAGGATCGCGATCTCATGCGCGAAGTCGTCGATCTCGATGCCGTAGAAGTTCTCCAGTCTGATCTTCGAGTCTTGGAAAAGGGCGTGCGGAGCCTTCGGGTCGGCCTCCTGCAGCCGCTTGAGGATGCGGTGCTCCAGCTTCCGCAACTCCTTGTACGCGATGACGAGGAAGTTGCCGGAGCCGCAGGCAGGGTCGAAGCACTTGATCGCGCTGATGCGCTGGTGCAGCCGCGTCAGCTTGGCCTTGGTATCTGCAGCGTCGAAGGCGCCCTGCAGGTCATCGAGGAACAGCGGCCGGATGACCTTCATGATGTTCTCGACGGACGTGTAGTGCATGCCGAGGCTCTCACGCTGGCCGGGATGGACGACGGCCTGCATCATCGAGCCGAAGATGTCCGGGTTGATGATGGACCAGTTCAGGGAGCCGCAGTCGATGACGACCTGCCGGGCGGCCTTGGAGAACGTCGGCGCGGATGCTCTGGCGGAGAACAGCCGACCGTTGACGTAACCGAAGTCGGCGAAGTGCGCGGGCACGTTCTGGCGCTTGTCCGACGCGGTGTCCAGCACGTCGAACAGGGCATCGAGGTAACGACTGGTATCTGAGCCGTCGACGGCCGTAAGAGATGCGATGCCATTGGTGAAGCTGCCGGCTGGGAAGACGCCGGTGTCCTCTGCGAAGAAGCAGAAGAGCAGGCGCGAGAAGAAGATGTTGAGGTTGTGGACGTCCTGGGCTGTCTCAATGTGGTTGTGCTTGACGATCTCGTCATACAGCCGCGCCATCCGCTCGGCGACCTTCACATCCGCATAGTTGATGGCCTCTAGCTGGGTCTTCTCGATGCCGGACCACGGCAGGAAGAACGCGGAGTAGCGGGGCAAATCAGCCAGCCGCGTGTCGAGTGTGTCGCTCGTGCGCGTGTCGATGGCAACGATCTGCTCGCGGTTGCGCACGATCAGAAACCGGGGGCGTAGCTTGGTGATTGCCTCGTCGGCGCGGGCAGTGTCGATGACCGCGTGGACGTCCTGACCGTCGTCGACGTACCGGTAGAAGACCTTGTCGCGCCAGAGGACTTCGTTGTCCTCATCGGACTTGTCGTAGCTGCCACTCTTCAGACGCGTGATCGAGGCGTTGGAGACGCCGTAAGCGTGCAGGAGGTCGTAGATCAGCTCGAAGCCCTGGCTCACGTCCAGGCCCGCGACACTCGCTTCTATCTCATGCAGTTGCATCGCTTCCCCCGCAGATCGTAAGACCCGCCCCCGCAGAAGCGCGAAGTCCATCTCCGTATTCGGCAGCAAGCCTAACCAGCCGATCCGGCGATCGCTTTCGCGAGTCGGCTTGCGCCCTAACGGCACGACCGCAACGACGGACTCGTCCGCCACGCGCCGAGCGGAGCCGGCCTCGAGCCGGGCTATGTGCATGCCGACCACCCCACACCGGCGTGCCATCTTTTGTCAAGGATGCAGGCCCCGCTCCTGACCTTCGATGACGGCCCGAGCGAGTCGACAGCAGAGATTCTCGAGCTGCTCGCGGCGCACGGGATCAAGGCGATCTTCTTCGTCATCGGGCTTCGCGCCACGCAGCGGCCCGACCTCGTCGAACGAGCCACCGCAGAGGGCCACGTTGTCGGCAATCACAGCTGGGATCACGTTCGGTTGACGGGCTACTCCGACGCCGACGTAACCGAGAAGCTGCGGCAGACGAACGACGCCATCGAGGAGATCATCGGCGCGCCGCCGACGCTGTTCCGCGGCCCCTGGTTCGCCGTCGATCCTCGGGTGCTCGGGCTGGCGCAGAGGCTCGGGCTGACCCATATGTGGGCTGACGTCGACACCTGCGACTACTCGGACCTGCCGCAGCACGATGCCGAGTTCGTCGCGAACGCGATCCTCGGCGCGGAAGCTGGCCAGATCGTCCTGTTCCACGACGGGAACGGCGACGAGATGGGCCGAGAGATCAACCCCTCGCGAGCGAAAACCGTCGCGGCACTCCGACGTGCCCTGCCAAACTTCGCCGACCGCTGGCGCGAGTAGCTTCGACGGCCGAACCGGATCCGGGACGCGGCCGTCGCGGACCAACGGCTCGGGCTCTTGCTGTTGCTCCGCTGACAGGTCGACACCACCGCACTTCGGCGTTCGCGCCTGGATCGCGTACAAACCCCCATCTGGCGGACGATTGTCATGCGCCGCCCGGCCGACACGCAGCCGACGATCCCTTCGGCGCGACCAAGCACTCGCCGGGATCAGGTCGGATCTGCACGGCACCGGACGATCGCAACCCCCAAGGTCGCTGGTGGGCGAATCCAGCAGCCGCCCGATCGTCTCAAGGCAGAAGGCGATAGCGGGCGGCTGCACTGTGCCGCGACGAGGTGGGGCGAGACGAGGCATGATCGGCCTCGATTCGTAGTCGACGCGGGCAGCAGCGACGCGGTTTCACCTCGGCGAGGTTATCCGCCGGGTGCGAGCCGCCGGAACGCCCGCCCCGCAGCATTAGCTGCGTACGCGCCCGCCCACTCGTCGTTGAGCGCTTGGTGCAACGGCTGCCAGGCTCGATCTGCGATTGCGTCGAGCTCTACTCCGCTTGCGGTCGGCGACGCGAACGCTTCATCGGCTGCGGCGTCGATGGCTGCCCACAGTGCGCGGCGCGCCTCGGGCATCGGCGTCAGAAACCTTGCAATGCCTTCCGCCTCGGCGGCGGCACCTGCACGCGCACGGCCTAGCGCGCCCACGTATTCGTTCAGAACGTTTAGCCAGTGGATTTCCAGCTGTCGACGCGGTTCATCCGGCGACAGCAGCAGCCGCGGGGCGTCCTCCTTGTAGTGGCGGACGAGCAAGCTGGCTAGCAGCACCACCTCGTACGGTGTGCTCTCCCAACCCAAGACTCTGAACAGCGCCTCACGACGGCGCTCGACGATGTGCTCGCTCCAGATCAGTCTGCGCGCGGCGTCATGCACCGCGGTTGCAGTTCCACCATCGTCGAGGCCCACCATCGTCGTATGGCAAATCTCGTGGCAGATGTTGGAGAGCAACTCCATGTTCTGGGCGGCGGTCTCGATCGCCCGCGCGTGGTCGGGAACCACGGCGATGACGGTCTTTAGGCCATCCGTGGCAAGGCACGCCCTCGCCATGCTGAGCTGGAGGTTGTTCGTTGCCTGGGCGAACGCCCAGGTCTCGTAGTCCTTCGGCGCCAGGTATGAGCGCATCAGCTCGTCGAAGCGCTTGCGGTCCTCGGCAATGGCGATGCGCGCAGGCCGCTCAGCTCCCCAAGGATCGCCGTCAAGTGCAACCAAGAACGCTTCGATCCGCTCACGCAGCCGTTGGTCAGCTGGGCCTGTTATCTCAGGCAGGGAATCCACGCGATTATGCTGGCAGGGCTGCCGGTCGTTCCCGCGGTGCTGGTCAGCTCGTGTGCTTGGTGATCCTGGATGGCCAGCCGCGGTCCAAGCAGGAGCAACAGCGGGACGCCCACGATGGCTGCGCTCCTCCCTTCGCCCAGTTTCGGTCGCCAGGGCTCCGGCCCCACGATGAGTGGATTGGACGACGAGGAGGTCTGACCGGCGGCGACCGCGGCGTGCCCGCATCGCCCGGCGCGAGCGAGCGTCATCCGACGCTCGAGCCGCGCGCCTGGACATCGTCTAACACGAGCACGCGCCGCGCCGGCCTCACGGGATCGCAACTGGGCGAGCGTCCGCGACGAGAGCGATCCCCTTCTGGCAGGACGAGTGCTTCGTCGCCGAAGCGCTCGCCCGGGAATAGGGACATCGGATGACGAAAGCACTCGTCGAGGCAGACTGTGCAGAAGAGACCGAGCAGGTCCCAGGTGAGCCCTGACCCGGCGGGCGGGTAATTCTCGGGACGCGTCAGAGCGCCGTGCCTTCCTCGCTCTCAGACAGCCAGCGGGCTGCCTCGGCGGCCTGGGTGTCGTCGACGACGACCTTCTTCCCGGCCGCGTAGTACTTATCGATCTCCTTGAACAGCTCTTCGACGAGCCGCTCGG
>Ga0182024_10002552_pt1 | contig 44924 bp, 48 predicted proteins | sample P32metaG_FD_120480 | JGI IMG/M metagenome (GOLD analysis project Ga0182024, IMG submission 120480) | Permafrost microbial communities from Stordalen Mire, Sweden - P3-2 metaG (Illumina Assembly) | ecosystem: Environmental > Terrestrial > Soil > Wetlands > Permafrost | place: Sweden: Stordalen... | reverse complement strand
GTGGTCGAAGAACACGCCGGGGCTGCGGTGCATCTGCGAGACGATGACCCGCTCGGTGCCGTTGATGATGAAGGTGCCGTTGCGCGTCATCAACGGCATGTCGCCCATATAGACGTCCTGCTCCTTGATGTCGCGGATCGAGCGCGAGCCGGTGTCCTCGTCGACATCCCAGACAACCAGGCGCAGCGTGACCTTCAGCGGCGCGGCATAGGTGATGCCGCGCTGCTGGCACTCGTCGGTGTCGTATTTCGGGGTCTCCAGTTCGTAACGCACGAATTCGAGCTGGGCGCGCTCCGAAAAATCGCGGATCGGGAAGACCGACCTGAACACCTCCTGCAGCCCGACATTGCCGCGATTCTCGGCCGTCACCCCCATTTGCAAGAAGTGGTCGTAGGAACTCCGCTGCACCTCGATGAGGTTGGGCATCGGAGCAATCTCGGGAATGCGCCCGAAGTTTTTGCGGATCCGCTTCTGGCCGTTGAAGGATATCGCCATTTATGTCCCTCGCTGTGGGCCGCGCCCCGGTGGATTGACCGGAGCCCGGCCCGAGATCCTTATCGCCGCCACGTCAAGTAACCCGACGTCCTGCCGCAACGGATTTGCCGGACGCGCCAGCACCGGGCGTGCGACGCCTCTCGCACCCCGGCTCGGTAATCTCGATTTTGGCCGCGGCGCCCAGTGGCAGCCGCTGCGTTCTGCAGAAGGTCGTGACGGACCTACCTTATTTCGACAGTCGCACCGGCATCTTCAAGCTGTTTCTTGATTTTTGCAGCCTCTTCCTTGTTGACGCCTTCCTTGACCGCCTTCGGAGCCGCCTCGACGAGATCCTTGGCTTCCTTGAGGCCGAGCTGCGTCAACGCCCGCACTTCCTTGATCACATTGACTTTCTTCTCGCCGATTGTGGCGAGGATGACGTCGAACTCGGTCTTTTCGGCGACCGCCTCCGCGGCCGGCGCCGCACCGGCGGCCGCTACCGCGACCGGCGCCGCGGCCGACACGCCCCATTTCTCCTCAAGCATCTTTGCCAGCTCTGCCGCTTCGATCACGGTCAGCGACGACAGATCGTCGACGAGCTTTGCCAGTGCAGCCATGTTGCGACCTCCGATTGCGCCCTCTAAGGGCCTGCTTTGCACAAATTTCCCGTGGACCTAGCCCGCCAGGCCGGTCTCGGCCTCACCGGTCTCGGCCTCATCCGTCTCGGCCTCACCCGTCTCCGCCTCACTCGCTTCGGCCGGGTCCGTTTCCGCCGCACCCCGCGCAGCCCCGCCCTGCTCGGCCCCGCCCTGCTCGGCATGGGCGGCCAGCACGCGCGCAAGCTGGCCGCCCGGCGTCTGCAGCAGCACCGCGAGCTTGGTTGCCGGCGCGTTGAGGAGCCCGATGATCTTGCTGCGCAGTTCGTCGAGCGAGGGCAGGATCGCCAGCGCCCTGATCCCCGCCTGATCGAGCAGCTGGCCCAACAGCCCGCCGCCGACGATCGTCAGCTTGGCGTTCCGGTTGGCGTATTCGACCGCGGCCTTCGCCGCCGCGACCGGGTCCTGCGAGAAGGCGATCGCCGTCGGCCCTGTGAACAAGGGCGCCAGCGCGGCAAACGGCGTCCCTTCGAGAGCGCGCAGCACCAGACGGTTCTTGGTCACCCGATAGCTGGCGCCGGCGCTGCGCATCTGGCGCCGCAACTGGGTGACCTCGGCCACCGACAGCCCAGTCTGGTGGGTGACGACGACGCAAACCGTCTCGCTCAGATCCTGATGCAAGGTCGCGGTCAGCTCTTGCTTTTTCGCTCGGTCCACCTAGCCGTCTCCAAACTCGTCCGCCTGTCAGGACCAGCCGCGCGCCGCGGCCGCGCGATTGGCCCCGGCATCGTTGCCCATTACGCCCTGGTCTCCTCGGCGAGGCCCGCGAGATCGACCTTTACCGCCGGCCCCATCGTCGAGCTCAAGCTCACCCGCTTGATGTAGGTGCCCTTGACCCCGCTGGGCTTGCCGCGGGTAATCGCGCCGACAAAGGCGCGCACATTATCGACGAGCGCGCCGTCCGTAAAGCTCGCTTTGCCGACCCCGGCATGGACGATGCCGGCTTTTTCAGCGCGAAACTCGACCTGGCCGCCCTTCACCGCGTTGACCGCCTCGGTGACGTTCTGCGTCACCGTGCCGAGCCGCGGGTTGGGCATCAGCCCGCGCGGCCCCAGGATCTTGCCGAGCCGGCCGACCAGCGCCATCATGTCGGGCGTGGCGATCGCCCGGTCGAAATCGATCTGCCCGGCCTGTACCTTCTCGACCAGATCCTCGGCTCCGACGACGTCGGCCCCGGCCGCTTCCGCTTCCTTGGCGCGATCGCCACGGGCAAACACCGCGACCCTCACGGACTTGCCGGTGCCATGCGGCAGCATCACCGTGCCGCGCAGGTTCTGGTCGGGCTTGCGCGGATCGAGATTGAGGTTCATCGCAATCTCGACCGTCTCGTCGAACTTGGCCGAGGCACGCGATTTGATCTGCTTGACCGCCGCATCGACGCCTAGGGGCGGCGCCTCCGGATCGATCCCTTCATAGGCCTTTTTCAGCCGCTTGCCTGTCTTGGCCATGTCCCGCTCCCGCTAGCTAATCGACGACATCGAGCCCCATCGAGCGCGCCGAGCCGATCACCATCCGGCATGCCGCGTCGAGATCGTTGGCATTGAGGTCCACCATCTTCTGTTCGGCAATCTCGCGGATCTGCGCCATCGTGACGCGGCCGACCGTGTCGCCCTTGCCCGTGGTTTGCGCGCCCTTCTCGACCCCGGCCGCCTTTTTGAGGAAGTAGGAGGCCGGCGGCGTCTTGGTCACGAAGGTAAAGCTGCGGTCGCCATAGGCGGTGATCACCACCGGGATCGGCATGCCCGGCTCGAGGTTCTGGGTCTGCGCGTTGAACGCCTTGCAGAACTCCATGATGTTGAGGCCGCGCTGGCCCAATGCCGGGCCGATCGGCGGCGACGGGTTGGCCTTGCCCGCCGGCACCTGCAGCTTGATCATTCCGACGATTTTTTTTGCCATGTCCTATTCCTGCGACCCGCTACCCAAACCGTCATCCCCGGGCTTGACCCGGGGAGCCACGCAGATGGCCGGGTCAAGCCCGGGGATGACGAAGGGAAAATGCCAACTCACGGCGCTCAGACCTTCTCGACCTGCGAATACTCGAGCTCGACCGGGGTCGCCCGGCCAAAGATCGACACCGCGACCTTGATCCGCGACTTCTCCTCGTCGACCTCCTCGACGACCCCGTTGAACGAGGTGAACGGCCCGTCGGAGACGCGCACCTGCTCGCCCACCTCGAAGATGATCGACGGCTTCGGCCGCTCGATCCCCTCCTGGACCTGGCGCATGATCCGAGCCGCCTCGTTCTCGCTGATCGGCGTCGGCCGGCCCCGCCCGCCGAGGAAGCCGGTGACCTTGGCGGTGTTCTTGACGAGGTGCCAGGTCTCGTCGTTGAGGTCCATCTTGATCAGCACATAGCCCGGGAAGAACTTGCGCTCGGAACTGACCTTGGCGCCGCGCTTCACCTCGACGACCTCCTCGGTCGGCACCAGGATCTCCTCGAAGCGTTCGCCCAGGCCCTTCTGCCCGGCCTGCTCCTGGATCGCGGCCGCGACCTTCTTCTCGAAGCCGGAATAGACGTGGATCACGTACCAATGGCTCGCCATACTTCAATGCTCCGGCTACTGCCCCAGCCCGAAAAGCGTCCGCACGCCATAGGACAGCACCTGATCGACCACAAAAAAGAAAATCGCGGCGATGAACACCATCACGAACACCATCGCCGTCGTGACCGTGGTCTCCTTGCGGGTCGGCCAGGTAACCCGTGCCAGCTCCTGGCGAACCTGCTGAACGAATTCGGCGGCGTTGGTCCTGGCCATGTCAGATCAAATCACCCTCAACGGCCGCGGCCGATCGCAGCATCATACATGTTATATAGCGGCGACGGCGCCGCAGCGACAGGGCTTCCCGTCCAACCACCGCCCGGAGGCATCGCCCAGAAGCGCCGCCGACGCGCGCGCCTGGCAGGAGTGGAGGGGCTCGAACCCCCAACCCCCGGTTTTGGAGACCGGTGCTCTACCAGTTGAGCTACACTCCTTCATCAACGACTTAGAAGCTACCCGATCGCCGTTGCTCACGAGATTGCCCACGAACTCTCTAACCGGGCGTCGTCACCCCACCCTCGGTACATGACGCAATAATGGGTCAGCCGCAGTCATCATTTTGGGCGAGCGGGCGGTTATACCAGATCGGAAGGCGATGTCGAGCCTTGCCGCGGCGGCGTCCTGCATCGTCGGCGTGACGTGGCTGTACAGATCGAGCGTCACGCTGATCGAGGAATGCCCGAGCCGCTCCTGTGCGACCTTCGGATGCACCCCGGCCAATAGGAGTTGCGTCGCATGGCTGTGGCGAAGGCCATGGAACCGGCCCCGCGGAACATCCACCACGCGGTTGAACACCTTGACGAACTCGTGCGTCAAGCTCCGCGGCAGGCACCCGCGAGGCGATTTAGGTTCAAACCGGCGGCCCGCTACCGCGGCAACTTTCAACTCCGATCGGTGTCCAGACGATCCATCCAGGCCAGCAGCACACCCGACAGGACCAAAGCCAACAGGATCAGAATTTTCCACAGTACATCGGCTTTATTCATCGACGCGATGTTCATGTAGGTCTCGAGCAGTTCGATCGATGCAATCGCGACGATCGATGCCAGGATTTTGAACTTGAGCCCGCTGAAATCCAGATTGCCCATCCAATCCGGCTGGTCAGCCGCTGCTCGCGCGATCGACGCCAGGACCTGAACCCCGGCCGCGGTCATGATGAAAATGAGATTGCCGACCAGCACGAGGTCGATCAGCTTCAGTACGGCGAGGCTCACCATGTCCATGGTCATCTCACCGAACCCGGCGATGGTGTGCGCCAGTTCCCGGTAAAACTCGACCAGGACGATCCCCAGGGCCACGATCAGGCCGAGATAGAGCGGCGCCATCAGCCAGCGACTGGCCTTGAGCGTCGTCAGGATGAACCGCTCGAACTTCTGAAACATGGTTGCGCTTATCGGTCGGCGCCCTCGCTGCTGTCAACCGGTGCGCGCCCGGCAGATGCCGGGTTTCTCGCCGGCACTTGGCGGCCAGCCTGTTGCTCTTGACGCGAGAGCCGATGCGCAGGCATGTTCAGGGCCGCTGTGTGACGACGCGCATCGATCAGCGCGCGGCGAGCGCCCTACACGGAGAACAGATATGCGCAACCTGGTTCTTGTTGGCGCATTTGCCCTTTTGGTTCTGTCACCATTGACCGCGGCGGCGCAACAGCGGCCGGGGCCCGCGCCGGTGGCTCCGCCGGCCGCCGCCGAGGGGGTCTCCACCGCCAAGATGCTGTCGATCGGGATTGGCGCACTGCTCGGGGCGGTGGCGGCGCAGGCGATTGTCGCCGGTGAAGGGGTCACCATGGTCGGCGGTGTGGGAGGCGGCCTGCTCGCTGCGTGGTGGTACGAAAATTCCAATAGCGGTCCGACCCGGGCGGCGATGCACGCTCGGGCCGAGGTGCCCGAAGGGGCTCGCGGCGAGCGCCTCGCAATGGCCCGGTGAGGCCGCGGGAGGGCCCGGCGCCGGACGCCGACCGCGAGCGCCTGGCTGGGATCGGGGGCGCGCTCGCCTAGGCCACTGCCTTCCCCGGCGCCGATCGCAAGGCGGTGCCCGGCAAACTTTGGCCAGCTGTTGGCAAGGACAATCCGCAACGGAGTGATCTCGGCGCCGCCGCGACAACGCAACGGCAGGCCGATACGGGCCGCACGGCCTCGGTCGGTTACGGTCATCGGCGGAGCAACTTATTGACGCGTCTGCTCGTTCTTGTCGGCATTGTTTTCGCGGCAAGCGGCCCGCTTCTCGCGGCGCCCAATGACGGCGTCGCCGCGAAATCGAGCGATTTCATGGCAACGCTGCAATCCTATACGGCCTCGATCGAGGCGGGCGTCTCGGTCGCCTGGCAGAGCGTCGCGCTGCCGGCGGAAGGCGGTCTCGGCACCCTCGAAGCCTTGATCGGCGATGCGTATTACTATGGGCACGGCGTGTCGCGGGACTACACGCAGGCGGCCCTCTGGTACCGCCGCGCGGCGGTAAACTCCAGTGCGATGGCGCAGAGCACGCTAGGCGATATCTATTATTACGGGCGCGGCGTCCCGCAGGATTTCGTCGAGGCCGGGCAATGGTGGCAGCTCGCAGCCGAGCAAGGAGTGGCGGTTGCGCAGCTCAATCTTGGTGTCATGTACGCAAATGGCGACGGCGTAGCGCAGGATTATGTCAAATCGCACCTTTATTCGAACCTCGCGGCAGCTCACTTGCCGCCCGGCCAAGATCGCGACATCGCCGTCAAAAATCGCGACATTGTCGGTAAGTTGATGACCTCGGCGCAAATTGCCGAGGCGCAGCAATTGGCCCGCGCCTGGCGCCCGAAATCGCCGCAATAGCGGCCGTGCCCGGACATGGAAGGGACCGTGATTGATCCCGCGCCGCTTTGCGATATAACCGTAGATCTCGCCAAGAGACGCAACGGCGGTGCACCAGTTTGCCAGGTTCAATGAGCACCGGCCCCGAGCAGCGCGTCGCTTCGGCGCCGCGGATCGTCGCATTGTGCCGGCGGCATCCCCGTGTCGCGGTGCTCGTGGCAGCGGTCGCGATCGCAGCGGCGGCGGTCGGCTACATCACTCGAGCGAATATGTCGCAGCCGGCGCCCGCCACGACGGCCGGCGCGCCGATCATCAACCCTGGCATCAACCCTGGTCCGGCCGAGAACGAAGCCAAGACCCGCGATACCGTCGTCTGGCGCGACGAGGCGGGAGCCATCTACCGTGCCAAGGTCGCCGGCGGGCGCTTTGGCCAGTTCCTGAGCCAGCAGCACGAGGCCCTCGATGCGGCCCGGACCGAGTCGCGTAACCAGGCCGCCGCCGAGATCCTGGCGGCGCTCAAGCCGGTCTTCGGCGATATGAGGGCGCGCCTGCCGCATTACGCCGATTGGTACTTCGGCTACACGACGAAGTACGAATTGATGGGGCACGCCCTCTTGCCGGCACTCGACTATCTGAGCCGTACCCTAGATCGCTTCTCGGGTCAGGACGTGCGTCCGCCCGAGAGCCTGGTTCAATTGATCGGCGCTCATATGGTCGCGTACGTCGAGGAGCAATACGCCGAACGGGTGGTCCGGCCGAGCGAGGCGGAAATTCGGCTTCAGGCCACCTTCGACAAATCCTATGGCTCGTTGCAGGCGCATTGGGCACGCATCGTAGCCGAGCAGCGCGGCGCGATGCGCGCGTTCATCGCGCAGCAGGCCGCCGGCTCGGCCGAGCGCCTGTCGACCGATCAGGCAGCCGGCCTCAAGCTCGATTGGGACGGCAGCCGTGACGACGGTACCGCCATGCACCGGGAACGCATGATCGATCAGAGCTTTCGGGGAGGATTGCTGTCAGTCAGATTGACGATACCGAAGGCGGACGAGGCACGGACCAAGCCCGACGTCAGCGAAAACACTCCCGAGCAAGCCGATGAAATCAGCCATGTCATCATGAATCTTTTTGACAAGGTGGTTGGGCCCGTCGTGTCGCAGATGGGCGATCTGGCGATCGGTGTCTTCGCGGGCAGCGCCGCCAGCGGAACCAGCGTTGGGTTCGGGATGGCGGGCGCGCCGATGGCTGTCGCGACGGGCGTCGCGACCGCGGTCCCGATCGGCGCGGCGATCGGTCTTGCCGCAACAGTTGCCGCGGAGATGTTGTCCAATCGGATGGAGGAGTCGCTGAGCCGCGGCGAATTCGAGGAGAACCTTAGGCAGAACGTGGACGCGATGGAGAATGCCATCGAAACCAAAATGATCTCGGTGCTCGACGAGCACGTCGAGGCCTGGTACGCCGACATCGACGCTCCGACTGCGCTCAAATGAGGCCGGCGGCACGGTCGACTCGGCCACCGGTAGGCCCATCAGGTCGGGCGGATGCCGCCGCGCTGCGGCCAAAAAGCGGTTGGTAATGGGCCGGTAGATGCGCTAGCATTTCGCGCAGCGCCGGCAAGCTAGAATCCCGCTATGGTCGCAGATGCGGCCTCGGTTGGGTATGATGGTGTGCCGCAAAATTTTGATGCCTTTGCCCCATAGGGGAAGCTGATGCGCAGATTTCTTTGCGTTGCCGCCGTTGCACTGGTCGCCGTCGTTCCGGCGGTCAGTCATGCCCAACAACCGGCGCCATCTCCCAGCCCGGGTGGTCTGACGGGTGGGCAAGTCGTCGCCTTGGCGATTGTCGCCGCCGCCGCCGCCGCCGTCGCGTGGTACGCGGTGGCCGGCACGGCCGCTGTCACCGCCGGTGCCGCCGCGGCGCCCGTAGGACTGGCTGAACTGGGGGCCGGGGCTGGTGGTATGGCGGCTTTGGAGCCGGTCGCACTGCCGGCCGCCGCCGGAGCCGCGGGTGCGCCCGCCGCCGAGTTGGCGGCTGCCAGGACCGCGGTGGCCGCCGACCTGGCGGCTGCCAGGACCGCCGCCGCCGCCGACTTGGCGGCCGCCAGGGCCGCGGTCGTGCCAGCCGCGGATGTGGCCGCCGCAAGGGCTGCGGCCATGCCCGCTGCTGCCGGTGCGGCGCCGGGCGCCGTCGGTGGTGCTGCCAATCACCTGGGAATTCGCCTGGCCGGCGGAGCCGCTGCCCGCGTAGCCGCACCCGCTGCCGAAGCCGCCGCTCCTGCCGCGGCGGCCGAACCTACCGCGGCCGCCGCCGCCGCTCCGGCGGCCGAACCTGCCGCGGCTGCTGCCGCCGTTCCGGCGGCCGAACCTGCCGCGGCTGCTGCCGCCGCTCCGGCGGCCGAACCTGCCGCGGCCGCCGCCGCCGCTCCGGCGGCCGAACCTGCCGCGGCCGCCGCCGCCGCTCCGGCGGCCGAACCTGCCGCGGCTGCTGCCGCCGCTCCGGCGGCCGAGCCTGCCGCGGCCGCTGCCGCCGCTCCGGCGGCCGAACCTGCCGCCGCCGCCGCCGCTCCGGCGGCCGAACCTGCCGCGGCCGCCGCCGCCGCTCCGGCAGCCGAACCTGCCGCGGCTGCTGCCGCCGCTCCGGCGGCCGAGCCTGCCGTGGTAGCCGCCGCCGCGCCCGCCGCGGCGGGCGTAATGCCAGCCGGTGCCGGAGCCGGCGGCGCGGGCATGGCCGGAATGCAAATGGCCGGAGGCGGTGCCGCGATGGGCGGCGCGCCGGGTGCAGGGGCGATGCGTGCGATGATGGGCATGATGCGGGCGCCGCCGATGGCCGGCGGCGCGGCCGCCGCGATGCCATGACCCGGTAGAACGTACCTCGTGCGGCGCGCGTCAGGAGGAAAAGTTCGGTGCGAAAACTGATGTTCGCCGCGACCATTGCGCTAAGCGCGATCGGACCAATTGCGGCACATGCCGGCGAGCAGCCAATCCTCGTTCAGCAGAGCATGCCGGGGATGGACGACGGCTTTGACCGCAACAAGGCGTTCGCGATCGGCGCTGGCATCGTCATTGGCGCGACCGCCGGATCGCTGCTCTCGTTGCGCGGGGCGATAATCGTCGGTGCCGTGGGGGGCGGCCTGATCGGTGCCTGGTGGTACGGCGACAGTTCGGAGTTCGCGACCCTCGAGCCACGCAAGCAATAGGGCGCGGTATGGCGCTCAGCGAATGCCACCTGTCGATGGCGGCGAGTACCCGCCAAACAGGCGTGCGGCGGTAACCTCGAACGTGCGACGGGCCTCTCGCTGGATGCGGGCCCTGCTTGGCGTTACCTTCGCCCTATCCCTGTGGTCATCGCCCGCCGCGACGTTCGCCGGCGAGACGGCGAACCCTGCCGACAAGCACGATAATACGCTTGTTTTCGGTCTCACAGCGACGCAGCTCGCGCTTGCTGCCGCTGTCGGCGCGGGCGCCGGGACGGCGGGAGCACTGGCGTCGGGCAATCTGATCGCGGGCGCTTCATTGGGGTTCGGCACACTGGCGGCGATTTACGTCGCGCATCTGGCCGCCGAGGCTGTCGTGGTCGGCGGCATCTATTACTGGTGGCCCTGGGAGGCGGAACCCGAACCCCCCGCCTCGCGCACCATTACGATCAGGGGCGCGGATGGCCTTCCTCTACGAGGCTCGGCCGCTCGGTCGACCGATTAAAAGAACCCAGCCAGGAAATTGCCAAGCCTCGTGAAAAGGCTGGCCACCATAGTATTGACGCCGCCGGCGGTATTCTTGACATCGCCGACAGCGTTCTGCGCCGCGCCTTCGACCCTGTCGGTCTTGCCGCCCCACTCCAGCCTGGTGTCGCCGGTCGCCTTGCCGACGGTCTCCTTGGCCGCGCCCTTGAGGTCTGTCGCCGTTCCCTCGATCTTGTCCATGGTGCCTTGCGCCTGGGCACCGGCGGACGCAAGGGCGAGGCCGATCATTGCGACACTGGCGAGGATCATCGCTTTATTCATGATTTGTTTTCCCGCAGACTTTGACCATGATGGAAATTCCGAGAATCATCGAGACCGTATCAAAACAAAAGACGGCTGAGGTAGCCTCGGAAACTACCCAGGAAAACGAGGGAAGGTGAGCGGCGCCGGACCCCGCTTCAGGCGGCTCGACAAAACGTGCGGCACCGATCAAACAAAATAGAAAGAGTTCGGTGTGCCCAGGGGGTATTGCAGAGACTTTAGCTGTCCGGCGAATGCACGCTCAGACATATTCGACAGACGTCATCATCCCGGCTTCCATGTGGTAGCCATTGTGGCAGTGGTACGCCCACCGGCCCGGATTATCCGCGTCGAACGCAATCGTCACACTTGCCATCGCCGGTACCATGACCGTGTCGCGGCGCGCGCCGCGAAAGCGCCGACCGTTGATCGCGACGACCTCGAAAACAGTCCCGTGCAGGTGCATCGGATGCGACATCATCGTCGTGTTCTTCATCACCAGCTCGACGCGTTCGCCGGCGGCAACGGGGATTGGCTTGTTCTTGCCGTAGACCTCGCCGTTCATCGTCCAGACGTATTTCGTCATGTCGCCGCCGAGCAGCACCTCGGAGGTGCGATCGGCGGGACGGGGCGACAGCGGCTCGACACCCTGAAGCCTCGCCTCGAGATCGAGGCCGACAGCGCCGGCCTTTGCCGGGCCGGTCTCGGCGATGCGCGCAATAGCAGCCCCCGCGGTTGCGAGCAAGAACCCGGTACGTGCGGTGTCGCCCTCACGCAGCGCCAGTATCGGGAAGGCACCGCCACCGGCCGGCAGCTGCACGCGAATGTCCAGGCGCTGCGCCATCGCAAGCGGGAATTTGGCGCCGCGGACCGGGACGTTCGGCTGGCCGTCGACCGCGATCAGCTCGCCGTCGATCGCACCCAGATCGATGATGAAATTCGTCGAATCCGCCATGTTGATGATCCGCAACCGGACTCGGCCGCCGCGTTCGACCCGAAAGACTTCCGGATCGGCCAGGGTCCGGTCATTGGCCAGATAGGCGTCGAAGTCGATGTCGTTGACGTCGGCGGCCATCGCCATGCCCGAGGAGCCCCCCATTTTCATCGCACCGCCGCCAGGCATCGGCATCGAGCCCATCTTCGACGCGCCGGCCTGGTTCATTTGCATCGGACCGCCCGAGTTGCCGGGTTCGGCCGGCGACTTCCCCTGCAGTTGCGCGAGGATTTCTTCCGGGTCGCGGAAGGTGAAGTCATGCAGCCGCACCACCACCTCCTGCTCGTCGCTTTTTACCTCCTCCGGGGTGCGGATGATCAACGGAGCCGATAGCGATCTCTGCGTCTGCACCAGGCTGAAGTGCGAATGCATCCAATACGTGCCGGGTATCTTCAGCGGAAAATCGTAATCGTACGAGGCGCCGGCGGCGATCGGATCCTGCGACAGCCCAGGGACGCCGTCCTGCGCGCTCGGCGGCTTGAGGCCATGCCAATGCACGAGCGTCGGCTCGGCGAGCCGATTGTTGAGGCGAACCTTGAAAGCGTCGCCGACGGTGAAGCTGAGCCCGGGAGTCCCGGAGGCGTTGAGCAGGGCGTACGCCTTGGCGGCCTTCCCGTTCACCTCGATCGTGCGCGTGGTGACGTCCAGCCCGATCGTTTCGGACGCGAGGGCTGACCGCCCGGCAACCCGATACGCCATCTGACCGGCAATCAGCCCGACGGTGCCGCGCAGCAGCCGCCGCCTGGAGATTCCCTCTCCCGTCATGATTGTCTCCCTCGCCTACCCCCAACTCGGCCGGAGCAACACCGGTGCTCCGGAGCGCTCGCCATCCTAGAGCAACATTCCTTCAGGTTGAATCACCCTCTTCTCCATCACGGCCGGGCCTGGCCCGCGGGTCTTCAGCCCACGGCCTTGATCCCTGGGCATCTCCGAGCGCCCCGAGATCCCCGGATCAACCCCCGGGGATGACGCCGGTAAGCGTGGACTCCGCAATTATCCCCTTGTGGCCGCACGGATTGGCTGGAATAAACCGGTCCCGCCGACATCAGGGCCGACCGGTCCCCGGAGTCTCGCTTGCCGGAAGAGAACGAACCGAACCTCAGACCCACCCGATCGGCTTTTCGGTTGTGGCCGGCGACAGCCGGATCACCCTGGTTGTGGCTGTTTGGCACCGCGGCGGCGGTGGGGGTTGTCGGCCTGCTGGTTGCCACTCTGCCCTACCCGCCATGGGAACTGCGATCATCGGCAAATCGCGCAACGACAGCGCCGGCCGCCGAACCGTCCCCTGCGGCCGCCGCGCCGGCCGCCGCAGCGGCAGGCGCCTCTTACACGATCGTCGCCTGGCGCGATGGCGCGGGGGCGCTGCGCAGAGCCGGCGTCGCCACCGCGCGCTACGACGCGTTTGTCGCGGCGGCGCGCCGCCAGATCGAAGAGGACCAGCAAGCGCTGGCGGTGGCGCGCGGCAACCGGTTGCGCGCCGGTTTGGCCCCGCTCTTCGAGCAAATCGACGAGCGGGTCACGGGTTACGCCGACTGGGTGTTCGACTGGTGGACGAGCTGGATCCTGCTCGCGCGTACATTCGGGTGGACCTGGGCTGATTTAACGACAGGCTCTCTGCTGACGCTGCCCGACAGGGTTCAGGCACAACTCGTTGCCGCGGTGCGGCAGCAATTTATCGGGCGGGTCCTGGAACCGAGCGCGCTCGAACCGGAGATCGACGCCGTCCTCCACGGTTCACTCGTCGCGATGCGCGAAGACCTGCCCGGCGATTGCGCGAAATATCAGCAGTCCTTCACCGCCTTCGTCGGCAGCGAGGCACAACGGGTCGAACGTCACGATCCGGCGCAAGGGTGGATCCCGGATGGGTCGTGGGAGCGCAGCGCCGCGACGTTTCAACCGCTTTGCGAGCGGGCTGGAGCGATCGACGAGGCAGCGCTTCGCGCCCAGTTCCCTGTCCTCCTTGAACTGAAGACCGCCGACAGCCCGGTCAACGACGTGATCTTGCGGCTGGCCCGCCCTTTCGCCACAAAGCTGATCAGCTTTGTGGTGTTGCCGGTGATCGTCGCCGCGATCCTCGGCGGCATCCTGCTGCCGCTGTTCGGCCAGTTGCCCGGCGTGCTCGCGAACGTCATTACCGGCGTCCTGACCGGCGCCTTTGGCGCGCTGATCATCGGCCTCGCCGCCAGCGCATCGGTCGATTGGGTTCTGAACCGAACCGACGCGACGCTAAACCGCGCCGGCTTCGAGGCGAGTGTGCGCAAGGCTATCATCACGGCGGAACGCGATTTCGAGACCGGAGTGCTCGACGCCGAGCGGCGCCCGATCGACCGACAGATCGAGGCGCTGGCGACGGCTATGGCCGGTAAAATCGCCGTGCCGTAAACGGCACGCAATCGAGAGGCGGCAAGACCGCGAGTGCGGTCGGTTGCACTCTCTAATACTTGATCTCCAAAATCAGCTCGGCCAAGGTCATTGTATGTCCAACGCTGCGGCTGGCCGGGCCGTTGTCGGCGATGAAGGCCTGGGCCTCCTGCTTCAATCCGGCGCCAGGCACCGCGAACCCGAAAACGCCGGTAAGCCCGAGCCAGTCATTGGGCGACCACTTCGCATATAGATCAACTTCGTCGGCGGCGTGGCGCGCCGTGATGCGCGGATCATTGAACTGGGCAACTTTGTCGAAGTCGAAACTGTAGTAGATGGCACCGATGTCGAGGAGCTCGGGGAGTGGGGAAAGCTTGAAATTCGCCATCTTCACATTGAGATTGCTGTTCGGGCTGATCCACTGTCCGAAGATCTCGCCCTGCGTCCAGCTGCCGAAACCGCGGTCGCCGCCGGTGACGAACAGGGGGTCATAAGACTGCTTGATCCGGTCGTCGGGGTTGGGGTCGCCGCTGAAATGGGCGTAGCGCAGGTTGAGTTGCGGGGTCCACGGCAGGGTCGAAAATTTGTATCCCGGCTCGACGTACCAGGCGTCGGCGCTGACCCGCCGATTGACGGCGTCGTTCCGCTCGAGGACGAACTGGCTGTGAAGCAGGATGTCCGGGTTGACCTCGAAGAACGAGCCGTGCAGGTAGCCTGAAAAGACATTGAGGCCGTTGCGGTTGCCATTGACGCTGAGCGTCGGGGATGGTTCGCCGGCGGGAAAGCTCAAGGTTCCGGGCGTACTGTCGGCGTTGTAGACATGAAGGAAGTCGAAGCCGGCCGACCACAAATCCGGCACCTCTTTTTTCTCGCGCGCCGCCGTACTCTCTTGCGCCGCCTGCGTCGCCTCTCGCTCGCCGGCGGATTTTCGGCCCGGCGCGCTGTCGCCCGCCTTGAAAAGCCCAAGCTCGAAGCCGGCGAATTCTGTTTCCGGCTGGTCGAAGCCGTTCATCAGCGTCTGATCCGTCCGGGTCTCGAGATTGAAGACCTGAAGGCGCACCGGTTCGCTATTGAGCTTGAGGATCACCGTCCGGTCGAACGAGGTGTGGGGCGTGAGGGCGGCGGCGGCCCGGCCAAAACCGTTCACCACGCCTGTGCCGATCAGGAACGCGTCGCCGAGTTGAAAGGATTGCTGGCCGACCGAAATGTCGACGGCATCGTCACCGAGCGAGCCGACGAGGAGCTCGCCGGAATGCCAGCCGACGGCCAAATCCTCGAGCTCCGCATGCGCCGGACTATTGGAGGTCGACGAGCGCGCTCCCTGGGATGCCAGGCTGGAGAGCGCATCGCCGGAACCGCGCGTCAGCGCGCCGTCAACGCTGATGAGGCCATAGGCATGGCCGAAGCCGAAAAACGGCGTTTCGACCTCGGCGAAAGGCCTGGCGAAGCCCTCGAACCATTGCCGATCGGTGCGGCGTTGCGACGGCCCGAAGGGGCCGCCCAGCGGCGCCCGCGAATTGACATTGCCGGCACCGAAATCGACGTTGCTGGCGGCATAGCCGCCGAATCCGGTGTGGAGACCGACCACGAGCTTGTAGCCGTCCTGGTTGTACACGGTCTCATCTGCACGCGCCGGGCCGGCGGCCGCCGCGAGCACGAGAACAGCAAAGAGGCTCGGGCCCCATCGGCAGGGACGCATCCAATTCACCAGCGCTCGCTGACGAGGCGGCCCGCAGCGTACCGCCACGGGCACAAGCGACCCGCATCGATCACCGGATCATCGCCGTATTTGCGCCGCTTCCCGCCTGCCCGATCGGATGCCGGCCCCGCAGGCCCAGGCGTTCCGGTCACGATGCGGGGCGGCCGCCCGATGCCGGCACACGGGCACACGGGCACATAGCCTCAATCCGCGGCCGCCGAGAATGCGGCCGTGCGCAATCCAGTCCGGTTCCCGTCGGAGTAGCCGATCAATTGGAACGACGGCTGCGGCGTGTCGGTGAAATGCATTTTCATTTTGCCGCCTGCCGTCGTTCCGTCGCGGCTGAGCGCGGCGGTATACCACCAGTCGCCGATCGCGCCGCCGCCGACGACGCCGATCGCGGTCGCCGCGACACCGGTAAAATAATAATAGCCGATGGCGCCACCGACCGCGGCGCCAACAATCGTCGCGGCCACCCCGCCCGCGGACAACCCTGCTTCTTGCGCGGAGGCCGGTCGCGGAGCGGCAGCGATCAGCGCAAGGGTAACGGCAGCAACAGCCAAGCTTTTCATCGGAGCCCTCCTCTCACGCTGCGAGCGCAAATGGTCTAACATGGATGCTCCGTGATGATCAAACGCCGATAACGCGACGCGACAAGCCAGGTTTCGAGCCCGAAGCCTGGCATGACTGGCGCGGCCAGCCGGTCTCCTTAGACTAGCGATCGCCGGTCGGCGCCCAATTGCGGGCAGCGACCTGCGCCTCCGCGACCTGGCTGGCCGTCATGTTCGCGGCGACCGACTCGCGCAGCTGCGCTACGGCGTTGCGAGGCTCTCCCGGCGGCAATCTGGAGGCGGCGAGATTGAGCCAGATATGCGCGGCAACCAGATCGCGCGCGACGCCCATCCCATTGATGTAAAGCAAGCCCAGGCGGTATTGCGCCACCGGGACGCCGCGATCGGCGGCCATGCGATACCAGCGCGCGGCTTGGCTGTAATCTTGGGCTACCTCGATACCCCATTCATGACAGGCGCCAAGCTGATATTGCGCGGGGCCAACCCCAGCCGTCGCGGCTTTTAGCAGCCACTTCAAGCCTTCCGCGCCATCGCGGGAAATGCCCTCTCCGGACAGGTACATCCGAGCAACCGCGTATTGCGCCGCCGGCGCGCCACCAGCAGCGGCGGGAGCGAGTTCGCGATAGGCGGTCGCATAGTCACCCCGGTCATAGGCGGCCAAGCCGTCAACGAGGCCGGCAAAGGCCGGCGATGTCAGCCCGATCGCGATCACGGCGCCGAGGATCAAGCCCCTCGTCGTCAGCTGTATCATGACAAGATCGTGCGTCAACCGGCGCTGCGCCCGATCCCCAGCGCACCGGCCAGTTCGATCGGCAACGGGAAGACGATCGTGGAGCTCTTGTCTCCGGCGATGCTCTGCAGCGCGAGGAGTGTGCGCAACTGCATTGCCTGGGGCCATCCGGCCAGGATCTCGCCCGCTTGCCGCAGCCGATCCGCGGCTTGCAGCTCGCCCTCCGCGTCGATCACCTTGGCGCGCCGATTTCGCTCGGCCTCCGCCTGGCGGGCGATCGCGCGGATCATGGTCTCGTTGAGATCGACATTTTTGATCTCGACATTGAGCACGTTGATTCCCCAGGAATGATAATGCTCATCGAGGATCGACTGGATATTGTCGTTGATCTGCTTGCGTTCGGCCAGCATGGCGTCGAGATCGTGTTCGCCGAGAACCGAGCGCAGGGTGGTTTGGGCGAGCTGGCTCGTCGCCTCCTCGAAATCCTCGACCTGGATGATCGCCTCATCGGGCCGGCTGACGCGGTAGTAAACGACGGCGCTCACTTTGACCGACACATTGTCGCGCGAGATGACATCCTGTACCGGAACCGAAAGAACCCGCACCCGCAGATCAACCCGCACCGCATTCTGGAGCACCGGCACGACAAAGACGAGGCCAGGTCCTTTGACCCCGGTGAACCGACCGAGGGTGAAGACCACAAAACGCTCGTACTCGCGCAAGGCCGCGATCCCCCGATACGCGATGGCGAGGACAACCAGGCTGGCGAGCACGATCACAAAGGAGCTGTTGGTGCTGAACATCGAAACCTTCCTTTTCGCATTGCGGCACGGATGCGCTTGCTTCCCGGCACCGGCAAGGCCTTGACGATCCTCGACAAGTCATGGCCGCAACGCGTGCTTTGCCCGTCCCCGGTAGTATTGGAACATCACGGCAGCCAGCGCGATCGTCCAAAAATTCAACAAATACAGCGACCACAACAACAGGCAAATGCCGTAGATCGTGAGATAGGCAACGAACACCGCCAGCGCCAGACCGAGGAGCGCCGCGCGCCGCGCCATCGCGCCCCGCCAAAAGAGGAACGGTGCCGCAACCGCCGCCGCCAATAGGGCGGCCACGATGCTCATCAGCACCAGAAAGGTCGCGTTGGCCACATGGCCGGCCGGGTTGTCGACCAACGTGCCGATGCCATAATTCAGCGGATTGGCGCGATCGGCGAGGAACTGCCAGAGCGACAGGTTCCAGGGGCTTTCGGGAATGAACAGCGCGTGCGGATCGAAATAGCGCCGGTCATAGCGGGCGTAAATCAGGGCGATCCCGAGCGTCACCCCGAGCAATTTGGCAAGCCCGGTGACGAGCGGAACCTCGGAAAAATCATGGGGCAGCAGGTTCCGCGAGATGCGGACGGCGAGCTTAACGGCAACAATCGGGAGGGCCACGACGAGCGCAACATCGAGCGCGGCGCGGGAGAGGGCAACAAGACCGGCAATGACGCTCATCGCCGTCGGGCGCGGCGTCGCCGGTCCGCCGCCGTCGCCCCCGCCCGGCACACAAGAGGCGCTCAGATGGCGAAGCGGGCGACGAGCGACGGCCGGTCCGGAAATTGGATCAGCACGACGATTCGCATCCCCGCTTCAGCGTTCTTCGCCAATTGGCCGATCATGACGTTGTCGTCGGCGCCCGGTGGTCCCGGGCGCAGCGTCACCGTCTGCTTTTCCTCGCCGGCGAGGACCGTCGCGGTAGCGCTGGCCTTCCCAGTCTGGACCGGGCTGTTGGTCTTGTCATCAAAGACGAAGACCTGGAGCTGGTTTTCCTTGGCGATCAGCTCGATGTAGTAAGGCCCGGCATCGCTCACCGGGCCGCCATGCGGCCCGGTACCCTGATGCGCCGACGCGACCGCGGACCAAACCAGCACCAGGCACGCGGCAACCATCCTGACAAACATCGAGCCACTCCTTGGCGATTACATCTCTGGATCGCCCTAATAGGCTTCCGATCCCAGGCCGGCGTCGCGCTGCTCGGCGAGCGCGATCGGCGGCTTTTCTCCAAATCGCAGAAAGAGGATCGGCGTCATCACTGCATCCAACAGCGTAGCGCCGATCAGCCCGCCGAAGATGACGAGCGCCACCGGCGAGAGGATTTCCTTGCCCGGTTGATCGCCGCCAAGCATCAGCGGCACCAGCGCGAAACCGGCGGAGAGCGCCGTCATCAATACCGGCGTCATCCGTTCGAGGCTACCCCGCACGATCATCTGGCGGCCGAAGGTCTCGCCTTCGTAGAGGACAAGATTGATGTAGTGGCTGATCTTGAGAATGCCGTTGCGCGTGCTGATCCCGGCCAGGGTGATGAAGCCGATCATCGTCGCCAGCGACAGCGTGCCGCCGACGATCCACAGAGCGATGATGCTGCCGATCAGCGCCAGCGGCACGTTGACCATCACGATCAGCGAGAGGACGACCGAATGGTAGCGCGTGTAGAGGATGGCGAAAACCAGCATCAGCGAAATCAAGGACAGCATCGCAATCCGCTTGGTCGCCGCCTGCTGGGCGGCATAGTTGCCCTCGATGCCGACGGAGTATCCGGCGGGAACATGCATCTGCGCGATCGCTTCCTCGATCCCGCGGCTGATCTCCGCCATATCGGACCCGTCGGTGTTGGCGAGGATCGCGAGGCGGCGCAGGCCGTTGTCGCGGATGATTTGATTGGGCCCGTCGGTGTCGCGGATTTCGGCGAGCTGCTGCAGCTGCACATGGCCCACCGGCGTATCGACGAGCAGAGTGCGCAGCGCCGCGCTGGTCCGGTCGGTGTCATCGAGGCGGATCAGAATGTCGTAGCGGCGGTTCTCATCGACGACCTCGGACACGACCCGTCCCGCCGAGAGGGTCTCCAGCAGCCGCGTCAGCTGCGCCGGCGTGACGCCGTAGACGCCCGCGGCATCCGGGTCGATCCGGATTTGCAGCTGGGGAATGCGCGCCTGGGCCTCGACCTTGAGGTCGGTCAGACCCGGCACCTGGGTCAAGCGGGCGCGCAGATCTTCAGCCAGCTTGGCCAGCGTATTCAGATCGTCGCCATAGATCTTGACCGCGAGCTGCGACGGGAGGCCGGTCATAACGAAATTGATCCGGTGCGTGAGCGGCTGGCTGATATAGATCGACCCGGGCAGCGCGCTCAGATGATTGCGAATGTCCTGCAATACCACCGGCAGCGACCGGGAGGAGGATCGCAAGTCGACATCGATCTCGGTTTGGTAGATCCCGTCGGCGTGCAGATCCAATTCTGCCCGCCCGGTGCGCCGGCCGACCGACTTGACCTCGGGAACCTCGAGGAGAAGCTTCTCCGCGGCCGTGCCCATGCGGTTCGACTCGACAAGCGAAATGCCGGGCTGGAAGCTCAGCTCGACCATGTACATGCCTTCGTTAAGGGGAGGCAGGAAGGCGCGCGGCAGGTACGTCGCGGCCACCCCCGCGACGACAACGCCACCGAGGGCGATTGCCATCAGGCTTGCCTGATGGCCGAACGCCCAGGTCAACAGCCGCTCGTTCTGTCGCTTCAGAACCCGAACGAGCGGCGAATCCCCGTGCTGCATCCGCTTCATCTGCGGCAGCAGGTAATAGGCCAGCACTGGGGTCAGCGTGATCGAGGTGATCAGGCTGGCAAAAATCGACACGATATAGGTGAGCGCGAGAGGCGTGAACATCAGCCCCTCGATGCCGGGCAACGAAAACAACGGAAAGAAGACCAGAAGAACGATCAGCGTCGCATAGAAGATACCGGACCGCACTTCGACCGTAGCGTCGGCGATGACCCCGAGAGGCGGCCGCGGCTGCGCCAGCGCGCGATTCTGGCGCAGACGCCGAAAGGTGTTTTCGACCCCGACCACCGCGTCATCAACGAGCTCGCCGATTGCGATTGCCAAGCCCCCAAGGGTCATCGTGTTGATCGTCAGGCCGGCCGCCCAAAACACCAGTATGGTGATGAAGATCGAGATTGGGATCGCGGTCAGCGAAATAACCGTCGTGCGGAAATTCAGCAGGAAGGCAAAAAGGATTACCGCGACCACCGCTGCCGCCTCGAACAGCACGTGCTCCAGCGTCAAAATGGAGGTCTCGATGAATTTTTTCTGTTCGAAAACAACATGGTCGGCGTGGATGCCTTTCGGGAGGAAAGGCCGCATCTCGACCAGCGCCTGTTCGATCCGGTTGGTCAAGTCGAGCGTGTTGACCCCGGGCTGTTTCTGGACGCGCAACAGCACCGCCGGATGGCCCATGAACCCGGCATCACCCTGTTTGACGCGCGCCTCAAATCCGACATTGGCCACCTGCTGCAGCAGGATGGGCCGCCCGTCCTGGTAGGCCACCACCAGATTGCGCGCCCCCTCGACCAGCTCCTCGGTTTCCAGGGTGCGCCCGACATTCATGATCAGAAACCGGCGGCCGTACTGGTCGACCGAATCGCCGCCGGTATTGGTGTTGTAGGCGGTCAGCGCCTTCTCGACCTGGTCGACGGTGACGCCGAGGAAATCCATCCGCCGCGGATCTGGAGTGACGTGCAATTGCCGCACATCGCCGCCCATCGGCAGCACCTGCGAGACGCCGGAGATCGCCATCAGGCGCGGCCGGATGTACCAGTCGGCAGCATCGCGCAACGCCATCATGTCGCCGTTGTCGGAGGCGAGGGCGATGATCAGGATTTCGCCCATGACCGACGATATCGGCCCCATTTCCGGTTGCACGTTGTTGGGCAGCTGCTCGCGCGCCTGCACCAGCCGTTCGGTGACCAGCTGGCGATTGCGATAGGTGTCGGTGCCGAGCTCGAAATCGATCATGACGATCGACAGGCTCGAACTGGAGATCGAGCGGACCCGCTCGACGCCGCTGAGCCCGGACATCGCCGTCTCGATCGGGAAGGTGATGCGGCGTTCGACCTCTTCGGGCGCGAGCCCCTCGCCTTCGGTGATGATGGAAACGGTCGACCGGTCGATTTCCGGCAGGACGTCGACGGGTATCCGCTGCAGCTCAAGAATACCGGCGATAATCAGAACGGCCGTGCCACACAGCACAAACACCCGGTGCGTCAGGCTGCGTCGGATCAGATAGGCGAACATGAAGGGTCAGCGCACCTCATTGAGAAGCTCTGCCGCTTCCACCACCACGCGGGTGTCGGGGGCCAATCCCGCGGCGATCAGCACGTTGTTGCCGTCGATCGACTCGGTTCGCACCGGGATCGGCACGAAGCTTTCCGGGTAGGCGTGTTGCCAAACGATCTCCTGACCCGAGGCGTTCCTGGTGACCGCCCTGCGGGGCAGGATGACCCCGGAACGCTCGCCGCCGGTTTCGACCAGCACCGAGACGAGGCTGCCGACGCTCACGGTCGCGTCCGGGTTGTCGATCTGGAAATAGAGCGGGATCGTCTGTCGCTGCAGTTGCGGTCCACGGCTGATGAATTTGAGGTGATAGTTGCCCCCGGCCGCGCCCTGCGCGTTGGCGTCGAGCACCTTGCCCAGCGCCGCGACGTCATAGGCGTATGCCTCCACCCACAGGCGCTTGAGGTCGACGATCGTGAAGAGCTTCTGCTGCTCGTCGACCACCTGGCCGGTTGCGGCAAAGCTGGCCGCGACGATCCCGGTGCTCGGCGCCAGCAGCGGCGCACGCAACGTGTCGCGGTCGCGGATGACGGCGCCGATGGCCTCGCGCCGGCGGATCAGGTTCGCGAGATCGGCGCGGGCGTCATCGAGCTCGCGCGACGAGGGCGCGCCGTCCTCCGCCGCCAAACCGGGCAGGCGCTCCTGGATCAGACCGATCTCGTGGTCGATCTGCGCCACCTGTTGCAGGATGATGCCCCGATCGATCGGATTGACCACCGGCACGACCCAGGCAAGCACCTCGCCGGCTTCGACCTTCTGGCCCACCTTGGGCCAGACCCCCCGATAAGGCTCCAGCCGCCCGGGGATCAAGGCGTGAACCTCGCCACTCGTACCCGGGTCGGCGATCACCTGGCCGACCATGCGCAGGGTGCGGCCGACCTCGCTGACGCGGCTGACGACCGTCCGCACGTTGAGCAAGCGCTGCGAGGCCTTGGGGACGAACAGGCTGCCATCCAACAGGCGATGCGGGCCGCTGTCGACATCGCCAGAGGCGGCTGCGCCCGCCGCAGCGGGGCCGGAACTGCCTGGCGATGCTGCGTCCTGAGCTTCGTGAGCAAATACGCCGCGGCCGAACAGGAACAGCACGATTGCAACAATCGCGACCAGCAGCACGCCGGCGACCATCGAAGCCTCGACCCGCCCGGCGCTGAATGGCGTCCGAAACGGTGCGATAGCGGCGAGGATGCGCCACCACGGGCGGATTTCGCCGCGCCCCAATGCGGCGGCGCGCCGTGGCAGGACTATCGCGGACGCCGCCCCAACGATGCGGTCGCAGCGACACCGCAGAGCCTTGCGCGCTGTTGCCAGGTCGAGTCCGCCGCGGAATCCCAAAATTGACCGGGGCTGGAAACCGCGCAGCGCGCCGCTCGAGAAAAATCGGGCTCTTGCGCGGGCTCTTGCGGTGGATCCCGCCTGCCGCAGACGCGCAGCGCCATCGCCGAGCCTGGATCTGGCCGCGCCAACGATGTCGTTGCCGCCGCTGCGCACCCGGTCGGCCGCGCGGCGCGCGATTGTCGCGAGGGACGATCGGCGCCGCAAGGCCGCGGTCGCCAGCATGCCGAGCAGGAAGGCAACAATATTGTCGATCGATGGGACCAACATCCCGCCGCCATTGCCCGCGGGGCTTGCCGCCGCCGGCGCCGGCGGAATTTCGAGAGTGCCGGCGAGGAGATCCGAGCCCTGGTCTGACGAGATCGTGAAAATGACGTCGTGGTGGCCCGTCTGCGCCACCCAATTCGCGTTCACGGTATAGATCCCGCTCGGCTCGGCCGTCGCGGACATGGTCTGGCCGTCGACATCGATATCGAGCTTGGCCCCGAGCACCGGCTGATTATCGGCGAAGCGGTCGAGGTAGATGCGGAGGGTTCTGCCCCGGGCCACGCCGACCAGCTCGAAATCGCCGCTCCGGGCGACCAGTCGCGGGCTGAGCGAGACGCCAGGGGGCGCCGCGGCGACCGCGTCGTCGCCGTGACCAGATGCGGTCCGCGGCGCCTCGCCAAGGCACAGCCCGACGATCAGCGACACCGCCACGACGAGCGCTCTGAAATGTTCGGCTCTCAACATAACACCCCGCTCCTCCGCCCACCTTCCCTGATCAAGCCTGGTGTTCGACAGTTGTGGTCGATATCAGTCCGACCAGCAATGGCGCGCGACTACAATGGGCAAATCTATTGAATATTGTCACAAACGGCGCATCCAAGATTGGGTATACTTTGCTAATGCTTGCATCACGTCGGCGAGCTGCGCGCGTCCGACGCCGACGCGCAGCCCGGACCATCCTGCATCGTACCACAAAAATGACGAGCCCGCGGCCGCGACCGAGAAATAGGAAGCTAATTCGACGCTTTGAGCTGATCAAGCGCCTGCGACATTACGGTCGTGATCGCCTTGTCGGCGTCGAGACGCAGGCTGGCGTTCTTCAACCACTCCGCGGCCACCAATGCCGCCTCATCCTCCAGCAGCAATAACTGGTGCACCGCCGCGTCGAGCTGGCCCTGATCGAGGCTGCGCGCGGCCAACGCAATAAGCGCGGCGTTGCGATCACCCGTCGCCCCCGCGGAAGCCCCGGTCGTGAACAGCGACTGCACCCAATACCAGGCGCGCTCGGCAACCGGCTCCCGGTTGGCTGCGGCCACGGCGGCAAGGCGCGGCGCGATGATCGTGGTGAAGTTGTCGCGCAGCTCCGCGACCGTCGCCACCCCATGGTCGGCGTCGGCGGCGAGGACTTTGAGGGCGGCTGCCAGGTCCCCATTATCGCCGGCCAGGGCCTGCGCCGCCGCGACCTCGCGCGCGAACGGGCTCGCGGTCCGCGTCACGTCGCGCAACTGCAGGGCCGCCATGAAGAATTTCTCGGGACGGCGGTCGATTTTCTGCAACACACCGATATCGGCCTCAACCGCGCCGAGGCGGGCCGTCACGATCTCGCTGACGTCGCGTTCAGTCGCGGCAAGCTTGTCCTGAACTGTCTTCAGATCGCCATCGAAGGTGGCCAACCTCGCGTCGAGCGCCGCCGCGCGGGCCCCACTCGTCCGGTCGCTATCCCCCGCCGCGGCGAGCCGCTGACTGATCGCCCCGAGGTCCGCCTCGACGGCATCGAGCCGCCGCGTCGCCGCGCCGCTCCCGACCACCGTTTCGCTCGCCTCGAGGCGAGCGGCAATCTCACCTTGCTTGCCGGCAAGCGCCTCGATCGATTGCGCCTCTGCGGCCAGCCGCCGATCGATGTCGGCGCGATTGCCGGTCACCAAATCGACAATCCCGGAATTGCCCAGCGTTCGGGTCAGCCACGCCCGTACCGGCGGCGGCATGACAGAGGTCACGGCGATGAGGATTGCGAGAAGCGCGAGCGTCATCGCAGCCGCCGCGAGACCGCGGCCGGGCGCCTTGCGCGGTGCGGCGCCGCTCGCGGCCGAGGCAACCGATTGCAAGCCGCGGATTTCCTTGTCGCCGAGCACGAGGGGCGCATTGTCCTGCGTCGCGGGCTCGACCGGGCGCAGGCGGCCGCTGGGAAACTGGCCGGCAAGCGCGGCCAGGGCCGCTTCGTCCACACCTGGTATCGGCTGCTTGCGGCTCATACCAGTTCAGTTCGGCGAGCCGGCGTCGTCTTGGGGGCCGGCGGATGGACCCGCAACAGCCACTCGAGCTCCCGCGCCAGCAGCGCGACCTCGGCCGCCGCCGCGCTCGACGGCGCAAGGACGGTCGGCGAGGCGCCGTGAAAGGTCGCCTCCTGAAACAGCACGCGGTCGGTCAGCTGGGCCGTCAGCGGGTTGGTGTTGAGTGCGACGAGCTGCGCCCGCGCATGGGTCGCGACGGCCGATCGCTTCACCCGACACAGCAATGTACGCGCCGGAATGGCGCGGCGGGTCAGCTGCGCCGCGCTCTCCACGATCTTGCAGGTACGCGCCGCTTCGAACACGTTGGCTTCATCGGTCATCGACGGGATCAATACCAGATCGGCCGCGCCGATGGCGAAGACCATCGCCTGATTACCGAACCCGGCGCAGTCCACCAGCACGAGGTCGCTGCCCCGAGCCAACTCACCGATTGTCGGAATGATCGCGTCCTCGTCGAGCTCCGTGCGCAGGGTCATTTTGGACAGGACGTTGCCCTTGCTATGCCAGCGGGTCAACGTTCGATTGGGATCGGCATCGAGGAGGGCCACTTTTCGCCCGGCATTGTGCCAATAAACAGCGAGGCACGCGATCGTCGTCGATTTTCCCGCCCCTCCCTTGGCAGTCGCGGCGACCAGCACCTTCCCAATCGGGTCTGCCATCTTACATCGACCGCCGCTTCATTTGGGGCAACCGGCTACCGTAAGAAGGCGGGCGGATCTTTCCTTCTTAATCGGGCAATCCGATTGATCAAGACCAAAAGAACTCCGACCCCGAAACTTCGGCCACCGACATTTCGCAGGATAAGGTTCCGATTTCGGCCGGAATTCGCGATGCACCACGTTGCCCTCCTGATTCCACAACGCTAGCATGGGCCAAGCGGCACGGCGAAGCGTTTTTGGCCGATTGGTGACGCAACGAGCGATCGGCCGCCTGCCTCTGACGAACTCCGCCGGATGTCGTCAGTGTCGGCATCGCGCCGCAGACGGCTCGGCAGCAACTCGCCGCGTTTTTCAAGCGCCGGGTAGGCTGCGGCGGAAATATGGGCGTTGATCCACTTGAGGTCGCGCAGCACGTCCAAATGCAGGGCGCTTGTCTCGACCGGAGTATCGAATCACGCTACCAAGCCAAACGCGAGGGTTTTTCCGCAGCCTTCTAGACTAGGGGTCCGACTCCTCTCTGGCGCGCCAATTCCTTCAACATTTTTCCGACGGGTGATCGACGCCATCCTCGATGGCCTTGACGATGCCGGGAAGCCTGCCAGCATCGCGGGATCGGTGACAAAAGCGGGAGCCGGCCCGTATAGTCGCGTCTCGTCGAGGAGGGATCAGATGGCGGCCTCTGCAGGAACACGCGGCGGACCTGCGAGCGCGGGGCTGCACGCGCTACGGGTTGCCGTTTGCGGAGGCATCGCCGCAATTGGCGCGTCATTTGTCTCGCCCGCACCTGCAAAGGCGGACGACGGCGTGATTTATGTCAATGCGGCGCAGGGATACTCCAGCGCCGCGCTTGGCTCCGCTTTACTTCGCTCGCTCGGCGAACAATTCAAGTTTACCTTGGCCGGCATAGACACCGATCGAGAGGTCATGCAGCGAGTTGCCGCGGATCCGCGCAGCATCGGGCTCGTGCAGCGTGACCTCTATGTCCAGTATTTGCACGAGCACGCCGACAGCGACACAAGGTTTGAATTCTACGGCAATATCCCGGTCTGCCTGATGGCGGTGGTGCGCAAGGGGTCGCAGATCCAGAGCTACGGCGATCTCGTCAGGGTGCGAACCAACCGTCCGACGATGCTCGATGTGGGGCCGGCGACCGGGCAGCTTGCCGGGACCTTCGAAACCTTGCGGGAGATGGACCGGTCCCTTGCCAATCTCCAGCTCGAACACCTGGGCGGCGCCCGTGCGCTCGGCCGGGTGATCACCGGCGAAACCGATGCGGCGTTGTTCCTGGTCCTGGCGCCCTACAGCGGCGGCCTGGTCTTCGACATGATCGATAGCGATGCGCTCGATCCGGTCCCGTTCTTTTCAGAGGACATCGTCATCGGAGCCTCGCGCCGCAAGCTCCCGTATCTCTTGCGTCAGATCAAGCTTGGCAATGGGGGATGGTTCTCCTCGGGACGCCCCTATCACACGACCTGCACCTCGATCGGAGCGGTGGTGAATGCGACGGCCGACGAGATGTTGTCCGACAAGGTTGCGCAAACCCTCCTTGAGGATGCTCCGGCGCAGAGCCAGCGCCCCTGGTACGCCGCGGTCGGCAGCGTGTTCGTCGTCGCGTTTGGCGAAGTCAAGAGGCTCCTGGTCGATGCCGGCGAAGTACTCACCGCGTGGTTCAGCCCGGCTACGCCGAACGAGGCGATCGCGGCGGCACCGGCCGCCGCACCGGAGTTGCAGCCGGCTCGCCAGGGCGCAAACGAGTGGCAAGGGCACGCCCCGCCGACCCGCGCTCCGCCACCGAGAGCGCGCTGAGGCGATGATTCGCGGTCGGCCGCCGCCGCGGGTTTCGCTAGCTATTCCGGGTTGAAACTCATAATCTCGGTCGCCAAGAAGCGTGATCGGACGGGGAGTTGACGAATCGTTTGCAGGTGCGCCGGTCGGCGCCTGGGGCCTTGCGGCCGCCGGTGAGGGTGTGGGATTGGGTCTGCGCAAATCGGGAATCGGAATACGGCATCATGGCGGTTGAAGACCAGGGAAGCGGGAATCGGCGTATGCCCGAAGAGCGGCGGGAAAAGAAGCAATTTGCCGATTTTGTGCGGATCCATGCGATCAACGGCAATCTCCTCACCCGCGAAGACGAGCTGAAGGTTCTCAAGGAAGGCATCACGCGCTACCGAATGGAGCTCGACGAGGCGACCGGGATCATGCTCAGCGTTGCCGCCGAGCACGACATTGCGCTGACCAGCCATGCCGAGCATCACGTGGAGATCATGCTCGAGCAGGTCGTAAAGCGGGGCAAGATCGGGCAAAAGGAATTCGCCGATGTCGTCGCCGTCTACGCCAAGCTGACGAACGGCAGCCTGGCGCTGCTCGACATCCAAAAGCGCGTCAAGCAGATGGTCCAGGAGCGCGGCTGGAATGGGCGGCGGACGCGGCGCATCTTCGGCTCGCGAAAGTGGTTCCGGAAAATCTGACCGTCGAACCGGCTGCGATCGGCCCGGGTTTGCCGCGTCACCCCGGCGGGGTTGCGCGTCGGTGTGCCGCTCACCGTGCAAAAAACTCGCGATGGATTGTCGCCTGCCCGCCGCAGCCCAGATCGCGCATCGCCAGATACAACGCCTTCTGCGCAGTATAGGGATCGCTCGACAGTGTATTTATAAGATCCAGTTTCTCTTTTGTCGCTGCATACTGAACTGTGAAGTCGGTGATTCGATACGGCACATAGACCGCGGCGCCCATCACTTCGAAATACATGACAACGGTGGCGATCCGGCCGGCGGCATCGCGCAGCGTCGCCGGCCCAAGGATCGGCAGCACCAGATATGGGCCCGAGGGCAGCTCATAGGTGCACAGGGTCTCCTCGATATTTCGCGGCCTGACCGAATAGCCCAGTTCCGTCGCCGGGTCGCGGAAGCCGGCAATGCCGAGCGTCGTGTTGATGCCGAAGCGCGCGGCCGCGGTGCCGGCATCATCGAACTGGCCCTCGAGCGCGCTGCTGACGAAGGTCGCGGGCTCGCGCAGGTTGCGGAAGAAATTACCGACGCCGAGCTGCACGCCCGCCGATACATGATCGAGATAAAGCTGGCTCGCCGGTCCGAGCACTTTCGACTGCACGCCGCCATTCAGCCGGAACATCAGCCGATTGAACGGCTCGAGCGGGTCATTGCCGTTTAGGTTGCGTAAAATATCGCTGTCCGGTAGGCCGGGGATTGCCAATGCCTGCGCGGCGGCGGTGGCGAGGCGAGGCGCGGCGGGGCTGGAGGCGGGTGGCGGCGTCAAGGCGCGTTCGGCGCGCCTCAGGCCCTCGATAACGGGATCGAAAACAGCAAGGCGCAGCTTTTCCGCGAGATCGCCCGCGATCGCCTTGACCTTCTCATACCACTGCCGCAAATCCGACCGGCCGATGAGTTCGCCCGATTCGCGCGACATCGGTTGGAGGACATGGATATCGGCCAGCGCGCCGAGGCCCTGCGCGGCGTCGCTCAGCTCGCGGTAAAATTCCTGGGTCCGCAGGTGGGTGAGCGACGCCTCCGCCGCCTGCCGTGAGGGCGCGAAGATGTGGCTCTGCGCTGTGTCGTAAACCGATCCGGCGATCTCGCCGAGGCGGCTGGCGCGGCTCAGTTCGGTGTTTGGGTCCGCCGCGGCCGCGGGGCCGGGCGACAGCGAGAGCGCCAGCGCGACGCAGCCCGCAAGGACCCATCGACGACCGATCTTACCGGACATGACGGCAGCGTAGGCGAATGCGCGGCGTCCGTCGCTACCCGAATTATGCTCAAAATCTCTCATCTGTCGGGAATGACCGGCGGCGGCGGTAGATATGGCCAGCGCTCAATCCAGGTTTTGATCCGGTAGAATGCCCGATTGTCGAACCAGCCCATGATCAGTGCGTTTTCAGCCAGCGCATCATCGATGTAGTTGCCGGTTTGCCGCGGGCTGCCGGGGTAGGAGAAGCGAATGAAGTCCGGCAGGAACAACGGTTTGACTATCTCGACCGCGGAAATCCTGCGGACCGGTATGCTCTTTTCGGTGACGCCGTAACCCAGCCACAACAGCTCGACCGCGTGGCCGAAGGCGCCGCCCTTGAGGAGCCTGATCTGCTCGGCCGCCAGCTCTATGCGACCGCCGATCCCCACCGCGACGAGCAACGGCATCTCGGTGCCGGATATTGTCCTGTCGCCCGGAGCCTGAGACGTCAGGTCATAGCCGCCGGCATTCTCTTGCAAATCAGCGTTGGACATAGCGCTTCTGCAACTGTCCGGTCAACCGCTCGATCAGGTGCGACCATGATACCCCAAAGGAGAGGACGATCGCGACGCCGCACAAGGCGACATATTGGCTGAGCAGCAAGTAGAAATGCCAGGAGGGCTCCGATTGCAACCCGGCAACGATGGATGCCAATTCGGTGGCAAAGAGAAATGCGGCCAGCCCGCCGACGATCAAGCCGGATCGGCGGAACGCAGCAAAGACGACGCGAAATATGGCATAATAAATCATCACCAGCGTCATTGCGACGATCACTTTCAGAGATAGCGGACCCACCCCGATATCGGTGACAATCCAATGAAAAAATGAGTATCCGGTCGGGTTGTATGTCGCGAACACGAGAGCAAGGCTGAAAAGGAACCGGGCGAGGAGAAAAGCCAACGGGAGGGAATCATTCGCCATCGCCACAGCCAATTCCCAAATGCGCGCCGATCGAGCCGGGAAGCAGGGGCTCCGGGCATCGGCGACAGGATCGTCCCAGTCGAAGAAAGCTTATAGGCAAGGTGCTTGCTGTGTCACCCCGCGCCGCGCCGGGCGGCTGTCCGCGGCAGCCATGCGCAACCGTTACGGGAGCGCGTGGGGCGGCCGTCTGAAGGGCGCCGTTCCTGACGAACGCCCTTGGAACCAATCGCCTTTTGGCGCATAAAGGCTGGCATCGCACCGTTGGTCCGTCAACGGACTTACGAAACATGCAAACCCCGATGATTAGCACGCCGATCTGATTGAAAGATGGTGCATCATGACCTCTGACCAGGATGCGACAGGCAAGACCCGCAACGCAGCGACCGGTGCAACCGGGTTGCGGTTGCGGGATGGCACTATTGTTGCGGTCGTCCTCTCGGTGCTCAGCCTCGTGATGGTGATCACCGGACCGATATGGTCGCCGAAGATCTATGGCAATCCCGGCGCGGCGCAATTCATGGTTCTTGGCGTAGCACAGCTCCGTCCGGCTCTCCTCAACAACGAGCCTTTCAGGGAGGAGCTGACCCTGGTCAGAGGGGTGATGCCAAGCCAGCCGGACGTGAATCAGGCGTTTGAGACGCTTGCCGCCTACGCCGATAAGGGGGTGCCGACCTTGCCGGAGCTGCAGGCGAGCTTCGTCGATTTCGCCAACGCGATCATGCTGGAAGATGTGATCGGCCCAAACCCAAGCCGGTTCGACCATGCCGTCATTTCCGCGGCTGCGGCCCTGCACCTGCACGCACTGGCGCACTGGCTCCATGATAAGCGGCCTGCCTCCGCGATTGTGTGGGAGGCGAAGACGCATCTCGATGCCGGAGATCTGGCCGGAGCTTCGGCGGCGCTCGGCAAGCTGACCGGCCCGCAGGCCAAGGTGGCAGAGCCGTGGATCGGGGCGGTGAAAGGCCGCATCGCTGCGAACCGAGTTCTCGAATTGCTCGAAACCGTGGCACAATCGCGGGTAGGGGTATTGCCCCAACGCTCCTGAGCCTCGCTCTGACCGAGCCGGCGCAAAGGTGACCGCCGCTCAATCGCCTGGGCAGTCTGATCGATGGTCGAGTCGTTTGGCATTCAGAGGTTCGTGACGCGCTGGCTCGCAGCGATGTTTCTGGTCCTGGCGACCTACAACCCGAGCGGATATTCCTACTACCATTGGGTCAGCGAGCCGGACATCGGTGACTGGATCCTGAAGCTGCTGGTTGGGGTCGTACTCGCCATTCTCTACGCGACATTCGGCCTGGCCACGCAGCGCTCGCTGGGCCGGCTCGGAATTGCTGCGTGGTTGCTGTTTTTCGCCGTCGTGACCTGGACGATGAACGACTTCGGCCTGATCCGGATCGCCGGCTCCGGCACCCTGGCGACAATCGCGTTGGTAAATTTGGCCAATCTGCTGGCCGTCGGCGTGTCATGGTCGTATGTGCGGGCGCGCCTGTCGGGTCAGGCGGATACCAACAACGTCACGCTGCCCTGAGCCGCGTAAAAGGGCTCGCGGCCGGGCGGCAGACCCGCCCCGGCGCCGACGCCATGGGGCGCGATCGGGGTGCGCGAAGCGATGGCAGGCGGCGGAAATCCGATATAGTATCGACGGCGTGCGGGTCTGTCCGGCAGATCCGCGGATCGAGGATTTGAGCGCCATGCGGAAATTTCTCCTCCTCGCAGCGATTGCTTTCGCTCTCATTGCCCCGTCATCGGCTCATGCCCAGGCGGGAGCCGTCACGGTTGGGGCAGTGCTGGGCGGTCTCGCCGGATCGGTCTACGCTTCCGGCCTGAGTGCGACAACCGCGGCGGTCAGTTCCGCCGCGGCTTCCACGGCCACCGCAATTGGCGCCGCCGCTCCGGTTGTGGCATCCGGCGTGGCAGGTGCGATCGTGGCGGCGAGTACCCCGGTGCTCGTCGGCGTCGTGGTCGGCGGCGCGGTCGCCTATCTGCTGTTTTAGCAGCGGGGCCGGCATCGCATCGCTAGATAGGCCGCGGCGGGGGCAAACCGATGGCTAGGTGGATTGCGGCGGTGCTGGTCTGGGCGTGCTTATGCGCTCCGAATTTTGCCTTCGCCCTCTCGGATCAGGGTCAATCCGGGACCATTACGGGCGTACCCGACGAACAGGCCCTGGTCGTCGGAGCAGGTGTCATCGCCGGCGCGCTCGTCCTGCACCTCGTGGTTCCCGGCGATTTGACCTACTTCGCGGGTGGTGTCGTCGGCGGGCTTGCCGCCCTTTGGTGGTACGAGAATGGCGGCGAAACCCAACTCCGCCCGTTGCTGAAGCTGAACCGCGCCGGCGGCGTGGTAAATGCGCGTGGCCGCCCGGTTATCGAGGGCGTCGCGCTGGGGCGTTAGCGCACAGTGCGCGCTCGCCAGAATCAGTGCACGTGGCCCTCGGGCGCCGGCGGCCGCGGCGGCTCGCGATTGAGCGAGTCAATCCGTGTGACGAGCGCGGCGATATGACTCCAACCGGCGCCGTAAGCGGGGCTCCACCGGTACCGCAGATAGCCTGCGCGATCGATCAGGAATTCCATATGGGTCGGCATTGGCGGAACGCCCTCGACCGATGCGGTGCGTCGGAACAAGCCGTAGGCCGCGATCGTCGCCGTATCGGTCTCGGCGATCGACAGATGCGGCAGCTCCAGCTCGGTCTTGCCGGATGCCTCGCCATCTTTCGCCAGCGATACGGCGATGACACGCACCCCGGCGCGCTCGAGCTGCGGCATCGCCGCATCGAGCGCGTGCAGGCGCTGTGACGAACCGGGATCGCTGAGCAGCACGAGCAGCACAATGAACCGGCCGCGCTGCTGCTTCAGCGTCTCCTGAGCCGCATGGCCGATTTGGAAGGCGAAGTCGGGTGCGACCACATCGGCCCAGCCGCTGCTATCCGCGCTCATCGCATTGGCGTGCTCGGCATCGGCCTGGGCGCGCAGGAAGTTGAGCAGATCCCAGCGCTGGCTTTCGCTCAGCTTATCGGCAAAGGCGGGCATCGGCGTCCCGGCGATGCCATGGCTGACCCACCAGAACAGGGTCCCCTCGCCATGGTGAAACAGGTGCGCGCCGGTCAAATCGGCCGGCTTGATCGGCAACGAGGCCGCGGCCGGGCCGTCGCCGTAGCCATAGGGACCATGGCAGAGGACGCAGTTCTCGGCGTAGAGCGGCAGGCCGCGGGCGACCGACAGGGCGCCGTAGCGGATCGGCGAGTGCATAAAGCTGGTCGGAAACGCCTCGACGACAAAGGGGTGCAGGCCCACCCCGCTCGCCAAGACGATGGCGGCGACCGACGCCGCGGCGAAGAGCCAGCGCTGCCGCCGCATCGCGAGTGCCGACGCGGCAAGGCCCAGAGCGGCCGCTACCGCCGCGGCGATGAGGACGAGCCAGGCGCCCCGCGTCAACACGATCCCGGCGGAGCTGATCGCGATCGGGAACGGCCAAACCGGCTGGTCGTGCAAGCCGGGCTTGAGGTGAACGAGCGCGCCCACGACCGCCAGCAGCGCGAGGCCGAGACCGGTCTCGCACACGGCATTGCGGGAAAGCCGGCGCAGCGGATCGCGCGCCCCGGCTTGCCCCCCAGCTTGATTGGACTGCGGTGCGAGAAGCCGCGGGGTCAGCCTGGCGCGGTTGACCGCCGCAAAGCTCAGCATCGCCGCGAAGAGGGCGAGCTTGACGAGCAGCAGCCGGCCATAAGGCGTCCCAAACAGAGACGGAAAATTGCCGACCAGATACCAGGTGTTGACAAGGCCGCTCGCGATCAGGGTGGCGACCGTGACGACGCCGAGAGTTGAAAAGCGCCGCGTTGCGTGTTGGGCGATCGGCAGCCACGCCGGTCCGCGGGCTCGCCGGAGCACGAAGATCAGCGGGATCAACGCGCCGAGCCAACCGCCGGCGGCCAGCAAATGCAGGATGTCGGCGCCGAGATGCCACACTCCCGCGCTGCCGGTGTCGTCCGCCCCATGCCCGCCAAGCGCCAGCGAGCCGAGGATGATTCCGGATAGGAGGCCGCCGACGCCGCCGAAAAGCAGCCAATTCGCGTGACGGCCGCTCAACCGGCAAAACAACAGGAAGCCGGCGAGGAGGATCGCCACGGCAAAGCGGAACAGCCACAGCCTGCCGAACCCGGTGGCTGTGAGAACCGTGCCGATCAGCTTGCCCGAGAGGGCGGCGCTGAGCGGTTGTCCACTCATGCCGGCGGTGACGACCCACAGCCAGAGGAGTCCGCTCGCCAAGGCCAGCGCCACGCTCCATGCCACCAGACGCAGCAGAAAGCGCTCAAACTGCGCGGCCTCCCCGGCGCCGGCGCCGGCCGCCTGCCAAGCCGGCCGCGCCACCGCGAGCAGAAACACAAAACAGCCGAACTCGGATACCACCGAGGCGTAATGCGCACCGCGAACCAAAGCTTCAAACAGATCGCTCAACATACTTTCCGATCCTGATAGCGGCTTGTGTCGATCACGGCGCGACTTCGAAGGTGAACGTCCCGTCGGTCGTGTGGGTGTCGACCGAGAGGACGTGCCAGAACACCTTGTATTTGCCGGGTGGCAAGTTCGGCAGCGACACCTTCATGACGGCTTTATCGCTCGGGTCGAGCGCGTTGTTCTGCTTGTCGACCTGTGCGCCATTCTGGTCGACGACCCGCAGATTGCTGAAGGCGGGTTCGAGCTCCTGGGTGAACCACACCTTCACCTCGCCCGGCGAGCCGTGCACCGTGCTGCCGACCGACGGAAGGGCGTGGTCGAGGAAGGCGTGGGCGGAGGCGCCCGCCGGTGTGAGCACGATGGCCGCCCAGATGGCGAGCGCCGTCCGTGCAGCTCTGAGGCAGGTTTGTCTCGTCACTAACATGGGATCACCGTTGCAGTAATGAAAGGCCAAGAGTTTTGGGGAAGATATTTGTCGAGGTAGAAATGCACCTGGAGCAAGCCCCCCGGGCCTTTGCCGGAGAACTCGTTGACCGGGAGGATTGCCTCGGCCCCGATCACCATTGCAGCAGGGGTTGGCCGATGGTCTTGGGGAAGATGTCGTCGAGGTAGAAATGCAGCTGGATCAAGCCGCCGAGGCCTTTGCCGGAGAGGGTGTTGATCGGAAGGATCGCCTCGGCGCCGACCTGATAATACGAGCCCGACCAGATGATTCCGGGCTGCACCGTGCCGGTCGTCCTCACCCCGGGCGTGATGCGGTTCAGCGGGGTCGTAAAGGCGACTTCGACGAGCGGGACCAGGTGATCGAACGGCGCCGTAATCCCGACGTCCTTCACATGATGCTGCAGGTATTCGAGGCTGTATTCAAAGGCGAATCCATAGTTGAAATTATTCGTGTTGGGGATGCCCGCGCTTTCCGTCTTAGTCGGGAAGTCGACACTCAAATTGCCGGTGATCGCAAAGGGACGGATAAAGGGCAGCGAGTCGGGCAGATCGCCGAACCCCTTGCCGAAGTCGAAGGTCGGCGTCAGGGTCGTGAAATCTGGCGCGCCCAAGGTCGCGACCCGGCCGGTGTGAGCCCAGGTGACGCCCAGCCCGGCCAGAGCCATCATCTCGCGCTGCGGGTCGATGAAGAGCTGGTATTGCAACCCGGTATTGAGCGCGCCGAAACCGGTGACCGTCGGCATGGGCGGTGTATGAGAGCTGACCCATCCGTAGTGGGCGGTGAACCCCAGATCGGGCAGGATCCGCTTCGAGATATCCATATCGAGATCGAATTCGTGGGTGCCGTCTGCGGCGGTTGGCGGGCGGCTGAAGGTCGGCAGCGACATCTCGTCGGCGACGAACGGGTCATCGGTCAGGATGGTGGCCGGGAAGAAGCGGTCGCCGGCGAAGCCGTGGGCGCCGGCAAGGTCGGGCTTGCCGACGAGCATCACGGCGCCGGCGACCAACCCTGCGCCTACAGCGAATCGGAAAATGGCTCCATCAATGCGACGGAACGCGAACTTAACCTGCAACATTTTTAAAACTCCCCCCACGAGCAAAGCGCAATCCCGACGCGGGCACCGTCGCCACCCGGCGCGGAGGTCGCGTCGGGCAGGGAACCGTGACGGTCGGGCCGTCGGCCGAAGGATCAGACCGGCAGCGGAGGCGCTCTGGGGAGGGGGCGGGAAAAGGCGTCGGCAGCAGACGGAGCCGGTGCCATCCAATAGGCAACGAAGGCCAGCCCATGCGACCTCACCGCCGGCAATGCCGGCGGGTCCATGACCGTAAAGGGTGTCAGGTAGGCGAGGTCGAGCCGAACGCGGCTGGGTGGCGTATCCCCGGCATGGGAGTGCCGGGAGGTCCAATCACGGCCAAGGGCATTTGCCAGACCCGAGTCATGATAATGCTCGTTGTGCGCCGACAAGCCGAGACCGCCCTCGTCCGCCAGCCGGGCAAGGACGAGGGGAAGGCAGACCTGGCAGAGCAGCGCGGCGACCCCCAGCCAGGTCCCGATCGCGCGCCGGATGCGACGGTACATCGGCGGCTAGCCTGGCCGCTGGTAGCGGATCGCGCAGCACATGGTGGGTGCTATTTCACATCCTCCGTTGCACGGGGCCTCGCCAAGCGTGAAGAGGCTCGCGCACGTTCGCAGGGTGCCAGCATCGGCCGCGGTGATCAACCGAGAACAGGGTGCCGCCCGCACTTCGATCGGCCGCGCCGCCGCGATCGCCGTCCCTGGTCGCCGTCTCCAGGGTAGCCGCGGGCGGCCGCTTTCTCCTATCATCGGTCGGGGTCGGCCCCCGCCGGGGTAGGCGCCGAACATGGGTGGAGCGGAGCCGACGACGATGGCCGCGATTCTTTGGCTCAACGATCAGCAATTATGGGCGAGCATCGTGGTCCTGGTTGGTGGGTCCATCGCGCTGTCGATCATCGGGACGGCCGTGTCCGGATTATTCTTCGGCGAGCAGCAACTCAGCCTCAACAACATCGTCGGCGGTTTCAAGTACCTGTATATCTCAAGCATATACGCAAGTTTTCTCGGCTTTTTGCTGTACGGCGTCTACAACCGTTACGACAAAGTCCGCTCCGACATCATCGGCGAGGTGGCGGAGCTCACGACGCTGGATCGCCTGGCCGTCGCATTTCCCACCGCCACAAGGATCCAGCTGCGAGACGGGCTCAAGGAATATGCGCGTCAGGTGGTCGAAGTGGAATGGCCGCAATTGCGCGGCCGCAGCGCCCGTATGACCATGACTTCCGCGCTCGATACCCTCGATTATACCTATGGCGCAGTGGAGACGACCACTCGAAAACAGCAGGAGATTCTCAAATACTCGCGTAAACTACTGGGTGAAATAAGGGATACACGTGGTATTCGCGTGCTTCGCAGCCTGGGAGCCCTCCAGGTTTTGCTTTGGGTAGTGACCCTCGCGGGCACGGCAATCTCGATAGTCTTTCCCTGGGTGTTTGGCAGTCCGAACGTCAACGCAACGATGCTGATGTCTATCCTGTCGACGCTGTTGATGGCGTCCGTGGTGCTGGTCGTCCTCAAGCTGAGCTATCCGTTCAGCGGCGACTACGGCATCCTGCCAGCGCCGTACTCGGCGTTTATCCAGGAACTCTCGGCGCGCGGGGGTTAGAGCGGCTTCCGCCCAGACGGGTCACCCTGCGCGACCCGAGCGTTCCAAAGAACGCAGAATTCGGCCCCAAACCGTATTGCCGTTATCAGAAGGCAGTTATCCCCGGCCCGGCGAGCGCCATGCCCTATTCGAGCTTGGCGTGTTGCGCTCGGCTTCGCAGCGGGCGAGGCATCTTGCAAGCCCGTCGCGATCGAGGACGTGTCCGCAGTAGTGGCAGATTGTCGCCACGAACTCCTCGAGATCAGCCGCGCCGGTCGCAACGACATAGCCGAATTGGCCGCAACTTGGACAGCGCAGCGATTCGTTGATCATGGATGCACGCTCCTCCGATTTGGCGACCACAGCCCTTAGCGAGCGGCGGGTGTGACCGCTGCCAGATTCCGGTTGTGGCATCATCTCATCTCAAGAACAATCGCTTGGGCTGTCGGCTCTCGTTGAGGCGATGCCCGCGATGCCCCGACAGCGCCGGATCGTCGCGCGGCAAATGGGTGGCGAGCGAAGAGGGGTCGCACGGGATGATGAGCCTCATACAATGGCTGAATGACCTTCCGGTCGCCACCGGTGCCGCGCTCACCATCGGTGGCGGTATACTGATCTCGGTGTTGGGCATGCTGATCGTCGATTTTTACGTCTCTCCCGGGCAACTCGTCGTCAACAACATCATCGGTGGCTTCAAATATTCCTTTCTGTCGTCGGTGTATGCCGGTTACATCGGCTTGCTCTTGTTCGGCGTCTATCAGAAATACGATGACTGCCGTTCGGATATCATCGTCGAGGTCAATGCGCTGACCACGCTCGACCGCATCGCCGCCGCCTATCCGAAGGATACGAGAGACCAGATTCGTAAAGAGCTGCGCGACTATGCGCGCGCGGTTGCCGCCGTTGAGTGGCCGCAGATGCAGGCCCGGCGCTTGAGCTTCGAAAGCTCGCCCGCTCTCGACGACTTGTACTATACGTATCTCGCGATCGAACCGCAGACTGAAAAAGAGATATCAGCTTTTCAATATTCGTTGCAAATGCTGGATGTTGTGCGCAACAATCGCGGCAACCGAATTCGTCTGAGTTTCGGCGCGTTGACCCCGCTTTTGTGGGGAGTCGCCGCTGTCGGCACCTTGATCTCTGTCATTTTCCCCTGGTTCTTCGGCAGCCCGAGTATCTATGCGCCGCTGATCATGTCGACTTTGGTGGCGACCGTGACAATGTCGGTATTCCTGGTAATTTTGAAGCTGAGCTACCCGTTCGGTGGCGATTACGGCATCTTGCCGAGCGCCTATGTGGCGTTCGCTCAATCCTCGTCGGGCTAACGCGCCGGCCATACCGCTTGCGTCGGCGCACCCCTCCGCGAGGGTCCCGCCTTACTGCTTTTGCTCGAGTTTGTGCGGATCCACTCGCCCCTCGGCTGCCTTGCTCTTGATCGCCCGAAGCAACGCATCGTGCTCCTCGCCCAGCGGTGCGTCGTAAGGTTCGACGGTGAAATCGGCCGAAGGCAACGGCAGGACGCCGATGACCAACTTGCCGACCCGCATCTGCTCCGAGCTGGAGACCGCCAGCAGGGTGCGGATGATCTGCCTCTGGGCCATTGCGGTCACTCCCGGGACGTCCTTGTCGTCGATATCGAGGACGCGTTCGAGCGCGGTGCGGTCGGCTTCCGACAACTCTCGGACCATCTGGAACGTCAGCTTGATATCGGGGATCAGTCCGACGGACATATCGACCTCGGTCAATGAGTAGCCGGCGTCAGAGAGGTGCTGAAAAAAATGGGAGCCGCCCTCCATGCCATGAACGACGGATACGGGGGTTACCTTCGTCACCGACTGCACCGTAGACTCGGTCCACGGCTCGATGAGGTTACTGACGAAGTCCGAAACCATATCCCGCAGCGCGTTGATCGTGCTGTCGAAGGCCGCGGCCGCATCGCGCGGGTGGAACAGAACCAGGATCAGCGCGAACGCGGGCAGGAGCCGCAATCCTCTGGTGTAAAGCGTCATCGAACCAGCCTCCCATTACAACGCATCTTGCATCGCAGCCCGGCTCGGACAGGTATTGGCGCCGCGGTCGGCCAGCCACCCGTCTCCGCTCGGTCGCCCATTTGCTCACGGCTCAAACCGCTTCAGCCGGCGCACATTCTGTTTCTGTCTGCGCCGATCCTCCGGCGTCAGGGCGATCAGCCCGAGCGTTTCGAAATAGCCACCCTCGCCGTAGGCCTCTTCCTTGACGATCTCGGCCATGAATTCGCGAATGCCGCGTACCACGCCACGCCCGGCGTTGTTCCGCATATGCGCGCGTTTAAAGTAAAAACGCAGGGTTGTCGCCATCTCATAGGCGTATTCCGCGATGCTCTCATGGGTCGGCAGCACACCGCCGACCGGCATCGCATCGACCTTGTCTCGGTTGTCGAGATAGATGTTCCAGGGAAGGATGGCCACGGCCCCCGGCGGCGCCTTCGCGAGCGAGTCGAGCGCCTTTTCCTCAAAGGGCTCGGCCAGCTCGGTGACGAGCCCGTCATCGCGCAACTTGATGCACCGCGGCACCCGATCGGCGGCGGCAAAGATGGCGTCGATCTCCTTCACATGGCGGCAGCCGCCTTGCATGAAATGGTCGTCGAAAAAGCCGCGCGTGCCCGAGCCTTGCGCCGGGATGATGACCCGGATCGGCAGATCCGGCGCGCCCTTGTCGGTCTCCTTCCAGGATTTGTACGGATTGGCCGTGAACTCTCCGTTGATCGGGACATCCTCGGCAGCCGCGTAATAGATCATCCGCGGCGTTACATTGAACGCGGGGTTCCCCTTTTTGGTGACCACCACGACCGCGCTCTGGCCGATCGCGACCTCGATGACGTCGAGCACCTTGTTCTCGATACAGCTGTTGAACTCGCCGCGGCCCATTCGGTCGGAGGCCGCGACGATATCCGGATATTCGGGACCGACGCCGGCGCAAAATGCCGCTATGTCCGCCCTCGTGCCCGCGAACCGCTCGGTCGGTTGCGGCATTACGTAATCGCGGATCAGGCGCTTGATGATCGCGTCGGTGATCGCCTCCATGGTGGTCGAGCCGACGATCAGCAGCTGCCCGCGATCGGAAAGATCGACACTCGGCGGCCTCCTGCTCTCTCCGGCGCCCGGGATTGCCCCGGCGGGGGCCTCAGGTCCCGTCGACTGCGCCGATGCGGGAGTTGCCACCAGCCAGCAGATAACGGCCGCGATTGCGAGAGGCGCCGGCCTCATCGCCGAAGCGCCGGCGCGCCGCAACCACGAATTTTGCGCTCGATCCGCTGGCATCGAAACCGCTCGCGCTCCCCATCGTCGCTGGCCATCGAATTCTACCGCCGGGCCACCGTCGGTGCCGCTCCACCGGCGAATAGGGGCAACCTTGTCCGGGTGATCCATTACCCGCCAGCGCCACTCCGCGCAAGAAGCAAGCGTACGGTATGACAGTGTAGCCGGGGAATCCGATGACCTGAGCCAGGTCAAGCAGCCTCCTCTCGCGGCGCGCCGTTTTCGGCGCAGGTCATCGCGTGCACGCTATTTGCATCATCCTTGTCGTTTGCTATGGTTGTGTAGCTGCGCGACCGAGGTTGCTCGCGCTAAGCCATTAGCGGCGCGAGGCTGCCCGCACGCCCGGACGTCGCCAGGATCAGTGCCATGGATTTGACGACGATCACCATCGCAGTGCTGCTCGCGCTCAGCCTGTTGGGGGCCGACACTGTCATGCACGCGGGCACCGTCTCCGTGGAAGTGGCCATCGCGCCGAATATCGAGGGCATATCCATCGACGAGCGCACGCTCACAGCGGAGTTCGAGGACAAGTTCGACGCGATCTCAGGGACAAGTTCGGTGGTCCGGCCGCTGGACATTCGGGCAAGGGACGAGCAGGGCATCGGCCTGGCGCTGGCGGAGGCGGTCAACGCGCAAAACGTCGCCTATGCCCTGCAACGCCAGCTCGGCTACAAAGCCGACACTGTTCGGTTCACACTCTACGTCGACCACGGCGCGCTGCGCGGCCTGGTCCATGGCCACAGCCGCATCGTCGGGAACGTCAATCAGGTGATGATCCCCAATGAGGGAGAACCCTTGATTGCCTTTGTGCAGCGCAGCGCCTTGTGGGGAGCCTCGCAGCTCGCGCCCTACTCTACCGCGCTCTACCTCCTGCAGCAGCACGCCGCGGACAAGGACTTCACGGACGCGGTCAGCCTCATCGAGCATGCCAAGGCGCTGCTGCCGCCGACCCCCACCAGCTTTGATCGGTCGCTGTTCGACAACCTGCTCGGTCTCGTTGCGCTGTTCAAGAACGATCCGCAATCCGCCCGGAAGGCGTTCGACGACGCCATGTTCGGGGACCCCACCAACCCGGTACCCTTTCTCAACGCGGCGTTCAACGACATACAGTTGAACGAATACCAAAAGGCGGCCGATCGCATGCGGGAGTTGGTGCGCCTCGCCCCGCCGGCCAACAACGTGCTGCTCGCCACCGCCTACATGACCTGGGGGGCGGCGCTGATGGGCCTGCACGACCTCGCCGGCGCTGACCGGATGTTGGCGAAAGCGAGCGAAATCAACCCGGGTAGCTCTTCGGCGTACGGGCTCCACGGGGAGGAGAAGAAGCTCGAAGGCGATGACGCCGCCGCCCACCGATTCCACCATATGGCGCTCGTGGAAGCGGCGACAATCGAGAATTACGGCGAGGTCGCAGCACTCTACTTCCACCTCGCGTGGCAGGACAATGAACCTGTCAGCCTTAGCAAATTCACCAACCCGTCGATCGTCACCTTCCACTGATCGTCGTCTATCCGTCGGAATCGTCCGGCCCGCAGCATCGATCGGCCCGGAATACCGCCGCTGCTTCCGTCGCCGTCGCCGGCCGCTGGGGCAATTGTCGCGCGGTTACGGCTGAAACCGCTTCAGCCGACGAACGATGCTCTGCTGTTTGCGCCGGTCTTGCGATCCCAGGGCAACCAGGCCCAGCTTCTCGAGATAGCCGCCCTCACTAGACGCCGCGTCGCTGACGATCTCGGCCATGAACTCCGGGATACCTTCCACCACGCCTTTTCCCCCTAGCTTCCCTTCCATATGCGCCCGCTTGAAGTAGTAGCGCAGTGTCGTGCTCATGTCGTAGGAGTCGTTCGATATGTTCTCATGGCTCGGCATGATGCCGTTGATCGGCAGCGGATCCAGCTTGTCCCGGTTTTCGAGGTAGACCAACCATCCGACGACTGCCAAAGTTCCCGACGGCGCCTTCATCAGCGCGTCCACGACTTGACCCTCGTCGACCTCGCTGACCGGCCCGTCATCGCGCGGCGTAATACACCGCGGCACCCTTTCGGCAGCAGCAAAGATGGCGTCGATCTCCTTCACGTGGCGGCAGCCGCCCTGCATGAAGGCGTCGTCGAAAAAGCTGCGCGTACCCGAGCCTTTGGCCGGGAGGATGACATGGATCGGCAGGTCCGGCGCGTCCTTGTCGATCTCGTTCCAGGATTTTCGCTGATTGACCTGGAACTCGCCGTTGATTGGGATTTCCTCGGCGAGCCCGGTGTAGGCCATCCGCGGCGTCAAGTTGAAGACGCGATCGCCCTTTTTGGTAACGACGACGACCGCGCTGTAGCCGATTTCGACTTCGATTATATCAAGTACCTTGTTCCCGATACAGTTCTCAAACTCGCCGCGGTCCATATAGTCGGTCGCGGCGACGATATCCGGATATTCGAGACCGATGCCGGCGCAAAACGCCTTTATGCCCACCCTCGTGCCTGCGAACCGCTTGGTCGGCTGCGGCAACACGTAAGCCTCGGCGAGGCGCCTGATGACCGCATCGGTGACCCCCTCCAGGGTGGTCGAGCCGACGATCAGCAGTTGCTTGCGCCCAACAAGGTCGACATTGGCCGGCGCCGCATCGGCGCCGGAGCCGGCCCCAGCTTGCTTTGGCTGCGCCGATGCGGGCATCGCCGCCAACGACCAGCCGAGCACCGCGATCACAAGCCCGAGTGCCGCGAGGGCTGGGCGCCTCCCTCGGATGCGTTGTCCTTGCTTGCCAAGTACCGGCATTGTCATCACCGTCGCATCCACGCTGCGATTGCTGGCTGGGTCATTTGCGCCCTTGCTCGGGCGGGGCCTTTCGGCACGGCTCCCTGGTTGGTAAGGCAATCCGATCCATACCGACCCGGCTATCCCTCGGCAAGCGCAATCGTTTCCTGGCGGACTCGAAAACGATCTGACCTTGAGCCTTTGCTATGCTCGTGCCGCGTCACCTTTTCGCCAATCGGATTGAGCCTTGAAATGATCGGCCATGCCGCAATCATGTTCCCGTTCGCGGCGCTTGCGGTCGCGGCCACGGGGGGGGGCGGAGATGAACACCACCCTACCTCAGCCTTGCCGCAGCAGCCTGGCAAACCATTACCTGGCGCGAGGGCTCGGCCGACTGGCTGACCTCGCGCTATGCCAGAGTGCGCGTGCGCGCAGCCCACCGCGACGAGCCGCTCAAGCAGCCGCGCCCGGAAGAATGG